>Ga0194120_10008163_pt1 | contig 13961 bp, 10 predicted proteins | sample TA2MahCa65mmetaG_FD_148642 | JGI IMG/M metagenome (GOLD analysis project Ga0194120, IMG submission 148642) | Freshwater microbial communities from Lake Tanganyika, Tanzania - TA2015019 Mahale Deep Cast 65m | ecosystem: Environmental > Aquatic > Freshwater > Lake | place: Tanzania: Lake... | reverse complement strand
AAGTGCCGACAAGCACGAAGTCGCCAAAGGACTCCACCCAGACCCAATAGCCTCCGGGGCTTGTTGGCAAGGACCCCCTGACTGGCGCCCTGGTGGTTGAGAATACGTCGGTGTTATACACCCTGATGTTGATTTCGGTGGAGCTTGTGTTGTCGGTTGCATTGGACGGGGGTTTTCCGACCCATCTGTTGTTATTGTCAATTCCCGGCGGGATTGTTATATAAACAAGCCTTTTTGCCCCCAGTCCCTGGGAGTATACCCAGTCGGAAGCGCCTGCAAGCTCCCTGGTGCTGCTTTGCGCGTCTTCAACTTCCTTTTGCAGGTTTAGGGAGCCAAAATAATAATTTCCAAGTGCAAGAAATGCCGTGAATGCCACAAGGCAGACGGCAAATATCAGCAAAAACTCAACGCTTGACTGGCCTGCAAGGCGTTATATGATTGCTTTTAATTGCCACGCTGTTGTTGTTGGATTAGACTAATTATAAAGATTTTGGGGATTGAGGGGAATTGGCTGTGTGATTGACTTTTTGCGTTTTGGTGATTTGGGGGAGGTTGGTGTTTTGAAGGAGGTTGGTGTTTTTGGGGATTTGGGAGAAGTCAGTTTTTTTGTGTTGTTTTGCGCGTTTGGATTTTTGGAACCTGCCTTGACACCAAATCCTGCTTAAGCGACAGCCAGGTATTTCCCGGAACATCGGCCTCCACCATCACGTTTGCCCCAATCCAGCACCCGTCCCCGACGCACTTGCCAGGCATGATTGAACACAGTACACCGAACTTGCACTTGTCCCCTATTATTGCGCCAAGCTTGTTCCTGTTTGTGTCGATTATGATGTCATTGACTGTTGCCTTTATTGCCCCGGCGTCAAACCTGAAATTGGCAATCTGTGTTGCAGCCCCGAAGTTGCAGCCTTCCCCAACAATGGAATCCCCTATGTAGGAGAGGTGCTTTGCATTCACGTTGTCAAATATGATTGAATTTTTTATTGTAGTGGAGTCGCCAATTGAGCAGTTGTTGCCAATGGACGTTGTGCCGCGGATGTACGCGTGCGGCCCGATTTCACAGTTGTCGCCCACATAGACAGTGCCTTCTATGTAGCTGTGCAGCACCCTTGAGTTTTTTCCCAGGATGAGCCTGCCTTTTATCGTGGAGTTTTCAACCAGGCCAAGGTTTTTTGCAGGCATTTTTGAAAGCAAAAACTCATTGGCTGCAAAAAGCTGCCAGGGAAGGCCCATGTCAAGCCAGTATTCGTCTATTATGCATGCCCTGACCTTTGCGGACTTTAGCACATCGGTAATCTCATATTCTCCCCTTGGCGAAGGCTTGACTTTGTCAATAAGCGAAAAAACAGAAGGCTCGAAAACATAAAGTGAACAGTTTGCAAGGTTTGAGGTCGGAATTTTCGGCTTTTCGGCAAAGGACTCTATGTAGTCGCCTTTCACCTTTGCAAGCCCGTATTCCTGCGGATTTTGGACAAGCTTTAGCGCTGCGGTTATTTGTGCCCCACCCTGTTTTGATTGCTCCTGCTGGTGTGCCGAACTTAGTTTTTTGAATGCCGAAGGCTCCGTGATTATGTCGCCTGCAAGCGCATAAAAGGCCTCTTTGAACTTGCCGCAAGCGCACCCAAAAGCGGCCGCAGTGCCGTACTTGTCCCCCTGGACCACAAATTCAAGCTCCACGCCGCAATCTTTGTTATTGAAATAATCCTTGATTGTGTGCGGGAGATATTTGACAACCACGACTGCTTGTGAGACGCCTGCCTCCCTTAGCGAATCAAGCACATGGTGGAGTATTGGCTTTCCTGCAATGTGAATCATGCATTTTGGCCTAGTGCTTGTAAGGGGGCGAAGCCTTTTTCCCTCCCCTGCAGCCAGTATGACGGCTTTTTTTATTGCCATGGATAAAACCGATTTGACAGAGATTGTGACGCATTATATCTAAGATATCTAAGCTGCACCATGCTGTTGACACAGATACTTCAAGGAAATTGTGCATAATTTCAGTATTTTTCAGTATTTAAGGCATGGGGTTTTGTTTGGCGCGGTGTTGGAGTAGGTTTCAGGTTTCTGAAAGTTTGCTTCAGGCCTTTGATACTGAGTTTTGTATGATGCTTTCAAGCGCCCTTACAGTGCCATCAAGCCTTTTTTGGGTCAGGCACTCGGCAGTAAGGCGCATGATTGGCTCTGTTCCAGATGGGCGTATTAGGAACCAGCCGTCCTCAAAGTCCACCCTCAAACCGTCTGACAGGCTTTTTGCTCCTTTGAGCTTGCCGGCGCTTTCCACTTGCCTTTCTATAAGTGCCATTGCCGCCTTCTTTTTTTCATTGGGGCACGGGAATTTGGCCCTGTGTATTGGATAGGTCTTTACTTGTTTTGAAAGGGCTGAAATCTCGCCTTTTGTGCAAAGCATTTCAATAAACTTCAGGCCTGAGAGAAGCCCGTCTGGGGATTTGACGCCGGCCGGATAAACATACTCGCCGCACGGCTCGCCCCCAAAGCAGCCGCCTTGTGAATATAGGCTTTGGGCAACATGGAGGCTTCCTACCGGTGTGATTGAGATTTCCCCTCCTCCTGCCTCCACTGCCCGGCGCACTGCAAGCGACGCCTCTACGGTGGTCACTATCCTTTTTCCTGCCTGCCTGTTTTTTCCAAGCTCAAATAGGCACATGAGGGCAAGCTGGACATCAAGTGGCAGGACATTGCCCTTCTCGTCCATTATTACCGCCCTGTCGGCATCCCCGTCGTGGGCAATGCCAAGCAAAGCTCCAGTCGCCCTGACAACCTTTGCAGTATCGGCAAGGTTTGCCTGGCTTGGCTCAAGGCCACGGTTGAAGCTTGTGTTTTGCTCGCAGTTGACTGAAACAACCTGGCACCCCACCATCCCAAGTAAATAGGGCATGCAGGTTGAGGCGGCGGCGTTTGCGCAGTCCACAACGACTTTGGGCCTTGTGGCTGCCACCTTGGCTGCGTCAATTTTCTGCAGTGCAAAGCCGAAGTATTGCTGGCGAAAGTCTGCCTGCCCAAGCCTGCCGACTTTGTCAAATTTTGCCTTTGGACTATAGTCCTGGCCAAGCTTTTGCTCCATTGCCTTTTCCTTTACCTTATCAATCTCAAAACCAGACTCAAATAACTTCATGCCAATATACTGCGGCGGGTTGTGCGAGGCTGTCACCATCACGCCGGTGCAGCCTAGCTGCTGGGAGGCAAAAGAGAGGACTGGGGTTGGAACGACACCAATGTCCAAAACTTCCGCGCCGCCTGAAAGCAAGCCTGAAACCAGCGCATGTTTTATCATGGGCGCGGCAAGCCTTGTGTCTGTTGCCACAACCGCCTTTTTGCCTGCCTGTGAAAGCGCGCCTCCAAGCCTGACTGCAAGCTCGCAGCCCACCTCGCTATTTGCAACCCCCCTTATTCCAGAAGTGCCAAACATGGTCAAACCTTGGTTAACTCAACAATAGCCTTTTGAGGAAGAAGTTATTTTCTTCTCTGAGCCACCATTGAGCCAATGTAGCCTGCCATTAGCCCGCCGCAGATTGAAAGCGGGACAATTATGCCTACGCAAAGCAGGTTGATGATAAGCACGCCTGTGCCTTTTGGCAGGTAGGAAGTCATAAGTGACGAGAGGGTGTCTTGCGCATTTGGCTTGAGGGCCGAAACGACAAGAATTAGCGCCACCTTGATTATTGCCGAAGCAACTCCTGAAACAAACCCCGTAAGGCCGCCTGCAAGGGCCCCCACAATCTTGTCATGGGAATATTTTTTTGAGGCAGTGTATCCTGCGTAGCCATAAAGCACAAGTGAGACTGGGATTAGGACAACAGTTATTATGTCAAGAAATGGTATGGAGAAGTACTTGACAGCCGCGGCTATTGTCTCAAGTATTGCCGAAAGAACCGTTATTGCAAGTATTGGAATCAAGGCCGATTGCATTGCGTTTTTGAATTCCAGAATATCACCCCAATGGCATATGATTGAAGATAAAATTGCTACACATTACTACGCTCTTGGAATATAAATTGATAGGGGGGTTGAAATAAAACAGGCGCACTAGAAGAGGAGTTGCCCGACAATGCAGCCAATGCGAGCCCCGGTTATTTTGGCCTCCAGGTCCTGGCCCAGGGCTACTTCAAAACCACGCGGAATTGAGCCGGGAGCAATTGCAACCTGCCTGTAGTAATCGTCCCTGCCTGTGAAGGTCTTTTGCTTTTCGGTGACTGTGAAGCTGGCCTTTTTCCCAATCCATTTTTTGTTGTTCTCAAAAGCTATTTTTCTGCACAGTGCAGAGCAGATTTCAGCCCTTCTTTTTTTCTCATTGTTTGGAACTTGCTCCATCCCAGCGGCCTTTGTAAAAGGCCTTGGCGAGAACTTGGAGACATTGACGATGTCAAATCTGGCTTTTCTTATCAGCCCAAGGGTCATTTCAAAGTCATCAAATGTTTCCTGCGGAAAGCCGACAATGACATCGGTTGCCAGAATCATGCCTGGGAATTTGCTTTTGAATGCGTCAGCAACCTCCATAAACTGGCTTACTGAGTATTCCCTCTTCATTTTTTCAAGGACGGAATCAGAGCCTGATTGCACCGGGATGTGGAGAAACTTGTACATTTTCCTGTTTTCAAAAGCCACAAGAAGCCTGTCAAGATGTTTTAATGCGTGCTCTGGGTTTGCCATCCCAAGCCTAACCTTGAAGTCCCCTTTGACGCTGCAGACAGCCTCCAAAAGCCGCCCAATGTCAGACCTGATTTCAGCACCATATGCCCCTGTGTCCTGCCCGGTCAGCTGTATTTCCCTGGCCCCAGCAGCCGCCCATTTTGAAACCTCATTTGTGATTGCCTCCGGTTTGTATGAAAACAATCTTCCGCGTGCAAGTTTTGTCTGGCAAAAAGTGCAGGAGGACAAGCAGCCTTCGGCAATTGCAACTTTCCCGATAATCCCTTCCCTTGACCTGGGCAGGTTTTCCTTTGACGAAAAATCCTTGAAGACTTTTTGCACCGTGCCATTAGCCGTGCTTTTTCCCGTTTTCCTGGAATTTTTCATGTGAAAAATTGCCGATTCGACTGCATCAAAAATCCTGTTCAGGCTTGAAGTGCCGACTATTGAGGCATTTGGGGCATTGTATGATACAAGCTTCTCATTAACCGACATGCAGCCGGCCAGCACAAGGGGCTTTCCTGCCCTTGCATATTTTGCGAGCCTGAAGGCGATTTTGTTTTCTGTTGCCTCCTTGACTGTGCACGAGTTAATTACTATGACGTCTGCCTTTGAGTCGTCCTCAACCTCCACGCAGCCGTTTTGGGCAAGCACGCCCCTCATTATGTTTGAATCGGACTGGTTGAGGGTGCAGCCGTAGGTGGCAAGCTTGAACCTGATTGCCTTGTCTTCTTGCAAAGCCTTAGCGCCATCGTGCCTAGATTGGGATGCCGCGCCTGCTGAAACATCGGCCATGTCCATGCATGCTGAAGTCTGGGCTGTGGATTGATTGCTGAGCCTTATTTTCATAGGAATGCACTTGGAGTTGCAATTAGCGCCCACCCACCTAGCTTTGCGGGGCGCTGCTTGCTCTTGCGCGCGCTTTCTTGTTTGTAGCTCAGGCAAGCATTAATAAATTTATCAAGAGGAAGTAATGCTGCATTTTGCTAGTTCAGGAAATACATGATAAGATGCATTAAAATGCGTTTGAAATTAAACTTTGTTGCAGCGGGCCAGAGAAAGCCCGAATCTGCAGCTAAAAGGAAATCAATGGAAATCAGGTGTTAAGATGATTTGTGAAAGATGCAGCAGCCCAGTCCACCAGTTCGAGCTTTGCAACTACTGCAACAAGAAGATATGCGTTTCGTGCACAAAGGCAGCAAAGCGCGTCGAAAAAACTGACAGGTTTGCGATTTGCAAGTCCTGCTGGGGCAACATGAAATCAAGAACGCGATGGAAAAAAGAGTAGGGGACTTGTTTTCAGCCGACAATTAATTTTGTGATTAGATTGGCGGCTAGTCTGACAGCCAAGTGGGGGCTTCTTGAAAAGAGGATTTGCCTACTTTGCTTTTTTGACTGAAATTTTGGCCTTGAAATCTTCTATTTCCCACTCCTTGGCGCCCTTGCCTGCTTGGCCAAAATCGACGGATTTTGCACTGACCTGGGCGCAAAGCTGTGATTCGTGCGCCTTGAGAATTGACTCAAGCTCCTTGTCGCACTCAATGCCGACTTGAGCCATGTCAGACTCAACCATTCCTGACTCCTTTCTTGAGATTTGGATTCTTCTTGAGACTTCCCTGACCATTGCAAGTGCAAAAAGCTCCTTGTTCAGGTGCACTTTAAGGTAAATTTTGCCATCTTCAAAGTTTCCGATTGCATGGTTTGTTGCTGATTCAATTATCTCGACAAGCTGCGGGGTGAACTCAAAGCCGCCTGCGTTGTGCTTGCCCTCTTTTCCATAAGATGCCGCAACCTCGTTTGCATCAAGATTTGACGCAACCTTTATCGCGTTTCCTGACTGCTCCTTGAACGCGGCGCCAATCTTGGAGTGGTGCACCTTTAGAGAATAGCCGCTTTTTATGCCGCCTGCGCCTATTGCCACTTTTTGCACGTTTGCCATTGTTTCAATGATGCCGGACATGTGCATTGCCGCATCGTTGACCTGCGTGCTTGACGAAACAATGTGGACGGATTCAAGTGGCCAGCGAAGCTTGACGTTTGCCGCCTGCCTGCAGCTTGCAGCACACACGACAATCTGGGATGCGATTTCAAATTTGCGCTCAAGCTGCGCGTCAATAAGCTTGAGGTTTGGCTGTGGGTAGGGAAAAAGGGAGACGGACTCCTCCTTTTCGTATGCCATGAAAAACTCCCTGTAGACGTGCTCTGAAATGAACGGGATTATTGGCGCCGCCAGCTTGGAGAGCGTTAGCATTGAATGATAAATCGCGCACAGGGCCGCCTTGGCGTTTTCCTCCTGCATGATGCGCCTTTTTGCAAGCTTGAGGTAGGTCCTGCTCAAGTCCTCGACAATAAACTGGCGGATGGCCTTAGAGGCCTTGTGGACCTCGTACCCGTTAAGCGACTCGTTGCAAATCCTCACAAGGGAATTGAGCCTTGAAAGAATCCACCTGTCCTCGACCTCAAGCTCCGCCTGCTCAAGTGCAACCGGCTTATGCTGATGGAACCTTTGCAGGAAAACAAGCATGTTGAAGTAGGTATTGAGGACCCGGCTTGCCTCCTTTACCTCGTCCCAGTTGAATTTCAAGTCGTCCCAGACCGTGTTTGAAAGAGACCAGAGGCGAAACGTGTCAGAGCCGTACTTGTCGACTATCTCCTCAAGTGGGACAAAGTTGCCTACGGACTTGCTCATCTTTTCGCCTTTTTCATCAACGAAAAAGCCGTGCATCATCACCGACTTATACGGGCTTGAGCCACAAAGCACCATGCCAGAGCCAAGAAGCGAGTAGAACCAGCCCCTTGTCTGGTCCTTGCCCTCCACTATAAAGTCGGATGGGAAGTAGTTCATTTCCTCTTCTTTTGTAAGCGAGGCCCAGATTGCGTTACCCGAGTCAAACCACACGTCAAGTATGTCCGGGACCCTGCTCATCTTGCCGCCGCATTTGCACACAAGGGTTACCTCGTCGATATACGGCCTGTGAAGCTCCTTGAGCTTTGGAAGCCCACTTGAGTCGCCAAGCACGCGGATTTCCTTGCAGGCATCCGACTGGCAGACCCAGATTGGAAGCGGTATGCCCCAATAGCGCTGGCGGGATATGCACCAGTCAGGCGCGCCTGAGACAAAATCTGAAAACCTGGTTTTTGCAAAATCAGGAGTCCAGCTTATGTTTTCTATTTCCTCAAGCATTTTTTGCTTTAGTTTTGTGATTGAAATAAACCACTGGTCTGTTGTCATGAAGATAAGAGGGGTCTTGCATCTCCAGCAGTGAGGGTACCTGTGCATGATGCTTCCGGAATGTATTAGAGCCCCGCACTGGTGCAGGTCCTCAATCACGGTCTTGTTGGCCTCAAGTGCCCTCAGGCCCGCATAGTCGCCTGCCTCTAACTTGAATTTGCCGGAGGTGTCAATGGGGCTGTAGATTTCTATTCCAAACCTCTTGCCGATTATGAAGTCCTCCGGCCCGTGCCCTGGGGCACAGTGCACAAGGCCACTTCCATCTTCAAGAGTTACGTATTCGTCTGAAAGAACGACCTTTCTCCTTGCCGACTTCCCGATTTTTCCTTCAAGCGGGTGGTCGTATTCAAGGCCCTCAAGCCGCTTTCCAGACATCTCGCCTAGCACGACTGGGCTTTTGCCAAACTCAAACGCCATCACGGCATCAAGCCGCTCCTTTGCTACAACCCAGGTTTCAGAACCAACTTTTACCCTGACATAGGTGAAAGTAGGGTGCACCATCACAGCCATGTTTGAGATAAGGGTCCAGGGGGTTGTTGTCCAGATGACAAGAAACTCCCCGCTTTGCGAAAGCTTGAACTTGACATAGATTGAGGGATCCTTTTGCTCCCCATACTCAAGCTCGTAGTTGGCTATTGTGGTTTCGCACCTGCTGCAATATGGCAACACCGAAACCCCGCGCTGCAGCAACCCCTTTTCATGGGCGACTTTGATTGTCCGCCAGGACGACTCGATAAACTTGTCCTCATATGTTATATAGGGCCGCTCAAAGTCCATCCACACTCCAATGCGCCTGAACTGGCCTGACATGACATCAATGTGCTGCGTTGCAAACGACTTGCACTTGGAGATGAATTTTGAAATGCCCAGGACTTCTATTTCCTTTTTCGAGCCAAGCTTTAGCTGCTGCTCTACTTTGACTTCTATTGGAAGCCCGTGCGTGTCAAACCCCGGCTGAGCCCTGACATTGAACCCGCTTGAGCGCTTGAAGCGGCATACGGCGTCCTTGATGCACTTGTTCCAGGCAGTGCCCGGATGTATCTGCCCCGTGGCATAAGGGGGCCCGTCGCAAAAGTAGAATTTTTCCCTGTCTTTGGCTTGCTGCTTTGCCTTCTGGTACACCTGCTTTTTTTCCCAGAACCCAAGTATGTTTTTTTCAAGCCCGACCTGGTCATGCATGCAAAACAGCCCCACTATTGCGCTGGCGCCCCTTGCTTGGCGCCTGCCTTGACTAGATTGGACCTGACAAAATTGCTTGTTGGCGCAATGAGGCCAAATACAAGGAAGGCTGCCGCAGCCCCTGAAAATGAAAACGAGCCAAAGCCCAGTGCAGCAAATGCTGCAACAAAGCCTGCAACAAGACAGAGGGCCACTAGAAGCCAGCTATTTTTCCCAAGTTCGCCTTTGAGGCTGACAATGGCAAGGTAGGAGATGAGAAATGAGGAGACCGACAGGAAGATTCCTCCCGTTCCAAGCGAGTTTATTGAAAGCAGGTTAGTGCCAAGGCTTGTCGCAAGGACAATCAGAAACACAAGGATTGAAAGGAACAGCAGACGCAAATTCTCATCCATGAAAATTACCCGAGTACTTGAGCAAATGCCAAAAAGCGCCTAAGAAGAGCTTTGTTGCAAAGGCCTTTATGATTGGCTTTTATCACAATTGGACTATAGCGTTGGTTTGCTTTACGATTGAATTTCACTTGACAATTTTTACTATATAAGACACCAAGATATTAAAATTGTTGTCAGCTAAAGAAAGCCTGCAGGCAGGCTTTAATGGATTGCATCATGGAATATGCCCTGCCCTGATTTATCCAAATAATTTGTTTGCCCTGAAGTGTTGCCATGACTGATTTTCTTCCTTGGACGGAAAAGTACAGGCCAAAAGTCCTCTCCGAGATAATCGGCCAGGGGCAAATTGTCGAAAGCCTCAAGTCTTTTGTCAAGGAAAAAAACATGCCAAGCCTTCTTTTTGCAGGCCCTCCAGGGTGCGGCAAGACAACTGCGACCCTTGCCCTTGCACACGAATTGTACGGGGATTCTTACAGGGGAAGCGTGCTTGAGCTCAATGCTTCCGTCACGCCAGAAACGCCGATTCTGATAAGGGAAAAAGGCGAGGTATTGCGAACGACCTTTGCCTATTTGGCAAAAAAATATTATGGAGACGGCTGCGAAGATTCACGAAGAGAAATCAATGGCATCGAAATACTCTCTGTTGACAGGGAGCATAAAGTCCATTTTCTGCCTGCAACTAAAATATTCAGGCACCGGAAATCCGAAGTAGTTTCCATAAGATACGAGGGCGGGGCTGTCCGTACAAGCCTGGACCACTCAGTAATTGTTCTTGACGGGAGCGCCGAGATGGTCTCAAAGAAGGCAGGCGAACTTCGAGCAGGAGATTTTCTAATCACTTTTGCCAAGGAAATTGACGGCAGAAGGCAGAACATTGACCTTTCGGACTACGCGCCTCAAACCCATAACCTTCTGAGGAGTGGAGTTGTGAGAAATCCAAAGACAGGGCACGTGTTTGAGCAGAAGGAACTCAACGAGCAGACTGCATGGATGATGGGGCTGTATCTTGCAGAAGGATGCCTGTCTTTCAGGAACGGCACGAGCGGGCAGATTATTTTTACTGTTGGCTATCCACAGGAAATGAACATCGTAAACTCCCTTGAGGAAACGTTTGAAGGTGAGTTTGGGCTTCGCGGCAGCACTGTTTTTGGGAAATCGGGCTTTGACAGGACAAGAACGTCCTCTATTCAGTTCAGAGTAATGAATACCCAGCTCGCAGCGTATTTTGCCGAAAAGTTCTATGATGGAACGCGCAAATATGCCAGGACAAAACGCATTCCTTCTTCGGTATTCTCTTCAGACCTGCCAGTCAGGATAAGGTTCTTGCAAGGATATATGGGCGATGCCACTGGAGAATGGGGGAAATGCGTCCGATACGCGTCAAAATCAAAGTCAAATCTAATAGATGTTGCATGGCTTGGGCGTATCTGCGGGATAAGCACATCAATCTTCAAAGATGAAGTTCGCGCAGTCTGGAAACTCCCAAGCTATTCTTATATAAGGACAGAACTCTTGCCAGCCGAACCGCTCATAAGGATAGTGAAGGGGCTGCAAAACAAAAATCCAAAATATTTCCTGCGGCACCAGTTGTATTCAAAGAGGAGCAAGCGGCTGTCAAAGAGTATGATAAAGGAATTTGCTGCGCGATACGGGAAAGAAGTCAAAGGGGAGGCAAACAGGAAAATTCTGGCAAATCTGCTGAAGCTTGCCGACTCACCGCTGTCCGTCGTTATGGTGAAAAAAACTGAAGTGGAGAACTATGACGGATATGTATATGATGTTTCTGTGCCTGGCTCGGAAACGTTTTTTGGGGGAACGGCGCCGGTTCTTCTTCATAATTCTGACGAGCGGGGCATTGACATTGTGCGGGGGGCAATCAAGGATTTTGCAAGGACTGTTGCGATAACAGGCACTCCGTTCAAGATAATATTCCTAGATGAGGCTGATGCGCTTACGCCCGACGCGCAGCACGCGCTGAGGCGCACAATGGAGATGTATGCGACAGTGACAAGGTTCATACTCTCCTGCAACTATTCCTCAAAGATAATAGAGCCCATACAGTCAAGATGCTCGGTTTTCCGCTTCAAGCCCCTTGCAGAGCAGGAGGTGCTTGCGATAATTGACATGGTTGCGGAAAGGGAGGGATTGAAAATCGGGAAGGAGGCAAAGGAGGCGGTTGTTTACCTGTCTGAAGGCGACATGCGCAAGGCAACAAACATACTCCAGGGGTGCGCAATACACTCAAAAACAATAACCGCGGATAGCGTCTACAAATCCACAAGCAGGGCAAAGCCTGTTGAGGTAAAGCAGATGCTCGACTTTGCCTATGAGGGAAAGTTCATGCCTGCTCGCAAAAAGCTTGAGGAGCTTATGGCGACCTACGGCATGTCGGCCGAGGATGTCATGGGTGCTGTATATAAGGAAGTGCAAAGCCTTGAAATTCCCGACCTGAAAAAAGTCGAAATAATAGATTCGCTAGGCGAGATGAATTTCCGCGTTGTAGAGGGCGCAAACGAGCGCATCCAGCTTGAAGCCCTGCTTGCAAGGATAATGCTGATTGGGGCTGGGAAGTAGATAGAGTTCCAAAACTAACTTTCCCACCAGACCAAAGATTTTTCTGACTTGCACAAAAGTATAATAATTTGGATTGAGCTATTTTTTTCCATGTTAGTCTGCCAAGTCTACGCAACCCAAGAGCAGCAAGGTTCCAAAGGAAACGATTTTGAAGGGTTTATCTCAAAAATGAGCGACTTTTCAGACCTAAGGAAAATGCTTGCCAAATCCAAGGAAGCAAAAGATTTGGCAAAACTGCCTGAGATGAGGAATTTTCTTGCCTGGCTTGACAAAAACACCGGCCTTGTACAGGAACTTAAAAAAGACGTCTCTGCTGGCAAGGTTCAAACTGACTGGAATCCAAACGCATACCAAAACCCTGAAGCAGTTGAAAAAGTATTCATGAAGATTTTTGGCAGCTATGAAAACGCAAACAGCAACATACTTGGCATTTGGCTGGGGCTACGGTATTTATGCGACACGTATGGGGTGAAAAAAAACAATTTGCCCGCCATAAAAAAAGCCGGGGATATAATGCAGATGAGGACATATTATGTTACCAAAATGCATACGATATTTTACACACCGGTGACGGTTGGGCTCAGCCCGGCACAATCTTTCTTTGCAGGGCTAGCCGGAGTGGTTCATGAAGGGACCCACGGATTAAAACAGATGAAAAACAGCAAAGTTTGTGCCTTATCCGAGCTTTCGACGGCAATAGCAACATATGATTTAACAATTCCCTTCCCCAAATTTCAGGAGTTGGAGCCGATATCCGTATTTGCGCCGCTGTTTGGAAAAAGAAACAGCCTCCAAGGAATAACGGAAATGGCTGATGGGAATTCAGATGCTGCGCATTACGTGAGTGTGCAATCGGATTACCTTGCACATTTTGCCTTCCCATGGATACGCAAATGGCTGAAGGAAAACAGAAGGGTGATTGAACCACTTGAATACGAAATACAAACCAATGGGTTGCCAAGATTATCCAAAGCCGGCATTAGAAACATGGAGGGAGCTGAGTTGCGCTTGTTGAACATATATTCAAGCAATTTAAAGCTTGAAACAAAGGTTCCTGGCACCGTTGAAGCGATAACGGAGATTTTCTGCAAAACATCTGGCATTGCCAATGAAGGACTGATGAATAAAATAAGGGAGTTGTTTAATGAGTTGGAGGGCAGTGGCGGATGGCAAAATGAAAAGGATTTTTTGGGGAAATTGGTTAATGCCCTAAACAAAACCTTTGGGAAGCCGGTGCAGGAAAAAGTGATGCCCGAAGGCTACAGCGACGCCGGAGTAAAAATTGATGCACTGCCTAAGAAAAATTTGACAAGGGCGATATATGGCAAAGCCTGAGGCTGGAACTTTGCATTCAAAAAGTGCGGCTTTGGACTATTGTAATTTCCCGCTTCCTTTTACCTCCTGCGACTTTCTTATTTTGTCCACGACGTAAATATATTTTCCATCGGGGTAGAAAGCCTTTTAAACAGATACGCCGATATACAGACGTTACTTTTTTGTGGAGGTGTAACACAATGGGAAAAAGAATCGGAAGCGAAAAGGTTAGCAGAGAAGACGGCTACTTGTACTACGTAGGCAAGGATGGCTATGTCTGGGCATCACCTATGAAGCACAACAAGGGCGGCAGGAAGAAGAAGGTCGGCTCTGAAAAGATAACAAGGAAGTCAGGCTACATGTACTACCTGGACAAGGGCGGATACGTGGCAGAAGCCAAGATGAAGAACGCATAGATTGCGTCCCTTCGGTAAATTTTTTTAAAATGATGGGGCTTTGCGCCCCATTTCAAATTTTTTAAAGTTTTTTCATTGGAGACTTTTCGGAATACTTTTTTTGAAAGTACATTGCCAGCAGAAACTGCAAGGATTTTATACCTGCTTAAAGATACTAGTCTCATGGTTTTGTGCTTGCCTATTTTTCTTGTTGCCGGGATAGTCATT
>Ga0194120_10008159_pt1 | contig 13968 bp, 9 predicted proteins | sample TA2MahCa65mmetaG_FD_148642 | JGI IMG/M metagenome (GOLD analysis project Ga0194120, IMG submission 148642) | Freshwater microbial communities from Lake Tanganyika, Tanzania - TA2015019 Mahale Deep Cast 65m | ecosystem: Environmental > Aquatic > Freshwater > Lake | place: Tanzania: Lake... | reverse complement strand
AAACACTGGACCATTGCCTGTCGGGCGTTGGGGGCGGTTTCCAGCGAGGCGAGGGCGATCCGACCTAACCGCTGACTGTAGCGGTCTGGCCCATAAAGCTGGTCGATGCGGATTTCCGCCTTGTGAATATCGCCCGCGGGGTCGGCCAGAAGATGACGCAAGGCGCGGTCAAATACCCAGGGACCGGGCACGCCCTCACGCGGGAGACGCGACAGGGCGATTCCGAGTTCATACAGGGCATCTTCCCGGCCCTCGTCGGGACGTGGTGCGGGACCGGAAGGCCCCACCATGCGGCCCGCAAAAAAATAGGAGAGGGCGGGATGCCGTTGCCAGTACACAATCAGATCGGGCAACAGATTGGGCCGACACAGAAAGGGACTGAGCGCCGGCTGACCGCCGCCCAGCACGATTTCGGAGCCGCTGCCCGGCGACTGGCGGCGGCCGTCGCCGCTGACACGTTCCGCCAGCAGACCGATGGCGGCGCCCTGTTCATAGGCTGCTTCCAGGTACAGCGACAACTGCGCCGCCTTCTCGGCCAGCGGCAGCCTCAGCTTGAGTACACCGGCCTCGGGTTCCAAGCTGAACCGGCGCAGGCGGAAATCTTCCGGCGGATCATAGCCTTCCAGCACTACCGGCAACCCCAGCTCCGCCGCCGCCGCCTCGATGGCGGCCATGAGATCCAGCCAATGCTCCAGATGGGTCAAGGGCGGCAGGAACAACACGATGCGGCCATTGCGCAACTCGACACAGACGGCCGTGCGCGGGATGAGCGAGACGGATGTATCGGGGTCCGCCGCCTCCGGCCGGGCGGCGACAGGCACATATTGGGTCAGCCGGGCGGTGGTTTCGCCATGGATTTCGGATAACAGGGGGCGGCTATCGAAGGGACAGCGCTCGGGATCCTGTTCCGCGACGTCCTCGCTGGCCGGCAAACTCTCCAGCGGGAGACGATAGCCCATGGGCGAAGCCCCCGGCAGCAAATACAATCCGCCACGCCGAAATCTCCAGTTTCCGGTGGTCCAGCGTTCGGTCGCCATATCCCAGCGGAGCGGCAACACATAGCCGGTGGGTTCGAGCAGTGTTTCCGAGAGCCGCGAGGCCAGGGCTTGCCGTTGCTCAGGGTCGCGCAAGGCCTCGGCGGGCGGGACAAATTGAATCTGGATCCGATTCCGCCACAGTTCATGGAGCGGGTCTTCATGGGCTGGCATCAGCGCCTCGGGTCCAAACCCGAGATACGCCGCCAGCGCCTTGGCCAGAGCCAGGGCATCGCCGCGATCCTGATTGCCGACGGCGGAATGGCCGCCATACCAGCCGCCGCGGGGGTTGGCCGCCGCCAACAGGTCGGGATTCCGCCAGATGGGCTGACCATCGGCGCGAAAGAAGCAGCCAAAGCGCCACCGTGGCAGCGACTCGCCGCTGTACCACTCGCCCTGACCTTCGATCGGGACGCCGCCCGGGGCGATACCCTGGCGCAAGGCGGCCAGCAATTCCTCGGCGGCGCCGCGTTTCCAGGGACCCAGGGCCTGGGTCGTCCACTCGGCCGCATAGGGCGCCGCCGCCGTGAAACTCACGGTGGGCGCCATGGCCAACCACAGCTTTTCGGCTTCCAGCCGTTGCTCGACATGATCCGTGATGGCCTGGATGGCGACCCACTGCGATGCCGAATAGGGATCGGGCGCGGGCGTGGGGAGCATTCTTCGCACCCGGACGCGCTCCTCCACCCGGAGGGGTTGCGGCCGCGGACAAGGCGCTTCGCCGGCTTCCGGCTCGACTTCCGCCCAGGGCAAGGCGCGCAGCGGATCAGGCGTGGAAGCCAGAGGGATATAGCCCTCGTGGGTGTAGATACCCCCGGAAGGATCGAGACCGATCCAGCCGGCTCCCGGGATGAAGACTTCGCTCCAGGCGTGCAGCGCGGCGCTGTCCGGCGGCGGGGGCGCATCCCCGCCCCCCGCGATGACTCCGGTTTGCAGCAGAACGCGGTAGCCGGAGCTAAAACGGGCCGCGAGACCCATGGCGCGGAACACCACGGTCAGAAGCCAGGCGGATTCCCAGGGGGAACCCTGCCCCCTGGCCAGGACGGCTTCCAGATCCACGGCGCCGGGCTGGGCCGAGCCCAGAATGGCCAGGCTCTTATGAACCGCCTGCGTCATATCGCCCAGCATCTTCACGAGATAACCCGGCTCGGGCTTCATCTGCGTCAGATACCGGGCCAGTCGAGGACCGGCTTCGGGCAGATGCAGGTAGGGGTTCAGTTCCTTGCGGAGTTGTTCGGGATAGTCGAAGGGATAGCGGGCGGCATAGGGCTCGACCAGGAAATTGAAAGGATTGACCGGTTTCAGATCGGCCAGCAAATCCATGGTCAGCCGGAACGAGGCCACCGGCTCCGGCAGATCCAACCGCGCCTGATGATTCTCGTAGGGATCCCGTACCCAGTTGAGAAAATGCGGCTCGGCATCCACCTTGAGGGACCAGGCGCGCACGGAGGCCCGGGTATGGGGCGCCGGATGGAGACGCAGCCAGTGCGTCGGCAACAGCACGTGACGCTCGAAGCGCTGCTCGAAAACATGGGTCAGGGCTATGAGTGTGCTCATGCGGGGCGTCGCAAATCCAGGGTGAAGGGAAAGTCGGGATTGGCGGGTTCGGGCTGCGGTTCCCCGAATCCCGCCGCCAGGGCCTCCCGCAGGCCAGGGACATGACGCACCCAAGCCGGGGCCGGCCAGTCGCCGGCGCTATGGCCGTAGGGCCAGAAACGCGGGATGCGCCGCGACTCGGCCTCGTAGGCGTTCACCGGGAAGGTTTCACTGGAGCGCCCGCCGGGATGGGCGACATGGTAAATACAACCGCCCACCGAGCGCCCCACTCGCCGGTCGAACAGATCGAAGACCAGCGGGGCATGGGTTTCGATGCCGGGATGCAGGCCGAAAGGCGCCTTCCAGGCCTTGTAGCGGACACCGGCCACATGCTCGCCCGCCGTGCCGGTGGCTTGCAGCGGCACCCGGCGGCCATTGCAGGCCAGCAGATAATGCTCGGGGTCCAGGCCCGTGCAGCGGACCTGCAGGCGCTCCACGGCGGAATCCACGACCCGCGCCTGCCGGGATTGTCCGGCCTCCTCGCCAAACACCAGCCAGGGTTCCAGGGCCATGCGCAATTCGATCTCGATGCCCTCGTATTCCACCCGTCCGTAGTGGGGGAAACGGAACTCCAGGAACGGGGCGTACCAGTCGGCGCTGAAGGAATACCCGGCCTGGTTGAGTTCTCCGATCACGGTCTGGAAATCGCTCCAGACGTAGTGCGGCAGCAGGAAACGGTCATGCAGTAGGGTACCCCACTGGACCAGAGGATGCGCGTAGGGTGTTTTCCAGAAATGCACGGTCAGCGCCCTGAGCAACAGCATTTGCGCGAGACTCATGCGGCTGTGGGGCGGCATCTCGAAACCGCGAAATTCCAGCAGCCCCAGACGCCCGGTGGCGCTATCGGGCGAATAGAGCTTGTCGATGCTGAATTCGGCGCGATGGGTGTTGCCCGAAAGATCCGCCAGATAATTACGCAGCGCCCGATCGACCACCCAGGGCATGGCATTATCGATTTCAGCAAGACTACCCGCCATTTCATAGAGGCGATGGCTGCCCTGCTCGTCGACACGCGGCGCCTGCGAGGTGGGACCGATGAACAAGCCCGAAAACAGATAGGACAGCGAAGGATGATGCTGCCAGAAAGTCAACAGTGAACGCAGGACATCAGGCCGCCGCAGGAAGGGGCTATCGGCGGGAGTCGGCCCGCCCAGGGTCACATGATTGCCGCCGCCCGTGCCGCCATGGCGGCCGTCGAGCATGAATTTCTCGGCGCCCAGACGCGACTGCCTGGCCTCCTCATAGAGCGTGACGGTGTTGTGTTCCAGGTCCTCCCAGCGGCTGGCGGGGTGGATATTGACCTCGATCACACCCGGATCGGGGGTCACCTTCAGACATTTCAGCCAGGGCGAATCGGGCGGCGCATAGCCCTCGATCACCACCGGCAACCGCAGTTCGGCGGCGGTATCCCCGATGCTGGCCAGCAGATTCGCATAGTGGTCCAGACTGCTCAGCGGCGGCATGAACACGTGCAGCCGGCCCTCGCGCGGCTCCAGGCAGAGCGCCGTATGCGGCACACCCGCCCAGTTCTTGTAACGTCGCCGGATGGCTTCCGGTCGGGCATCGGCGGGTAGCGGCTCGCCGCGTGGGAGTGCGGAGGGGATGGATCCAGCCGCCGGCGACCGGGGCGAACCGGGGACGAGTTCGATGACCTCTTCCTCGACTTCCGCCGCCCAGGGCAGTTGCGACACGGGCAGGCGGAACCCCATGGGCGAACCGCCGGGCGTCAGATACAGGGTGTTACAGGGAAAATGCCAGGGCGCGGAATGCCAGCGTTGCCGCCCCCAATCCCAGGCTACCGGCAAGGCGTAGCCGGCCACCCGATCCAGCCCGCGCGCCAGCGCCAGACTGAGATCATCCCGATATTGCGGCACCCAGGGGATGACCACCGGATCGAGATTCACGGGCTGGTTGGCCTCGCGCCAGAGATAGTGAATCCAGTCCTCGTGAGCGGGCGTCAGACATTCGGTCCCGATGCCCAGCCGGGCGGCCAGTCGCTCGCCAAACAGCAGCGCCAAGGTCGCATCGACGCCATCATCCCGGTGCTCGTCGGCAATCAGCTCGCGATCGCGCCACAGCGGCAGCCCATCGGTACGCCAATAGCACCCCAGCGCCCAACGCGGCAGGGGTTCCCCGGGATACCACTTGCCCTGACCATAGTGCAGCAGCCCACCCGGCGCGAACGCCTGTTGCAACCGCCGAATCAGCACGCCGGCCCGTTCCCGCTTATGGCGTCCCAGAGCCTCGGTATTCCACTCCGCCCCCTCCATGTCGTCGATCGACACGAAGGTCGGTTCCCCGCCCAGGGTCAGCCGGATGTCCAGCGTTTCGATCTCGGTATCCACCTTGCGCCCCAGTCGGCGGATGTCCTCCCACTGCTCTTCCGTATAGGGCTTGGTCACGCGGGGGTCCTCATGCACCCGGGTGACGATATTGGCGTACTGAAAATCCACCACCTCGCATTTGTCGGTGTAACCCGTCACGGGGGCCGCGCTAACCGCATCGGGGGTACAAGCCAGGGGGATATGCCCCTCGCCGGCGAACAGCCCCGAGGTCGGGTCCAACCCGATCCAGCCGGCGCCGGGGATGTAGACCTCGGCCCAGGCATGCAGATCCGTGAAATCCTGTTCTGGCCCCGAGGGTCCATCCAGGGATTTCTGATCGGCGGTGAGTTGCACCAGATAGCCCGACACAAAGCGAGCGGCGAGCCCCAGATGGCGCAGGATCTGCACCAGCAGCCAGCCGGTATCCCGGCACGAACCGGTGCCCCGCTCGAAGGTTTCTTCGCAGGTCTGGATGCCTGGATCAAGCCGGATGGTGTAGCCGATGGCATGATGCAGGCGCTGGTTCGTGGCCACCAGGAAATCATTGATCGGCGTCGGGGTACGCTGGATGTCGGCCAGCCAGGCCATCAGCCGGGGGCCACTCTCGATGATCTCAAAATAGGGCTCCAGTTCATGCCGCAGCAGCGGGTCATAGTCGAACGGCCAGGCATTCGCGTAATTCTCCACGAAGAAATCGAAGGGATTGATGACGGTCATTTCCGCCACCAATTTGACCTCGACCTTCAGTCGCTCAACCTTTTCCGGAAAGACGACGCGGGCGACGATATTGCCGAAGGGATCCTGCTGCCAGTAAACCGTGTGACCGGCGGGTTCGACATGCAGATGGTAGTGGTGAATCGGGGTGCGGGTATGTGGCGCCGGACGCAGACGAATGACGTGCGGCGAGAGCATGATCGGCCGGTCATACCGGTACTCGGTGCTGTGTTCCAATCCGACAAGAATGGCCAAAACGGTGTCCTCTTCTACGAAATCGGCGCAAAGCCGAACAGGCTTTGCTTTGCCGGGATGAGGTCGGTAATCGACAACCCTGCCGGCTGGGGCTGGTGATGACCGGGTAGTCTGACCTCAGCAAGGAACTAGCAGGAAACATGCCCAAACCCGGCCGGTCGTTGAGAACACTACCGTACTTGATTCGACGTCACGACACTGCAATGGCATGGGCATCCACAAAAATTGCAAACCATTGATTTTATTTACCTCCCCAGAAGAGAACGGAGTGGGGAAACAACCATGCTCAGCGTGGGGTGGCGTGTAACCCCGTCAATGCCGAACCAAGCTTGTCCTGAGCGGAGCCGAAGGGTTTGACCTGAGCCTTGCCCTAAGCAGAGTCGAGCGGGCCCCCGAAGAGCGGGTGTTTCCGGCGGAACCGGGCAGCGACGACGGGATCACCTCTGCCCGAGGGCGCTCGAAGCGGCGTCATCCGACCTACGCCAGGGTGCATTCCTGCTCCAACACGCCGGCATGGCTGGCTGGCCATAACTCCCACATTGGTGCGCGACGCACCAATACTCATCGACTGCCGCACAGGAACCGATCAGGGGTATGGCCAATCCGGTAAAGTACCCTCCTGACGGACGCCGGTTCGGCCTGACTGATGCCGGATTCATCGACAACACTCTGAGAACCCTGTGCAAGGAAATGTCGCAGGAAACCTCATTGCCTACCCGGGAGATGAGGGCTTCCTTGATTTCATCCCGGGCCTTATCGTAAGTCTCAAACTGGCTGGGTGACAGGACCGATTGAAGCTCGGCGTCCTTGGCTGCCATGATGCCGCGGCTTTTTTGCATTTTCGAGAACCTGCCGTCGGTTCCTTTCAAGACGGGATCGAGTTGCCGCGCATCTTTCAGGTTGATCTCCAACCTTGGCCAGTACGTCGGCAGGCGGTTTCAGACGCTCCTTCATGAATTGCGTCTGGATGGCCGCACGCTGCGCGGGTGTGCTGCGGATGACGGCATCCTCGTCCGCCACGGCGAAGGTGGAAATGAGGGACAATAGACCGGCGGCCAGAACATGGTTGCGCATCGATGACTCCAGATTGAACAAACAGAAAGCGTACATCACCGGGGGACGATCCTGACCAGGAACCCTTGGAAGGCCGCGAAAATATCCCATAAACAGTCACGGCTAGCTCATTCTATGAGCGTTTGAAGCTTTACCCTATGTCCACCCCGCCCTACGGTAGGGGCATTTGCGGGAAATGGAGATACATCAAGATGAAGGCATCCCACCAACAGACCTTACTGCGGATGAGACTGCTGGTCGGCTTTCTGGGCGAACGTGCTCAATGCGACTGGTGGCTAACGGCGTTTGATGCCGATGTCGTCTTGAATGTGAAGCTGAATGAAAATCTGCATGACCGCGAAATCCGTCTGGACAATGGCTGGGTCATCAAGATCGGTCGGGGTCTCGACTTCTATCAGAAACCCGCCAGTTGGTTTGAACTGGGCGCCCATGATCTCAGCCTGAGAAAGTGCCTGGAAACCAAGCTGGATATTGTCCGGGCGTAACGCGGTTGCCGAGGCCAGCGCTTAAAAGGCTCTGGCATGGTGAACGGAAAATGCGCCATCGCCCACCCTCAGTTGGAGTTTCATTTGCTTGGGCGGCCTGTCCGGTACCGCCGAATACGCCAGAACCAGGGCTCGGGCATGGGGCAGTGAATTTGGGGTGAAATAGAGGCTGAGCCCCTCCCCCCGCTGCCGAGTCGCGCTCAGTAGCGCCATGCCCAACGGGGCATTGCAGGCATAATAGATTTGCCGGAAAGCGCTTTCGATGACCTCGGCCTCTCCTCCGGCGTGTTCCTCGGGGGACAGGTCTATTCGATGCCACTCAGTCAGGTTGGAGGGTTTGACGGGCTTAGCCATGAGCGAGCGTACCGAGCCAGGTGGCCGCCATAAATGTTGTCACGATCCGTGAGCTTGAAGCCTGGGCTTTCGCGGAATTCATTCAGTTCAGACTCATCGACACCAGGGTGATATCGTCCAGAAAGGCGCCCGTTTTTCGGAAATCACGCAATTGATTGAGGATGTTTTCCAGCGTCACCTCGGGTGGAAACCCGCGTTGCCCGGTAAAGGCCTTGCAAAGACGCTGGTCGCCGAAGAATTTACCCATCTCATTCTGCGTTTCCGTTACACCATCGGTGTAAAGCAGGAGGCGGTCTCCCGGTTCCAGAATCAATTCCTTTTCCTCGAAGGTGACATTCGGGCTGACGCCGAGAATCATGCCATCGGCATCCAGACCAACACAGCACGAAGCGGAATGTTTCAACAGGAGCGGAGGATTATGCCCGGCGCTGGCATAGCGCAGACGGCGGGTGGACCGCTCATAGCGCAGATAAAACATGGTAATGAAGAGATCCGCTCCATTCAGGTCATCGAACAGCATTTCGTTGAGCCCGCTCAACAGTTGCGCGGTGCTCTCGGGCTGGATGTCGTTGCGGCGCAATTCGGCTTTCAGGGTACTGCGCATCTCGGCCATGATGAGCGCCGCACCGACACTATGACCGGATACATCGGCGACAACCAGATCAACATAACCGCCATGACAAATGTAGTCATAATAATCGCCGCCGACCTGAGCGGCAGGTATACAGATGCCGGCTACGGAGAGGTCGGATAGGGTCAGGGGCAGACTCGGTAACAAGGACATCTGGATTTGCCGGGCGATTTCCAGTTCATGCCGCTCATCCTCCGCCCGGCGCCGCTCGCTGATATCGGCAATAATGCCGATGTAGTGAGTCAACTCACCCTTTTCGTCGTGTACCGGCGAAAGCATCAGTTCATTCCAGAAGCCAGTCCCGTCCTTGCGGTAATTGCGGATGATGACCTCGCAGCGCTGACCGGTGGCGAGGGCCCGGCGAATGATTTCGCGCGCATTCTCGTCGGTCCCCTTGCCTTGGAGCAGACGCAAGCTGCGGCCGAGCAGTTCATGCTCTTCATAGCCCGTGATGCGACACAGGGCGGAGTTGATATAGATGTTGGGAAAATTCGTCTGGCGGGCATCCGCGATCGCGATGCCCACGCTGGCCGCCTCGATGGCCCGTTCGCGCAAGCGGACAGCGTCTTCCACCCGCTTGCGTTCGGTAATGTCCAGGTCCACGCCGCGCCAGCGGACGGTCTCTCCTTGCTGATTGACGAGAGGTGTGCCGCTGGATTCGGTAAACACCTCATGCCCATCGCGATGCCGGTAATGATTGATCAATTTGTGGAACGGCCGATTGATGCGCTCGGAGGGGGGCAGCATTTCGAACCAGAGCCTGCGGTCGGCATCCGTCAGCAGGCTCTGGTAGTGCTTGCCAAGAATTTCTTCTGGCTTGAATCCCAGAATATCCTCGACGGCATCGCTACAATACGTGTAATGGCCAGTGGCATCCTGTTCCCAGAGCCATTCACCCACCATCCTGGCCACCTCGCTGAAGCGCTCCTCGCTTTTCGCCAGGGCCTCCTGGTCAATCTTTTGCTGAGTGATGTCCTGAAATCGACCCAATAGCCGGATGGGAACCCCCCTATTGTCCTGTATGGCCGAAAACGTCACCAATGCCCAATAAGGTTCTCCGAGTTTGTTTTGATCCTTGATTTCCCCCTGCCAATCCCGCGTGGACAGCAGCCGCCAACAGAGCGGGGCATTGCTGGAGATCGATGTCATCACGGAACCGGGAACGAACAGGTTTTTTCCTTCCACTTCCTCGGCCTGGTAGCCGGTCAGGCGGCTGAAACCCTCGTTGACATACTCGATAGTGCCGTTGAGGTCGGCAATCAGGATGCCGGCGGGCGCCTGTTCCACGGCGCTGGAAAGCAGCGCGACCCGCTCCTCCGCCCGACGCCGTTGACTGAGATCATGAACGATACCGACAAATCGGTGGGAATCCTTGCCCAACTCCCCCACGGAGAGGTGGATGGGAAGCCTGGAGCCATCCTTGCGCCGGGCCATGACTTCCCGTCCCTTGCCAATCATTCTGGCGCCCCCTTCCTGACAGAACCGCCGGAGATATTCGTCACGCCGCTCCCGGTCGGGTGATGGCATCAGGATATTGATGTTGGCCCCCATCAATTCCTGGCGGGAAAAGCCAAACATCTGCTCGACCGCCGGGTTGATGAGCTGAATGATGCCCTGCTGGTCGATGACAATGACACCATCGGTAATGGTTTCGACAATGGCGCGAAAGTGGCCCTCGATATCGCAGACCTCGCTGGTGAAGTCATCACTGGGGTCGATCGTCAGGAGCCATTTCCAGGAACCGGACTCTCGGTGGGTGAGGATTCCACAGGTGATTGGCAGAGTCTCTCCATCATCCAGCGGCCAGGTGATGGCGATCGTCCTGAAGCCCGGTCGAATGCCTTCGTGGCCGAGTTCGTCCAGTCTGGTCCTGTCCACCCCCATTCTGGCCAGTAGATTCAACCCGACTGGATTCTCGCCGCCCAACCGGAGGGCTTTTCGCGCGCAGGGGCTGATGGCAAGTACATGGCCCTGATCGTCCAGGACACACAGCGAAGACTGACAGAAGTCGATAAGGGTTACCGAGAGTTCGTCCAGACCACGGATAGCCGCTTCCATTGCCTCTGTTCCGATGATGGGGCTTAATCTGCGTAAATGCTCTTTTGTGAACCCGGCCAAGCTTCAAGGCTGGCCGGCCCGAGTCGAGTTCTGAGCCGTGGGCGGCAAGCCGGTGTTCATCATGGGCGGAGTTCTACTCATGTCGAAGAAAGGACCATAGCTGGTATCGATATTGAATTGCTGCCAAACATAGGTCGGATGAGTGATGGGTTGAGATGGGACGGGAAAGGTTATGAAATCCAGCCCACCCGCCAGCAACCGCCCCACCGTATGCAGCGTCCCTTTCATTAACCCACCCGTAACCCCCAACAGAACATTGGCCTCGTTAGCGGTATTGATCATGTTTTTGGGGATTTCAGCCAAGCCAAAAGTCATATTGGTGAGCCCCGAGGCCAGTTTGGTGCGTACCATCTCGCCATAGGTGAGTTCCTCGGCGTGGAGCAAGGGCGGGTGAATCCATAGCACCGCGGTCAATCCAAACGTGAAGGTGGCAAGTTTCATATTCTTGGGTACGCTCCCTACATTCCTGCGACATGGCCGACGCAAAGGCAGTTGACCGCCCTGGCACGGTTGCACCTGGTTAATTCAAAAAGTTGTCACTATCGACAGAATCATGGCGGCAATGAGTTCATGGATGCCCGCGAATTGGCTGTGGTGGTGGGCGCCGCGGTTGCTTCAAGCCGGTCCGTGCCGATTCAGAATGCGGAATCCTAAGTCTTATCTCTGTTTCTGCAAAGCCTGCTGAAGGTTGCATCGACGACTTCGGTTGGATCAATCGAGCCAACGACCCAGCACACTGCCGCTCCGCACGATCAAGCCTCCCGTTCACTCGGAGACCATGAACCCCATTGCGAGCCTGGACCTGGCACTGCATCGGCCCGCGGTCGCAGGTCGGTGTTGGGCGGGCGAACCATCATCCGGAATGATGAATCAATGGCTTATGTGCGTGATGCCACGATACCGGCGTTGATCGCCTGGCACTCGGAACATGGCAGGTGTGGCTGTGTGATTTTTTTCACACTCTCGTGGTCATCCTGGATCAAAGCATTCACTCAACCTGGCCGGGAGAAAACCAGGGAGGCCGCTGTATTGTAGGCTGCCATCCACCCCACCCCTCTCAGCAACCACCGGCGCATCAAGACCCATGCCAGCGTTGGCGTCAGCACCGGTCAGGGTAACTGAGGTTGTTTGTTCACCCCTGACCATCAGCAAGAGCACAGGCCGGATTGAAACCGGATCAGTGGCTTAGCCTTGGCATGGCTGAAACCTACTGGTTCACGAACTGGCTTCCACACAAGAAAAAACCGCCGGTCCCGCGGGGACCGGCGGTTCGGCCAGGATCAGTGATTGACGTATCCAGGCAGGATCATGCTGCGAAGTTGGAGGCGACGAAATCCCAGTTCACAACATTCCAGAAATCCTCAACATACTTGGGACGCGCATTCCGATAGACGATGTAGTAAGCATGCTCCCAGACATCGCACGTCAGCAATGGGGTCTGCCCACTGGTCAGGGGGCACCCGGCATTGCTGGTGCTGACCAGGGCCAGGCTGCCATCGGCATTCTTGACCAGCCAGGCCCAGCCTGAACCAAACGTGGTCACCGCGCACTTGGTAAATTCCTCCTTGAATTTCTCGAAGGATCCGAAGCTCTGGCTAATGGCCTCCGCCAGCGCGCCGGTCGGTTGTCCCCCACCGTTGGGCTTCATGCAGTTCCAGTAGAAGGTATGATTCCAGACCTGCGCGGCGTTGTTGAAAATACCGCCGCTGGATTTCCGAATGATCTCCTCCAGGGTGAGTCCTTCGAACTCGCTTCCAGGGACCAGATTATTCAGGTTGGTGACGTAGGTCTGATGATGCTTGCCGTAGTGGTAGTCCAGTGTCTCCTCGGAAATGAAGGGCTCCAGCGCATTTTTTGGGTAAGGCAAAGGTGGCAGTTCAAATGACATGCAATACTCCATGGTGTAGGAACGAAAAAATCGGCAGTGGCACGGCCCGGATCACGTTTACAATTCCTAGTGATTTGCTATGGAATGATTTTAGCATCAGGAAGATGCGGGTTAAAGCCGGGAAATGCATCCCGTCGGCGATCCTGGCCTGACGAGCCGTGGACGGTGCAATCCATCCTGCAACTCCAACGGCTACATGGGGCTGGCGTCAACAGACGAGCCGCCAGCCGCGAGTTCGTCCAGGGTTGCGCGCATGATCACCCGGTCGTCGGGATTCCCGCCCACCGGCGCTTCCTCGACTCCGTTGCCCCAGGCTAGTGACTAAACCGGCCGTTGGCCCTAAGCTAGCCCGAACTTCCCAAGGCTTAGTCAAGGGTGTACTTCCCCCTCTCGGGAGGCATTCTGTTTACAATAGCGCGACTAATCGCCCATTTATATTACCAGCAAGCAAATAACCATCCCATTTGCCATGGATAAATTGACCAGCATGCTAGTTTTCACCAAAGTCGCCAAGGCAGGCAGCTTTGCCGCCGCGGCTAAGGAGTTGGGTCTATCGCGAGCCATGGCCACCAAGCATGTCATGCAACTCGAAAATGGCCTGGGCATACGTTTGCTGAACCGAACCACGCGCAATCTCAACCTGACCGAGGTCGGATCGGTCTACCTGGAACGATGCCGGCAGATACTGGATGATATGGAGGAGATGGAACTCGCCGTAACCCGGTTGCAAACCGAGCCTCGCGGCTTGCTAAAAGTCAGCGCAACGCCGTTTTTTGGTTCCTATCACTTGGCGCCGGCGATCAGCGCCTACATGGAGGTCTATCCGGACGTTCATGTCGATCTCACACTTCAGACCACCTACGCCGACCTGATCGAAGAAGGTTTCGATCTTGCCATCCAACTCGACGAACTCCAGGACTCCAGCTTGATCGCCCGCTCACTGGGTACTTCGCAGCGCGTGGTGTGCGGAGCCCCCGCTTATTTCAACAAGCATGGCATCCCCAAGACACCGGAGGACTTGCGCAACCATAATTGCCTGGTCAACTTGAGCCTGTCACCCAGGGATCATTGGCAGTTCACCATTCCAGGCGGGGAGGCTAAAGTCATCAAGGTCAGCGGGACCATGCAAGCTAACGTCGCGGATGCCCTGCGTATCGCCGCGCTAAGCGGTTTGGGGCTGGTTATCATGCCGACCTACATGGTGGGACAGGACATTCGCAGAAACCGCTTGCAGGCCGTGCTGACCGACTACGTACCCGCGCCACTGGAAATCCATGCCGTCTACCCGCACCGCAAGCATCTCTCGGCGAAAGTCAGAACTTTCGTAGACTTCCTGCATGAACGCTTTCACCCCAAACCCTACTGGGAAGAGTGGGCTCAGGATCAAATGCAGCAAGTTGGAAAAAAATGACGCGAGTCCGCTGAACATGAACGATAAAGACGCCGTCTACAATGCCTTCAAGGAAATCCTGATGCTGTTCGCCCTGTTGACCGG
>Ga0194120_10008157_pt1 | contig 13972 bp, 7 predicted proteins | sample TA2MahCa65mmetaG_FD_148642 | JGI IMG/M metagenome (GOLD analysis project Ga0194120, IMG submission 148642) | Freshwater microbial communities from Lake Tanganyika, Tanzania - TA2015019 Mahale Deep Cast 65m | ecosystem: Environmental > Aquatic > Freshwater > Lake | place: Tanzania: Lake... | reverse complement strand
TGGCTTGCTGCACTTGACCTGCCGCGGCGAGACGAGTTGGCATGGCTTTGCCGAAGCGATCTTTGCCGGCGCCCGCGCGCGCGGCGCGGCGCTGAAAGTCCGATCGGTGCGAGCGATCGCGACGGCCGAGTACAAGACCAAAGCCCAGCGCCCGGCCAATTCGCGCTTCGATCTTGGACGCCTGGCAGAGCGCTTCGGCCTGAGGCCGCCCGCATGGCAAGACGCTCTCGGCGCTGTGCTCGATGCCAAGTATGGTCCGCGAGAGACCTGACATGGCGCGCGCCCCCCGTCTCCTTTTCCTCATGAACGATGCGCCCTTTTATGTGACGCATCGCCTTTCGGTCGGCATTGCCGCGCGGCGCGCCGGCTTCGATGTCCATGTCGCCGCGCCCTTTCATGCCGATGCCGTCGAGCGGATCGAGGCCGAGGGCCTGGTTTTCCACGACATCCCGCTTCGGCGCGGCGGGCGCCGGATCGGGGGCGAATTCGCGCTAATCTGGGCGATCGGGCGGCTGCTGTTCGCGCTCAAACCCGACCTTCTTCACGCCGTGACCATGAAACCGGTGTGCTATGGCGGCACGCTCGCGCGCCTGATGGGCGTGCCGGCGGTGGTGCTGGCCATCACCGGACTTGGCTATCTCTTCGTGACCGAAAGTCTGGCGGCGCGGGCGATGCGCCTGATCGCGCTCGTGCTCTATCGCTTTGCCCTTGGCGGCCGGCCCTTGCGGGCGATTTTTCAGAACCCCGACGATCTCGGGCTGTTCAAGGCGCGCGACCTCGTCGCCGACGAAGTCGTCCGCATGATCCGGGGCTGCGGCGTCGACATGAGTGCATTTCCGCCCCAGCCCGAACCCGCGGGCGAGACGGTCGTGATGTTTCCCGCGCGCATTCTGGGCGACAAAGGCGTTCACGAATTCGTCGGCGCCGCGCGGCTTCTCAAGGCCAAAGGCATCGCCGCGCGCTTCGTCATGGTCGGGCGGACCGATCCCGACAATCCGACCGACGTCGGCGAGGCGGGCATCAAGCGCTGGACCGATGAAGGCGTCGTCGAGTGGTGGGGTTTTTCCGAGGACATGCCCGCGACGCTCGCCCGCGCGACCTTGATCTGCATGCCATCCTATCGCGAGGGCCTGCCGCGCGGTCTGATCGAAGCGGCGGCGACCGAGCGCGCCATCGTCACGGCCGACGTGCCGGGCTGTCGCGAGGTCGTGCGTCACGAGGTGAACGGCCTCTTGGTGCCGGTGAGGAACAGGGAGGCGACGGCAAGCGCGCTCGAGCGCTTGATCCTCGACCCGGCGCTGCGCCGGGCCTTGGCGAAACGCGGACGCGATATCGCCGTCGGCGAGTTTTCGGTCGAGGATTTCGTCGCGCGGTCGCTCGCGGTCTACCGCGAGGTCATGGCCGATGCCAAACTGAACTGGCCATGAGCAGACTTCATCCCGGTCAGGCGCTCGCCATTCCGGCCTTCCTGGCCTTGCCCGTGACCGCGGTCGCGCCGGCGGGCATGGGTCTTGTGTTTGGCTTGGGCGTCCTTGCCATGATCTGGTCCGTGGTCCGCCGACGCGGCCTGCGCGGCTTGTTCGAGCAGGCGCGCATCGGGCCTTGGAAGCCGATTGCGCTCTTGCTCGTCTTCGCGGCGGCGAGCGCGCCTTTTGCTTTCGCGCCGGCCGAAAGCCTGCATTTCATGGCTTATTTTGCTTCGGTCTCGTTCTTTTGCCTGGCCTTCGCCGGGCTTGCGCCGCGGCTCGATGCGCGTGAACGGCCGATCGTTCTCTGGGCGCTGCATGCCGGTTGGGCGGCCGGCATCGTCGTCCTGGGCGTCGAGGTCTTTTCAGGAAACGGCATCGCGCTCGGCATCGAGTCCTGGCAGCGCACGGGCGTCGATATTCGCCTCGCCCATCACAATCGAGGCGCGAGCGTGCTCGTCCTGATGCTGGCGCCGCTTGTCGGGCTTCTCTGGCGGGCGGGACATCGCGGCGCGGCCGCCCTCGTGCTCGTACTCTCGTTCTTCGTTCTGATCTTTGCCGAAAGCTCGACCGCCAAGCTCGCCCTTCTCGCCGGCGCTTTCGGCGCCGTGATCGCCTGGCTTGTCGGCCATCGCTGGCCGCGTGCGCTCGCCGCTCTGGTCGGTATCGCGATCTTCGCCATGCCGCTGCTCGGACGTCTGCCGATCGATCTTGATCGCAAGGTCGCGGAAAACCCGGAGGTCAAGATCTCGGCCTTTCACCGCTTCTACATTTGGCGTTTCGCGGTCGATCGCATTGCCGAGCGACCCATCCTGGGTTGGGGCATCGATGCCTCGCGACGCATTCCGGGCGGCACGGCGAAGTCGCCGGTCGATGGCCAGATCCTCGGCCTGCATCCGCACAATGCCGGTGTTCAGCTTTGGCTCGAACTGGGCGCGATCGGCGGCGCATTGGGCGGGGCGGTCGTCGGCGGGGTCGCCTTCGCGGTCTTTCGCAGATCGCGGGCGGTCGACCGCGCCATCGGCGGCTTCGCCTTCGCCGCCGCGCTCACTTTCGCGCTCCTCAGTTTCGGCGCCTGGCAGGGCTGGTGGCTCGGCCTGTTGGCGCTGACCGCGGCCTTGGTGCAAGCGGCGGCTAACCCCGAGAAGCCCGAATCGGTATAAGCGGACCCATGGATTGGGTCGCGATTCTCGGCTTTGCCGGCGCCTTCGTCGTCGCTTGGGGCATCACCGGCGTGTTGCCAAGAGTGCTTGCCCGCCATGCCGTCCTCGACCGCCCCAATGAGCGCTCGAGCCATGTCGCACCGACCCCGAGAGGAGGAGGCATCGCGGTCGTCGTCGCGCTCGCGCTCGCCTGGCTCGTCGCCGCGCCGGCGGATCATCTGCCGCCGCTCATATTGGGCTGCGCGCTCGGTCTGATCGGCTGGTGGGACGACGTCAAGGGCCTGCCGGCCGCTTGGCGTTTCGCCGTGCAGATCGGCGCGGTGACGATCGGCGTCGGTTATCTCGGCTCGGACGCGATCTTTCAGGGCCTATTGCCGCCTTGGCTCGACGGTCTCGTCGCCGGGCTCGTCTGGCTGTGGTTCATCAATCTGTTCAATTTCATGGACGGCATCGACGGCATCGCCGGCATCGAAGCGTTGACCATAGGCTTGGGGCTCGCGGTCGTTGCCGGCCTCGTGGAGCCGGCTGCGGCGGGATTGCCGGCGGCGAGCCTTGCCGGCGCCGCGCTCGGTTTCCTGATCTGGAACTGGCCACCGGCCAAAATTTTCCTGGGTGATGTCGGCTCGCAAGCGCTGGGTTTTCTCTTGGGCTACCTGCTGCTTCGTGCGGCCGCCGAAGGCCAATGGGCGGCGGCGCTGATCTTGCCGCTATATTTCGTGGCGGACGCGACACTCACTCTGCTGCGCCGGCTCAGGCGGGGCGATGCCGTCTGGCGCGCCCATCGCAGCCATTTCTATCAACGTGCGGTACAGGCCTTGGGCGGGCGGCATCGTCCGGTCTTGATCATGGTCGCGGCGCTGAATGCCGGCTTGTTCTCGCTCGCACTGATCGCGGCTTTCGAGCCGCCGGTCGCGATCTTCGCGACTTTCGGCGCGGTGCTGGCGACTGGGGGCCTGTTAAGGCGCTTCGAGACATTGGCGCGGGAGGCTGGGCATGAGTTCTGAACTCCGCCCGCCATGGCGTCTGCCGAGCCGGGTCCTTCTGGTTGCCTGTCACGACGTCTTCATGGCGGCGTTGTCCTTCGAACTCGCGATTTGGCTTCGTTACTGGACATACGGCCTGCCGCAGCCCTTCTTTTTCGTCGCCCAAGGGACTTTGCTGTTCGCCTTGGTCGCCGCCTTGGTCTTCTGGTGGGTCGGGCTTTATCGCGGCATCTGGTATTACGCATCGAGCGCGGATCTGATCGCCATTCTCAAAGGCGCGACGCTCGCCATCCTGATCTTCGTGCCGATCTTGTTCCTGGCGACGCGCCTAGAGGCGGTGCCGCGCACGACCTTCCTGCTGCAATGGCCGATCCTGGTCCTGCTCCTGGCCGGCCCTCGGTTCTTTTATCAAATGTTGAAAGGCCGGACGCTCGCGACGCTGTTAGCCAGCCCGACCGACGGGGCGCGCGTGCCCGTGCTCTTGATCGGCGCAGGCGATGCCGCCGACACGTTCATCCGCGAAATGGCGCGCTCCAGGACCGCGCCCTACCGCGTCGTCGGCCTAGTCGACGACAAGCCCGGGCGCATCGGTCGCGAAATGCGGGGCGTCAGGGTCGAAGGCGTGATCGAGGAATTGCCGGCGGTGTTCGCTCGGCTCGAGGAGCGGGGCCAGCGCCCGCAACGCTTGGTGATCGCGGCCGATCGGGTCGACGGAAGCGCCGTGCGCCGCTTGCTCGATTTGGCCGAGCCGCTCGGTCTCGGTCTCGCGCGCTTGCCGCGGCTCACCGAGTTCCGCAGCGAAGGCGAGGCAACGGACGGCGCAGCGACGCGGCCGATCGATGTCGAGGATTTGCTGCAACGTCCGCAGCGCGGTCTCGATCGCGAGGCCATGCGGCGTCTCGTCGCCGGCAAGCGCGTTTTGGTCACGGGCGCGGGCGGCACGATCGGCGGCGAGCTTGCGCGTCAGATCGCCGATCTCGACCCGGCGCATTTGGCGCTACTGGATTTCGGCGAATTCGCGCTCTACGGCATCGACTTGGAGATCAAGGAGCGCCGTCCGGAGCTTGCGCGGTCGGCGCATCTGATCGACGTCGCCGTCGCGCCGCGCGTCGAAGCGGTCTTTCGCAAGCTCGCGCCCGAGCTCGTTTTCCACGCCGCGGCGCTCAAGCACGTACCGATCGTCGAAGACCATCCGGTCGAAGGCGTCAGGACCAATATTCTCGGCACGCGCAACGTCGCCGATGCCTGCGTCGCGCATGGTGCCGAGGCGATGGTGCTGATCTCGACCGACAAGGCGGTCAATCCGTCCTCGGTCATGGGCGCGACCAAGCGCGTCGCCGAAATGTATTGCCAATCGCTGTCATTCGGCGGCGGCGGTACGCGCTTCGTCACCGTGCGCTTTGGCAATGTCTTGGGCTCGACGGGCTCGGTCGTGCCGCTGTTTCAGCGCCAGATCGCGCGTGGCGGGCCGATCACCGTCACGCACCCGGAGATGACGCGCTATTTCATGACCGTGCGGGAAGCGGTCGAACTGGTGCTGCAGGCTTCCGTCCTCTCAACCGAGGCGGGCGATATCGTCGTTCTCGACATGGGCGAGCCGGTCAAAATCGTCGACCTTGCGCGCCAGATGGCGCGCCTTGCCGGTCTCAGGCCGGACAAGGACATTAAGATCGAGTTCACCGGGCTCAGGCCCGGAGAAAAGCTGGCCGAGACGCTTTTTCACGAGGCCGAGCCGCAACGCAATACGTCTTATGAGGGCGTCATGCTGGCCCATCCGCGCGTCGTCGCTTTCGACGATATGACTGCGGCGCTCGACCGCATTGGCGCGGCCCTATTGTCCGGGCGAAATGCCGACGCGCTTGAAGTCGTCAAGACCCTCGTCCCCGAATTCATCACACCGGAGCCCAAGAATGGCCAGTGACCTGCCGATCCGCCGCGCCTTGATCTCGGTCTCGGACAAGACCGGACTGATCGAATTAGGCCGCTTTCTTGCCGAGCGAGGCGTCGAGATCCTCTCGACCGGAGGCTCGGCCAAGGCGCTGATCGATGCGGGCGTCAAGGTGCGCGAAGTCGCCGATTACACCGGCTTTCCCGAAATGATGGACGGGCGCGTCAAGACCCTTCATCCCAAGGTGCATGGCGGTCTCCTGGCGCTCCGCTATTCGGAGACACACACCAAAGCAATGAAGGATCACGGCATCGAGCCGATCGACCTTCTAGTGGTCAATCTCTATCCCTTCGAGGCTACCGTCTCGAAAGGCGCGGATGCCGAAACCTGCATCGAGAACATCGACATCGGCGGTCCGGCGATGATCCGCTCGGCGGCGAAGAACCATCACGCCGTCACCGTTGTGGTCGATCCGGCCGATTACGGCGTCGTCATGGAGGCGATGAGTGCGAATGACGGCGCGACCACGCATGAACTCCGCCGCACCCTGGCGCTTCGCGCTTTCGGCAGGACGGCGACTTACGATGCCGCGATCGCGGGCTGGTTCGTCAACGAGCTGGGCGAGGCCTTTCCGCCGCGCATCGCTTTCGGCGGCGCGCTGCGTCAGGTGCTGCGCTATGGCGAGAATCCGCATCAGCAGGCGGCGTTCTACGCCGGCGGCACGCCGCGCATGGGTATCGCGACCGCGCGTCAGGTCCAGGGCAAGGAGCTTTCCTACAACAATCTCAACGACACCGACGCGGCTTTCGAACAAGTCGCCGAATTCGACCGCGATGCGCCCGCGGTCGCCATCATCAAGCATGCCAATCCCTGCGGCGTCGCCGTCGGCAAGACGCTGCGCGAGGCCTATCTCGCCGCGCTCGCCTGCGATCCGATCTCGGCTTTCGGCGGCGTGATTGCGCTCAACCGCAAGCTTGATGCCGCGACCGCCGAGGAGATCGCCAAGATCTTCACCGAAGTGATCATCGCGCCCGATGCCGATCCGGCCGCCATCGCCATCATCGGCGCGAAGAAGAACCTTCGGCTCCTGCTCGCGGGCGGTCTGCCCGATCCGACGGCAGACGCCTTGATCGTCAAGTCGCTGGCCGGCGGCTATCTCCTGCAGACCCGCGATTCGGGGCGCGTCGCGCCGGCCGATCTCAGGGTCGTGACCAAGCGCAAACCGACGCCGGCGGAGATCGCCGACCTCCTTTTCGCCTTCCGCGTCGTCAAACACGTCAAATCGAACACCATCGTCTATGCCAAGAACGGCGCAACCGTCGGCATCGGTGCCGGGCAGATGAGCCGGGTCGATGCGGCGCGCATCGCCGCGATCAAGGCCAAGGACGCGGCCGCGGCACGCGGCGAGGCGACGCCCGCGACCATCGGCTCGGCGGCGGCATCCGACGCGTTTTTTCCCTTCGCCGATGGCCTATTGGCCGTCGCCGAGGCCGGCGCGACCGCCGTTATTCAGCCGGGCGGCTCGATGCGCGATGCCGAGGTGATCGCGGCGGCGGACGAGAAGGGGCTCGCCATGGTCTTCACCGGCATGCGGCATTTCCGGCATTGAAAGAGTGTCTTATTCGGCGGCGGCCGGGCGCTCGGCGGCAAGACGCATCAGGCAGTCATCCGGCAGCATCTCGATCGGCGTGAAATCGCGATTGGCGATCCAATTCGGGCGCTTGAAGCGCCGGATCGCGTTGTCGCAGCGATTGAGCGAAAGATAGAGAATCCAGCGCGACCAAGGCGTCAGGTTCGAGCCCGAAGCGTGCACCAGATTGCCGTGAAAGAGCAGCATCGAGCCGGCGGGCCCCTTGGGCGCGACGATGCCGCCTTGCTCGACCAGGCGCGTGATCGTCGCGTTGTCGATGGTCCAAAGCGGATAGCTGGTGGTCGTGGTGTCGTGCCCCGCTTCGAGCTTGCCCAGGCGATGGCTTTTCGGGATGAACATCAGCGGGCCGTTGAATTCGTTGGCTTCGGCCAGCAACAGCGCGATGTTCATCGCCTTGGCCTCGGGCATGTCGTCATCGGCCTGCCAGGTGCCGTAATCCTGATGCCATTGCCAGACCGCGCCGTCGAAGGCCGCCTTGGCGTTGATCTTGAACTGATGCATGTAGAGCTTGTCGGAGCCGAGGAGCTGAATGCCCGGTTCGACCAGACGCGGATGACGCGCGACGGCGGCGAAGACCTTGTTCCAGGTCTGGACATAGAAGGCCGAGCGCGGCGCATTCGAACCTTTTTCGCGCACGACTTCCGGTCTTTCGGTCGCGTAGATGCCCGGCACTTCGGCGCGCAGGACATCGATCTCGGCCTGGCTGAAAACCGAAGGCAGGAACAAATAGCCCTGCTCGTTGAATTCCGCGATCTGGGCGGCGGTTAGTTTCATGATTTGGGCTCCCGCGGCGGTTCCTTGACCGTCATCAGAATGGCGAGGCCGGCGGCGAAGAACAAGAGCACGCCGGCAAGACCAATGCGTTGACTGCCCGAAGCCGCGGTAATCGTCGCGACCAGGAAGGGACCTGTGAAAGCAGTGGCCTTGCCGGTCAGGGCATAAAGACCGAAGAACTCGGTACGAAGTTCTCCCGGAGCGAGGCGCGACAATAGTGCGCGCGAAGCGGCTTGGGCCGGCCCGCCGAAAATTCCAAAGCATTGGCCCCAGAACCAGAACCAGGCCTTGTCGTCCGCAAGCACGGCGCCCAAGGCCGAAACGAAGAGCCCGGCGACCGCGATGGCGGCGGCCTGACGCGAGCCGATCCGGTCGTCGATCCAGCCGAAAGCGAAGGCGCCGATGCCGGCCGAAAGTTGCAGCGCGATGCCGAAGACGATGATGTCTTGAAAGCCCATCTTGTGGACGCCCGCGGCATAAATGCCGCCGAGGGCGAAGACCGTGACCAGCCCGTCGAGATAGAGCATGGCCGCGATCATGAACCGGAAGGTGTTGGCATGCTGGCGGAGATTGCGGACCGTGCCGACCAGCGATGCTAGCCCGCGCTTCGCCGCTTCGCCGAGGGCAAGGCGCCGCGTCGGCCGGTCGGGCGTCCAGAGAAAGAGCGGCAGACAGAAGATCGCGAACCAGACGGCGCAAAGCGGGCCGACGACGCGGACATGCTCGAGGCTCGACTTGTCGAGCCCGAAAAGCGGCTTGTCGGTCTGCACGAAGCCGAAGAGCGCGATCACCAGCGCGACGAGCCCGCCGACATAGCCAAGTCCCCAGGCCCAGCCCGACAGGCGGCCGATGCGCTCGCGGCTCGCGATGTCGCCGAGCATGGCGTTGTAGAAGACGGTGCCGAGCTCAAAGCCGACCGTGCCGATGACGACAAAGGTGACGGCAAGCGGGATCGAGGTCGGATCTGGCTTGGCGAACCAGAGCATCGACGAGCCGACGATGCAGAGGAAAGTAAAGAAGGCGAGGAACGGCTTGCGCGGGCCGCCGGCATCGGCGACGGCGCCGAAGATCGGCGAGGAGAGGGCGACGATCGCCATGGCGACGGCGCTGGTATAGCCCCAAAGCGATTGCCCCTCGACTTCATTGCCGACCACCGCCTTGGCGAAATAGGCCGAGAAGACGAAGGTGGTGATTAGCGTCGTGTAGGGCGAGTTCGCCCAGTCGAACATCCCCCAAGCGATCTGGCCCCGCCGATCGGCCGGTTTGTCGCTCATTGCCGGCTTCCCTTTCTCAGCCTACCAGGGCGCGGATGGCGCGATTGGCGATGGCGAGCTTGGCGACATCGACTTCGCCCGCCGCGCGGAACTCGCCGACCAAGGCGCTCGCCCGATCGATCGCGCCGCCGCGCGCGCTCGACCAGCGCTTGAGCGCTTCCATGCTCGACTTGCCATTGGCGAGTACCGCGCCGGCAAGCGCCCGTTGCGAGCCATAGAGATCGTCGATGACCGAGGTGATGGCCTGGCGTTCCCAGTGGTTCTGAGGCACCAGCTTTTCGGCGCCGCCCCGGAGCCAATCGATGCCGAGCCGTTCGCCGACCGCGAAATAGGCGCGCCCGACGTCTTCGACCGGGCGCTTTTTCTGATTGGCGACGCTGACGATGTCGAAGCCCGCGCCGAGCGGCGCGAGAGCGGCAATGCGCCGCGCGACCGCCTCGGGCACGCCCTGGCGCTGCAGCTCGGCCATGCGTTCGCGATAGGCCTTGGCCTCGCTCTCGCCCAGGATGGCGGGCAGCGCCGCTTCGAGCTTGGCGATGCCGGGCGCGAAGGTCTCGACATGGTGCGCGATCGACTTCGCAAGCTCGGCATTCCGCAGCATCCAGAGCGTGCCGTGACGAATGAGCGCCGCGACGGCGATGTTGGCCCGCGTCTGTACGGCGGCCGGGACCTTGTTGTCGAGCGCTTCGATCTCGCCAAAAAGCGGGCGGAGCGCGAAGGCGTCCCGCACCACGGGATAGGCGCGCATGATCTGGGCGATCTTGAAGCCGCCTTCCTCGACGATCTGGTCGACGAAGGTCGGGCCGACGCGGTTGACCATCGAGTTCACCACGTCGGTGCCGGCGATCTCGCGGCTCAGGCGATGACGATCGATCCAGCGGCCGTAGGCCTTGCGCAAGGGCCGCGGGAAATAGCGATGCAGATCGACGGTGAGGTACGGATCTTCGGGCACGTCCGTTTCGAGCAGGTCTTCGTAAAGCGTCATCTTGGCGTAGGCGAGCAGCACCGCGACCTCCGGCCGCGTCAGGCCCTTGCCGGTCTTGAGCCGCTCGGCGACGGTCTCGTCGTCGGGCAGATATTCGACCGCACGGTCGAGCCGCCCGGCGCGTTCAAGCCTACGCATGAAGCGCGCCTGGACCTCGGCGAGCTGCGTCGCCTGGGCTTCGGCCATCGAGATCGCCTGGGTCTGGAGATAGTTGTCGCGCAGCACCAACTCGCCGACCTCGTCGGTCATCTTGGCGAGCAGCTTGTCGCGCGCCGCGCGCGGCAGCTTGCCGTCGGCGCCGATCGCGCCCGTCAGGATCTTGATGTTGACCTCGTGGTCGGAGCAATCGACGCCCGCCGAATTGTCGATGGCGTCGGTGTTGATCCGCCCGCCGGCGAGCGCGTATTCGACGCGGCCCCGTTGGGTGAAGCCTAGATTGCCGCCTTCGCCCACCACTTTGCAGCGCAGATCCTTGCCGTCGACCCGCAAGGGGTCGTTGGCGCGGTCGCCGACTTGGGTGTTGGTTTCGGCCGAGGACTTGACATAGGTGCCGATGCCGCCGTTCCACAACAGATCGACCGGCATGGTCAGGATCAAGCGGATCACCTCGATCGGCGTCAGCTGATCCTTGTTGGTGCCGAGCAGGCTCTTGATCTCGGCGCCGAGGTGGATGGTCTTGGCCTTGCGCTCGAACACGCCGCCGCCCTTCGAAATCGTCTTCTTGTCGTAATCCGCCCAGGACGACCGCGGCAGCTTGAACAGGCGGTCGCGTTCGGCGAAGGACTTGGCCGGATCGGGGGTGGGATCGAAGAAGATGTGCGCGTGGTTGAACGCCGCGACCAGCTTCATCTTGGACGAACGCAGCAAGCCGTTGCCGAAGACGTCGCCGCCCATGTCGCCAATGCCGGCGACGGTGATCGGCGCGGTATTGGCGTCGACGCCGATTTCGCGGAAATGGCGCTCGACCGCGACCCAGGCGCCGCGCGCGGTGATGCCCATCTTCTTGTGGTCGTAGCCGGCCGAGCCGCCCGAGGCGAAGGCATCGTCGAGCCAGAAGCCGTAATCCTTGGAGAGCGCGTTGGCGATGTCGGAGAAGGTCGCGGTGCCCTTGTCGGCCGCGACGACGAGATAGGGATCGTCCTCGTCCTGGCGTACGACATCCTTGGGCGGGATGACCTTCTCGCCCTTCATGTTGTCGGTGATGTCGAGCAGGCCGCGGATCAGCGTGCGGTAGCACTCGATCGCCTCCTTCTGCGCGACGTCGGGCGGCACACCTTGCGGCATGCGCTTGCAGTAGAAGCCGCCCTTCGCACCGACCGGCACGATGACGGCGTTCTTGACCATCTGGGCCTTGATCAGGCCGAGGATCTCGGTGCGGAAATCTTCGCGCCGGTCCGACCAGCGGATGCCGCCGCGCGCGACCTTGCCGCCGCGGAGATGAATCGCCTCGACCCGCACGGCATAGACGAAGACTTCGACCATCGGCCGCGGCAACGGCAGATCGTCGATCTTGCGGCTGTCGAATTTGACCGAGATGTAGCTCTTCGGTCGGCCATCGGCGCCGGGCTGGTAGTAGTTGGTGCGAAGCGCCGCCTCGATCAGGTTCCAGAAACGCCTGAGAATGCGGTCTTCGTCCGCGACCGCGACCGCTTCGAGCGCGGCGCCGATCGCCTTGCGAAGCTCGGCCACGCGCTGCGCCGCCTTCGGCCCCTGCGCCTTGGGATCGAAGCGGGCATCGAAGAGCTGAAACAGGAGCTTGGCGACGTCGGCATTGCCGGTCAGCGTCTGCTCCATATAGGCATTGGAAAAGGGAATACCGGCTTGACGCAGATAGCGCGCGAACAGGCGCAGCACCGCTACCTCGCGCCAAGCAAGGCCGGCCCTGAGCACCAGCTTGTTGAGGGCATCGTTTTCGGCCTCGTCCCGCCAGACCGCGTTGAAAGTGGCTTCGAATTTGGCCTTGAGTGCGGCGAGATCGACGGCGCGGCCGTCGGGGACCATCAGGTGGAAGTCCTGAATCCAGAGCGACATGCCGCTGAAGGAGACGTAGTAGGGCACTTCTTCCAGCGCCTTGAGACCGAGATTTTCGAAAATCGGCAAACAGTCCGAAAGCGCGATGGCGCTGCCCGGGTGATGAATCTTGAAGCGCAAGGCCGCAGGCCCGTCGGTGGTGGCGCGGTAGAGATCGAGCGCGACTTGATCGGGACTCCGCAGCGTCTCGAATTGCTCGATGTCGTGGATCGCTTCGGCGGCGCCGAAAGCCTCGCGGTAGGCCGCCGGAAAGGCGCCGGCGTAGCGGCGCGCCGCTGCCGAACCGCTATCGAGCCCGAGACGCTCGATCAGCGCCGCGCCAAGTTTTTCGTCCCAAGTCCGGGTCGCTTCGGCGAGTGCGGCCTCGAGCGCGATCAAATCGGGCGAGGGTACGCTGCCGGGCGTCGTACCGACGATGAAATGCAGGCGCGTCAGCGCGCCGTCGCCCATATGGACGTAAAAGGCGGAGTTCCGACCCTTCCAGGCCTGGGCGAGGATGATCTCAAGACGCCTGCGGAGCGCCGTGTCGTAACGTTCGCGCGGCACGAAGACGAGCGCCGAGACGTAACGCTCGAACTTGTCCTGGCGTACGAACAGGCGCACGCGCGGGCGTTCCTGCAGATGCAGGATGCCGATCGCGGTGGCATGCAGATCGTCCTCGCCGACCTGGAACAGCTCGTCGCGCGGATAGGTCTCGATGATGTTGACCAGGATCTTGCCGTCATGGCTGTTCGGCGCGAAGCCGGCGCGTTCGAGCGTCATTGCCATCTTGCGGCGCAGAAGCGGGATCTCGCGCGGGCTCCGGTTGTAGGCGGCCGAGGTGAAGAGACCGACGAAGCGCCGCTCGCCGATCACGCGCCCGGCCATGTCGAAGCGCTTGACGCCGATATAGTCCATGTAGATCGACCGATGCACCGTCGAGCGGACATTGGCCTTGGTGATGATCAGGAGGCGCGGCAGCTTGAGGAAGTCGCGCACCATGGGCGACATGTCGGTCGCCATGCCGGCGACGTTGAGGATGCGAAAATCCTGATCGCGCATCAGGCCCAGGCCCGAATTTTCGGTCGATACGAGCGCTTCCTTGTCGCCTTTGCGCTTGTAGTCGTAATCGCGACAGCCGAGCAGCGTGAAGTGATTGTCCGCGATCCAACGCAAGAACGCCTTGGACTCCGCGATTTCGGCGGCATCAAGCGGGGGCGGCGTGGTGTCGATCTGGGTCACCGTCTCTTCGACGCGTCCGACCATGGCGCGCCAGTCGCGAACGGCGATGGCGACATCGTCGAGCACCTTGGCGAGGCGCGTTTGCATGGTGGCGATCTGGGCGGCATCGGCCCGGTTTTCGAGCTCGACATGCATGAAGCTCTCGCTCAGCGCCCCGGTGACCGAGGCACCCTCGGCGACCAGGCCAAGGACGCGGCCCTTGCCGTCGCGGCGCAAGCGAAAGACCGGATGGACCAGGAGATTGATGGCATGACCGAGGCGACCGATCTCGGACGCGACCGAATCGACCAGGAAAGGCATGTCATCCGTCACCACTTCAATGACGGTACCGCGGCCTTCCCAGCCATGTTCGGCCTTATTCGCGTTGAAAACGCGCAATGCAGCCTTGCCCGGCTTGCGTATTGCGCCAAACTGCCAATGACCGAGCAGGACGCGGGCGAGAAGGTTGGGGCTTCTTGCGGCGACATCTTCGGGCGGCGTGCGGGCAAAATAACGCCGCAGCAGCGCTTCGGCCTCCTCGGCCTTGGCCTTGCCCA
>Ga0194120_10008152_pt1 | contig 13978 bp, 11 predicted proteins | sample TA2MahCa65mmetaG_FD_148642 | JGI IMG/M metagenome (GOLD analysis project Ga0194120, IMG submission 148642) | Freshwater microbial communities from Lake Tanganyika, Tanzania - TA2015019 Mahale Deep Cast 65m | ecosystem: Environmental > Aquatic > Freshwater > Lake | place: Tanzania: Lake... | reverse complement strand
CATTTTCCGGCGAAGGACGCAACCAATTTGGCGCATATGAGCGATTACGGCCGACAACGATGGTTGGCGCGCTGGACCAAACGACACGGCTATGAAAAGCATCCGCATTGATCGAAAAGGCCGAGACCGCCGTGCATTCGCTCGTTCAGCGTGCGTAATTGTGTCGTTCGATGATCCGACCCGGGGCAGAGCGGCGTTCTCGCCGCGGAAGTCATCGCAAATGACGGCGTTGATGGAGGATGCTGCGAATGAACCTGGATATTAAGTCTCGTCCCGGGCTGAATATCCGGCGTGTCAATCTGGACACCGGCCGCGAAAACATCGTTGTGATGTCGAGACATTCACGGGCCTTGCGCCCGGAGGTGTTTCGTGGGTTCAGCCGCGTCGAGATACAAAGCGGCGCGAAATCGATGCTGGCGACGCTAATCATCACCGATGACGATTCGCTGGTCGGGAGCGAGGAACTGGGCCTTGCCGAGCCGGCGTTCCGACGCTTCGCATGTCCCGTTGGCAGCCTCGTCAGTGTGACGCCGGCGCGGCCTCCGGAAAGTCTTGAAGCGGTGCGCGCAAAAATTTTGGGGCGCGCCCTCGCCCCTGAGGATATCACCGCCATCATCGGCGATATCTCGCGCTTCCGCTATTCGGACATGGAGATCGCCGCCTTCCTCGTGGGCTCGGCAAGTTTCACGACAACCGCCGAATTGCTTGCCTTGACGCGGGCCATGGCGGAGGCCGGGACGCAGTTGCGCTGGGAACGGCCAATCGTGGTGGACAAACATTGCATCGGCGGCATCCCCGGCAATCGGACCTCGATGATTGTCGTGCCGATCGTCGCCGCTCACGGCCTCATGATCCCGAAAACGTCTTCGCGCGCGATAACGTCGCCGGCGGGCACCGCCGATACGATGGAGGTGCTCGCGCGAGTGGACATCGGCATTGACGAAATGAAGGAGATCGTCACCGCCTGTCATGGCTGCCTGATATGGGGCGGTCGGGTCAATCTGTCGCCGGCGGACGATATTCTTATTTCCGTCGAGCGTCCGCTCGGCATTGACACGCGCGAACAGATGGTCGCGTCGATCATGTCGAAGAAGATGGCCGCCGGATCGACGCACTTATTGATCGACATCCCCGCTGGCCCGGCCGCCAAGGTCGCGACTGCGACGGAGGCGATGCGCTTACGTAAATTGTTTGAGTTCGTTGGCGACCAGTTGGGCATCGCCGTCGAAGTCGTGACAACCGACGGGCGCCAGCCCATCGGCCGCGGGATCGGCCCGGCGCTGGAGGCGCAGGACGTGATGGCGGTGCTCTCGAACAATCCCAACGCGCCACGTGACTTGCGTGAAAAATCTCTCCGCCTCGCGGCGCATCTGCTCGAATATGACCCTGAAATTCGCGGCGGAGCAGGCTACGCGCGAGCGCGCGAATTGCTCGACAGCGGCGCCGCGCTCAAGCAGATGCAACGGATTATTGACGCTCAGGGCCCCTCGACCTGCCGCGCCGATCTTGGCGCGTTGACCGGCGAAATAACAGCAGACCAGGACGGCGTTGTTGAAAGCATCGACTGCCTGCGGCTCAACCGGCTCGCTCGCATGGCGGGCGCTCCGATCGACAAGGGCGCGGGCATCATGGTGTTCAAGAAGATCGGCGACGAAGTCGAGCAAGGAGAGCCGCTCTATCGCGTTTACGCATGCGAAGCTTCCGAATTCGAGTTGGTGATGGACGCGGCCAACGCCCAGTCCGGTTACGCGATCAATGGCCGGTCGTCGTCACCGGCTGCGACCGCATGATGAAACCAGTCGCCATCCAATATCTGCCGTCGAGCGCGGCCGAGGCGCGACGGATCGCCGCCCGCTTGGGCTTAGAGACGGATGAGATTGCGATTCATACATTCCCGGATGGGGAGATTCGCGTCGGTGTCGGCCCCCCTGCGTCTGTCACCATTGTCTTTGCGTCCCTGGATCGGCCGAATGACAAGCTTCTCGCGCTTCTGTTCGCTGCCGAGGCGCTGCGCCGGGGCGGCGCGCGCCGGCTGGCGCTGGTTGCGCCCTATCTTTGCTATATGCGCCAGGACGCCGCATTCCAGCCCGGCGAGGCGATCAGCCAGCGTGTGATCGGCAGCCTCCTCGCTAGCGCATTCGATCGCATCGTGACTGTCGACGCGCATCTTCACCGCACAACTGACATTCGCGAGGCGTTTCCCAATATCGACGCCGACAATCTTTCCGCTATGCCCGTCATCGCCGATGCGCTGCGAATGACCGGGTTCGATCCGGCGACTATTGTCGTCGGACCCGATTCTGAATCCGAAATTTGGGTGAGCGATCTTGCCGGCCGCCTGGGATTGCCCCACCTCGCGGCGCGCAAAATCCGGCGCGGCGACCGCTCCGTGGAAATTGACTTGCCTGATCCAAAGGCCGTCGCCGGGCGTTCAATCCTGCTGGTCGATGACCTGGTGTCGTCGGGCGGAACGCTCACGGCCTGCGCCCGCGCGCTGACAGCAGCCGGAGCGAAGACGATCGACGCCGTCGTAACCCACGCGCTGTTTCCGCCAGCGACCATGGACGCGTTCGCACGCGCCGGCATCCGCTCGGTTCGTTCAACGAGCAGCGTCTTACATCCGAGCAATGCTTTTGCGCTTGATGCGCTGCTCGCCGCCGCCTTGCAAAATGAGCTGGGATGGGCAGAGCCGAAGGAATCGCCAAAAGGACTGTCTTGATGAGCATTTCTGTGAAGTTTTGCGGCGCGGCTCAATCCGTAACGGGATCCTGCCTGTTGTTCGAGACGCCAACGGCGCGCTTTCTGGTCGATTGCGGCATGTTTCAAGGCGCGAAGACGCTGAAGGCCCTCAATTACCGCGCGTTCCCCTTCTCGCCTCGCCAACTGGACTTCGTGCTGCTCACACACGCACATATCGACCACAGCGGCCTCGTTCCGAAATTGATTGGCGACGGCTTCGCGGGGCCGGTCTTCGCCACGAGGCCAACTGTCGATCTGTGCGACTGCATGCTTCCCGACTCCGGCTTTATTCAGGAGATGGAGGTCGCCACGCTCAACCGCCGTAACGCGATGCGCGGCCGGCCCGAGGTGGAACCGATCTACACCGCCGCCGACGCGGAAAACGCAATGAGCGCTTTTCGCGCGATTTCATACGGGCAGTGGATCGAACCCGCCCAGGGCGTTCGCGCGCGGTTTTGGAACGCCGGCCATATTCTCGGTTCCTCCTCGATCGAAATCGAAATCGATGACGCGCGCGCGCCCTTACGCATCCTTGTCTCCGGCGACCTAGGCCCCGACGCTAAGCTCTTCCATGAGGATCCCGATGCGCCCAGAAACTTCGACTATGTAATTTGCGAAGCGACGTACGGCGATAAGGAACGACCCCGGATCACCGTAGAGAGCCGTCGCGCGAAACTTGCTGACATCGCCAAACGCACCCACGCCGCCGGCGGTCCGCTGATTGTTCCGGCCTTCGCGGTTGAGCGGGCGCAGGAATTGATCGTCGATCTTGTCACGCTCATGAACGAGGGCGCCGCGCCATCCGCCCCGATCTTTCTCGACTCGCCATTGGCAATCCGCGCCACCGAAATCTTCGTCGAGCACGCCGCAGCTCTGACTGAGACGCCGGATTTTCGTGCGCTGATGCGTTCGCCGCATTTGCGGATGGCGGAGACCGTAGCCGAAAGCAAGGCCATCCATCGCATTAAGGGATTTCATGTCGTCATCGCCGCGAGCGGAATGTGCGACGCCGGACGCATCCGCCATCATTTGCGCCACTGGTTGTGGAACGCAAGAGCGACCGTTCTACTCGTCGGCTACCAGGCGCAGGGAACTTTGGGCCGGTTGCTGCAAGATGGCGCGTCCGCCGTGCGCATCTGGGGCGAGGAGGTGCGGGTCGGAGCTAGAATCGAAATTTTGGACGATTATTCCGCGCATGCCGATCGCGAAGAGACGGCGCGCTGGCTCGTCGCGCGCGGTCCGATCAAGCGCGGGCTGTTCTTTATTCATGGCGAACCGCCGGCTTTGCAGGCTATGGCCAAACGAGTCGAACGAGACGGAATCGACGCCGAACTCATCTCGATTCCATCGCTCGACGACGCCTATGAGCTACAAGGCGCGCGAAGCAAACTCCTTGCCGGGCGCGCGCCGCGACTCCTCACGGAGCAAGTTGTGCGCCTTGATTGGCACAATGATCTCTCCCGTCTGCTGCTCGACATCCGCGATCGTCTCGACGCGGAGGCGGACGATCGCCGCCGCGCCGTCGTGCTGAGACGGTTGCGCCGCGCGCTGGAGGGGGACTGAGGTGAGAAAGAGCGACGAAGTTGGGCTGATCTCTTGGTGCCTCTATGACTGGGCCAATTCGGCGTTCTCCACAATTGTCGCCACCTTTGTGTTCCCTGTGTATTTCACCCAGATGGTGGCGCGCGACCCGATAGGGGGAGCGACGCAATGGAGTTACGCCGTCGCTGCGGCGGCGCTCGCCGTGGCGATCGGCGCTCCGGCGCTTGGCGCCATTGCCGACAATATGGGAAGGCGCAAGCCTTGGCTGTTCACTTTTACGCTTCTGACGCTCGCACTCACCGCCGCTCTCTGGTGGGTGGAGCCCTCCGCGCCATTCGTCTTACCAGCGCTAACCCTATATGCCGCGGCTTCCATGTCATTTGGTTTCGCGATGATTTTCTACGACGCGATGCTACGCAGCATTGCGCCCCCGGGCTATCTCGGGCGCCTTTCTGGCTGGGGCTGGGCGCTGGGCTATGCCGGCGGCCTTCTCTGCCTCGTCGTAGCGCTGTTTGGTTTGCTGAAAGCAGAGCCGCCGCCATTTGGTCTGGCGGTCGCTCAAGCCGAACATATTCGCGCGACCAATCTGCTCGTCACGCTATGGTTCGCGTTCTTCTCAATCCCGATCTTCATATTCACGCCGGATCGACCCGCCACTGGCTTCTCGGTCGGTCAGGCCGTGCAGAAAGGAATTGCGGGTCTGGCGAGCAGCGTGCGCCAGATTGTGCGACGCCCGGGCATAGGCCGCTTCCTGATCGCCTATATGCTCTATTCGAACGGCGTCAACACGCTTTTTTCGTTCGGCGGCGTTTATGCGGCTGGCGTCTTCGGCATGAGCCTCGATGAAGTTCTCTATTTCGGGATCCTCTTAAACATCGCCGCCGGCCTTGGCGCCGCAGTGTTCGCGTGGATCGACGATTTGATCGGTTCGAAATGTACAGTCTTGATCGCATTGTGCGGTCTCAGTTCACTTGGTCTCGCGACAGTGCTTGTTGAGACCAAAGACTGGTTTGTCCTGCTCGGCGGCGCCTTGGGTCTGTTTGTTGGGCCGGCGCAAGCCGCAGGGCGCTCGATGATGGCGAGGTTGGCGCCGGCTGGTCTCGAAACAGAGGCTTTCGGTCTCTACGAACTTTCCGGAAAGGCGACAATCTTCGCCGGACCGCTCGTCCTGGGCGTCGTCACCTCGATGTTCCAGTCGCAGCGCGCCGGCATGTCAACAATCTTGCTGTTTTTTGTCGCCGGCATGTTGGTCTTGCTGCCGTTGCGCGAACCTGCCCGATCGAACGACTCCTAAGGATTCGCGGCGCGCCTATGATTCGCGCAAGGCGCGGCGCAAAATCTTGCCCAAAGCGGTCTTCGGCAATTCGTCTCGAAACTCGACGACGCGCGGGATTTTGTAAGGGGCAAGATATTTGCGGCAGTGCGTTTCAAGATCAGCTGCTGTCAAAGATGGATCACGTTTGACGACAACGATCTTGACCGCTTCGCCAGATTTATCGTCGGGCACGCCGACGGCGCCGACGTCCTGAACGCCTGGATGCATGGAGACGACCTCCTCCACTTCGTTGGGATAGACCTTGAGGCCGGAAACATTGATCATGTCTTTCTTGCGGTCGACGATGCGCACGAAGCCTTTATCGTCGATTGTCGCAATATCGCCTGTCCGTAAGAAGCCGTCAGTTGTCATGACTTTGGCGGTCTCATCAGGTCTCTTCCAATAGCCTTTCATCACCTGCGGACCCTTCACGCAAAGTTCGCCGGGTTGTCCGACGGGCAGTTCCGCGCCGTCGTCGCCGCGTATCGAGATGTCGGTCGAGGGAAGTGGAAGGCCGCAGGATCCGTTATAATTCTCCAGATCAACCGGGGAGCCCGTGACGACGGGCGAGGTCTCGGTCAAGCCATAACCCTCCATCAGCGTCTTCCCGGTAATCGCTTTCCATCTCGCAGCGACGTCATTTTGCAGAGGCGAGCCGCCAGAAGCCGCGATGCTCAGCGCGGAGAAGTTGAGGCGCGCGAAAGCGGGATCGTTAACGAGCACGGAGAAAAGTCGGTTGACGCCTGGAACACATGTGACTCGATGTCTCGAGAACTCTTTGACCAATGCGGGTATGTCGCGCGGATTGGCGATCAATACATTCTTCGCGCCGATTTTGAACGCCAAGAAGCAACTGACCGTGAGCGCTAGGATATGAAAAAACGGGATTGCAGTGATCACGACATCCTTGCCGTCCTGCAGCTTGGCGCCGATGAAGGCGTGGTATTGGACCAGATTCGCAACGATGTTTCGATGCGTTAAAACCGCGCCTTTCGGCGTTCCGGTCGTGCCCCCCGTATATTGCAGAAAAGCGATATCTTCAGGTCCAATCGCCTCCGCTTGCCAAGGTAGGGCCTTTCCCTGTTCGAGCGCGTCAAGGAAAAACATGGCGCCAGGAATACGCCAGGACGGCACGAGGCGCTTGAGGTATTTGACGAAAAAATTAACGAACATTCCTTTTGGAAAGGGCAGCATGTCGCCGAGCCGGGCGATGACGACGTGCTTGATTTCCGCGCCCGCAAGCGCCTTTTCTACGACGGACGCGAAATTTTCTAGAACGACAATGGCTTTGGCGCCGCTATCCGCCAATTGAATATTGAGTTCGTAGCTCGTGTAGAGAGCGCTGCAGTTCACCACGACGCATCCGGCTCTCAGGGCCCCAAAGAGCGCGATAGGATATTGCAGAATATTCGGCATCATCAGCGCGACGCGTTCGCCCTTCTGCAAGCCCATCCCGTTTCTCAGAAACGCGGCAAACGCACGTGATTGACGTTCGACCTCAAGGAAACTGAGGGATGCGCCCATTTGTTCGAAAGCGGGCCGGTCCGCGTAACGCACAACGCTTTGATCAAAAATATCGATGATCGAACGGTAGATGTCGACGTCGACGTCGCGGGGCACGCTTGGCGGATAACTTTTGAACCAAATTGGCTCCATGGCCCTCGTTCCTTCGATAACGCTAGCGGGCGGGACGGCGCTCGTTCCTTCCGCGCCTTCGGTTGTCCGAATGGCGCTGGCGCGCGTTCCATCATGTAGGCAAGATTATACGCTCATGGCTAAGGTCGGGTTCGCCGCAGCGCGCCAGTATCTTTTCCCGGACTTCATCGCGCAACGCGACCGCTGCTTCGAAATCCTGCCCCTTTGCTTCGATCGGCGCGCCGATATGGACGGTGATCGCGCCGCGCCGCGGCAACCATGAGTCGCTGCGCAGGATCGAACGGGAGCCGCAGATCGTGATCGGAACGACGGAGAACCCCAGTTGAGCGGCGGTCAAAAAAGCGCCGATGTGGAATTCCAGCAGCCCAGGCATTCGCGTGAACGTTCCTTCGGGATACCAAACGAGACGAACCCCGGCGCGCGCCGATTCGAGCGCCATCCTTGCGTCGGCCACGCCTCCCGCCGGATCGGTCCGCCGCACGAAAATCGCGCCGAGCCGGCGCAGGAACGACCCGGCGACGATCTGACGGGCAAGCTCTTCCTTCGCTACAAAAGATATTTCGCCAGGGCAGACGGCGCACAATACGGCGCTGTCGAGATAGCTCGAATGATTGGCGACCAAGATGGCGTTGCTTTGTGGCAAATACGCTTCGCGTGTCACCTTCAACGGACACAGGATCAAGCGGAAATAGAGTCGCGCTGCGGCGCTAACGATACGATGGCGCCACGCGCGTCGCGGCGCGAGGATAACGCTGGGCCATACGAAAGCGGCGATTAGCGCGAGCGCGCCCCAAGCGTAAGCGCCATAGGCCAGCGTCGCCAGATTCGAAAAAGCCCGTCGCGCCCTGGGCCAAACGCCGGCGAGTGCGATACGCAAGATTTGCCAGCGAGGTTCGATGCTCGTTCTTTCCAGTTGCCCCGTCTCGAACATGGCGCGCGCCGCGGAGCGGCGCACCTTGCCGCTGGAGGTTTTCGGAACCGAGCGCGGCGGAACGAGTATCACTTCGTCCGGCGCGAGATCGAGCAACGCCTGCGACGCCTCGATGATTGACTTACGCAAGGCTTCGCGCCGCGCCGCGTCGGTAAGGCGCGTTTCGGCCATCACGATTAGCCGCTCGGTGCCGGCGCGCGCGTCGAGCGAAGGGAACACTGCGACACAGCCTTTCCGCGCGCCTTCAAGCGCTCCGACGGTCTCCTCCAGTTCCTGCGGATAAATATTTCGGCCAGCGCGCTTGATCAGATCTTTGATGCGTCCGGTAATGAAAACGTCGCCGCCGGCGATATAGCCGCGATCGCCTGATTCAAGCCAATCGCCGTCGAACAGCGCGGCCGTTTTTTCGGGATTGCGGTAATAGCCGCTCGTCGCCGACGGCCCACGAAATTGCAGACGTCCTTCCTGACGTTCCGGCAATTCGCGATTCGCGTCGTCGACGACGCGGATTTCATGACGCGGCAATGGCCGCCCGCACGCCACGATAGAAACGACATCTGCGCTTTCGGCCGAGGCAACGCGCGCCATGCTGTCGCGATCCAACGAGCGTCGATCGACGCGATCGATAAGCGGCCCCCGCCCAAGCGGGGGAAAAGCGAGGCCGACTGAGTTTTCCGCAAGGCCGTAAACGGGCATCATCATCTGGGGTCGAAAACCGTAAGCGGCAAATTTTTCGATGAAGCGCGTGATCGTCGTTGGGCTGACCGGCTCTGCGCCATTCAGGATCGCGCGCACGGACGACAAATCGAGGTCCGCAATCTTCGCATCGCCGATTGATTTGAGGCAGAACTCATATGCAAAATTAGGCGCCGCCGAAATTGTCGCTTTGTGATCGTGAATCGCCCAGAGCCAACGCGCCGGATCGGCGAGAAACGATAGCGGCGACATGATCAGGGTGGGCGCGCCGTAATAGAGTGCGCCGAGCCAACAGCCGATCAGACCCATGTCGTGATAGAGCGGGAGCCAGCTCACGACTCTGTCAGTGGAGGAAGCTTTCACGACGGCGCCCATGGCGCGAATATTGGCGAGAAGATTTTCGTGAGACAGCACGACGCCCTTGGGATCGCCCGTGCTTCCAGACGTATACTGAATCAGCGCCATCGCATCGGGCGTCGCCGGCAACGGCGCCGGCAAGGCTTCCGCCTTGGAAAGGTCCGGTATCGTCTCGATGTCCTGCAACGAGTCGACCAGCCCGAGCAATAGGCCGCCAACGACCCGGATTTCGTCGTTGGTGACGAGGATGCTTGCAGCGGCGTTGGACAATATTCCCGCCTGACGACGCAAGTGATCCTCGATCTGCGATAGACGAAACGGAGGGTAAATCGGCACGGGAATCGCGCCGACGAATAGGACTGCGAAGAACGCAATAAAAAAGTCGCGGCTTGTCGGCAACATGATCGCGATCCGATCTCCTGCGCGAACGCCGCGCTCATTCAAACCGCCTGCAGCGGCGCGGGCGGCGTGGTAAAGCTCGCGATAGGTCAGCGTCTCCGGAGGGCTCGCGCCGCGCCAAAGCAAAACGTGCTCGCGGTCGCCGTGGCGCTGCGCATGCGCGATAAGCGCGTCGATCAAGGTTTTGGACTCGACTGGTTCTTCGACTGTCGCAAGACTCGGCGCTGTGGGGCGATCGACTCGCATCGCCTCCATGGCCGCAGGCCCCGCAACGAGGATGGCCTGCACAAGATCGCTCGGTCGATCCGCCTCGCCGATTAGCCGCTCGGGGAGTTGCGTCTTGAATCGGCGATTCAATCTCAGCAGCAGCTCCGCTCGTGCAAGGCTGTCGAGCGCAAGATCGCGATCAAGGTCGCTTTCTAGACGTATGAGCCGTGAATCGACGAGGTTCGGGTGCAATTCGGCGACAAGCTCGCGTGTGATCTGCAAGACCGTCTCGTTGATCGCTTCGGCCGACAATGATGACCCGCCGCCCTCTGCGGCTTCATTTTGCGACTGCGCGTCGGCTGGCTCCATGAAGAAACGTCCCCTCCCTTTTCTTTAGCCGATTCAGGCTGCGAAGCCTGCCAAATCTTCGCGGAGGTCATTGCGGCGACAAATTGCCGCTCCGACGCATGACCCGACGCACATTATTTAGACTAAGCGCAGCCGGGGTCGAGGCTAGGCCCGTTCGTCAAGACCGTCATGATGGGCGATCAAGCGAAGCGCCGTTTCTCGGCGAAAAATCTCGGGGGAGATAGAGATGTTCAAAAATATCCTCGTCCCGATCGATACAGATGAAAGCGACGTCGCTGAGCCGGGCGTGCAATTCGCGGCGCAATTGGCGGCTTTGACGAACGGCGCTGTTCGAATGATCCACGTTCTTCCCCCCGCGCCATGGCGTCTTCAAGAATTTCTACCGGCGCAGCTTCAGGTCGATCGCGAAGAGGCGGCGCTCAGAAAAATGAAGGAGATGGGGCAAAGGGCCAACGTGCCGACGGATTATTTCTCGGTTACCGTGCGATCCGGCTCAGTTTACGACGAAGTGCTCGCGGAGGCGGAAGCCTGGGGCGCCGATCTCATAATCATTGGGTCACACAGTCCCGCGATGAGCACTTATCTTCTCGGCTCCAACGCCCAAAATATCGTGCGCCACGCGAAGTGTTCTGTGATGGTCATACGCCCTCACAAGGACGAGCACGGCAACTACTGGCTTTTTCCTCAGTTCGGTTCATGAGAAGCGCTCCGGGATGGACTAACCTTTTATTCGATGTTTCGCCGCGCGTCATCCAGCAGATCGAGACCCTCCATGACGACCTCTGAACAGAACTCACTAACCGGCGTCGACTCAATGCGAAGTAATGTGGTCGCGCTCAAGCAATCCGATGGCGGATACGACTCCGGCGACGCCAGTCTTTCAGCGCGACGTTACAGGTCCGCGTCGAACCGGCGTCGCCGTGATCTCGAGCAGGACTCATACGCCGCGACGGCTTTGGGCGACGTCATCGATCGATCGCTGCATGCGACGCTGGCGCGTTTCACCTTGGGTCTGTCGCCCGCCGCGCTTGGCGGCGCCTATCTCGATTGGGCGACGCACCTCGCCGCGAGTCCCGGCAAGCAGGCGCAGCTTTTCGGAAAGGCCGCGCGCAAGATCATTCGGCTCGCGCATCACGCCAGGCAATGCGCGCTCCAGGGCGGAATGAGCGATCCTTGCATCGAGCCGCTGCCACAAGACCGCCGCTTCGTCGGGGAGGCATGGCGACGCTGGCCCTATAATTTCATCTATCAGAGCTTCCTGCTCAATCAACAATGGTGGCACAACGCCACGACGAGCGTGCGCGGCGTCACGAAGCAACATGAAAACGTCGTCGAGTTTGTTTCCCGGCAAATCCTCGACATGGTCACTCAATCACGATATTTGTGATCGGCGCGGCCCCGGTGGCGACCGCTACCGAGATGATCACATCGATCGCCGCACGATAGTTTTGGGGCGTATCGATGATGACACGTTCCTTTAGTTGCGTGAGATCGCTTGAGGCCGACACACGCGTCTTTGTTCCGCCAATATCGACTGCGACGTACATGTCGTATCAATTCCGTCTCAGAGCCTATCCGTCATTCCGACGAGCTTTTCGCGAGCGCGTCGCGCAGATAGGCGATAGCCCCAGCCAGCGTGAAGAGTTTGTTGTAGTCTGCTTCGGGAATATTCACCTTCAGTCGATCGTGAATGGCGACGACGAGATTGGCGAAGTCCATCGAGTCGAGATCGAAGACCTCGCGCAAGTCGTCCTGATCGCGAACAACCGCAAGATCAGCCTCCGGCGCGATTTCGCCAATCAGATCCAAAATGAGCGCTCTGATCTCGGCGTCCGTCATAATTTTTCTGGCTCCTGTAACAAACGCGCGATCGCCGCCAGATATAATCCACCTATATGGCCGTCGGTGACTCTATGATCGGCTGCGAGGCTGAGGGTCACGAGTGGACGGCTCTCAATCCCTCCCTCGACGGTCCAAGGTCGCGCAACCATACGGCCGAAGCCGACGATGGCGACTTGCGGCGGATAGATGATCCCCGTCACGGTCTCGGCGCCGCGATCGCCGACGCTTGTGACGGTGATCGTGGACGAGGTGAGTTCCGAGCTTCGTAAATTCCCCCGCCGCGCGCGTTCGACGAGGTCGCGCATGGCCGCCATCAATTGGGCGAGCGATTTTTTATCCACGTCGAGAATCGCCGGCGCTATCAGCCCGCCGCCGCGCAGCGAAACCGCCCAGCCGATATGAATGTCTGACGATGGCGTGAAGACGCCGTTCTCATAGGCGCCGTTGAGTTTGGGCTGCCCGCGCAAGGCCAGAGCCGCAGCCTTAAGGAAAAGCACCGCCGGCAAGATGCGGTCGACGGGTGGTTTCTCGGCGTTGAAATGTTCGAGCCATGCCGAAGCAGCCTGAAGATCGACGGTTTCGGTAAGATAATAGTGCGGAATTTCTCGCTTCGACCGGCTCACCGCGGCTGCGATCGCCTTGCGCATTTCCGAAAGATCGAGACCGCGCTTCACCGGTGGCGGCGGCATTTTTGGCCCGCTCGCGGCCTCGAGATCGGCGAGCCGGATCGATCCTTCAACGCCGGTTCCTTTCAGGATCGATGCGAGATCGAGATTAAGCGCGGCAGCGCGCCGCCGGGCGGCAGGCGTGACCTTCATGCGTTGGCCTTGCGGCGCGACAACGGGAGATGGCTGGGGCGTCTCTACTGGGGGCGCGGTCGGCGCCGGCTTCGCCGCGACGGCGACTGCTTCGGCGCACGGGGCCGCGGCGCCCGCCGCGCCGTCGATCTGCGCCAGAACTGTCCCGACCGGAACGCGCTCCCCGACCGGGACGAGGATGCTCGAAACGACGCCGTCTTGAAAAATCTCAACCTCGATCGCGCCCTTTTGCGTCTCGACCACAGCGATGACGTCGCCGGATTTGACGCGATCGCCAGGTTTAGCGAGCCATTCGACGAGCGTGCCGGCTTCCATATCGGCGCCGAGCGCGGGCATTTTGAAATCGCTCATGACGATTTGACGAGTGCGCGCGCCGTCGCAACGATTGTTTCCGGCTGCGGCAGGCAGGCGTCTTCGAGATGCGCGGCATAGGGTATGGGAGTTTCGCGCGCGCATACCCGCCGCGGCGGCGCGTCGAGTTCAAAGAACGCTTCTTCCGCGATGCGCATGCCGATTTCAGCGGAGATCGATCCGCTGCGCCAGCCTTCGTCAATGATAACGCAGCGTCGGGTCTTTGCGACCGACGCGATGATCGTCTTCGTATCGAGCGGCCGCAGCACGCGCAAATCGACGACCTCCGCGTCTATTCCCTCGGCCGCGAGCGCATCGGCCGCCGCGAGCGTTTTGAATAGGCTGCCGCCGTATGTGATGAGACTTACGTCTTTTCCCGCGCGCCGCACTTTGGCGCGATCGATATCGACGCCGGTCACGTCCGGCGCGATGTCTCCCTCCATATTGTAGAGCATGACATGCTCGAAAATGATTACGGGATTTGGGTCTTTAAGCGCGCCGATCAGCATGAAGCGCGCGTCCTCGATTGACGCAGGGGTAAGGACGCGCAGGCCGGGAATATGCGCGTACCAGCCTTCGAGACTGCGCGAATGTTGGGCTGCGACGCGCCGGCCGCCGCCAGTGGCCATGCGAATGACGAGCGGGATCGCAAACTGGCCGCCCGACATATGCGGAATGGTGACGGCGTTGTTGACGATCTGATCGAGCGCCAGCAGGCTGAAATTCACCGTCATGATCTCGACGATCGGCCGCATG
>Ga0194120_10008147_pt1 | contig 13990 bp, 12 predicted proteins | sample TA2MahCa65mmetaG_FD_148642 | JGI IMG/M metagenome (GOLD analysis project Ga0194120, IMG submission 148642) | Freshwater microbial communities from Lake Tanganyika, Tanzania - TA2015019 Mahale Deep Cast 65m | ecosystem: Environmental > Aquatic > Freshwater > Lake | place: Tanzania: Lake... | reverse complement strand
CCACCGTGCCGAAGGGCGAGGGGTTGCCCGCCGCCGGCCCGCCCGGCTGCGGCGTCAGGCCCTCGGGCGCCGCGGGCGCCGGCTGGCCGGCCTTCTTGGCCTCGGCCGCCTCGACCTCGCGCTTGTCGTTGGCGCGCAGGCCGGTCCACGTGAGCAGGTCCTCGACCATGTCCGCGTTGCTGTCCGAGGCCATCTCGTACTCGGACGTCATGTGGATGCAGTCCTTCGGGCACGGCGGGATGCAGAACTCGCAGAAGATGCACTTCTTGTAGTCGATGGTGAACTTCTGCCACTCGAGGATGCGGCCGTGGTGCACGGCCTCGATCTCGATGCAGTCCACCGGGCAGGCCTTGGCGCACAGCCGGCAGTCGATGCACTTCTGCTGCTCGAGGATGTGCACGCCGCGGTAGCTGGGCGCCACGGGCAGCCGCGCGTGCGGGTACTGCACGGTGATGGGCGGCTCGCTGGTGAAGTGGCGCAGCGTCACCTGCATGCCCTTGACCGTGGTCACCAGGGCGTCCGAGATGTTGCCGAAGTATTCGCGGATGCCGGCCATGCCTCAGCCTCCCGACAGGGGCAGCCAGCCCCAGCCCCAGGCCTCGAAGGCCGCGGTGCCGACCACGCACAGCAGGGCCCACGGCAGCAGGTACTTCCAGCCCATGGCCATCATCTGGTCCACGCGCAGGCGCGGCAGCGTCCAGCGCAGCCACATCTGCACGAAGATGAAGAAGAAGGTCTTGGCCAGCAGCACCACCACGCCTACCGGCGCCGGCGCCGCGGACACGTCCACGAAGGGCAGCGTCCAGCCGCCGAAGAAGAGCGTCGCGACCAGCAGGCTGGACACGAACATGGACGCGTACTCCTCCAGGAAGAAGAAGGAGAAGCGCATGCCCGAGTACTCGGTGTGGAAGCCCGAGACCAGCTCGGACTCGGCCTCGGGCAGGTCGAAGGGCGCGCGCTTGCAGCCGGCCAGCGAGGCGATGAAGAAGATCAGCGCCGCCACCGGCAGGAAGGGGTTGCGCAGCACGAGCCAGCCGTGCTCCTCCTGCCAGGCGTTGAAGTCGCCCAGGCGCAGGCTGCCCACCACGAGGATGGGCACCAGCAGCGCCACCGCCGCGGGCACCTCGTAGCTGACCACCTGCGCCGCCTCGCGCACCGCGCCGAAGAGCGAGTACTTCGAGTTGCTGGCCCAGCCGGCCATGATGACGCCCACGACCTCGACCGCGGCCACCGCGATGATGAAGAACACGCCGAGGTCCACGTCGGCGATCTGCACGCCGACCGCGAACGGGATGGCCACGAAGCCCGCGAACACGCCGCAGAAGACCACCGCCGGCGCGATCCAGAACAGCACCTTGTTGGCCTGCGCCGGGATCAGGTCCTCCTTGAACAGCAGCTTGACCGCGTCGGCCAGCGACTGCGCCCAGCCGTGCCAGCCGCCGGTCTCCATGGGGCCGAAGCGCACCTGCATGTGCGCGGCCACCTTGCGCTCCATCCAGATGGCGAACATGGCGTAGACGGTGATGAAGCCCAGCAGGCTGCCGATGCAGACGGCGTAGGCGGCCGAGAGCGCCAGCGCGCCCTGCAGGCCGAAGGGCGGGGCGGCGAAGAAGTCGATCAGGGCCTGCATGGCGTCAGCGGTCCACCTCGCCCAGCACGATGTCCAGCGAGCCGATGATGGCCACGCCGTCGGCGATCATGCAGCCCGGCAGCAGCGCCTCCAGCACCGAGAGGTTGCAGAAGGACGGCCCGCGCGCGCGGCAGCGGATGGGCGAGGCGCCGCCCTCGCTGACCAGGTAGAACCCGAGCTCGCCGCGCGGGTTCTCGCAGCGCATGTAGGCCTCGCCCTTGGGCGGCTTGACCGGCGTCTTGTAGGCGCGCGCCATGGCCTTGTCCATGAAGTCGCCCGAGGGCACGCGCGCGCAGGCCTGGCGGATGATGCGCACCGACTCGATCATCTCGCGCATGCGCACCCAGTAGCGGTCCCAGCAGTCGCCCAGCGTGCCGTGCGTGCCCTCGCCCACCGGCACGTCGAACTCGACCTCGCCGTACGGCCACAGGTAGGGCACGTCGCGGCGCAGGTCCCAGCGCACGCCGCTGCCGCGCAGCACCGGGCCGGTGCAGCCCCAGGCCAGGGCCATCTCGCGCGGCAGCACGCCCACGTTGGCGGTGCGCGCGATGAAGATCTTGTTGGTGGAGAGGATCTGGTTGTACTCGGCCCAGCGCCGCTCGAACTCGTCGCAGAAGGCCAGCACGTCGGGCAGCCAGCGCTCGTCGATGTCGTGCGCCACGCCGCCCGGGCGCACGTAGTTGTAGAGCATGCGCGAGCCCGCCGGCCGCTCGAGCAGGGCCATGATGGCCTCGCGCTCGCGGAAGGCGTAGAAGAAGGGCGTGTTGGCGCCCATGTCGATGCCGTAGGTGCCGAAGGCGATGAGGTGGCTGGCGATGCGGTTCAGCTCGCACGCGATGACGCGCAGCCACTGCGCGCGCTCGGGCGCCTCCACGCCCAGCAGCTTCTCGACCGCCAGGCTCCAGGCCAGCTCGTTGTTGCAGGCGGCCAGGTAGTCCATGCGGTCGGTGTACGGCGTGAACTGCAGGTAGCTGACGTTCTCGCCGATCTTCTCGGCGCAGCGGTGCAGGTAGCCGATGTCGCTGCGCGCGGCGGTGATGATCTCGCCGTCCATCTTGAGCTCGACGCGCAGCACGCCGTGCGTGCTGGGGTGCTGCGGCCCGAGGTTGAGCTTGAGCTCCTCGGTCCAGACGTCGTCCTGGACGTCCGCGGTGTAGAGCTCGAGGGCCTCCATCAGTGCGCGCCTCCGCGCTCGCCGCCGCCCTGGCCCGGCTCGCAGGTCTTGCCGCCCGCGGCCAGCGGGCGCGTGCTGAAGGGCGCGGGCGGCTGCTCCAGCGGCGTGCCGGCCGCGCGCGCGGGCCTGGCCGGCGGCGGCGGGCTGCCGGGCGCGCGCTCGTACAGCGGCACCGCGTCCAGCTCGAGCGGGATGCCGCCGTGCTCGCCGGGATAGACGTAGTCCTTGCGCAGCGGGTGGCCGATCCACTCCGCGGGCAGCAGGATGCGGCGCAGGTCGGGGTGGCCGGTGAAGCGCACGCCCAGCAGGTCCCACTGCTCGCGCTCGTGCCAGTCGGCGGCGGCCCACACGCCGGCCACCGAGGGCACCTCGGGAATCCACGTGTCGTGCGTGCCGCCCGCGGGCCGCGGCAGGCGCACCTTGACCGTCAGCGTGTGGTGCCGCGCCAGCGAGCACACGTGGTACACGACCTCCATCGCGTCGGCGCGCTCGACGGCCGTGACGTTGTGCAGCATCTCCATGCGGCACTCGGGGTCGTCGCGCAGGAAGGTGAGCGCCGCGACCAGCGCGCCGGCCTCGACGGTGACGAACGGGTCGCGCGCCGAGGTGTCGAGCGCGCCGATCCCCGTCAGGCCGCTGGCGGCCAGCCGTGCGTGGAGCTCGGCTTCCTTCATGCGCGCGCGCCGCCGGCGGGAGCCGCCGCGCCCAGGTGCCCGTAGCGGCCGTCCATCTCGGCCGCCGCCGCCGCGCGCCGCGCGAAGACCGCCTCGCGCGACAGCTTCTCCTTCAGCTTGAGGATGCCGTCCATCAGCGCCTCGGGGCGCGGCGGGCAGCCGGGCACGAAGATGTCCACCGGGATGATCTTGTGCACGCCCTTGACGGTGTTGTAGCCCCACTTGACGTAGGGCCCGCCGCCGCACACGCAGGCGCCCATGGCCAGCACGTAGCGCGGCTCGGCCATCTGGTCGTACAGGCGCTTGACGCGCACGGCCATCTTGGCGTTGACCGTGCCGGGCACGATGATCAGGTCGCTCTGCCGCGGCGTGGCGCGCGGCACGCCGGCGCCGAAGCGGTCGAGGTCGAAGGTGGCCGCGTACACGGCCATCATCTCGATGGCGCAGCAGGCGATGCCGAAGGTCATGGGCCAGATGGAGCTGCCGCGCCCCCAGCCCACCAGCCCGTCGATGGCCTTGACCGGCGCGACGTCCGGCAGCGTGTTGTTCAGCAGGCCCATGGCGTCAGCCCTGCACCCGGCGCTTGCGCTGGAAGCTCTTGACCCAGTCCACGTCGCCCTTGGCCCACACGTAGACCAGGCCGATGCCCAGCACGGCGATGAAGAACACGCCCTCCAGCAGCGCCAGCCCGCGGTCCGGGAAGCCCGAGAACACGCGCGCCCACGGGAACATGAACGCGATCTCCACGTCGAACACGATGAAGATCAGCGCCGCCGTGTAGAAGCGCATGTCGAAGCGGATCTGCGCCGGGCCCACCGGGTCCTCGGCGCACTCGTAGGGCATGCTCTTCTCGGGGTAGGGATTCTTCGGGCGGAAGAGGGCCCCGAGGATCAGGGGCGTACTGACCATCACGATGCCCGTGATCAGGAACACGAGCACGGCGTGGTAGCTCAGGAACACGGGGTTCTCCGCGCGGCGTCCGGAAGCGGCCCTCACTATAGGTATGGAGGTCCCGCGCGCAAGGCGGGCGGCGGGCGCGCCACGGAGATCGGTGGCGCACCCAACGCGCGGGGCCCGCCCCCCCGCGAGGGAGGGAGCGGGCCCCGGTGTCCTGGGGACGCGGGCCGTCGCCGGCCCGCGCCCTCGCGGTCATGCGTTCACGGCATGATGCACTGCAGGCCATTGCTGGCCGTCAGCCCGAAGGACGCGAAAATATCCTCGGCCCAGAACTGCAGCACGAAGCTGACCGACGGCGTGCCGGCCGGGATGGCCGACGGCAGCACCACCTGGCCCGTGCCGCTGGTCGCGAAGACCAGCGAGGTCAGGATCGGCAGCGGGTAGAACGTGCCGCCCTTGAAGGGCGTGGGGACCGACGCCAGGCCCACGAACAGGTAGGCCGGCTTGAGCGGGTACGCGCCCGAGAGCGTCAGCGTGAAGCCCGTGCCGCTGCCCGCCGTGAGGTCGCCCTCGCCGGTGAGGCTGGGCACTCCGAGGATGCTGCCCTTGCCGGGGCCGACGTCCACGAAGGAGCCGAAGTTCACGTAGATGAAGCCGTCGGTGATCGTGGAGCTGCCCGAGCCGATGGCCGTCACGTCCACCGGGCCAACCGTGCCCGCCGGGGTGAGGACCGTCAGCGACGTGGCCGAGACGATCTCGAGCGCCGTGCCCGAGACGCCGTCGAACTGCACGTCCGTGACGCCGACCACCGACGCGCCGCTGATCGTGACCTCGGTGCCTCCGCCGACCGGGCCCGTGGCGGGCCCGACGGTGCTGATGGACGGCGCCGGGTTGAACGAGTAGAGGAACGCGTCCGCCAGCGTCGAGCTGCCCTCGGGGTCCGTGACCGCCACGTCCGCCAGGCTGAACAGCGTGCCCGGCGGCGAGGTGGCCGTGATGCTGGTCGAGCTGTTGACGATGAACGAGATGGCCTGGACGCCATCGAACGTCACCGAGTTGGCTCCGGACAGGCCCGTTCCGGTGATGGTCACGCTGGTGAAGCCGCCGGCCGGGCCGGAGGTGGGCGAGACGCCGGAGACGAACGGCGGGTCGCCTGCGGGCGCACCCACGTCGATGGGCCACGCGTTCGACAGCGAGGCGCCGCCCGTGCCGCTGCCCTTGACCAGCACGTCGCCGTCCTGGATCCCGCTCGGGATCGTGACCTGGACCTGCGTGCCGCCGCCGGTGCTGGCCACGCCCGTGACCTTGACCGGCACGCCGTCGCTGGACAGCTTGGTGAACCACACCTCGTTGCCGGTGGTGGCGAAGTTGCTGCCCGTGATGGTCAGCGTCGTGCCGATCTGCATCGTGCCCGAGATGGAGCCGATGTGCGGCTTGGTCCCGGACTTCACGCCGTAGATGGACTGAACGCCGGCGATGTCATCGCTCTCGATCGAGCGCTGGCCGGTGCCGGTGCCGCTGATCGAGGCGTACATCGTGGCGCCGCTGGTGCTGGTGTGCCCGAGGCCGAGGCCGTGCCCGAACTCGTGGCAGGCCACGCCCTGCAGGTCGATGCCCGAGGACACGGTGTTGGGGCCGTCCTGCCAGGTCCAGGTGCTGTAGTAGCGGATGCGCCAGCCGTCGCTGATGGGCGTCTCGCAGAAGGCCAGCACGCCGCCGCTGTCGCCTTCCAGCTCGCTGTGGATGTTGTCGTTGGTGCCGCCGACCGCGGTCGCCAGGCCCTGGAAGGTGCTGTCGAAGTTGGCGCCGCCGCTGCCCAGGATGGGGTTGGTGGTGGCGCCGTCGCCCGCGCCGGTGCCGGCGTAGGCCTCGGAGGCCCACTCGACGTGGCCCTTCCAGATGGCCATGACCGCGCCGGTGTGCCCGGGGAAGCTCGGGTGCGGGACGGTGTTGTTGTTGGCCTGCGTGTCGGTGAAGTTGTTGAACACGCGGAAGTCGCGCTGGGCGGTGCCCAGGCTGCCGCCGATGGTGCTGAACGCGGCCGTGTCCGCCGGGGCGGACAGCGAGGCGACGAGGGTGGCGCTGCCGAGGAGGCCGGCCACCGCGAGGAACCTGCCGAAGGTCTTCACGTGGGCCTCCTTCACTTGCCGGCGCCGGCCTGGGCGGCCAGCAGCTCGAGGTGCGTCTTGCGGACCAGCGCGCTGACGTCGGCCAGCTTGGCGTTCTCGGGGAAGGCGAAGCCCTCGCCCTTGCCGACCACGACCGGCTCGCCGAAGCCCTTCTCGACGCGGTACACGCCCCCGAGGTCGAAGACCTGGTTGGGCTGGCCGGGCATCTTCGTGTTCTTCGCGAAGAACACGACCGCCTCGGCGCCCACGCGCGTGTCCTGCAGCGTGGGCATCTCGCTGGTGCCGAAGTGGTCGGCCGGGTCGTGGCTGCCCAGGAACACCAGCTCGGTGTCCACCGGCTCGCCCGTGCGCAGCGACGTGCCCTGCACCTTCAGCTTGGTCCACGCCGCGCCCGCGACCTGCCAGTCGCTGCGGAAGCTGGACTTTTCGAGGATGCGCACGTGCGCGGTGTCGGTCGTGATGGCCATCAGCTCGCTGACGGTCATCGCCTTGATGGCCGCCACGACGGGCACGGCCAGCGCCGCGGCCGCGAGAATGGCCACGGCGAACTTCGGGGAACGCATGGAATGGCTCCGGGGGTCCGGGGGAGGGGAGGATCGGGGAGGAAGGAGGCGCGGGGCGCGACGGCTCAGGGCGTGACCACCTTGAGGCCGTTGGTGGCGGAGGCGCCCTTCACGGCTGCGGGATCGGTGAGCCACACCTGCGTGACGAAGGACGTGCCCGACGGGATGCCCACCGGGATGACGGCCGGGAGCGACAGCGCGCCGAACAGGTTGGTCGCCACGCCGATCTGCGCCAGGATCGGGATCGTGTAGAGCGTGCCGCCCTTGAAGGGCGCCGCGCCCTGCGTGAGGCTCACGAACAGCGTGCCCGCCGCGAGCGGGTTGCCGTTGGCGACGTCCAGGGTGAACCCGGTGCCGCTGCCCGGCGTCAGGTCGCCCGCGCCGGTCAGCAGCGGAACGCCCGACACGCCGGCCAGGCCCGGGCCGATGTCGATGAACGAGCCCGTGCCGCTGAACGTGAAGCCGCCGACGATCGTGTCGGCCCCGCCGTTGACGGTGACGTTCACGGTGCCGGCCGCGTGCGCCGGCGTGTCCACGACCACCTCGGTGGCCGAGATGGCGCCGAAGTTGGTGCCGGGGATGCCGTCGAACTCGACCGAGGTGATGCCCACCGTCGACGGGCCGGTGATCGAGACCGTCGTGCCGCCGGCCGTGGCGCCCGAGCTGGGCGTGCAGGTGTCCACGTCGATGGGCGGATTGAAGGTGTAGAAGAACGCGTTCACCAGCGAGGACGAGCCGCTGGGGTCCGTGACCGTGACGTCAGCGAAGGTGAACAGCGCGGCCGGCGGCGAGACCGCCGTGATGGACGTGTTCGAGTTGACCGTGAAGCTGACCGCCGGCGTGGCCTCGAAGCTGACGCCCGTGGCATCGGAGAAGCCCGTGCCGGTGATGGTGACGCTGGTGAAGCCGCCGGCCGGGCCCATGGTGGGATCGATCGAGGTGACCAGCGGCGGATCGCCCGAGCCCGCGCCGACGTCGATGGGCCAGGCGTTGGACAGGTCCGCGAAGCCCGAGCCGCTGCGCTTGACCATGACCTCGCCGTCCTGGATGCCCGACGGGACGGTGACGCTGATCTGCGTGCCGCTGCCCGTGGACGCCACGCCGGTGACCTTCACCGCCACGCCGTCACTGGCCAGCTTGGTGAACCACACCTCGTTGCCGGTGCTGGAGAAGTTGGAGCCGTTGATGACCAGCGTCTGGCCGATGGACTTGCTGCCGGCCAGCGCGGTGATCTTCGGCTTGTCGGTGGCCTTGACGCCGTAGATGAACTGCACGCCGGCGATGTCGTCGCTCTCGATGCTGCGCTGGCCCGTGCCCGTGCCGCTGATGGACGGCAGCATGGTCGAGCCGGAGACGCCGGTGTGGTCGAGGCCGAGGCTGTGGCCGATCTCGTGCGTGGCCACGCCCTGCAGGTCGACGCCCGAGCTCACCGAGTTGGGGCCGTCCTGCCAGGTCCAGGTCTCGTAGTACTTGATCGTCCAGCCGTCGCTGATCGGGCCCTGCATGAAGGCCAGCGTGCTGCCGCTGCTGCCGGCCAGCTCGGAGTGCACGTTGCTGCTGTTGCCGCCGGCGGACGTGTGCGTGCCCTGGAAGGTGTTGTCGAAGTTGGCGCCACCGCTGCCCAGCACGAGGTTGCTGCTGAGGCCGTCGCCTGCGCCCGTGCCGGCGAAGGGCTCGGAGGCCCACTCGACGTGGCCCTTCCAGATGGCCATGACCGCGCCGGTGTGGCCGGGGAAGCTGGAGTGCGGCGTGGTGTTGTTGTTGGCCTGCGTGTCCGTGAAGTTGTTGAACACGCGGAAGTCGCGCTGCGACTGGCCGAGGCTGCCGCCGATGGTGGCGAAGGCGGCCGTGCCGACCGGCGCGGAGAGCGCGGCGACGGCGAGGCCGGCCACGGTCAGCCCGGAGAGCGCGAGGAGACGGTTCAGGTTCTTCATGACGGTCTCCTTCACTTGCCGGCGGCGGCCTTGGCCGCCAGCGCGTGGTGTGCGGCGCGAACCTGGTCGCGCGCCGCCGTCAGCTTGACGTTCTCGCTCCACGCGAAGCCCTCGCCCTTGCCGACGACGACCGGCTCGCCGAAGCCCTTCTCCACGCGGTACACGCCGGAGAGGTCGAAGATGCGGTTCGCGCCGCCCAGCAGCTCGGGGTCCTTCCAGAAGAACACCAGCGCGTCGCCGCCGAGGCGCGTGTCCTGCAGCGTGGGCATCTCGCTGATGGTGAAGCGGTCGCCCGCGTCATGGCTGCCGAGGAACAGCAGCTCCGTCTGCACCGGCTCGCCCGTGCGCAGCGACTCGCCCTGCACGGACAGCTTGGTCCAGACGCAACCCTCGTACGGGTAGTCGGCCTGGACGCTGGCCTTGGCGGTGATGCGGACGTGGGCGACGTCCGACGTGATCTCCATCAACTCGGACAGGCTGAGGGCCTTGACCGCCGCCAGCGAAAGGCTGGCGAGCAGGCCGGCGGCCAACACGACGCGTCGAACCATACGCATGGATCGGACCCTCGGGGGAGGAGGCGCAAGGAGGATGGGGGACACGAGTGGTCGGGGAGGAGCGGAGCGCCGGGAGGGCGTCGCCCAGCCGGGCGGCCTCGGCACATCAGGCGGGCATCGATTCGGGGCGACGCCAGCCGCCGAGGTCGCAGGGTGTGGCGCGGACTCGCGGGACCCCAAGTATACGGCGCAATTCCGGCGGAGGACCAGCCTGCGTTACCGAAGACTCATGCCGTGCCTGGGGCGGCTTGCCGCCCGCCCGTCAGGGGGGCCGGCGCCCGCCAGCCAGCCCGGAGCGACCCAGGAAACGGCCTTGGAATGCTCTTTCAAGGCATGATTCGGGCCATTTGCCTAGCAGTTGACATGGTTCATGAACTCCGCCCGGGTCTCCGAGCGGCTCTTGAACGTGCCCCGGACGGCGGACGTGACCATGACCGCCCCCGGCTTGCGCACCCCGCGCATGGTCATGCAGGTGTGGGTGGCCTGCAGGATGACGCCCACCCCCTCGGGCGCCAGCCGCTCCCAGAGCGTGTCCGCGATCTGCGAGGTCAGGCGCTCCTGCACCTGCAGCCGGCGCGCGAACTCCTCCACCACCCGGGCGATCTTGGACAGCCCGACGATGCGCCCGTTGGGGACGTAGGCCACCGAGGCCTGGCCATGGAAGGGCATCAGGTGGTGCTCGCACAGCGACTCGAAGGGGATGTTGCGCACCACCACCATCTCGTGGTGGTCCTCGGCGAAGGTGGTGGCCAGGTGGCGCGCCGGATCGGCATCGGCGCCCGAGAGGACCTCGGCGTACATGCGCGCCACGCGCCCGGGCGTGCCGCGCAGGCCGTCGCGGCCGGGGTCTTCGCCCGCGGCCGTCAGCAGCTCGCGCACCGCGTGCTCGAGGCGTGAGGTGTCCACGCGGCGCGGGCGCGCGCCGTTGCGGTCCAGCACCGGCGCCGCCGCCCGGGAGCTGCGCGCGCCGTTGGCCGCGTCGTCGGACTTCTTCTTGCGGGTCATCGCGGCACCTCCAGGAAGTCGATGAAGTCCTGTACCTCGAGCGCCGGTTCATAGCCCATCGAGCGCAGCTCCCTTCCGTCCGCGTCCATGAGCACGTAGAGCGGCAGCGTCACCGAGCCAAGCTGCTCCATGAGCAGGCGGTTGGCGGCGTCGGCCGCCTTGACCTCGGGCGGCGCCTGGCGGTCGGTGTACAGGCGCACGGGGATGGCGCGCTGCGTGACGGCCCGCGCGAAGGCGTCCTTCTCGAAGATCGACTTCTCGACCTTGCGGCAGTTCTGGCAGGTGACGCCCGTGAAGTCGATGAACAGCGGCCGGCCGGCGGCATGCGCGGCGGCCTTGGCGGCGGCCAGGTCGTCCTGCCAGGCGATCTTCTCGGCGTGCGCGCCGCCCGCGCCGGCGTAGCTGGCCGGCGGCAGGAAGGACTCGGTCCACGAGTCGAGGTCGCGGCCGGTGAGGCCGCGCGAGAGGTACAGCGCCGCCAGCAGCGCGGCCACGGCCACCAGCGTGCGGCCCGAGATGCGGCGCGCCGGCGCGCCCAGGTCGTGCGGCAGGCGGAAAACGCCCAGCAGGTACAGCGCCAGCACGGCCATCAGCAGCGCGGCCAGCAGCAGCAGCGTCGGGCGCGGCAGCAGTTCGAGGTTCCACACCAGGTCGGCCGCCGAGAGGAACTTCAGCGCCGCGACCAGCTCGAGGAAGCCCATCACGGCCTTGACCGTCACCATCCAGCCGCCCGCGCCGGGCAGCGTCGAGAGCAGGCCGGGAAACATGGCCAGCAGCACGAAGGGCAGCGCGAAGGCCAGCGAGTAGACCAGCATGCCCAGCACGATGAGCGGCAGCGACCCGCCCGCGGTGAGCGCCGCCAGCAGCGTGCCCACGATGGGCGCCGTGCAGGTGAAGGCCGTGACCGTGAACACGAAGCCCATCAGCAGCACGGGCAGGTAGCCGCCGCGCGCGACGTCCACGCCGGCCTCGGCGCGCCGCGCGAGGAAGGCCGGCGGCCGCAGGTCGTAGAAGCCCATCAGCGACAGCCCGAAGAACACGAACAGCGCGCCGATGGCCAGGTTGACCCACGGGTTGGTGGCCACCGACTGCAGGCTGCTGGCGCCCAGCGCCGCAGCCATGCCCACGCCGAAGCCGGTGTACGTGAGCACGATGCCCGCGCCGTAGACCAGCGCGTAGCGCGTCCCGCCCCCGCCGTTGGCGCCGCGCTTGGCGAAGAACGAGACCGTGATCGGGATCATCGGGAAGACGCAGGGCGTCAGCAGCGAGAGCAGCGCCAGCGCCACGCACAGCCCGAGGAAGGTGGCCACGTCGCCCGCGGCCAGGGCCCGGTCGAAGTCGCGCTGCAGGCTGCCGGCGGCGCCGGCGCCGTCGGCGGCGGCCGGGCCGTCCGTGCCGGAGGCTGGGACGGTCACCGCGGCGCCCAGGTCTTCGCCCGGCAGCGCCGTGCGCACCTCGAAGGTCACCGGCAGCTCGGCCTGCGCCGGCAGCAGGCAGCGCTGGTCGGTGCAGGTCTGGTAGTCCAGCCGCAGTGTCGCCCGGACGAGGCCGGGCGCGACGTCCCCCGCCACCCCCAGCCGCGCCGCGATGCGCGTGGTGCCCTCGAGCAGGCGCAGCGTCTCGCCCGTCAGCGGCTCCTCGCGCACCACGCTGGCTGGCGGGTAGGCCACCGACTCCAGCGACAGGCCAGGCGCCTCGTCCAGCGCCAACGCCACGGGCACGCCCGTGCCGGTGAAGTCGTGCGCGTACAGGTGCCAGGGATGATCGACGCGCAGCGTGACGGTCACCTCGGCCACTCCGCCCGCGGGCACGGGCTGCGCCGGACCGGCGACCGTGGCCGTCAGCGGGTCCTCCTGACCCAGGCCCGAGCCGAAGCCCTTGCCGCCGAAGCCCTCCTGCGCCGTCGCCGCCCCGGGCAGCGCGACGGCGAGCGCCGCCAGCGCCAACGCCAGCACCGCCGCCAGCCGCGCGCCGCGCCTCACCGTCGCACCGGCTCCGCGGCGGGCGGCTCCGGCGCCGGCGCGCCCGCCGCCTCGCGTTCCAGGACCGCGATCTCCTCGATCAGCGCGTCGACGATCTGGTCCTCGCGCACCTTGCGCACCGTCCTGCCCTTGCGGAACAGCAGGCCCTCGCCCTTGCCGCCGGCGATGCCGATGTCCGCCTCGCGCGCCTCGCCCGGGCCGTTCACGGCGCAGCCGAGGACCGAGATCTTGACCGGCAGCGTGCACTTGCCGAGGCGCTGCTTGACCTCGGCCACGATCTTCTCCAGGTCGATGTCGATGCGCCCGCAGGTGGGGCAGGCGATGATCTCGGGCGAGATCACGCGCACGCCGGTGCACTTGAGGATGTCGTAGGCCACCGGGATCTCGAGCAGCGGGTCGGCCGTGAGCGAGACGCGGATGGTGTCGCCGATGCCGCGCAGCAGCAGCGCGCCGATGCCGGCCGCGGACTTGACCGGGCCGTACGACATGTCGCCGGCCTCGGTGATGCCCACGTGCAGCGGCACGTCGCACTGCGCCGCGAACAGCTCGTTGGCCTCGACGCAGCTCTGCACGTCGGTGCTCTTGATGGAGACCACGATCTTCTCCACCCCGTGCGCGCGCGCGAAGCCCACGTGGCGCACGGCGCTCTGAGCCAGCGCCTCGGGGCTGGGCCAGCCGTGCTTGTCGAGCAGGTCCTTCTCGAGGCTGCCGCTGTTGACGCCGATGCGCACGGCGCAGCCCTTGGCGCGCGCGGCCTGCATGACCTCGGCCACCTTCTTCTCGCTGCCGATGTTGCCGGGGTTGATGCGCACCTTGTGCGCGCCGGCGGCGATGGCCGCCAGCGCCATGGCGTGGTTGAAGTGGATGTCGGCGATGAAGGGCACGTCCATGCCGCGCAGGAAGGCCGGGATGTTGGCGGCCGACTCGGTGTCGGGGATGGTGACCCGCACCAGCTCGCAGCCGGCCTCTTCGAGCGCGCGGATCTGCGCCAGCGTGGCCTTGGCGTCGCGCGTGTCGGTGTTGGTCATGGACTGCACGCGCACCTTGTGCGCGCCGCCCAGCAGCAGCCGGCCGACGGGCACGTCGATGGTCGTGCGGCGCTTGGGGGTCCTCAGCATGTGGCTTTGGTGCTCCTCAGTTCTCGCCGATCTTGCCGGCGAGCTTGGCCGTCAGGTCGATCACCTGGTCGCCGCGGCGGATGGTGATGACCACCTCGTCGCCGGGCTTGCGGGAGAAGAGCAGCGTGGCGTAGTCCTCCAGCGTGCGCACCGGCTTGCCGTCCAGCGCGGTGATCAGGTCGCCCGCCAGCAGGCCGCAGCGCTGGGCCGGCGTGTCCTCGCGCACGCTGCCCACCAGCACGCCGTCCTCCTTCTGGTAGGTCATGTCGGGCGAGGTGCCCAGCACGACGCGGTACGCGGACGACGGCGGCGGCTCCTGGCCCGGGTCGC
>Ga0194120_10008145_pt1 | contig 13992 bp, 10 predicted proteins | sample TA2MahCa65mmetaG_FD_148642 | JGI IMG/M metagenome (GOLD analysis project Ga0194120, IMG submission 148642) | Freshwater microbial communities from Lake Tanganyika, Tanzania - TA2015019 Mahale Deep Cast 65m | ecosystem: Environmental > Aquatic > Freshwater > Lake | place: Tanzania: Lake... | reverse complement strand
GTGCGAGACGGTGGCCCGGATCCCGCCGTCGCGCTCGGCCGCGCCGCTGCGGCAGGCGTGAGCCACGTCTGCTGCGTCGGCGCGGCGGGCGACCTCTGCGAGGTCGAGGGCGCCCTCACCGCGGCGCGGCAGTGGCCGGGCGTGAGCGCGATTTGCGGCGTCCACCCCCACGACGCGCGCCGCTTCGACCCGGCCGGGCCTCTGTGGGCCGGCGTGCGCGCTGCGTGCGCCGATCCCGCCTGCGTCGCCGTCGGCGAGACGGGGCTCGACTACCACTACGATCTGTCACCCCGCGACATGCAGGTCGGGGCGTTTCGCGCCCACATCCGGCTGGCGCGCGACCTCGGCAAGCCGCTGTGCATCCACACCCGCAACGCCGAGGCCGACACCTTCGCCGTGCTGGAGCAGGAGGGAGCCCGCGACGTCGGCGGGGTCATCCACTGCTTCTCGGGCACCGCCGACTTCGGCCTGCGCTGCGTCGAAGAGCTCGGCTTCTACCTGTCGATCCCCGGCATCGTGACGTTCAAGAACGCCGGCGAGATCCCGGCGACGGTGGCGCGCTGCCCTGGCGATCGGCTGCTGGTCGAGACCGACAGCCCGTTCCTGGCGCCGATGCCGTTCCGCGGCAAGCCGTGTGAGCCGGCGATGGTCGCCCTCACGCTCGCCAAGGTCGCCCAGCTGCGCGGCTGGTCGGTCGCCGAGGCCGACGGCGCGACCACCGCCAACGCGGTGCGGCTGTTCGGCGATCGCCTGCGCGTGGCGATCGCGCCCTGACGCCCGTGTGCGCCAGCGCGCTCGTTTGTTTACGGCGGGTTACGAGGGTTGGCAGCGGCGCCGGGCGACGCCACCCTTGCCGGCCGGCGGAAAACCGGCGACGATCTCGCCCGCGCGGGCGCCGACGGCCCGGCAGGCTTCGATGGGCGGCGTCAACCCCTACCTCTCTCGTCCGGCGGCGCGCACGGCCGCACGACTGTTTCGAGTCGTCGTGCGCGGCCGCGCCGACGCGATCGCGGTCGATCCGGCCGACCTGCCCTACGGCCGCGATGGCGAGCCAGGGTCGCTGCTCGACATCCTGCTCCACCACGGGGTGAGGCTCGACCACGCTTGCGGCGGCGTCTGCAGCTGCTCGACCTGCCACGTGGTGGTGCGCCAGGGCGGCGCGAGCTGCAATGCGCCGGCGGACGCCGAGGAAGACATGCTCGACACCGCCCCGGGGCTCACGCCGCAGTCGCGCCTCGCTTGCCAATGCGTCCCCGACGGATCGGCCGACCTCGAGATCGAGATCCCAGGCTGGAACCGCAACCAGGTCCGCGAAGGCGACCACTGACCGCGAGGGCCGATGCGCGCGCTCATCCTCGTCGACCTGCAGCTCGACTTCATGCCGGGCGGCGCCCTGGCGGTGGCCGACGGCGACGCCACGGTCGCGGTCGCCAACCGCCGGATCGCGGCGTTCGACGTCGTCGCGTGCACGCAGGACTGGCATCCCGCCGACCACGGCTCGTTTGCGTCACAGCACCCGGGCCGACGGGTCGGCGAGGTCATCGACCTTTGCGGTCTCCGCCAGTTGCTGTGGCCCGACCACTGCGTACAGGGCAGCGACGGTGCGCGGTTTCACCGCGACCTCGCCCTGCCGGCGGGCACGCTGGTCGTTCCCAAGGGGCAGGATCGCACGGTCGACTCGTACTCGGGGTTCTTCGACAACGGCAAGCGCAACGCGACCGGCCTCGCCGCGGCGCTGCGCGAGCGTGGCGTCCACCAGGTCGAGATCCTGGGCCTCGCCACCGACTACTGCGTCCGCTTCACAGCGCTCGACGCGGTCGCGCTCGGCTTCGAGACCACGCTGTTCGTGCCCGGCTGCCGCGCGGTCGATCTGCAGCCTGGCGACGGCGATCGGGCCATCGCGGCGATGTCCGACGCCGGCGTCAGGATCGTCCGCCAGGAGGTGTGATTCTGCCGGCTTGCAGGCTCTCCCAGGCCGCAGTAACGGCCTTGCAGCGGCCGAAGACGCTGCAGCCCGCTTCCAGCCGCAATTGGCCGCTGAACCAGACCAAGACAGCCCAGAGGTCTCTTCACCACCTCTGACCGATCAAGGCTCCATGACGCAACGGTTTCTTCCCTACGGACGCCAATCGATCGACGACGACGACATCGCCGCCGTGACCGCCGTGCTCAAGAGCGAATTCCTCACCCAGGGCCCCGAGGTCGATCGCTTCGAGGCCGCCTTGTGCGCCGCGACCGGCGCGCGGCACGCGGTCGCCTACAGCCACGGCACCGCGGCGCTGTTCGGCGCCTGCTTCGCCGTCGGCGTCGGGCCCGGCGACGAGGTCGTCACGTCGCCGATCACCTTCGCCGCGTCCGCCAATTGCGCGGCGTACCTCGGCGCGCGCCCCTGCTTTGCCGACGTCGATCCGGCCACCGCCCTCGTCGACCCCGCTGCGCTCGCGCGCGCGTGCGGGCCGCGCACCAAGGCGGTCATTCCGGTCCATTTCGCGGGCCAACCGGCCGACCTGGCGGCCATCGCCGCGTTCACACGACCGCGCGGGATCCGCATCATCGCCGACGCCGCCCATGCCCTCGGCGCGACCCTCGCCGGCCAGCCGATCGGCGCCGAGCCGTTCAGCGATGCTGTCATCTACTCGTTCCACCCGGTCAAGCACGTGACGACCGGAGAAGGCGGCGCGGTGACGACCAACGACGACGGCATCGCCGAGCGCCTGCGGCTGTTCCGCAACCACGGCATCGAGCGGCGCGGCGACCACCTGCGCCAACCGTCGCCCGGCCCGTGGTACCACGAGATGCAGCTTCTCGGCCACAATTTCCGCCTGACCGATCTGCAGGCCGCCCTCGGCACGTCGCAGCTTGGCAAACTCGACCGGTTTGTCGCGCGGCGGCGGGCGATCGCCAATCGCTATGCTGCTGCGTTTGCGGGGTCGGCGCTCGTTCGGCCGCTCGGCCACCGGTCGGGCACCGCGCACGCCTGGCACCTGTACGTGATCGAAGTGGAATTCGAGCGCGCCGGAACGTCGCGCGCCGAGGTGATGCAGGCGCTGCGCGCGCGCGGCATCGGCACCCAGGTCCACTACATCCCGTGCTATCGTCACCCGTGGTATGCCGATCAAGGTTGGAACCCGGCCGATTTTCCCTGCGCCGAGGCATACTACGCGCGCGCGCTCAGCCTGCCGATTTTTCCGGCGATGGACGACGGCGACGTCGACCGCGTCGCCGCAGCCGTGCGCGACGTCGTCGGCGGCTGAATTCCACCCTGCGCTGGCGGAAGCCGCGAACAGGATCCAGATGAACGAGACTTTCGACGCAGAGCTGCCCCAACTCGACGACAAGGTGATTCTGATCACCGGCGGCACCGGGTCGTTCGGGCGGGCGATGACCGAGCGACTGCTGTCCGATTTCCGGCCACGCAAGGTGATCGTCTTTTCGCGCGACGAACAAAAGCACTTCGCGATGCAGCAGGAGCTGCGCGATCCGCGTCTGCGCTATTTCGTCGGCGATATCCGCGATCGCTCGCGGCTGATGCGCGCCTTCGAGGGCGTGGACATCGTCCTGCACTCCGCAGCGATGAAGCACGTCACGCTGGCCGAATACAACCCGCTCGAGGCGATCCGCACCAACATCGACGGCGCCGTCCACCTGATTGACGCGGCCCTCGAGCGCCGGGTGGCCCACGTCGTCGCGCTGTCGACCGACAAGGCGGTCAGCCCGGTCAACCTGTACGGCGCGACCAAGCTGTGCATGGAGAAGCTGTTCGTCGCCGCCAACAGCTACCGCGGCGCCGACCGGCCGACGCGCTTCTCGGTCGTGCGCTACGGCAACGTCGTCGGCAGCAAGGGCAGCGTCGTGCCCCTGTTCGACCGCCAGCGCAAGGACGGCGTACTGACCCTCACCGATCCGGCCATGACGCGGTTCTGGATCACGATGCCACAGGCACTCGACCTCGTCCTGCTGGCGTTGCAGCGCGGCCGCGGCGGCGAGGTGATGGTGCCCAAGATCCCGGCGGCGACGATGGCAGATCTCGCCACCGCCATGGGGCCCCGGTGCGAGCACCGCGTGATCGGCGTGCGGCCGGGCGAGAAGCTCCACGAGTCGCTGATCCAGCCGGACGAGGCCCCTCAGGTCATCGACTGCGGGCGCTATTTCGTCATCGCGCCGACCTTCGCTTGGTGGACCACCGAGGCTGCGGTGGGGACGCGGGTCGCTCCCGGCTTCTGTTTCACGAGCGCCAACGCCCCTGACCGCCTCGGCCCGGAGGCGCTGCGCCAGACGCTGCGCGGGCTTGGCTTCCTCGCCGACTGACAGGATCGCCGGCAATTTGGTCGAGCGACCTGATGCTGCCTGCAGCTCCCCAGGAAACGCGGGCGGTCACCCTGCGCGGCGCAGCGTGACCGCAGTTCTCGGCGAGTTTGTGCGAGGCTGTGCGTAGACCGGCTCACGGCGACTCCAAGGCCGCTGCGGTGGCCCGGGAGCGACCCACGCGCTGAAATTCCGTTTCACCCTGGGTTGGCGAGCGGGCCGAGCGGGGCCAGGTCTGCCGTCTCTTCACGACCCGCGGCAAGACGACGGGCGCTCGGCGGCGAGGGCTTCGGCGTCGCCCGCGGCGGCGGCTGGGGCCGGCAGCTGCGCCGCCGCCGCAGCGTAGTCGTCCCACGACCGGTAGTAGTCGTCTTCGCTGAAGTGCTCCGACGCGAGCACGAGCAGGACCGCGTCCGGGCTGAGCCGATCGACGTGGCGCCACACCATCGGCCCGATGATGAGACCGCGGTCCGGGCGATCGAGCTCGACCGTGCAGGATCCGAACGGGTCGCGCAGCACGACAGTCAGCCGCCCGGCGACGGCGACGTAGAGTTGGCGCAGCGCCTTGTGGGCGTGCTCACCGCGCCGCAGGTCGGGCGCGCTCCCCCACAGGTAGTAGACGCGCTCGACCGAAAAAGGCACATCGCTGCGGCCCTCGATGAACGCGATGGCGCCGCGCGCGTCGCGATGGCTGGGCAGGTCGACGACCCGGCATCCGGCGACGCCCCACGCCTTCCGGTCGGTCACGCGGCCCCCAGACCGATGCGCCGATGGTCGCCGAGCCCGGCGCCGGCGGCGCGCGAGACGTACCACCGCACCGTCTGCGCGAGTCCGTCGGCGAACGGCGTCGGCGCGGTCCAACCGAGGGCGCGCAGCCTGGCGGCGTCGATCGCGTAGCGGCGGTCGTGGCCGGGCCGGTCGCTGACGAATTGGACGAGGCCGCGCAGCTCGGCCGGGTCGGCGCCGATCTCGGCGGCGACTGCGTCGCAGATGCGCCCGACCAGGGCGAGGTTGGTCCACTCGTTGTCGCCGCCGATGTTGTAGGTCTCACCGTTGACGCCGTGACGAACGATGTGCCAGATCGCCGCCGCGTGGTCGTCGACGAAAAGCCAATCGCGGACGTTCTCACCGCGCCCATAGACCGGGATCGGCGTTCGGTTCAGGCAGTGGCGGATGACGGTCGGCAGCAATTTCTCGCCGTGTTGGCGCGGCCCGTAGTTGTTGCTGCAATTCGACAGCGTCACGGGCAAGGCGTAGGTCCGCGCCCACGCGCGTACGAGGTGGTCCGACCCGGCCTTCGACGCCGAGTACGGGCTCGACGGCTGGTACGGCGTGTCCTCGCGAAACGGCGCGTCGCAGGGGCCAAGGTCGCCGTAGACCTCGTCGGTCGAGACGTGGTGGAAGCGCATGGTGCTGCCGGCCTTGGCCGCGGCGGCCGCCCGGCCGCCCTGGATCCAGACCGTGCGCGCGGCCTCGATCAAGGTGTAGGTGCCGACGAGGTTGGTGTGGATGAACGCGGCCGGTCCGTCGATGCTGCGGTCGACGTGCGACTCGGCCGCGAGGTGGACGACGGTGTCGATCCCCTCGTCGCCGATGAGGGCGGCCATGCGCGCCCCGTCGCAGATGTCGACCACCTCGAGCCGACACCGCCCCGGGTCGGCTCCGGCGAGGTTGGCGCGGTCGCCGGCGTAGGTCAGCTTGTCGGCCACGACCACCGAGCAGCCGGCGTCGCGCGCGAGCAGCCAGTGAACGAAGCCACTGCCGATGAACCCGGCGCCACCGGTGACAAGCAGGCGCAGCGGCGCGTGGACGGGCTCAGTCATGGGACAGGATGCGGTTGTGGTTGTCGCCAAGGATGCGGTTGGCCTCCGTGAGCGAGTCGAACGTGCCCGCGTCGGTCCAGCGGCCACGGCAGATGTCGTAGTGGAGCTGGCCGCGCGCGATGTAGGCGTTGTTCACGCTCGTGATCTCGTACTCGCCGCGCGCAGACGGCCTCACGACGCGGATGATGTCGAACACCGAGGCGTCGTACATGTACAGTCCGACCACGGCGAAGCTCGACTTGGGGGACTTGGGCTTCTCCTCGATCTCGACGACCTGGTGCTCATCGAGCGCCGCCACGCCGTAGCGCTCCGGGTCGCCGACCTCCTTGAGCAGCACGCGCGCGCCGGATGCCTGGCGCCGGAATTGCTCGACGTAGGGCGCGATGCTGTACTCGAAGATGTTGTCGCCGAGCATCACGCAGATCGGACTGCCGGCGGCGAACGACTCGGCGAGCGCGAGCGCGTGGGCGATGCCGCCGGCCTTCTCCTGCACGCGGTAGGCGAGCGAACATCCGAACTCCTCGCCCGAGCCGAGACAGCGCACGACATCGCCCATGTGGTCGGTCGACGTCACGACCAGCACGTCGTCGATCGCGGCCAGCCGCAGCTGGCGGATCAGGTGGTAGAGCATCGGCTCGCGCCCGACCGGCAACAGGTGCTTGTTGGTCGCTTTGGTCAAGGGAAAGAGCCGCGTCCCGAGGCCTCCCGCAAGAATCACGCCCTTGATGGTCCCGGTCCCCATGATCACCTCGCCGCCTGTGCTGCGTGTGGGTTGCCAGCGACCCGGGTCGGGATCACTGCCGGCCGCCAAACTACCGCCCGAGCCGCGGAATGGCAAGGCAGCAGCGCATCGCCGACGCGTCGCTCGCGGCGCGCTGCTGGGTCGCCGCGCCAGGATCGCTCGCTGCGGCGTGCGCTTGGATGCCCCACTCGCTCACCGGCTTCCGCGCTGGGCTGCATCTGGAAGCGGCGGCCAAGGGAGGACTCGGCGGCAGATCCTGGATATCTCCATGCTATTCAAATGCTTTTGTCGCAGCGGGGTCGGCGCCGCCGTCGCGCGGGATCGCCAGCTCGGCGCCGTGGCGCATGGTGTTCTCGACCACCGTGCGAACGTGCAGGTGGGTCCGCACCGCGTCGGCGGGATCGTCCCCGTCCGGCCACGAGCCGGCTGCGATGAGCTGGCGCAGGTGGCGGTCGCCGGGCGCGACGGCGAGGGCGACGTGCAGCGCTCTGGCCCACAGCGCTGGCGTTCCGTCGACGACGACGGTCGCCCAGTCGGTGCGGCGCAGGTGGGCCGCGAGCACGCCCCCGTCGGTGACGTCGCGCACGGTGAGGGCGCCGGGCGCCGACTCGCCGATTGCGTGCGCCGATCGCCGCCAGGCCGCCGCCGCGACCTGGGCGCAGGCGAGCACCTCGACCTTGCATCCAGCGCAGACCGCAGCCCACGCCTGCACCAAGGCACAGGCAGTGGGAGCGGCGCTGCCGGCGAGGACCGCGACTGGCCCCTTGGCGGCGAACTCGCGGTTGACGCTGGTCTGCCCGGGGATCGCGCGGTTCGCCACGCCGTCCTCCAACGCCCGCCCGATCACGCGCACCGCCGCCGTCACCGCAGCGCCGATGCGGGCGCGCACGACGGCGTCGGTGGTCGCAGCCTCCCAAGCGCGGCGGCGGGCCAGCTCCGCTGCGACCAGGGTGGAGATCGGAGCGAGTCGGGCCGCCGGGCCGCGTACGGCGGTCGGCGAACCAGTCGCCGGCAGCCCCGCGATCACGGCGCGGGCTTCGGGCGCGATCTGGACCGCCTCCACCGGGTGGGCGCGCAGCGCGGGCAGGTAGCCCGGACCGCCCGCCTTGGGGCCCGTCCCCGACATGTGGAAGCCGCCGAAGGGTTCGACCGCCACCCGCGCCCCGGTGATCGGGCGGTTGATGTACAGGTTGCCGACCCAGGCCTGCGACGACAGCCAGTCGACCTCGTCCTGGGACTGGGCAAAGATCCCGCCGGTGAGGGCGAAGGCCGGCGAGCGCCACACCTCGACCATCTCGGCGGCGTCGGCGCACGGCACGACGTGGACGACAGGCCCGAAGATCTCGCGCTGGGCCCAGCCCTCGGGCTCGAGCGCCGCGCGCGCCGGCACCTCGACGACCAGCGGGCCGACCAGGGGCCCGGTGGCGCGGTTGACCAGGATCCGGCCGCCGACCTCGACGACCTCGTTGCACACCTCGCGCGCGGTGCGCCACAGGCGGTCGCGCTCGTCGAGTGACACCACCGGGTTGATGCGCGTCCCGGGTGCAGTGGCCTCGCCGACGCGCAGGTCGGCCGCGGCGGCGGCGAACCGCTCACAAAACGCCGGCGCGATCCGGGCGTCGACCAGGATTCGCGACGCTGCCGAGCATTTCTGGCCGGCGTGGCCAAACGCCGACCGCAGCGCGCCGGCGACCGCCTGGTCGAGATCGGCGGTCGCGGTGACGATGATCGCGTTCTTGCCGCCCATCTCGGCGACGACGCGGCTGGCGCGCTCGCCCGCTGGCCTGGGCGCGACGGTCTGGTGGATGAGGCAGCCGACCGCCTGCGATCCGGTGAACAGCACGCCGGCGAGGCGAGGATCGCGGACGAGCGGCGCCCCGACCGCGGGCCCTTCGCCGGCGAGGTGGGCGACGACCCCGGCCGGCACGCCGCAGCCTCGCAGCAGCGCGACCAGGCGCTCGACGACGAGGGGGGTCTGCTCGGCCGACTTGATGAGCGCCGGGTTGCCGGCGCCGAGCGCCGCCGCCACCATTCCGACCGGGATCGCGAGCGGAAAATTCCACGGCGCGACGACGGCGAGGGGGCCGAGGCCGCCGTGCCCGGGCGCGACCAGGGCCTGGCGCGCATAGTAGTGCAGGAAGTCGATGGCCTCGTCGACGTCGCCGAGCGCTTCGCCGCGCGACTTGCCCGACTCGTGACAGACGAGCGCGGCCCAGTCGAGGCGCTCGGCGCGCAGTCGCTCGCCCGCGCGCACGAGCGCCACCGCACGCACGCCGGCAGGCCGCGCCGACCACGCCGGGAACGCCTCGACCGCGGCGCCCACCGCGCAGGCAACGTCGTCGGCGGTCGCGGTCGGCACGCTGCCGACCACCGCACCGTCAGAAGGTGACACCACGCTGGCGCGGGGTCCGCCTCGGTCCGGCGCGCCGAACTCGAGTGGGGCGAAGGCGGCGATGGCGCGGTTGAACCGATCGCGGTGGTCGGCGAGATCGAGCCGAACCGGCGCGACGTTGCGGAACGGGGCGCCGTCGCAGTCGTCCAACAGCGCGTGGCGCGCCCACGTTGGACCCGCCCGCGCCGCGGCGACGGCGGCGCGCGGCGCTTCGAGCAGCGCGTCGAGATCGACGCCGTGGCGGGCGGCGGTAAGCACGCCGACTTGGGAGCTGTTCTCCAGGATCCGCCGCACGAGGTAGGCCATGCCGACGAGCAGCGATCCGACCGGGATGTAGTTGCGCACGGCCCAACCGACCTTCGCCATTCCAGTCGACAACGCCTCGTAGGTCATGTGCAGCGCCTGATGTTCGATCGGCGGCGCGGTCGGGAACAGGCGCGCGCGCGCAGCCTCGGCGAAGCAATGGTCGCGCAGGTTGTGGCTCGCGACGCACAGCTGCAGGTGGTCGCCGTGGGCGAGCGTCGCGAGGCACAGGGCCTGAAACGCCGCGTCGCTCTCGGCCTTGTTGAGGAACTGGGGCGCGAGGTGATCATGGGCGGTGGCCTCGATCGTCTCGGCGTCCCAGTAGGCGCCCTTGACGAGGCGCACCGCCATCGGCACGCCGCGGCGGCGAACGAATTCGAACACGGCGCAAAAATGCTCGGCGGCGTCGCGCAGATAGGCCTGGACGACGATGCCGACGTCGCGCCATTTGCGCAGCTCGGCGGTGTCGTCGAGGGCGCGCGCCATCATCGCGAAGGTCAGATCGCGCACGTGATAGTGCTCGGCGTCAAAGTGCACGAACACCTCGGCGCGCCTGGCGGCGACGAGGATCGCTTGCAGGCGCGGCCCGACGCGCAGCCATACGCCGTCGGGATCGTCGGGGTCGTAGTCCGAGCACAAGGCCGAGGTCTTGATCGAGATGTGTGCGCGCGGAATGCCAGCGCTGTTGCGTGCGCCGCGGTGCTGGGCCAGCCCGGCAATCATCGCCAGGACGCGATCGCGGTACTGGTCGGCCTCGCGCTCGCACACCACCAGTTCACCGAGCTGGTCGAGGGTCGCGTCGCGATCGGTCGCTCGCAGCGCGATGAGCGCCGGACCAGCGCGCCCGATGTCCTCGCCGGCGATGAAGGTCCGCGCGACCAACCGGGTCGCCGCGCGCGCCGCCCTGCCGATCCAGCCGGCCGGCAACAGCGCCGTGACGGCGAGGCCGGCGCGCACCGCCAGCGCGATCGCCACCGGCAGCGCGAGGGCGGCGTCGCCGCGCGCGCGGGCCAGGTCGTGCCCCTCCTGCATGCGGCGCAGCGTCTCCCGCAACAGCCGCGCGACCTCGCTGCCGTCGACGTCGTGGTCGAGCGCCGGCAGCGCCGAAACGAAGCGCAGCAGGTGTACCCGCAGCAACGCCACGTCGGTGGCGAGCACGAGCCCCCACTGGCTCAGCCTCTCGCGCGCCGACGGCCAGTGCGCGGCCATCGCGCGCTCGAGCCGGGCCGCCAGCGCGCGCGTCGCCGCGTCGAGGGAGGGGTCGGCGGCGAGCGCGACCGGGTCGACGCCGATCTCGCGCACTGCGCGGTCGAAGCGGTCGAGATCGGTCGGCCCGGCGCCAAGCGGCGTCGTCCTCCACGCCTCGACCAGCGCCGCCAACGCCTCGCGGCGCTCCCGATCGGCGCAGCCTTGGCCCAGCGCCGCGGCGGAACAGAGGAAGGCCTCGTGCGAGAAGCGCGGCGAACCGACCGCGACCGCGCGAGCGTCCCGGTCACAGGCCGCCGACAGCAACACGCCGCCCTGGTCGAACACGGCGCGCCAGCGCGGCGCGGTGCTGGCGGCGAGCTCGTGGCCGAGCTTCACCGCCAGCGCCGGATCGACCGATCCTTCCGGCGCGAACGCCGCCGCCAGGTCGGCGCTGCCGGAGATCCGCCACACTGCGCCGCCGATCGGGCACGAAAGGGTCAACACCTCGGGCAGCATGGCAGTCCTCGCGGCCGGGGAGCTACAACACCTTGTTGGCGAGGTAGGTGATGATGTAGTCCCACACGAAAATACCGATCGCGCTCGTCACGACGCAGTTGTTGACCGCGCGGCCGACCCCGGCAGCACCGCCAGTGACGCCGAGACCGTAGAAACAGGAGACAACGCTGATCGAGGCGCCGAAGGTGACGCCCTTGATCAGACCGACGAGGTATTCGTCGAGGAGACCCGACGAAAATACGCCGTTGAAAAATACCCGCCAATCGACCTCGAGAATGAACTGCGACGTCGCCGCGCCTCCGACCAGCGCGAACAGATCGCCGAGCGCGGTGAGCAGCAGCAGCATGAGGATCATCGCCAGAAAACGCGGCACGACCAGGTGCAGCATCGGATCGATCGCGAGCGCGCGCAGGGCGTCGATCTGCTCGGTGACCCTCATCGTTCCCAGCTCGGCGGTGTTGTTGGCACCGACGCGGCCGGAGAACATGAGGCCGATCAGCACCGGGCCGACCTCGGCGAGCACCGCGTAGCCGGCGCCCCAACCGAGCAGGCCGGTCGCGCCGGTCTGCTTCACGTATTGCCCCGACTGGATCACCATGATCGCGCCGGTGAACACCGCCGTCATGATGACGATCGGGTACGACTTGACGCCCACCTTGTACAGGTTCAGCCACGTCTCGTCGCGGTCAAAGCGGGGCGGGATCATCGCGCGCAGGATCCGGAACAGAACCACGGTGACGCCGCCGAGCGTCTCGGAGACATTGAGGAACGTCCGTCCGACGACCGCGAGGGGGTTCACTGCGGCGCTCCGCCGGTCGCCCGACCCATGAGCGGTGGGAAGACGACCGCCCGTCCGGCGCCGAGCGGCCGCGCGGCCACGCCCGGGTGGAGGGGATTTCCTGCCATCTCGGCCGCCGCGACGGCGCCGCCGCGTCCTTGAACAGCTCGCCGGTCGGCACGCTCATCTGCGCTCACGCGGCCCCCTTGTCGCGCTGAAAAAACTCGCGCACGACCGGGTCGGACGCCGCCATCGCCTCCGCCTCGGTGCCGGCGAAGTGCACGCGCCCCTCGTAGAGCAGCAGGTAGCGATCGCACGCCGGCCGCATCCGGTCGATGTCGTGCGAGATGACGAGGCAGGTCGAGCCACGGTGGGCCTGCGTCCTTCGGATGAGGTTGAAGATCTTCGAGCTGGTGACCGGATCGAGCCCTGCGGTCGGATCGTCGAAGAAGATCAGCTCGGGGTCGTTGATGTTGGCGCGCGCCAGGCCGACGCGCTTCTTCATGCCGCCCGACAGCTCGTTGGGCATCAGGTGGCGCACCTTGGGCAGGTCGACCTCCGCCAGCCGCTCCTGCACCCTGTCGGCGATCTGGTCGGGCGTGCTGCCGCCGCGTTGGCGCATCGGAAAGGCGACGTTGTCGCCAACGGTCATGAAGTCGAACAGCGCGTAGTTCTGAAAGACCAGACCGACGCGCTCGCGCAACCGCTGCCGCTGCTTTTCCTTGAGCGAGCGCAGGTTCTCGCCCAGGATCTCGATCGTCCCCTCGTCGGGCTCGAGCAGGCCGCAGCAGATTTTGACGAGCACCGTCTTGCCGACGCCACCTGGGCCGATGAGCCCGACGATCTCGCCTTGGCGCATCTCGAAGTCGACGCCATCGAGCACGCAGACGTCGTCGAACCACTTGGTCAGCCCGGCGACGCGCAGCACGACGGGCTTTTCGGGCATGCGCTCGACCGCGGGCTTGAGCCACGGCAGCGCCGCCGCCATCGGGTCTTCGCGCATCAGGGCGCCCCGCCCGGCCGCCGCGGACCGCGCAGATCCGGCCGCCGCAATTCGTCTTCGAGGCGCGCGATGTGGGCGCGGGCGACGCCGCACTCCTTGGGTTCGATGTCGGTGAGCTGGGCGATCATCGCCTCACAGCGCGCCTGCTCGTCGCGATCCGACATTTCGCTGCAGATTCGGCGGTCGTTGGCGCGGAAATCCGCATTGCGCCCGTTCACGAACGCCAGCACGTCGCGGTAGGTGGCGAGCGCGGCGACGCGCTGGTGGCGCGCCTCCTGGACCTCGGCGAGCGTGATCAGGTAGCGCGGCATGTGCAGCGGCCGCTTGAGCATCGCCGGCAGGTTGCGGGCGTGGTGTTCGGCGCGGGCGAGGTCGAGGAGCGGGCCGCGGTACAGCTCGATCAAGCGCGCCGACGCGGTCTTGTGCTCGGCGTAGGCGTAGCTGGCAAAAACGAAGCTGGTCTCGTAGGTGTCGACCAGCCGCTCGAGATCGCGCGCCTCCGCCTTGAGGTTGCCGAGCTTGCGGTAGATGCGCGCGCGCAGCATCAGCGCGTCGACCAGCGTCGAGTCGGTCGGGTGATCGCGCTCCAGCCGTTCGAGGAGCTCGATCGCCTCGCGCCAACAACCCGGCGTGCCGTCGAGGTCGAGCAGCATCGCCCGCCGCAACAGCAGGTTGTCGGCGATCTCGCTTCGCGGGTCGGCGCGCTCGAGGCGGTCGAACAGCGCGATCGCGGCGAGGCGCCGCGAACGCTCACTCTCACCGTGCAGGTAGACGTGGTCGAGGGCGCGCAGGGCGGCGGGCTCGTCGGGCGCGCGTTCGATGAGGCGCGTCCACAGCGCCAACGCGTCGGCGCGCCGGTCGAGGTCGTAGTAGCGCAGCTCGCCGGCGTGCAGCACCGCGCGCATCCGCAACCCACGCTCGACCGCCGACGTCGCGAGCTCG
>Ga0194120_10008141_pt1 | contig 13997 bp, 8 predicted proteins | sample TA2MahCa65mmetaG_FD_148642 | JGI IMG/M metagenome (GOLD analysis project Ga0194120, IMG submission 148642) | Freshwater microbial communities from Lake Tanganyika, Tanzania - TA2015019 Mahale Deep Cast 65m | ecosystem: Environmental > Aquatic > Freshwater > Lake | place: Tanzania: Lake... | reverse complement strand
CCGGCGGCAATCTTGGGTGGGGTCATGAATGGGTCGGTTAGCTGATAAGCGTTGCCGCACGGAGGCGCACACGAGGGTCGGCAACGGATGCGTTGATTGTAACACGCACTGCCATACGATGACACCATCAGCCTGGGGATAACTCCAGAGAAGTTGGGATGTCCCAACTCTTACCGACTGCGGTTCTATTGTCGAATCGCTTCGGCGAATTCTGTCGCGATCATCTGGATTCGCAGAAGACGGCGGGCGCATGAGTCTGAACTTCGCCAGCTTGGAAGACACTATTGTCGTAGTCGGCCGTGATGGTGGCCGGAACGGAGTTTCCTGAACACCACGACGCGAGTTCCACATTGGGGTGGTAGGGGTAGCTGATTTCTATCGTCTGAACATGAGCGTTATGGAGGGGGGCAAGCATCTGATCCGGTACTATGGGTGGTATTCGAACAAGAAGCGGGGCCAAAGGGCCAGGCGCCCGCAGCCGGCGCCCGCAGGGGATGCGGCGTCGCCTCGAGCCCCCAGCGCCCAGGAAGCCCGCAAAGGCTGGGCGGCGCTGATCAAACAGGTTTACGAAGCGGACCCGCTGGGCTGTCCCAAGTGCGGTTCTGAAATGAGGATCATCGCGTTCATTGAGCGAGATCAGGGCGACGTGATCGAAAAGATTCTCCGGCACTGTGGCTTATGGGAGGAAGCGCCCGCCCGGGACCCTCCTGCCCAAGAGCCGTCGGTGGGATGAAGCAGCAACTTGAAGGAGGAATAGAACGGGGTGCCCGCATCGAGTTTGGCGAAACGTTACGGGCAGCTTGAGGCATGGGCTTTGTTCGAACGCGCCAAAATCAGAGACTTAAAAACGCTTTTCCTGGCAGGGCGGGGCGGATTCTCGTGTGGAGCCGCCGCTGCGGCTGCTCCACACGAGAATCCGCTTCCAAACACACTTCCACACCTGATTTAGAGGGACTTTCTCATTGCCCCTACTTCTCCAGACCGGTATGGTCACATCGCTTTGAAAAAGCAAATTCCTATCAGTAAATCAGCGTTATCAGTCAAACTCTCAGGACTTTTCGGGATGGAACCCTGTAGCATCGGGGCATGAGACTCTCCATTAGGATTGTGGCAACGGGGCTTGGTTTTTTGGGGTTCGTTTGCGTGGTATCCGCCGGACTCGCGAACGACAATTATCGGGTCGAGTTAGGCGACGATGCTTCAGTCAAACTCCACCTTGGCTCCGATAAACAATCGATCCGGTATCGCCCCGCGTTCACCGTGTTCTTTGCCGGGGAGGATCCGAAGCTCCAGTATCGTCCCGCCGGGATTGCCGGTGTGCCTTACAATGTCGTGACCTGGGCAGTAACGCAGGACGCTCTTTCTCCGGGCGCGGGACTGAAGAATGTCAAGCGGGGCACGGCACAGTCGGGAGACGGTTTCGATGACCGTATCCTTCAGGGAGACACGGCGGGACGCACGGCCAACTTCTGGAATGCCGCTCGTTCAACGGAACTCGTGGCAACTGGGGCAAAGGTCGAGGCCGGGGTGGTCCGGTGGCAGTTTCCCAAAAATCCTCAGTTCCAACTGGAGGCGGACTTGACCCTGCCGAAAGGACGGGGCGAGCCGGTGCTCCGTTATACCCTGCGCGTGAATCAATCCGGTTTTTACGCGATCGCCTACACCGGGGCGCCGGCGACACCGCTGGCAGAGGCGGCAGAAATCTGGCAACCCTTGATCTGGCAGGAGAAACGGTTTCCCGACCAACCCTATCTGACGCTGGCCCACCGCTGTCCGCTGCCCGGCGCAATGGTCACTCGCGACGGGATGACCTGGAGCGTCGTTGCCGACGCCGCGGAATTTCCCTTTGATCCGCTGCCGACGGTTGAGAACAGCCGGTTTGGCATCGCGGTGCGCAATGCCGCAGGCGCGGCCCAACCCATCCTAGTGGCCCCAGTGCTCGGCGGGGCAGGTTCCAAACTTCGGTCGGGCGAAAGCTTTTCCTTCACCGCCCGCTGGTTTGCTTTCAACGGGGACTGTCCCGCCGCCTTCGAACAGATGGCCCGGAATCTGTATGGGTTCCGCGACTATCGGCGCAATGCCATTGGCACTCTTAACACCACTTTGGAAAACATCGTGGATTATGGCATGAGCCAGTTCGCGTGGTTTGAATCCGGACTCAAGGGTTGCGCTTATTCCACGGACGTGCCCGGGGCCGTGAAGAACGTTTCCAGCCTCAATCCGTTGGAGTTGGCGCTCGTCACGGACAACGACGCGATTTTCCAGGAACGGGCCTATCCCATCGCCGAGTATATGTTGTCGCGCGAGAAATTCCTGTTTTCATCGGACCCAAAGCAAAAGATTCAGAGCCCCTCACGGGCGTTGAAAGGGCCGTGCGCGCCGCTGACGGAATTGACCTCCTTGTATGGGATAACCCATGGAGCAAGTCCGGTGTTTCTGAAGCTGGCGGAGGAGGAGTTTGGGCGTTCCCGCGTGCTGAACCTTGACAGCCTGGAGCGCGGAGATTCGTGGCACAATGCGCTGGCGTTATATCGCGCCACGGGCGATCGCTGCTACCTGGAACACGCCTCCAAAGGCGCGGATGCCTATCTCAAGCGGCGGGTGGAAACGATGCAGGTGAGCTTCAAAGATCCGGATGCAGGCAACCCCTTCTTCTGGACCACCTTTGCCCCCGATTGGATTGACTTGCTGGAACTCTACGAAGAAACCCGCGAGCCACGATATCTGAAGGCGGCGGTCGAGGGAGCGCGACGCTTCGCGATGTTCGTCTGGTTTTGCCCCCGGATTCCGGATGAGGAAATTCTGGTCAACAAGGGCGGGAATGCCCCGCTGTATTGGTATTTGAAGTCCAAGGGGCACAAACCGATGAGCGCGCCCGAAGAACGCGTGCCCGCATGGCGGCTGTCCGAGATCGGCCTTACCTCGGAGTCGTCCGGCACCAGCACCGGTCATCGTGCCATCTTCATGGCCAATTACGCGCCCTGGATGCTCCGGCTGGGCCACTACGCCGGCGATGCCTTCCTACGGGAAACCGCCCGTTCGGCGATCGTCGGGCGTTACGCCAGTTTTCCCGGTTATCACATCAACACCGCGCGGACCACGATATATGAGAAGCCCGAGTATCCGCTGCGCCCGCACAAGGAGCTCAGCGTGAATTCGTTTCACTACAACCACATCTGGCCCATGGCGTCGATGCTGCTGGACTATCTGGTGACCGATGCCTTCGTTCGGTCGGAAGGCAAGATTGATTTCCCTTCCCGCTTCATCGAGGGCTACGCCTACCTCCAAAACAAGTTTTACGGTGATCGGCCCGGGCAGTTCTTCGGCAAGACGAATTGTTTCCTCTGGATGCCCAAGGGGTTGGTGGAAGCCGATACGGTGGAGCTGAATTACATTGCGGCGCGTGATGACCAGGGCCTGAACATCGCGCTCATGAATCAATCGGACGAACCCGTGCGGTCCACCGTCCGCATTAACCCCAAAGTGGCGGGGTTCGATCCGTCCAGCACCTTCGAAGTGCTGGTTCGCCAAGGCGACACCGAACCAAGGCGGGTGACAATGCAGAACGCGGAGCTGGCTGTTTCAGTGGCCCCGAAGGGGATGACGGCGTTGAGCATTCGTGGTTTGGTGGTCAAACCGAAGTTTCAGGACCGCCTGCTTTCCGCGTCCTCAACCAATCGTTGGAAGAATGATTACGTGAAGCTGGAGGCCGGGGACGCACGCGCCATGATTCTGAACTTCGGTCCGAAAGAGACCTCGGCCTTCATCTACCTCCGGGAGGACGATTCAAAGTGGGCGCAGGTCGCCCTCCACTATTCGGTGGACGGCGGGGCAAACGTCGTTTCCCAAGATGGGGATTACCCCTTCGAGTTCACGGTGAAGCTGCCTCCGGAGGCGGGGCGGGTCGAATTCGAGCTGACTGCCACCACCCGGGATGGCCAGGTCAAGAAAGAGAAAGGCCAACTCACCCGTTAGCCTATCCGTGCGGATTGTCATTCCACCGGACATGCCTCCAAGGCTTTTAGCCGCGTGAAGGGAACGACCAGTGGCCGGTAGGGGCAAGTTTCAGTAACATTATTCGAACGAGCATGCTTAAGAACCTGAAGATCCCGGGACTGCGCTGGTGGATTGTCGCGCTGGTGTTCGGTGCCGCGGTGTTGAATTACGTGGATCGCCAGACGCTGTCTGCGCTGGCGCCAACCATTCAAAGAGATTTGGCGATGGACGACCGCGCCTATGCGAACGTCGTCAACATTTTCCTGGTCGCCTACACGATCGCGTATCTCATCTCCGGACGGATCGCCGACGTAATGGGCACACGCGCCAGCATGGTGTTGTTTGTGACGTGGTGGTCCGTGGCCAACATGCTTACCGCCGCCGCCCACGGGGTCACGTCCCTGGGAGCGTATCGTTTTGCGCTGGGACTGGGTGAGGCGGGCGTGTGGCCGGCCGCTTCCAAGGCGGTGAGCGAATGGTTTCCGGCCAAGGAACGCGCGCTCGCCATCGGGTTCTACACGATGGGGGCCACCATTGGCGCCACGGTGGCGCCGTATCTGGTGATTCCGCTCGCCACGCACGCTTATACGGAGACGATGCCCGCCGTCGCCAACTGGCTGGGTCCGGGCACCGGTTGGCGGCTGGCCTTCATTCTGACGGGCCTGGCCGGCTTGATCTGGTTGGTTCCCTGGCTGTGGCTTTATCGCCAGCCGCGTCAGAGCAAATTGATTACCCCGGCCGAACTGCAAATGATCGAGCAATCGGCGGCGACGGAAAACCCGGCGGATTCCGCCAAAGCCAATGCCTGGTCTTGGAAGCAGGTTTTCTTGTTTCGCGGCACCTGGTTGTTGTTGCTGGGCCGGCTGCTGACCGACCCGGTCTGGTATTTCTACCAGTTCTGGTTTCCCAAGTATCTCAGCGCCGACCGGCATCTGTCGCAGGAACAGTTAAAGATCACCTGGATTGTCTATGCGGCGGCGGGCGTGGGCAGCCTGCTCGGTGGCTGGCTTTCCGGCCGGCTTGTGAAACGTGGGGTCGCGCCGGCGGCGAGCCGTCTGTGGATCATGCTCGGCTGCGCGTGCCTGATGCCGCTTTCGCCATTCATCGCGCAGGCTACGGGCTTGAGCTTCACGATGACGCTGACGGTTTGCACCGTTTTTGCGTCGCTGGCATGGCTCATCAACATCAGCTCGCTGGTGGTGGACATCGTGCCCAGGCACTCGCTGGGAACCGTCTTCAGCGTGGTGGCCACCGGCAGCACCATCGGTGGCATCGTGATGAACATGCTGGTGGCGACGATGGTCTCCGGCCCGTCCACCAAGCCCGCGGGTTTTCTCGACCAGGCCATCAAGACGGTGTGTGGGCCGCTGCTGGAAATGGTCCAGGGCCAGGGCTACGCGCAGTGGTTTCTGATCATGGCCTTCCTGCATCCGGTCGCGTGGCTATTGCTAAAACTGGGCAACGCCCACCGCCTGCGCGAGGAGGTCGCCGCTTGAACCAGGCCCACTATGAATCACACACACCTCCTTCCCTTAACAACCACCGCCGTGACTTGGGCAAAGCCGTCCGTCGTGCAGTTCGCTCGCCAACCGGCACGCCGGCTCTCCCTCGTTTTGGGCTTCCTGGTGGTTGCATTTTGCCACACGCACGCCTACACGGTCAGCGAAACGAACGGCATCATCCGTCTTTCCACCGCGCACTATCACGTTGAGATCGCGAAGAAGGATTTCCGCTTCGGTTTCACCCGGATCGACGGCACGGTCATCGCCCCGCCGAACGCGGAATGCGGGCTGGAATTTGGCGGTGGGTGGGCGGTGGATACGAAAATGAATTCGACCGGCACAGAAACAATCCGCCTCGACGTGACGAACGACCGGGGCGGACACGCCACGGTCGAGGTTGAACTGGCGGCGCATCACGTCCGGTTTGCCATTACGCAACCCGGGACGAACCGCATCGTCGCGCGTCTCGGCAACATCTCACCGGTGTTCGGGCTGGCGGATCACGCGGCGCTCGCGGAGGGCCGCGACCGCACGGAGGTCACCGGTTTTCAGAGCGACGGGTTTCGCGGCCAGGAAGGACGGGGCGACAAGCGTCTGATCAGCAATTTCATCATCTCTCCGTCGCGCGGTTTCGCCATGGTCAACATGGAACGGGGCGTGAAGATCGTCCGCGTGCTCGATCGCGAAGTGGCCCAGGGCGTCGTCCGGACGACCCAGATGCCGGCACTGTATTTTTTCATCGGATCGCCCCGGGAAATTTACGCGTCCTATCTCACGGCGCGGAATCGTGAGGGTTATCCGGTCTTCAAACCCAAATACGAATTCTTCGGCGTCGGCTGGGAAGCGTTTGGCGCGCTCGGCTGGAACACCAACGAGAAGACCGTCACGGAAAATGTCGAACGGTATCTCGCCCTCGGTTACCCGCTGTCGTGGATGGTCGTCGGCTCGGGCTTCTGGCCGAATCACGACTCGAATCTCTGTGCCACCACGAGCTTTGGGATGTGGGACACGAACCGTTACCCTGACCCGCAGCGGTTCATCGGTCATTTCAAAGAGCGCGGCCTGAAGTTCTTCACCGGCCTGCGCATCTCCTTCATCAAGGACGGCCCGTATTCGGCGGAGGGTGTTGCCCAGGGCTATTTCCTGAAGGAGAACGGCGGGGCGAAAGCGTGGAAGCTGGCGTTCCCGAAACTGCCCGCCTATGTGCTCGACGGTGCGAATCCGGAGGCGGTGAAGTGGTATGACGGTCTTTGCCAGAAGTGGCTGGACTTCGGCGTGGACGGCTTTAAGGAGGATTTGTTCGGCTACCGGGTGGCGAACGCACCGGACGGGAACATTGACGCGGTGAACCAGGCGCTGATGGCCCGGGGCGTTTTCATCATGGGCCGCAACGGCTACCTCGGTTCGCCGTGCGACGTGCATCGCATCAACGATTTCAACTTCGACCAAAATCAGGATCGCGGCCCGATCAACGTGCTGGCTTTCGCCTACAGCGGGTTTCCCTATGCGTATCCCGACATCGTGGGCGGCACCTTCGGCGAAGGGCGCGCCATGCCGCCGTTTCACAGCGCCGTGATGCAGTCCTTCATAATGCGCACGGCGCAGTTCAGCGCCGTGCATCCGGTAATGGCCATGGGCATCGGCCCGTGGCATTTCGGCAGCCCGCAAGTCGAACGCGTGATGCTCGAAGCCGCGCAACTGCACGCCCGCCTGCACCCCTACATCTACAGCGCCGCCGTGGACGCCTACGAGACCGGCTTCCCGGTGACGATGACCCCGCTCCCGCTCGCGTTCCCGGACGATCCGGCGGTGTTCGACCGGGAAAACAGCACCGTGCGCGGCTATCAATGGCTGCTCGGCCCATCCCTGCTGGCCTGCCCGCTTTACGGCAACGACTACGCCACGGCCAGCACGCGCGACATCTATCTGCCAGCCGGCCAATGGCAGGATTACGACACGGGCGCAATGTTCGCCGGGCCGAAGTTGTTGAAAAACTTCGCGCTGCCTCCCGGCAAAACCCCGCTCTTCGTCGGCGGCCAGGGCGTGCTGGTGACCCGCGACCTTCCGGGCGATGCGCTCGTCGCTCGCGTTTATCCGGTCGCGCCCAAGGCTTCGGCGTATCGCTTTACACATCGCGACGGCACGACGCGCACCACGATCACCACCGCCAATGCGGATTGGAAAAACGTCGCCGTCCTGGATGTGACGGAGAAACAGACGGTGACGTTTGAGCGCGATGAGAAAACCGGCGCGCTCCGCTTCCCCATCACAGCGGGACACGATTACCGCATCCAGGACAAAGCGCCTCCAGAGAACCCAGGCCATTGAAGAAGCGATCTCATGTTCAAAGCTCCCCCAACCAACCAACGTGAACTGAAACTGGAACGGCTCGCCTGCGACCTCGCCGTGATCGGCGGCGGGCTTGCGGGCGTGTGTGCGGCCATCACGGCGGCGCGCGACGGCCTCAAGGTCGTGCTGGCCCAGGATCGCCCCATCCTCGGCGGCAACGCCTCCAGCGAAGTCCGCCTCTGGGTGCTCGGGGCGACGTCGCATCTCGGCAACAACAACCGCTGGGCGCGCGAGGGCGGCGTCATCAACGAAATTCTCGTCGAAAACATGTTCCGCAACCGCGAGGGCAATCCGCTCATCTTCGACAGCATCCTCCTCGAACTCGTCGCCAACGAACCAAACCTCACGCTGCTGCTCAACACCGCCGTTCACGATCTTGAGAAGACCGACGCCGACACAATCAAGACCGTTCGCGCGTTCTGTTCGCAGAATTCCACGGCTTACGAAATCACCGCGCCGCTATTCGTGGATGCGAGCGGCGATGGCATTGTGGGCTTCCTCGCGGGCGCGGCATTCCGCATCGGCGCGGAGGGGCGCGCGGAGTTTGACGAGCCGTTCGCGGCGGAAAAGGCGGCGAACGAACTGCTCGGCCACACGATTTATTTCTATTCCAAGGACACGGGCCGTCCGGTGAAGTTTATTCCGCCGAGTTTTGCGCTGAAGGACATCACGAAGATTCCGCGCTGGCGCGACATCCAGTTCAACGATTCGGGCTGCAAGCTCTGGTGGCTCGAATGGGGCGGCAAGCTTGACACCATCCACGAGAGCGAAAAAATCAAATGGGAGCTGTGGCGCGTGGCCTACGGCGTGTGGCATCACATCAAGAACTCCGGGCAATTCCCCGCCGCCGAAACGCTCACGCTCGAATGGGTCGGCATGATCCCCGGCAAACGCGAGAGCCGCCGTTTCGAGGGCGACTACATGATCAGCCAGCGCGACCTCATCGCGCAGCGCCCGCACGCCGACGCGGTGTCGTTCGGCGGCTGGGCGATTGATCTGCACCCGAGCGACGGCGTCTATAGCCCGCAGTCGCCCTGCCAGCAATGGCATTCCAAGGGCGTCTATCCGATCCCGTATCGCACGATGTATTCGCGCAATATCAAAAACCTTTTCCTCGCGGGCCGCATCATCAGTGCGTCCCACATTGCGTTCGGCTCGACGCGCGTCATGGCGACGTGCGCCCACGGCGGCCAGGCTGTTGGCATGGCGGCGGCGTTGTGCAAACGGCACAAGTTGAATCCGCGCGACATCACGGCGCGGCCTTACATCACCGAGTTGCAGCGTGAACTCATCAAGCTCGGGCAATACATCCCCGGCGTCGCGCTGGAAGACAGCGCCAATCTCGTCAAAAACGCTTCGCTCGCCGCGAGCAGCGAACTGAGCTTGTCCGAACTCAAGCCCTGCGGCGAAACGCGCGAGCTGGATTTTGCCCGGGCCATGATGCTCCCGGTGCAGGCCGGACCGATGCCCAAGGTGACGTATCTTGTGGACGTTTCCGCACCAACGGAACTGGAGTGCGAACTCCGCGTCAGCAGCAAGGCAGACAACCACACGCCCGACGTGACGCTGAAAGCTTTCACGCTCGCGCTCAAGCCCGGCGCACGGCAGAGCATTGCGCTGGATTTTGGTGCGGTCATTGACGAGCCGCGCTACGCGTTCGTCTGCCTGATGGCGAACCCGCATGTCGCGATTCACTTGAGCGACCTGCGGCTCACCGGCGTTCTTGCCGTTTCGCAGAAGTTTAACCGCGCCGTTGCCAAGACGCCGCGCCAGGAGCCGCCCGCCGACAGCGGCATCGAGGCGTTTGAGTTCTGGATTCCCGAGCGTCGTCCGGGCGGAAAAAACTTCGCCTGCACAATCTCGCCCGCGCTGAACACGTTCGGCGTCGAGAATCTCACCAACGGTTTCGCGCGCCCCGTGCGCCAGCCGAATGCGTGGGTGGCGGCATTCGAGGACGAGCAGCCCTGTCTGAAACTCACCTGGTCCAAGCCGCAGAAGATTTCCCGCGTCGAGCTGATGTTCGACACGGACTACGATCATCCGATGGAGTCGGTGCTGATGGGGCATCCTGAGCGCGTGATGCCGTTCTGCGTGCCGAACGTCGTGGTGCTGAACCCGCGCGCCGTCCGCGATGTGAGGCCACCGCAACCCGCCGCCGCCACGGTGAAAGTCGTCGGCGCGAGCGGCTACGCCACCGAACTGCTGTGCAAGAATGGCAACAGCACGCCCGAGGCGCATCCGCCCGGCCTGCTGGCGCAACTCGTGGACAACCACGAAACGCGGCGCGTGCTGGCATTCGCCGAGCCGGTCACGACGGATTGTCTGGAAGTCCATCTGACCGCACCCGATGAACTGATCCCTGCTGCACTGTTTGAAATCCGTTGTTATGCTTAACGATGACACGTCGCTCAAACATCGCTGCATCTTTGCTCCAGGCAGGAATATTATTCGCGCTGGCGGGCTGCGTTGTCTCCTGCACCACCGCCGCGCCGGTCACGCAAAATGAGAGCATCAGGCCGGGACTCCCTTGGCCGGACGCGGACGGCGTTCACATCAACGCGCACGGCTTCTGCATCCTGAGCCACGAGGGAAAATACTATTGGTATGGCGCGCACAAGATCGCGGGCAAGACCGAGGACGAAAAGAATGAAGCCGGGGTTCGCTGTTACGTCAGCACGAACTTGTTGAATTGGACAAACGCCGGCCTCGTGCTCGATGTCTTTGCCCCGGGCGCACACCCCGAGTTGCACGATGCCTTCATTCTTGACCGACCGAAGGTGATCTTTCATGCCGCAACGAAACGCTTCATCCTGTATTTCAAACTTTATCCCCCTAAGGAACAGGGCGGCAAATCCGGCAAGGACTTCGCCTATGTGGGCGTGGCAACTTCTCCGACGCCGACCGGTCCGTTCGCATATCAAGGAAGGTTCTTGGGCGCGGGCAGCGAAACCGGTTCGGGCGATTTCGCAATCCATCAGGATGCGGAGGGCGCGGTTTATCACATTGCCGTGCGCAAGCCGGACAAGGGACGGAAAGACAAACCAATGGTCTGTGGACGCATCTCGGACGACGGCCTGAAGCCCGCCGATGAATACGTCGTGATGGAAGGCGTCATCAACGCGACGGAAGGTCCGGCGCTGTTCCGTCGGGCGGGCAAGTATTATCTGCTGGGATCGGGCAGCACCGGCTGGAAGCCGAACCCGGCGCGGATGTTTGTGGCGGACAAACTGACCGGGCCATATCAGTTCCTTGGAAACCCCTGTCGCGGCGTCAACCCCCACAATCAACTTGGCCCGGAGAAAACCTTCGGAGGCCAGAGCACTTTTGTGTTTCCGATGCCGGGCAAGCCGGACGGATGGATCGCGATGTTCGACATCAACAACCCGAGCGACCCCATCAACGCCGGCTACATCTGGCTGCCGGTGGAATTCGAGGACGATCAGCCGGTGATTCGTTGGCGCGACGAATGGAGTCAGTCCGCCTCCAAGGACTCGACGAGCCGCACCCCGAACGACAGCAAGGCAGATAGCCCACGGACAAACTGAACCCCGGAAATTTTATGCCCATCAGAAATGCACTTCCAAGTCTCTCACTCTTTCTCGCGCTTGTTTGCTCCGCGTTGCCCGCCGGGGCAGTTGCATGAACTCGGCGCGTTGCTCGCGGGCGCGGCGGCGGCGAATCTCGGCTGGCACGTCACCTATCTCGGCCCGAGCCTTCCGGCGGCGGAGATCGTCGGCGCGGCCCGGCAGAACCACGCGCGCGCGGTAGCGTTGAGTCTGGTCTATCCCGAAGACGATCCGAGGCTGGCGGTGGAACTGGCCGCTTTGCGCCAGTCCTTGCCGCCTGAAATCGCCCTGCTGGCCGGCGTGGAAAGGGGTCAGTCCTGGCTATTGGACACTTCATTTCGGTTTCAAACTGTTGGCCACCGTATGCCGGCTGCCCATCGTCAACCGTTGCCCGATCCACGCCGCCGTCATCACCGTCTCCAGCCGCAAGCGTCGCGCGATCACCACTTTCTCCCCATCCGTTTTCTTTCTCCGCCCCAACTCCGGCTCCGTCCACTTCCGTTTCTTCAGTTCTTCCCGCACAATCGCCTCCGCCTTCTGCTCCGCACTCTCCCAAACCTCGGCTCCTTCATGATGCACTCCCGCCTTTCCCGCCATCCGCTCCAAGAGCCGCTCCTTCAACTCCGCCGCCCCGTAATACCATCCTCGCCGCACCGCGCTCCATTCTTCTGGCTCCTCCTGTCGCCGCCGCTCAGAAGTGGACCCCAAAATTCGGACCACCAGTTAAGTTAGACTTTTCGGGCTCTGCTGGGAAGCAACCCGAGCGCCGGGGTGGACTCGAATACCGCAGGCTTGGGTGGCTTCGGCCGCCCAGGCCGGCCTCCTGCGGGATCGACAGCAATGCGAAAAATCCCAGGGGTTCGGGGACAGAGTCCCCGAGTCGTTCCCCAATCAAACCAATACGGAAACCCGGTGCAAAAGTGCGTTACCCTTTTCAACCAACCGGCGTTTCACGCTGAACCAGTACAGTTTATTCCGAGGAAAGGTGGACGGAGAAGAAAATTGCTCCAAAAGTGTCTAACTTGCAGGCAACTCCACAAAGAAAGTTGCGCCTTTGCCCTGAACGAGATCAGTTTCGACCCGGCTCATCCTACCGTTTTGACTCCGGCCGGGAATTGGGTTCGGCGACGCAAGAGAGCTGGGCACCACCCTCGGCCAGGATACTACGGTTGGAGTTGTCCGTTGCCAGACATGTTGGCGCGACGCCTACCGGGCGATTGCGGGGCTCAGAAAACCGTGACAGAACGGCGACAAACATGCTAAGGGTTACGGATGACCCCGGAGATGTCATGGAGACAAAAGAATTTGTTCTTCCGACGCGGTTGACGTTTGTCCGGGCATTTGCACCGTTTTGGATTACGGCGACGCTCTGTTCGGTGATCGCCTGTTACGATTACCACCGACGCCATGCACCCCTGACGATCCTGCAGGCGCGCATCACGGTGGACGGAGCTGAACCGGAGGAGGGATTTGATCTCGTGGTCAATGACAAGATGGCCCAGCTCGGAAATCAGATCACGCTCGGTTCGAAGAAGGTCGTCCTGTCCACGGCGTATTCTGACCCGGTAACCCTCAACCGCTTTGTCTGGTATGGACCCAATAACCTCGGGTCCGTCGATCTGCATCGCCGCCGACTCGCTTTGACGGTGGAAGCCAAGCCTAAACCGGATAAGATCGAGCTCAAAAGCGCACAAGGGACTTTCACGAGTCGCGACGGCTCTTTCCGGGATCTGCCCGCTGCCCGATATAAGGCGACGCTGAGTTATGGAACCCTTAATGACGTGCACGAATTACAGATCACTAGCCGCGCGGAATCCACTATTGGAATGATCGGGCGAGTAGGAGCAGTTGAGTTAAGCTCAGAACCACCAGACGGCAGTTTCGAATTGAAGAACAGTCAAAGCCTCCAGTCTTGGACCGGGGAGTTTCCGCAACGCATGGCTTTGCTACCTGCGGGTGAATATCGCCTGTCGGGCCGCCGAGGGGACTATCGAACCATCACGAAAAAATGCGACCGCGAAGGAGGAAAAGTCGTCCGCGCCACCGGTCGAAGCGCAAGGCGAGAAGTCTCCAGAGCCAGCTAAAGGTCTCGAACAAGCGAAGGCGGAGAGCATCAAAAATCAAATCATTCAGGCCTCCGGGTCATGGGGATTCGATTATGAAACCGAGAAGCGAGTTAACAAGGGAACCGGTCATGTGGACTTGGTGCTTACTTTGGGAGACTTGGTAATCGCTTGCGAAATATCGGCGACTACTCGTGCCGAGCATGAGTTTGAGCGGAGCGTGAAAAAATGCCTGCAAGCCGGGTTCGAACGAATTTTCCTGGTCTGCAACGCGCCGAAACGCCGGGCAAAAATCCAGGAAATGGTAGCAGCGGGATGCACCATTGATGAGCAACGGAAAGTGGCTTGCGTTACCGTCGATGAATTTTTGGGCCGGTTGTCGGAGCTTGTGTCTGCGCGCCAGGCCAAACAGCCGGGGCCAGCTTCTGGCTCGGATCTGAAAGAGACCACCACCGGTCTTGATGTGTCGGGCGCCGACAGAGAAAACGCCACGAAGAAGATTTGGGAGGACATCAAGCGGA
>Ga0194120_10008140_pt1 | contig 14000 bp, 11 predicted proteins | sample TA2MahCa65mmetaG_FD_148642 | JGI IMG/M metagenome (GOLD analysis project Ga0194120, IMG submission 148642) | Freshwater microbial communities from Lake Tanganyika, Tanzania - TA2015019 Mahale Deep Cast 65m | ecosystem: Environmental > Aquatic > Freshwater > Lake | place: Tanzania: Lake... | reverse complement strand
CTCAACGAGGCCTTCGCCACCTTCATGGAGATGCTGGCAGTGGATGCCTGGAAGCCGGAATGGCAACGATGGGCTTCCTTCGGCGTCTCCCGCGCCGCCGCCTTGTCCGTGGACGGCCTGCACCACTCGCGTCCGATTGAATATCCGGTGCGGGCTCCGCGAGAGGCCGATGCCATGTTTGACGTGCTGACTTACGAGAAGGGAGCCTCCGTCCTGCGCATGTTGGAGCAACACATCGGCCCCAGGGTGTTCCGCGACGGCGTGCGGTTGTACCTGCGTCGGCATGCCCATCGGAACGCCGACACGAAAGACCTCTGGGAGGCCTTGGGAGAAGCGGCTCGCCAGCCGGTTCCATCCCTCATGGACGGATGGATCTTCCAGCCCGGCTACCCGCTCATTACCGTCAGTCTCAGCAGAACGGGCGGCAGCGCCCACCTGGTGTTCAAACAGGAGCGCTTCTCCTACCTGCCGTCTTCTGCCCTGCCGCCCTCCCTCGGCGGCGCAAGCCAGGCTGAGTTGAACAAGGGGCAGGGGCAGAAGTGGCAGGTGCCCATCCAGCTTCGCATCACGTCACGCGGAACCGCCGCTACGCACCGGCTGCTTTTGACGGAGGAGGAAACAAGCCTTCCATTGCCGGAAGACTTCGAAGCCGCGCTGATCAATGAGGGAGGGCACGGTTTCTACCGCGTGAGATACACGCCTGAACTGTTGGAGCTGGTGTTGAGCTTGGCGCCTGACGGGCTGGCGGCGGTCGAACGGTTCAACCTGATCAACGATGCCTGGGCCTCGACGGTGGCCGGGCTGATGTCGGCGAGCGACTACCTCGACCTGACTGCGCGGTTCCGGTCCGATCGGGACAAAAACGTGTGGGCGATCCTGATCGAGTCGTTCCACGCGCTGTACCGACTCGTCGATCCGGCAAGCCGGTCCGGGCTCGAGGCCCTGGTGCGCGATCGGGTTGGGCCTGCTGTGGCCGACCTGGGCTGGCAACCGCGTCAAGGAGAAGACGAAATCACAAAACAGCTCCGGGGCGATTTAATCAGGGCCCTGGGGACGGTCGGAAATGACCGCGAGGCGCAAAGCCGGGCGGCCGAACTCTTTGCTTCTTCCCTGCGGGAGGCGGAGGGAGGTGCGAAAACCAGGGCGGACAGGATTGACCCGAACGTGGTCTCGGCGCTGATCGCCATCCTGGCCTATGTCGGCGGTCAAGAGCGGTACGAGGAGTTTTTGAAACGATTTCGGACCGCGCCGACGCCGCAAGAAGAACGCCGCTACCTCTATGCCTTGGCGGCCTTCCAGCCTCAGGCCTTGTTGGAGCGGACCCTGGCCAGCACGCTCAATGGCGACCTGCGTATGCAGGATGCGCCCTTCATCGTTCGGCTGGTGCTGATGAACGTCTACGGGAGGGAGCCGGCGTGGAACTTCGTGCAGGCGAATTGGGAGCAGATGGACAAGCAGTTTCCCAAGCAGGGGCTGCGCCGGATGTGCGAGGGGTTCATTGGATTGGCGACGCCGGAGCTTGAGCGGGATGTGCATCGGTTCATCGCCGATCGCAAGATCGATCTGGGAGGAAAGACCCTCGACCAGTACCTCGAACAGCTCCGCATCGCGGTGACCTTTCGCTCGCGCGAAGGGGGCTCGCTCAGCCGTTACCTTGATCGTTTGGCAAGGACGGCGTAACGGCGGCTGAAAGATCGAGGGTCACAACCGTTTTCCCCCGGGAGACGAGATGAGCCCCTTGGCATAGGCGAGGCCTTCTTCCAGCGTGGCATAGGCGCCGTCGATCTGCGCGTCGTAACAAGCCTTGAGAATGGCTCCCATGCGCTGGCCTGGCTCAAGGCCCAACTCCAGCAGGTGCCGCCCCATGACAAGGGGGTGAGGCGCCTCACGCTCGACCCCCAGCCCACGGCTCTTCTCAATCAACCACTGGCCGGCTGGAAAGCCATCGAAGGGTTGCGGCGGCCGTCCCATGTGGTCGTAACGGGCGACCCTCACCAGGCGATCGATCCGCCCCACTTCGCGAGCCAAGCGCCGGATGGCACTGGCTCCCGCCTGAGCCTCGAAGAGGGCTCGGGGACGCAAGTGGGCCTGGACAAGCGGGGCCACGGCTTCGATCAAGTCGGCCTGGTTCGTGAGCCGACCGAGGAAAGCACGGGTCAAGACTTCACTGACTGTCTCATGGCCCCTCGAATGGATCCGGCCATCTTCGACCTTGGTTGTGGCCGGCTTGCCGAAATCGTGGCAGAGGACGGCAAGGCCCACGACGAGGTCTTCCCATTCATCGCCGCTCCGCTCGCCGGCGAAGGCGTCCAGACAGTGCAACGTGTGGGTCCAGACATCGCCCTCCGGGTGATAGTCCGGCTCCTGCCGGCAACCGCTGAGCGGGACCAGTTCAGGAAAATACCGGACCCAACCGCAGTCCCGCAGAAAGCTCAGCCCGCGAGAAGGACGGAGACCTTTGACGATGAGCTTGCGCCATTCTTCGAAGAGGCGTTCCTGTGGAAGCCCGTCAGGCGTGAGGGTGCGGCAGAGGGCGACGGTGTCTTGCGCGACGGTCAGGTCGAAGCGGGAAGCGAACTGCATGGCGCGCAGGACGCGGAGCGGGTCCTCGCCGAATTGATCCGAGGTATGGCGAAGGGTTCTCGCCTCAAGGTCTCGGAGCCCTCCGTAAGGATCGAGCACGTCCTGGGTCAGGGGATCAAGCGCGATCGCATTCATGGTGAAGTCGCGCCGCGCCGCCGCATCCTCAAAGGTCATGGAGGGATCGCAGAGACGATCGAGTTTTTTGCGGTCCGGTCCTGTCGTGGACCTGCGACAGGGCAATGAGACATCGATCGGAAGGCCCTGGAGCTTGATGACATCAAAGGCCTGTCCCACCACATCCAGAGGAAATCGTCCGCGCAGGAGCTTGTGCAATTGGGCCGGGTCGATCCCAAAGACTTCGATGTCGAGGTCTTTGGCCTGGAGGCCCAGCGCGGCATCCCTTACGCAGCCGCCGACCAGGAGCGCCCGCCCGCCCGCTTCTCGTACCATCGTGCAGAGGGCTTGCATCGCGCTCAGCAGAGCGGGGTCGTCGATCTTGAGGCTGATTCCCATGGCAATGATCCTGCCTCAGTCCGAGGGATTTAGCAATTGCCGACCGGGAGGGTGATTCAGCCGGCAGCTCCCGGTTATTCCTGCCTGAGCACTGCGAGGGGCCGTTGGCCGAGGATGCGAAAGGTGCTGAGGAAGCCGACGGCAAGGGCCAGGACTATGGTCAGGAGGAGGCCGGAGACGAGGACCCAGGGCTGGAGCGTCCAGCTCAGGTCCAGAACGAAATGCATCATGGCCCAGGACAGGGCGCTGGCCAGGACGGTCCCGATGAGGCCGGCCACGGAGCCAAGGATGGCATATTCCATTGCAAAGGAGCGGGCGATGAGGCCGCGGGTTGCGCCCAGGGCCTTGAGGATCACCGACTCGTAGAGGCGTCTGTACCTGGTTGTCGCAAGGGACGCGGCCATGACGATTCCGCCGGTCAGGACACAGAAGAGGGCGATGGCGCGGATGGCCAGGGCGAGGCGCTCGAGGATGTTGGTGAAACTGTCCATCACGTCGCCGACATTGATGGCCGTGACGTTTGGAAAGGCCGCCACCACCGCCTGTTGCAGCGGGGCTTCTTCTTCAGGTGACACGCGCAGCGTGGCGACGTAGGTGACCGGCGCACCGTCCAAGGAGCCCGGCGACAGGATCATGTAAAAGTTCGTGGAGAAGTTCCCCCACTCCACCTGACGGATACTGCTCACGTCTGCCGAAACCGTCGCGCCTTGGATGTCGAACTCGATGGTGGAACCCAGGTCCAGGCCCAGGTTTTTGGCTGCGTCCTCCTCGATCGAGACCAGTGGCTTGTCGCCGGGGTTCTTGGGGTCCCACCAAGCCCCCTTGATGACGACGTTGTCCTTCGGCAGGTCTTCGAGGAAGGTCAGGACATATTCCCTTGTGCGGTACCACCCCTGTCTGGTCTCTCTCCCGTTTCGCTCCGTCCCGTCCTTGGGCTCCCGTTCCCTGTCGCCTTCCTCCACTTCGACCGGCTTGCCGTTGAGTCTCGAGAGACGCGAGCGGACCAGGGGCGTGGTGTTGGGCCTGGCCTCAGGGAGCCGATTGCGAATCAGACTCAGAAAACCGTCCTTTTGATCCGGCTGGATGTCGATGAAGAAAAATGTCGGGGCATCGAGGGGACGGCTCTCGCCGAGCTGGTCCACGAGCGACCGTTCCAGAAGCGAGACCGCCACGATGACCATGACGCCGATGCCGACCGACACCATAATGCCGGCGGCCTGACTGCCTGGCCGGTGCAGGTTGCCGAGGGCCTGGCGAATCGTCAGGGAGCGAGGGCTAGGGATGAAGCGGAGGAGCCGGATCAACCCCAAGGCGGCAAGGAGGAGCAGGGCCACGGCGACAACCAAGGCACCGATGAAGATCAGGCCGATTCTCCAGGAGCCGGCTTGCCAGATGGAGAGGACCGCCAGGCTGCCCAGGATCGCCAGGGCGGTCAGAACGCGGAGCGTTAGCAGATATTCCTTGAGCCAACGAAGACTGAGTAGAGAGTCTTTCAGCTTGTGCCACTCAAGCCAAGGGGCGACAGAAGGTGCAGTGGCGTGGGCTTCCTGCGAGGCTCCGGCCACGTCGCGCCTGAAAATCAAGGCCGGTCTGATGTCGCGTATGCCCAGCAAGGGCCAGGCAGTAAAGAGCAGCGTCGTCAGGGTGCCCATCGCCAGGCCCTTCACAATCGGCAGGATGGATGAAAGGGAGAGGCTTACATGAAGGTCGATTGCATCCAATGGAAGGAGAGTGGTCAGGAGCGATGGCAGGACTTCTTGCAAGCCGACTCCCATCGCGACACCGGCCAGGCTTCCGACCATGCCGAGAAACAGGGCTTGGAGGAGATAGGTCCTGACAATCGTTCCGGAATCGGCTCCGAGCATCTTGAGGATGGCGATCGTGTTCAGTTTCTCGCGTAGAAAGGCCTGAACCGTGCTGGCCACGCCGATCCCTCCGACGAAGAGCGCGGTCAGACCGATCAAGCCGAGGTAACGTGTCAGTTGATCCAAAAACCTCCGGAGCTGGGGTTGCGCGTCCTTGTAATGAATCACGCGGGCGGAGTCCTTCGCGAGGCGGCCGCGCAGTTCATAGAGCACCGGCTCGATTGGGGTGGCCTGGGGCACTTTCAACAGATAGCGTTCCCTCACGCGGCTGCCTGGCTTGATGAGGTCCGCTGAAGCCAGGCCTTCATGGGAGATCATCACGCGGGGCCCCAGACTGAAGGCGCCGGCTACGCGGTCCGATTCCTTGCGCAGGACGCCGGTAATCGTGAACTGCGCCTCCCCGATCTTGATCCGATCGCCGACCGCCAGGCCCATGCGGATCAAGAGCGATTCCTGGACGACGGCGCCGAGGCAAGGGCGAGAGGGACAGGCCTCTGGCTGGGGGGCTAACAACTGCATCAATGGCCGGTCCGGCTCGGCTCTCAAGGTTCCGTAGAAGGGATAGCCGGCTTCGACCGCTTTCAGCTCGACGATCTGCGTCGGACGGTGTGGTTCAATGCCGACAACCGCAGCCATGGCCACCAGCTCACTGACATGGGTGGATTTGATCCCACGGTCTGCGAGGGATGTGAGGGCCGACTCCCCTGCCTGGCTTAAACGTCTGGTCAGACGGACTTCCAGATCGCCGGCCATGAGCCCTCGCGCCTCCGTGGTGACGGCCCGTTCCACATTGACGGCGAACAAGCCGACGCCGACCAGGGCCCCGACGCCCAGGGCAATGCAAATGAAGAAATAGAGGAAGTGCCGCCAAGCCGCGCGGGTCTCTCGCCAGGCCATCTTGAGTGAAAAGGCCGTCACGACTGGTCTTGGGGCGAGGTATCGGACTCGATCCGGCCGTCCTTCAGGGTCACGATCCGATCCGTATAGGAGGCCAGGGCTTGGTCGTGGGTGACGAGGACGAGGGTGCTGCCTTGATCGCGGTTGAGGCTGAGCAAGAGGTCGATCACCTGGCGGCCCGTGGCTGAGTCGAGATTGCCTGTGGGCTCGTCGGCCAAAAGGATCGGCGGACGACAGGAAAAGGCGCGGGCCACGGCCACACGTTGCTGCTCGCCGCCGGAGAGCTGCACCGGGTAATGACTCTGCCGATCTTGCAAGCCGACTGCGGCCAGCAGTTCCAACGCCCTTGTCCTGGCCTGGGGATCGCCGTTGAGTTCCAGCGGCACTGCGACGTTCTCCAGCGCCGTCAAGGTGGGGATCAGATGGAAGGATTGAAAGATGTAGCCGATCTTGCGTCGCCTGTAACGGGCCATATCGCTTTCGGCCAGGGCCGTAATCTCCACTCCATCCAAGAGGATCGAGCCGGAGGTGGGTTTGTCCAGGCCGGCGATCAATCCTAGTAACGTGGACTTGCCGCTTCCGGAAGGCCCCACGATTGCGACCATTTGTTTTTTAGGAATCTCAAGGGAGAGGTTATCCAGGATGGTGACGGCATGGCCTCCTGCTGCGAGGCGCATCACAAGATGATTGACCGAGATCATGGTATCCTTACCAGGGCTGCTGAGCCCAACTCTGTTCTGTTTGGAGAGACAAGGCCCAACCGGGCTTTCATTATACTGTATGCTTTGTAAGACGCCGTACCTATTTCAACGGGTGGTCCTCCGAAGTTTCGTGCTGGGGCTGATCGGCCTTGCGGCGATCGGGTGTGAGCAGTCCTCTGGGCCGGTCTCTGCGCCGAGCCGCTCTCCAACTCGGTCCGTTGCAGCCCTGCCTCAGGAAGGATTCGGCCAGCGACTAGGCACAGACGTGACCAGTCAGCCGGGACGCAACCGCGACCAGTCGCGCCTCGACTTGCCCAAGATCGTGGCCTTCGGGGACAGTCTGACGGCGGGTTTTGGGGTGCCGGCGGAAGAATCCTATCCGGCTCAATTGCAGCGGAAGCTGGATCGGGCTGGGTACCGCTACCGCGTGGTCAATGCCGGGGTCAGCGGCGATACCACTGCCGGAGGGGTGCGGCGGATCGATTGGGTGCTCAAGAGCCGGCCGGACATTGTGATCCTGGTCCTGGGCGCCAACGATGGTCTGCGTGGGTTGGCCTTGGCGCAGACCCGCGCCAATTTGGAAGAAATCATCAAGCGGTTGCAGGCAGCCGGAGTCACCGTGGTATTGGCCGGGATGAAGCTGCCCCCCAATTACGGCTCTGACTACACCGAACGCTTTGCCGCCCTCTACCCCGAGTTGGCGCGTATCCATCGACTGCCCTACCTGCCGTTTTTTCTGGAAGGGGTGGCCGCGAAGACGGCGCTCAATCAAGCCGACGGCATTCACCCGACGGGGGCAGGGTATCGGGTGATCGTGGACAATATGATGCCGGTCTTGGAGCCCTTGCTGGCGAAGGTCCCGCAGGGGTGAGGAGATTTTAAGGAGAGGATGGGGGCAACGAACACCGCTCGAACCAGCTGCGTCGGTCGGATCGTGGTCCGATCGACGCGGCTGGTTCGGTGAAAACAGAACGGGGCCCGATAAGTTAGGACTTCTTGAAGAAGGTGTCGTAGACGCCGTAGGCGAGGATCAGCCCGATAATCGCATAATAGAGTCCCGTGATGCCGCTGTAGTCCGGCGCGCCACCCTTGGGCTCATTGGCCAGGACGAGGGACGTGTTGACCAGGACCAACCCGCAGGCGCCGATGATTCCCCACACTTTCCCGCTCATGTGATACCCTCCCTATGACGTGATGTCTTCTGAATAAAAGACAACGAGCAAGCGGCGAGAATTGTACTGAATTCAGGGGGACGATGCAAGGGGCAACTCCTCTGGGTACTGGTAAAGTTTCAATCCAAGAGGCCCACGATCTCTTCCAGGCTCCAGACGTGATCGGCCACTCCTGCTTGCATGGCCGGGGTGACGCGCAGGGTCGAATGAATCCGGGCGAAGTTGTAATACATGAAATAGAGCGCCAGGGCGTGCCGATGGTTCTCAACCTTCTTGCTGTGCGCGTTGGTCAGCCTCGTGAAGCGCCGCATGTTCATTCTGATCTGTAGATTCATCCGCTCCGCATAGCTCGTTGAAATATGCTCGTCGGCTGGATTCCCCGCCACGCGATGGGTTCGAGTCCCACAGCACTGAGCCGGACTGTAGCGGGTGGTCACACCTTCTTGCGGTGGAACCGCGTACAGCTTTTCCAGCATGGCATAATCCACGTCTGCGCCGAAGGCTCCTTCGACCGCCCGAAGATAGGCTTTGTGTCCGTCAGTGGTCAATTGCACCCGATGAGCAAGGCGTGAGGCGAGATCATCAATAAACTTGACCGCGTATGGTACGCTCCGCTCGCCCACGAGCCAGGAGATCATCAGCTTGGTGTCAGCGCAAATCGCTGTCCAAGTCCAGACGCTGCCAAAACCAAACTTGCCCTTTAATTCCTCCGGTAGATTCTTGTCCTTGGCAAAACAGAACGACCAAATTTCATCAGCCTGAACGCGCTTGCAGGGCAGGTTACGCAACTTCTCATCCTGATATTTGGCGCAGGCGGTTCCGAGATCGGCGAGGAGATTGAGAATGGTCGGCTTGGACACGCCGGTCATGCGGACTACGCTATTGATGCTGCTGCCTTCGACGAGGGCGGACACAATCCTTGCTTGTGATTCTGGCTTAAGCCGGTTCATGCAGGCTCCTATTCGTCCGGCAACTTGCTCTCAGCCGTTCTTAGTTTTTCGACCATTCTCTCAGATGGGACAAAAACAAATTCCTTACCGGCCTTCGTTTTTTGAAGGAGGCCTTGGTCTACTAGCCCTTGCAAATCAGCTCTTGCTGTTTGATATACAACCCCATGAATATTCTTGTGCGATTCAATCGTATAGACAGAGCCAGCATGTCGAATAGCATGATATACAAGCCCCTTCTGTCTAAGATTGAGTCCTTTGTACTTCCTTAGAAGCATGCTGGACCGTTGGGTTTCACGTTGCTTACGCTGGATATATCTTTTCAGATCTTCACAGGCGCTTCTCGTGGCACGCAAGTTATAAATGATGAAATAGGTCAAATCGGCCATGTCTGTTTCTGTAAATAGGTAGGCCCTGACGTATTGGCCAGGTGCGCGAATGATGTAGCGTGAGATGGCAATGTACTCAAACAACAAATAGTCATGTCTCATGAGGTACCAGTACATTAAGGCTCTTGCTGTACGCCCATTGCCGTCCGTGAAGGGGTGAGTATAGGCCAGCCAGAAATGGATAATGATGCTTTTAACGACCGGATGAATCCATCTGTCATCCTTATGCTCTTCGTTGGCAAATTTACATAGTCCCTGAATGCTTTCCTGTATGCCATGGGCCGGGGGCGGCACATGAACTACTTGCCCCTTATATTCCACCTCAATATCGTCAGTGGTACGTATGGTGCCAGCTTCCTCTGGATGGTCCAGGGTGTTCTCAGTTAAAGTCATGTGAATCGTGCTAAGCATTTCAAGTGTCAGCGGCTTACGCCGATTTTCGCGTATAAATTGCATGGCGTGCCAATTGTTAAGAATCATTTGTTCACTTTTATTGACTGGCTTGCGACCAGTGCGGAGCATTTCCTTAGCAACCTTGCGGGTTGTGTCCGCACCTTCCAGCTGGCTAGAGGCAATAGCTTCCTCCATAAGTGAACGAATGATGTACCGTTCTCTGCCTGGCAAAGGATCTGGGGATTCCTGTGTAATATTTCCGCCAGACCACAAATCAATTTCATGAAGAACTCTTTGGATAAAATCAGTAGTCAGATAACTGAATTGCTTGTGGCTCTTATCAGCTAGTGGAATGTTCTTTGCGTGAACTATGCGCCCAAGCTTGATATAGGCCCAAAGTTCTTCATGGCTTAATCCTTCCGGGATCGGACGATAACGAAATTCCTGCCAGTGGCTATAGACTTCATTGGCGCGACGAATGACGTCATGAAACTCTGGATGCAAAACTCTCTCATACACCCGTTTGATTTGGTCTGGATTTCGTAGCGTATTGTATGGATCGGGCGCTGGCATTACAGTTGGCATTGCATCCTCCCCCTATGCCTTCATGGTAAAAAGCATAGAATTAGTAATTGCGAAAGTCAAGAACATACTAAAAATATATTTTTAGTAGTTTTTGAAATGGCTATTAATACAGGGGATGGACAGTGGCCGCTAATTCAGGAAATGAGGAAACTGATAGGAGGATGTTTAAGCTTTGGATCTCTTTTGGGCGGTTTTGCTACGAGACTTACGGACTGGCTTTGACCTCTCCCTCTTGGGGGTGAGCGGACCGCCAATGGCAGCTTCGACCACTTCACGGGCCACGGTGAGGAATCCTGTCGGCTTCTTGACCTTCTTAGGCATGGCGCATCATGCCATAGCCGCGTGCCGCTGTCACTAGCTGACCGATTCAAACTTTACCAGTACCCTCCTCTGGCAATGGCGGCGCGATTTTCGTACAATGCGCCGCTCGCATCACTCTAAGGAAAGGCCCCTCCATGCAGCAATGGATCGGTATCTGGTTTCAGTGGGTCAACGATTGGGGGTATCCGGGGATCGTCCTCTTGATGGCGATGGAAAGCTCCATCGTGCCCATTCCAAGCGAAATCATCATCCCGCCTGCCGCCTACTGGGCGGCCCAGGGCCGCTATAGTCTGGCCGGCGTCGTCCTGGCCGGGACGGTCGGCAGCTACCTGGGCGCCGCGATTACCTATTGGGCGGCCAGGTGGCTGGGGCGGCCCTTGCTTCTGCGTTACGGCAAATACGTCTTCTGCCCGGAGGACAAGTTGCTGAGGGCCGAACGGTGGCTGGCCCGCTACGAAGCGGGCGGCGTCTTTTTTGCCCGACTCGTTCCGGTCGTCAGACATTTGATCGGGATTCCGACCGGCATTGTGCGGATGCCGTTCGGGCTATACAGCCTGATGACGGTCGTGGGGGCCGGCCTCTGGTGTGGTGTCTTGGCCTGGTTCGGAGGCCATATTCTGGGGGATCAGCCTGAGTTGGTGAAGGACCCGGCGCTGCTCGTGAACGTCATGCATGAGCGGTCGATCTGGGTCGGAGGCTTTGCGGTTCTTCTCTGCGCCCTCTATGTCCTGGTGATGCGGCTGACCGCCAAACCGGCCGTTGCGTCCCGCCCCTAACCGCTCAACTCAGTCGCAGGCTTTGCCAGAGATACCAGGATGCCACTGTTTCATAAGGATGCCAGGTCTTGCCGATCGCTCGAATCTTGCGCGCCGTCGGCAGGGCGCGGAGTCCGTACCATCGCTGCATCGCCTTCTTAATGCCCAGATCGTCGACCGGCAGGACATCCAGCCGGTTCAGGGAAAAAATCAGGAACATTTCGGCGGTCCACCGTCCGATGCCGTGGATCGACACCAGGGCCTCGATGATTTCTTCATTGGACTGGCGCGCCATCCGACCAGGCTGAATCCGTCCATCCAGAAACCCTGCCGCCAAATCTTTCAGGTAGTCGGATTTTTGCCGGGACAGGCCGACGGCACGGAGCCTGGTCGGTGCCGTCTTGGCGACGGCCTGCGGCGTGGGGAGGCGGCGAGGATAGAGGCCGGCAAAGCGGTCGAAAATGACCTCGGCAACGTGAGTCGAGAGTTGTTGGGCAATGATCGAGTCGCAGAGCGTGGCAAAGCAGCGGCGGCGAGGGGTCAGGTCGCAAGGGCCGATGCAGGCAATCAGTTTCCGCAAGACCGGATCTGCCTGGGCCAGATGACGTCCGGCGGCAGCATGGCTGGTCCTTGCGCCGGGACGGCCCCGGCGCTTCGTAGGGCTCAGCAGCGCCATGAGTCAGAAGTGCTGCACGATGAGCGATGAATGACGAAGGGAGGAGAGCCGTGGTCCATCGTTTGGCACGTTGCGCGCGGCGCTAGATCCGCGAGTGGGTTCCGTCGCAGAAGGGCGGCTTTTTCGTGTGCTTGCATCCGCAGAAGGCGACGCGCTTTTTCTCGGTGAACTCGACTTCCATCGGCGTAAAGGTCGTGCCGGCATGGGCGCCGTCGCAAAAGGGTTGGTTCTTCGAACGTCCGCAGCGGCACCAGTAGACCTTGCCTGGGCCGACCTCTACGACGTAGGGGGTTCGTTGCGCGACCACCACTTCATCTGCCATGTCGTCCTCCATACCGAACGTGCTTGAGCCGCCACGCCTCCGCGCACCGAAGCGCTCCGGCGCGCAGGTGCGTTCGATCAGATGCGGACGGAGAGATTGTCTGCCGCGAGTCATTGACAGTCACGCGTCGCATGAGCCGCTCGCCCTGCTCGTCTATGAGCATGAATGGGCGAGCCCGCTCCGAACGGTCACCGGAGGATTGTAACGCAATGGGATGGAGGAATAAACGGCAAAATGACGGGTCTCGAGGGAGGAGCTTCGGTCAGTGGCAGCGGCGTGGCGCGCCCTGCGCGCCGAGCGGAGTCAACCAGAGATAATCCGCGACGGATTCTTGCAGGAGGCTCTGAATTTCCTCCGTTCTGGCCGGCTCGAAAGAGGTCATATAGATGGTGGCTTGCGCGACAACCCCTTGGTGGCGTCGAGCCACGCGGTTGGGCACAGGCAACCGATACTGGACATGGCCCCCGCCGGTATAGCTGACAATCGGGCCCTTCCGGGGTGTCGCCTCCGAGGGGCGTTCAGCTTGTTCGCGGCGTAAGAAATCTATGAGGGTCTTGGCCATGCCTTCATCGCGGAACATGGAAGCTTCGTAGAGGCGTTGATAGGCGTCGTCTGAGAGGCCGTCATGACATTGTCGAAGCGGCGTGACGATCATCTTGTGATAGGCGGGGTCTTCGGGAAACCGTTCGTCCTGCATCCCCCAGCGAGCCATCTCGGGATCGGCCAGCGCTTGTGAGAGTCCCTGTTTGGCCACCAGGCGCACGAGGGGCTTGGGCGGGTTGAGCGCCAGCACGTGAAGACCTTGGCTGCGGGCGAAGGCCGGCAAGGGTTCGTAATCTTCGAATGGCCCGCCCCACGTTGTCTCCCACCGGACTTCTTTGAGGAACTGGTCCTGCGGCCAGTCCTTCTCGGTCAGATAGCGGTCCAGGGCCGGTTGCCCATCCCACCCAAACATCTCCATCGCCAGGGTTGGACGCCGTCCTTGAGCCGTCAACGCTCGGAGAATGCCGAGCGCGGCCTCGATGTGCCAACGGTTATGGTGCTCTTCCCCCAGATAAATGACATCAAGAGAGCCGAGGGCTGTCGCGAATTCCTCGAAAGGAACGGGACGGCCGGTCTTGACCTCCCAGACTTGCCACTCTTGGAAGGCCGGAGGAAGCTCGGAGCTGTTGGCGATCAGCGGAGCCGGAAAGATCAGCGCGGCGATCAACCCGATGGCCGAGAGCAACAAAGACAGCATAAAGAGTGCTTAGCACAGTGACTGTCTTGCGGCAAGTCGCGGCTACGTTTCCGACTATTCACGAGGCTTTCTGTAGGATGAAAGTTCTCCTGCATTGCGCAGGTCCAGCGAGCCATTTCCCATTCTTGACTGGCTAGGAAGGCAAGGCTATGCTGCCGACAACTCTTGCGGGCCAGATCCAAGGGTAGAAAGCGTTCCCCTGCCCGATGCCACTCGATCCACAGCTTGACGTCAACGTGCTGGCCGACTTCAAAGCGCAGCTCAACAGGGCTCGCCTTGAGAGTCCCCAGGCCTGGGAGTCTTCCAGCCGTTTGGTGGGGCAAGCCCACCTCCGCGCCAGCCTCCCCAAATTGATCGCAGCCATTCAGAGCTCTTCTTCCCCTCCGTTGCTGCGCCAAGCTCTGGTTGCCGCGTTGCGTGGCGGCGCCGTCGAGCGGGTCCAGGAACTTCCCGCCGAACAGCTCAAGTGTCTGACCGGCCTGCCGGCTACCAAAGCACTCCGCGCCCTCTGCGTCCTCTTTGGCGTGGCCGCTCAGTCCTCGGCTGGGCCGAGCGCCTCCCTCGCACCGCAGGAGGTCGAAGCCTTCGTTCGTGCCAACAGGAATCCGTTTGATCTCCTCCTGCAGGCCGAGGTGGCGTCA
>Ga0194120_10008139_pt1 | contig 14006 bp, 6 predicted proteins | sample TA2MahCa65mmetaG_FD_148642 | JGI IMG/M metagenome (GOLD analysis project Ga0194120, IMG submission 148642) | Freshwater microbial communities from Lake Tanganyika, Tanzania - TA2015019 Mahale Deep Cast 65m | ecosystem: Environmental > Aquatic > Freshwater > Lake | place: Tanzania: Lake... | reverse complement strand
TTTTCACTTGTGTTGACGATCTGCGAATGAGCACTTGATCTTGTTTTGTAATTGATAATTCAATTTGACCATCTGCAACCATTCTGGCTTCACCATCAGGAGCATCAACTTTTACTGATAGTTCGAGCGTATCAGGAATAATGAGTGGCCTCATTGTTAATGAATGAGGAGAAATCGGAGTAATACAAAGCACAGATGATGAAGGAGTTATTATTGGACCACCGCATGACAAAGAATAAGCTGTGGAACCGGTTGGTGTCGCTATGATCACACCATCAGCGCGATATGATGCAATCAGATAATGTTGATGAGCGATATGGGTAGTGATAAGTCTGGATGATTCTTTTTTCTCGAACACAATCTCATTAAAAGCATGTATGGTTTTGCCTCCAACTTGTGCTTCGAGCAATGTGCGATCTACAATGCGATAATCACCTGACAGAACATCTTTGAGCGCTTTGGGTAATTCTTCCAAATTGAATTCCGCCAAAAAGCCAAGCCGTCCAACATTAACACCCATAAGCGGTAGGTCTGATCCGGAGAATAATCGAGCGGCGGTTAGCATTGTGCCATCACCCCCAAACACAATCACGAGATCGGCAAAACGTTCGAATTCCGTGGCATGCAAAATATGTATGCGAGAGCGTATGTCTTCCGGGAATGATTCGGCAATGCTAGCTTCAGCGCAACATTCAGCACCAAGTTCAAAGAGAATTGCAGCAGCATGTTTGGCTGCTTGAACAGCACCTTCACGATCCGAATTTACATACAGTCCGATAGATTTCATGACAAATCACCGGGGGAATCCGGCTTTGATGATGCTGGCGAAGTATTATCTGCCACATAATTCAAGCGCAGATCCCTCAGAACATTATCAAGTAATCGTGACTCTGTATCGGTCAGATTGCCAGCAGTTTTTTCTTGCAGGATTGCAAGAAGATCAATCACAAATGAGGCTTGTTCAAGATTTTTCTCGGTCTTGCCCGTCATCGGATGAGCGATTTTTCCGAGTGCTGTGAAGCCTTCTATTTGAAACATTTGGACTATGCCGGTAAAATCAATGTTCATGATGGCTCCAATCAAGCAAGAATATCGGACAATGAAACCAAGTAATCAGGTAATATCTTTTTACGTTCAAAAGTCAAAGGCAATGGAGTATGATGCACAGATCCATTGATGATGCCCACCATGGAATTTGTATTTCCATCAATCATAGCTTCAACCGCAGCATGGCCAAGACGGCTTGCAAGGATTCGGTCTGCAACAGATGGTTTACCACCTTTTTGCATGGCTCCAAGAACAGATACAGTACTGTCGATATTATAGGAGTCTTTTAGGATTTTCGCCAAATCAAATCCACCACCAACTTCATCTCCTTCGCCAATTACGATGATATACCGTTTATCAGCATTACGCGATGAAATTCTGCGATGAAGATCAGGTATATTCGTGATGGTTTCCGGAATGGCGATATATTCAGCTCCGCATCCAATTCCCACATTGATGGCGATATACCCTGCTTGACTTCCCATCACTTCGATGATAAATACATTTCCCATCGAATCAGCTGTGTCACGAATTTTATCAATAGCTTCAGCAGCAGTATTCAAGGCGGAATCATATCCGATTGTATAATCAGTTCCATAGACATCATTGTCGATGATTGCACCGACACCCACCACAGGATAATTATGTTCTTTACCCATGAGATGCAGATATTTCAATGACCAAGGACCACCCGTGGCTATCAATCCCTCAATGCCGGCTTTGCGAAGTTGTTCAACCGCTTGCTTACGAACATGCTCTTCTTCTATGGGCATATATTTGCTTGTTTTCAAGATGGTTCCGCCTAGGCCGACGATATTTGCGGTGTCAGCTCTTCCCAATGTTTTGAATTGCTCTTCAACAATTCCTTTGAATCCATGAGAAATGCCGATGACTTCCAATTTTTTTGATTCAGCCGTTCTCACCACTGATCTGATGAGTGCATTCATGCCCGGGGCATCTGTGCCGCTTGTAAGTAGTCCGATACGTTTCATGTGGAGTGTGCTCCGAAAAATGAAAGGGTCTGAAATGACCCGATATTGAATATGTTCTAATTCCTCGAAATTCGTAATTTGTAGCCAACTAATCAAGGCAAAGTTCTACTCTATGGCATTATCCCCAAATCTGATCCTTAATTCCGAAAGAGCTCCCGAACCTGTGGGTGCATATCCTCATGCAAGACGCATTGGAGACATGCTATTTTTGTCGGGCGTGGGGCCAAGGGAACGCGGGACATCAGTCATTCCGGGTGTTACTTTGGATTCAAATGGGCAAATACTTGATTATGATATCGAAGAACAAACGCTCTCTGTATTCAGAAATATCAGATATATTCTTGAAGATGCAGGTTCTTGTTGGGAGGATATCATCGATGTGACCGTGTTCTTAACAAATATGCGTGAAGATTTTCCGCGTTTCAATGCTCTCTACAAAGAATATTTCGCAGGCATCAATGCCTGCAGAACCACAATTGAAATTAATGCCTTGCCAACTCCAATTGCAGTGGAATTGAAAGTGTTGGCAATAATGGGAAGTTCTCAAACAAAACAAGGGTAATATCATGCTACGGATTATGCATGCATTCACTACAGTCGTGTTCTTTTTATGTGGGGTGATTGTTCAACATGATTGCTTTGCCTCACCATTGGCAAATAGCTCCACCTCAAAACTTAAGGAAGCTTCATCAATATACTCAAACCAGCAAGACAAAGATGATGAAGCCATCAATGGAATAACAAGCAAAAGGATATTGATTATTGATTCTTCGGAATGTGTAAAATTAAATCCTAGCAGGATATTATCATTAACGGACAGTTCTCTCGCTTTGCGGGATGCTGTCTTCAACATAGGGTCAAATTATGATATCCCAATTAAAAATAACAGTGCTGTAACGCTGACTATTGATTCAATTACACTTTCCGGATCATTAACAGATTTCATTCTGGATACCAATTACAAAAAAACAATCGAACCTGGTAAGTCCACAAATATCAGGATTACATTTCTGCATAATACTGCCGGTGATGTTGAATGTGTATTCACTGTTCATACAAATTTTAATCAATTGCTTCCTGGAAGCAATGATTCAAATGCGAATCCAACATTTTTGCTCAAAGGCAAAGTAATCAAAGGGGATCTTGTTATTAGCAAAGGTGAATGTAACATTTATTACTTAAATACAATTAATGACTCATGCGAATGCAAGAATGTAATTACATTCTCAAATAAAGGGATGGCAAATATTAGAGTTGATTCAATTGTTTTCATTGGAGATTCAGCAGATTTTATTTTTGTTCCCAATGACCTAAAGCAAAGGAGAATTTTAGGTCCGAATCAAACATTTGAATTACAGGTCATTCCAAAACCGCAATCAAAGAATGCCCGAAGTTATGTTGGCAAACTCGAGATATATTCTAATAACAGGGATTTGCTTAAGCCGATAGATGTTTCTTATCAATCCGTTCTTCCAAGTATTATAATCACATCTCCAAGTAGTTTCATCTTGGACGCAGATACTACTTTATCGATTCCCATCCTTATTTCAAGAATAAATTTTCCTCCTGGAGATCAATTCAGAGTTCTATCTTACTTCAGACTCAATTTACCTTTGGAAAGCAGGCATGCCATTTACAATGCAAGTTTCACAATTAATGAACGGATTTCCCCTAAAGATACAACAAAAGTCATTGACAAGCTGACCGCCAGTCCCAATCATGATAGTGGAAGATTTTTCGAAATCAATAATCTGCAAAAACAAGAAGAGTTTAATTCTTTTCAAGATACATTAGGTTTACTTACTTTTCAGTATTTCTTAAGCGAACATGATACCATCAATATTCTGATTAAAGAATTGATTATTACATATCCCAGATCTGTAATAAACGATGTTTGCTATAACTCATTTTCAATTACCGATTTTCCAATTTCAATACAAAAAAGGAAAGATACATTTTGCTTAGATCCTTTCAACACTTTCTTTGAAGATTTCATCGATAACATAAGAAAAAACACCAATGACTTCATTGCTTCAATGCGAGTGTCAGGTGAACCTGTGATGGAAATTCAACACTTTCTCAAAGAAGCTACATATGCACAGATATCATTATACTCCATTAATGGAATGAAACTGGAAACTGTATTTTCCGGCATTGCACCCGCTGAATTACATCAATTTCGCCATCCTATGAGTCATTTGCCGCCCGGGGTGTATTTCTGCGAAATGGTTGCCGGTCAATTTCGCAAGACCATCCCCATCATCCTGAACAGATAATATCAGGGATTGTAAAGTTTGGCAAGGTTATTGAATTGTCTCTTGAAGATTACATGAAAACTTGCCAAAAAGCCCGTAAGAATGTAATTTTGAGCCATTATTGACCATTGTTTCACCGAACGAGTGCGCCTCTGACACATTTGTACTGATTAACAATCGAACGGATTCTCCGGCTGACAGCAGCATGGATCCGGAAATTCTTTCGGCTTGTACAATATGTTTCGTACTTGTTTGAGATAACATGCATCTCCACATTGTTTCATTTCGGTTCTTCCCTCTTCTCATGTGCTTGTTCATTGCATGCACGGGAATAGCAGTATGCGCTGCCGAATTTGAGCATAGTGATTTGCTTTTGGCTTATATGCGTGCTTCAATGATGATTGGAGAACCACTTGCAAAGTCCGACGATTCCACTTCATTGAGCTCAGACACAGATACACTTTCCAATTCTCAGGCATTGCCACTTTCCGGTATATTCTCACCCAAAAGACAGTATCGCAGTTCTTATGGAAAAGATCCATATCGTAGCAATCCTTTGCCCCCCGGTTATACCATTGATTTGAAATTTGATTCAACCATTACAGAAGTTAGAAAAACTGAAATGTTTGGAGATATCTCCACGGCCAGTGGAAATATCATTTCGATGGATGATTATTTACTCTTGCGCCGTGAACGCGAAAGAGGAAGATTGTGGGATTCGCTCGTACGGCATTATGATTTGAAAAAAGCGATGTCTTCATCCGATTTGGCAAGTGTATTGAGTCAGGCCACCGGATTATCCATCCCAATTCCACCAAATCCCCTTTTGAACATTTTTGGTAAACCAGAAATCAGCATCAATGTTGCAGGCGATGTGAATGTGAGAGCCGGTTGGCAATGGGATTCGCAAAAAATGGGAACAGCATCTCCTTTCGGGCAAACACAATCCGGGCCTTTTTTCACGCAGGACATCAATCTGAATGTGACGGGAAGGATTGGTGATAAATTACGATTGGGTGTTGATTGGAATACAAGGCAGCAATTCGATTTGAACAATCGCTTCAATATTGGCTTTTCAGGTGAGGAAGATGATATTTTCAAAAGAGTCGAAGTTGGGAATGTTCAATTCCCCACTCCATCAACGCTCATAAGCGGAAGCCAGGCATTATTCGGGATCAGGACCGACTTTCAATTCGGACCGCTTTACCTAAAGACAATTGCTTCACAAAGAAGGGGTGAGTCGCGGAGGGTGAATGTTTCAGGTGGTGGAACAATGAGGCAACCATTTAGAATGAATGCCTATGATTATGACAAGAAAAATTTCTTTTTGGATACTGCATACTTTTCAATTTGGGACACATATTACAAAGCGCAAATTCCACTTTTGCCAAATACACCCCAATCGAGAAAAAACAGAATCAAGTTATTGGAAGTCTATGAATCAACAGTCGATGTACAGCTGGCCGCTCAGGCAGCTGAAGGCATTGCAATCGATACATTGTCCGCAATAAACAGAGTTGGAGCTTCACCACAGTTTTACGATAAAGCCTTCTATACAAACATAGCACCGGTTGCAGGATATACTGAAAGAGGAAAGTTTTTAAAACTCGATCAAAGAGCATATCAATTCGATGAAAATCTCGGTCGTTTGACAATCACTTCTCTTAAATCAGACAGAACATATGCCGTAGCATATCGCATAGAAGGAGAAACAAGTGAGCCCGGTGATGATTTGGATTTTGGTACCATTTCCAATACAGTGCAGACAAAAGATACATTGATATTGAAACTTGTGTACAGGCCAAACATGCAACCCGGATTTCCCATGCTTTGGAAAAGGCAAATGCGGAATATCTTCAATATCGGACAAAGCAATGTCAGTCTTGCCGATTTGAAACTGAATGTTTGGTATCTGCGTGCAAACAATGATTCCTCCGATGTATTGGAAGGGTCTAGTGATAAGGTTGTGACTATTCTCGGGGTCGACAGAGTCAATAATTCCGATGGAACCGCACGCCCCGATGGACTATTCGACTTGGGTAGCCCACAGCAGCAGAATCAACAAAATCAAGTGCAACAAGGTGGAAGTACTACACTGGGCGGAGGAACCACCCCTCAATCACAATTACCGGCACAATATCAGCAGCAAGGGTCACCATTTTTCAATCCGGTTCGTGGTGAAATCATTTTTCCGGAAAGAGAACCTTTCGACTCCGGACTTGTCAAATATTTCTCAAAAGTTGGAAGCCCTCAAGCAGCCAATAGATATCGCTATACACAGGTCTATACCGAAATCGTTGAAATAGCACGTCGCGCTACAGACCGAGATCGCTTCATCATTACCGGCGAAGCAACCGGATTGATGAATACCGGTGGCGGTAAAATCTCACTCGGCGCTTTCAATCTCTCACCCGGCAGTGTTCGCGTGAATCTTGATGGAGCACCACTGAAAGAGAATGTCGATTATTATGTGGAGTATTTCACCGGCCAAGTCACCCTCACCAATCCGCGAGCTTCATTGCCAAATGCAAATCTCAGCATTGAATATGAGCAAAACGATTTGTTCAATCTCGCTACCAGAACATTGGTTGGATTGAGGGCAGATATGCAGGCATTCAAGCGTAGAAATGGATCAGCGAATGTTGGCATGACATTCATGATGTTTGATCAGGCAATGCTGTTCGATCGCGTTCGCGTTAATGAAGAACCTGTTTCAAATAGCATGATTGGTTTTGATGGCAATCTTAATCTGAATTTACCCTTCCTGACAAAAGCACTCGATGCAATGCCGTTTTATGATACAAAAGCACCATCAGCGCTCACGCTTCGCGGCGAAATTGCTGCAATGCTTCCCACACCGAATAAACGTATTTCAGACATCCCTTCCGATAATGGTGCCGCCGTTGCATATGTAGATGATTTTGAAGGTGCTCAAAGAAGCATTTCTCTTGGCCTTACTCCGCAGCAATGGGCTCATTGCGCATTGCCAGATGATCCAAGACTATGGGATGATCCACTTTCAAAAGAAGGAAATTACTTCCGCGGAAAAACATGGTGGTTCCAAAAATTCATTGGTGACACAAGATTACTTGATGTCTATCCCAATCGTGATACACGCGGTAGATTGAACACCATCAATGATTTGGAAATCCGTTTTGAAAGTACAGAGCGAGGGATATACAATCGAAACAAAGATTTTGTAGATACACTCAATCCTGCATATGATCCAACTTCACATGCAGCGTTTCTACAGAATAATCAGTTTCGTATTTGGGGTGGTATTCAACGACTTTTCTCGACATTCAATACAAATTTCGATACAGAAAACATCGACTTTTTGGAATTGGTCGTAAAATTTGGTTCGGACACAAAACCCGATCAAACAGAAATGTGGGTTGATATTGGTCAGATCAGTGAAGACATCATCCCGAATAATCGATTGAACACCGAGGATGGTATCACACAAACAAGTCCGATACCAAATAATATCATCGATATTGGCGAAGACGTCGGCATCGATGGGCTCAATGATGAACAAGAAAAAAGTTCTGTCGCTCCTGGAGAAGGATATCCCTTCCCTCTTAATCAAGAAAAAGACCCGGCTCGCGATAATTATTTCTTTGATTTCAATGCGAACAGGAATGTTCAGACAAGCGATCAATTTAAATTTTACAATAACTTTGAAAATAATGCTCAATTGTCAGAATCGGGGCAATTTCCCGATCGCGAAATATTGAATAACAATAATGGCCAGACAATCATGCTGGACAACAGTTATTTCAGTTATAAAATCAATATTGATCCTGATCCGAGAAGAAATCCACAGATCATTGGTACAGGTGCAGCAGATGTCGATCCATTGAATCAATGGTACTTTTATCGCATTCCATTGCGCAGACCGACGAGAATAGTAGGAAATCCTACCTTTGCCAATCTTCAATATATCAGAGTATGGTTCAAAGGTCAACCAATAACGGTGAAGATTGCCGAATGGAAGTTCACAGGCGGACAATGGATTCGCAATAGTGGATTGCAACCGAATGTCACTCCTGAAGACAGCATACTCAGTGTTCAATTCGTGAATGTTGAGGAAAACAGTCGACTACCCGATTTATACACATTGCCTCCCGGCGTTCAAAGACCACGACAAATCAATAATCCTGATCCTCTTCAGGATGTGAGATTGAATGAACAATCATTGTCCGTGAGCGTAAAAAATCTACCTTCGGGTCAGGAGAGAATGGCTGTTCGTTTGATGCGGAATTTAGACGTGTTTTATTATAAGCGGTTGAAGTTCTTCCTTCACGGAGATGGCTCCATGCCGGCGCTCATCCCTTATGGCGCAGCATCGAAAGCACAGGCATTCATTCGATTTGGTTTGGATTCTGCCAATTATTATGAAGTACGTCGCCCCATCATACAAGGATGGAGAGACATCGACATTGAAGTGGCCAAGTTGACAGCGCTTAAGGAGAAACGCTCTCAACAGGCAGCTACGCTTCGTATACCGGAAGACATCGTAACGCGATTTACTGATACTACCGAACAATTCGATCCCGGATTTTCCATTCCCATTGAAACGCAATATGCGATCAAAGGAAATCCAATTCTCACTAGAATTAATTTCATCGGCTTTGGCATTGCCAATCCAACATCAGGTTCATTCCCGGAAGATTTGTCTACCACGATGTGGGTGAATGAATTACGATTAATTGAACCTGAAAGTTCTGTCGATTGGGCAGGTATAGGATCAGCGGAATTAAAACTTGCGGACTTGGGTACAGTCAATGCCACATATAATCAGACAAATCCAAATTTCCACAGACTCGAAGAACGTTTTGGGAATCGTAATCAAACATTGAATTGGAATGTTCAAATGCAAGGGACGCTCGAAAGACTCCTACCAAAAGAATTGAATGAAATGCGCATTCCAATATCATATTCCCATGGTGAAGTGGCGGAAACACCCATATTTGCTGCACAAACAGATGTTGGAATAGAACAAGCTGCACAAGCGGCTTATAATGCAGAGTTGACTCGCTCAAAGGGAAATGTCAATGAAGCAGCCAGAGTAAGTGATTCTGTTCGCAGACGATCACAAACATTAAGAGTTCAAGATAGCTGGGCGATCACCGGATTCAGATTGGGAATACCCATCAATCATTGGCTGATAAAAGAAACGATAAATAAAATCAATGTGAGTTATGATTATTCCCAGACATTTGAACGCTCCCCTGTTGCAGAGGAACGCTTCAGATGGAATTGGAGACTCAAGTCAGATTATAATGTGCAATTCCCATCAACAATTTCCGTGAAACCGATTTCTTGGATTGGAGATATTCCCATTCTTGGTGCATATAAAGATTGGAAGATCTTCTTTGTTCCATCTTCCTTCTCAACCTCCGTTCAATTCCAACGATCAAGAGCCACGGAGAAATCACGATTCCTGACATTCCCAAGTCCGGTCATCAGAGATTTCGCCGCCACACGTCAAGCACAATTCTCATGGCGATTTTCTGAGAATGGTCTTCTCAGTCCAATACTGGATTATTCATTTACAACCGGTTCCACATTGATGGATTTGGAATTGGATGAAAATGGCAGACAAAGAGAAGGCAGTGAATTATTGAGAAGAGTGATAAGAAATGGTCCTACTTTTATCAATTTCGGTGTAAACACGAATCACAATCAAGTGGTGACATTGAATTTCAGACCTCGCTTCCCTGATATTGGTGGACTGCATAATTATTTTGATAATACAGGTTCTTTCTCTACCACCTATACTTGGCGCAATCCCTTGCAACAGGATACATTGGTGAAAGATGCAGTAAAGCAAGCTTCATTTCAAAATACCTTACGATTCACTTCGAATCTAAGGCTCAAAAGCATGACCGATAAATGGTGGGGTATAACAGCTGCAAAAGGTTCAGACTCTAGTTCCGGCTTCTTGGGTACCATCGGAAGAGTATTCAAGACAATCTTCTTTGATTATGAAACATTGACGATGAATTTCAGACAGGAAAACTCTGCAATCAATCAAGGAGTTTTGGGCGAAACGGGAATGACTAATTTTTGGAGAAGCGCCGTGGGTTTGAATGAGGCAGAATCATTCGGGCCGAGTGCTGCCTATCAAATGGGATTGGTCCCGCAACCACATGGTGGATTCAGGCTTATTCCTACTGCAGGATTTCCATTTTTCCGTGTGGAAACTTTCAATGGAAAAAGACCCCGCAATGCAATATTACCAGATAACTTTTTCCAAAAATCTGAAGTTGAGTTCAGAACAAATCGTCCATTGTGGCCGGGTGCTACATTGGATCTGAATTGGAAATCCGGATTTGGCTTCAATAAAAATCAATTGGATTCCACGGATAATGAAGGAAATTCACGATTTACGAATGTAGTCGTAACTTCCAATTATAATCGTTCATATTTATCATTACCCAAGTTCTTGATCTTCGCTCCCCTCAATAATTCAATCGAACGTGTGATCGATCTATTCAATGAACGGAAACAAGTGATCATTGCACAAATCCCTACTGATACCCTGCGTCAAAATCAGGCATTGAGAGATGCTGTTTCAGAATCATTCGAAAAAGGTTTGGAAACCAGAATTTTCTCATTCCTTCCTGATGCGGTTCAAAAAGTTTTGCCCGCAATCAATTGGACTTTCAGATGGGATGGTGTTGAGAAGCTTCCGATTTTTGCAAATCTAGCAAAGCGCGTCACTTTGGAACATGCATATAAATCCACCTATCAAGAAAGTACAACAAGAACCGATAATGGCATAGTCCCGGGTTCTCAACAAATTCAGTCCGGATTTGAACCACTGCTCGGAATGCAATTGACATTTGATGAGTCAAAACTGAAAGGATTGCTCACAGGTTCATTAAGATTTACAACCCGAGAAAATTATATCATGCAGCCAACTTCATCAATTATTCAAAGTGAGTCCGTAACTGATTTGACTTTACAGGCAAATTATAATCGCAGAGGTTTCAAAACCTCATTCTTAGGTTTGACATTCGACAATGAACTTGAATTCGCAATGCTCACAACTTTCAAACGCTCACTACGCAATACATATGACTTGCTTAAGTTGGCAGATCAGAATGCTCAACGTTTGGATGGAAATACACAAATCATCTTGGAGCCATCTGCCAGATATGGAATTTCACAAAGAGTGACGGCTCGATTGTTCATGAGATATGAAACCACCATCAATGAAGGCGCTGCTGCACCCGGTTTCAGTCGCTATCAGTTTGGCTTGGATATTCGTATCTCAGTCTCAGGCGGTCGATAACAGAGTGCACTATGGCAATATCCTTTCTTAAACCGCTTGAGCGCTTCATACGCATATTGTTGATTGGTTCAGGTTCACCATTCAAAGGGCAAATTATTTCATCTATATCCGATGCGATACAGCTTCCTCATACCCCACGCATTTTGATCATTCGTCCCGACAAACTTGGAGATATGCTCATCACACTGCCTACCATCAAAGCAATTCGTGATGCTTATCCAAAAGCTCACATTGACATTCTTGCCGGTAAAGTGAATCTACCTCTCCGCTCACAATTGCTTCATTATGTGGATGATTGTCTTCTGTATGACAAAACATTGCGAAGCATTTTCGGATTATATCGAACTCTCCCCAAAAGACAATATGACATTGCTATTGATCCAATGGATAATCCATCAACAACGAGTGGTTTTCTCATTCGCATGAGCAAAGCAAAACACATGGTTGGTATTCAAAAATCAAATGATCATGTGTATACGCATTGTGTTGTGCCGAAAGACAGGAAACAAACACATATCGTTGAAAGGACAGCTCAAGTGCTTTTGGCATTTGGCATAAACCCAGAGGAAATCTCGCTGTCCATTCCATATCACCTTGATGATGCACTCATTGAACCTTCAAAACACGCTTTATTGAGTGCAGGTGTGAATCTCTCGAAACCACTCATCATGATCAATTATGCCGGTGGCTTTCAATATCGCTCATTTACGGTTGAATCTTTGATCCCTTGGATTCGGTCGATTCAACAAGTAGTGGAATCCAAAGATATTCAACTGATGATTTGTGCTGAAAAAAAACATGAAGACGAAATGCGATCAATTCAGGAAGCCACATCAATTATGATTGCCCCTTTTGTGCACTCATTTGCGGATTTTGCAGGAATATTGGCAGCGGCTTCAATGGTACTTTCACCGGATACTTCCGTCGTGCATTTACTATCAGCATTTCAAACACCCTGTTTGGCATTTTTTGTTGAAGATACTACGGGAACGGCTTATTGGACACCCTATGATTCTCCACATGAATGTATCATTTCCGGTGGACCCACAATCAATGATGTTTCACAAGAAATGGTGATGAAATCTTTCCTTACCCTTTTCTCAAGTACACGATTCTTTCCCATTGATGAACAATATCAACGCCTTCAGGGATAAATAGGCGTTCTTCTCTCTTCTTGATGATGCTTGGCAAAAACACCGGAAGCAAGTAATAATGGGTGCAACTCCTCGGGAATTTCACCTTTCCAATATGTGGAAACAAAAGCGGTTGAATAATCCCCGGAGCGGAATGCCTCGGAATCAACCGTAAATTGACAAAACGGGATTGTGGTTCTAAGGCCAGCAATATGATATGAATTCAAGGCTTCAAGCGTACGATCAATTGATTCATTTCTATCTTTTCCATGACAAATTAATTTGGCAATCATAGAATCATAATTCACTGATACTTCAAAACCCGGAAAGAGGGCCGTGTCATTTCTGACGCCTTCGCCTTTTGGTAATGCAACATAGCGTGCTATTCCGGTTTCCGGAAGAAATTCATTGTAGACATCTTCGGCACATATTCTACACTCGATTGCATGACCTTTCGGAACAAGATCTTGTTGCTTTATAGCCAAATGTTCACCGAATGCAATGCGAATCTGTTGTTCTACCAAATCAATGCCTGTAACCATTTCAGTTATGGGATGTTCCACCTGCAAACGAGTATTTACTTCCATGAAATAAAATGCACCTGAAGCATCAAGCAAAAATTCCAATGTACCGGCATTTGTATAACCGGATGTAGCGACAAGTCTTGCAGCTGCCTCACCCATTGCTGTTCTGATTTCCGCTGTAACCGCTGTTGATGGTGATTCTTCAACAACTTTTTGATGTCTTCTCTGGACTGAACATTCTCTTTCCGGGAAATATAAAATGGTTCCGAATTGATCGGCCAATATTTGTATCTCTATATGCCTTGGCGATATAATAAACTTTTCAATAAACACTCTGTCATCACCAAATGATGCAAGGGCTTCGCCCTGAGCAGCACGTAATCCATCAAGCAAATCTTCAGCATGCTCAATCAATCTCATACCTTTTCCACCACCACCGGCAGCGGCTTTGAGTAAAACAGGATAGCCGATTTGTTGTGCAATATGAGCGATTTCTTCAGGATCTGAGACTGCGCCATCTGAACCGGGGGAAATAGGAACTTGGGCCGCAATTGCCAAAGCTCTTGCTTCTGTTTTGTCTCCCAATGCATGAATGGCTTTTGGTGACGGACCTATGAATACAAGTCCCGCATCCAGGACTGCTTGTGCGAATTGTGCATTCTCCGACAAAAATCCATAACCGGGATGTATTGCCTCAGCGCCTGTCTTTTTGGCGGCATCAATGATTTTTTCAATTATCAAATAACTCTCAC
>Ga0194120_10008122_pt1 | contig 14023 bp, 11 predicted proteins | sample TA2MahCa65mmetaG_FD_148642 | JGI IMG/M metagenome (GOLD analysis project Ga0194120, IMG submission 148642) | Freshwater microbial communities from Lake Tanganyika, Tanzania - TA2015019 Mahale Deep Cast 65m | ecosystem: Environmental > Aquatic > Freshwater > Lake | place: Tanzania: Lake... | reverse complement strand
GCGCAGCCGCCGGAGCGGCGGCGGCCTTGGCGGGCGCGGCCTGGGCCGGCTTGCCGGCCGAGGCCTTGCCGGCGGCGCCCGCGGTCAGGGCGGCGATCACCGCCCCCACCGCCACGGTGGTTCCCGCCGGCGACAGGATCTTGTCCAGCCGGCCCGCCGCCGGAGCCGGCACCTCGACCGTGACCTTGTCGGTCTCCAGCTCGCACAGCGCCTCGTCCTGCGCCACCGCGTCGCCCTCGGCCTTGAACCACTTGGCGATGGTCGCCTCGGTGATCGATTCGGCCAGCTTGGGCACCTTGATCTCGACGGTCATGGTCGGCTCCTAGAGCGCGAGGGCGTCGTGGACGAGCTTTTCCTGCTCGTCGTGATGTTTCTTGTGCGAGCCGGTGGCGGGCGAGGCCGAGGCCGGCCGGCCGACATAGCGCGCGCGCTTGAAGCCGGCGCCGATGCGCGTCAGCACCGCCTCGATGCAGGGATCGACGAAAGTCCAGGCGCCCTGGTTCTGCGGCTCTTCCTGGCACCACACCATCTCGGCGCCGAGGAAGCGCTTCAGTTCGGCCATCAGCGGCTTGTAGGGGAAGGGATGGTACTGCTCGATCCGCAGCAGGTAGACGTCCTTGATCTTGCCCTGCTCGCGGGCCTCGAACAGGTCGAAATAGACCTTGCCCGAGCACATCACCACGCGCTTGACCTTCTTCTCGCCGGCGGCGTCGATCGGGCGGTTGTCCCACAGCACGCGATGGAAGGTGGCGCCCTCGGTCATTTCGTCCAGCCGCGAGACGCAGCGCTTGTGCCGCAGCAGCGACTTGGGCGCCATGATCACCAAGGGCTTGCGGAAGGGGCGGTGGATCTGGCGCCGCAACGCGTGGAAATAATTGGACGGCGTGGTGATGTTGCAGACCTGCATGTTGTCCTCGGCGCAAAGCTGGAGATAGCGCTCCAGCCGCGCCGAGGAATGCTCCGGCCCCTGGCCCTCGAAGCCGTGCGGCAGCAGCATCGTCAGACCCGACATGCGCAGCCATTTGGATTCGCCCGAGGCCAGGAAGGTGTCGATCATCACCTGGGCGCCGTTGGCGAAGTCGCCGAACTGCGCTTCCCACAGCACCAGCGCGTTGGGCTCGGCCAGGGTGTAGCCGTATTCGAAGCCCAGCACGGCGTATTCCGACAGCATCGAATCGATCACCTCGTAGCGCGCCTGGCCGTCCTTGAGGTGGTTGAGCGGCTCGTAGCGCGCCTCGGTGGTCTGATCGACGAACACCGAATGGCGGTGGCTGAAGGTGCCGCGGCCGGAATCCTGACCCGACAACCGCACCGGCACACCCTCGCTCAAGAGCGTGCCGAAGGCCAGCGCCTCGGCCGTGGCCCAGTCCACGCCCTCGCCGCTCTCGATCATCTTCTTCTTGGCTTCGAGCAGCCGGCGCACGGTGCGATGCAGGTCGAAATTCTCCGGCGGTCGTGCCAGCGCCTGGCCGACCTCCTTGAGGCGTTCGATCTTGACCCCGGTGACGCCGCGGCGATCCTCGCCCGCGGCCTTCTCCATGCCCGCCCAGCGGCCTTCCAGCCAATCGGCCTTGTTGGGCTTGAAGCTGGCCGCCGCCTTGAAGTCGCTTTCCAGCCGGTCGTTGAACTCCTTGAAGAAGGCATCGGCCTCGGCCTCGCTGACCACGCCCTCGTCGGCCAGGCGCTTGCGGTAGATCTGATAGGTGGTCGGGTGCTGGCCGATGGCGCGATACATGATCGGCTGGGTGAACATCGGTTCGTCGGTCTCGTTGTGACCGTGACGCCGATAGCAGAACATGTCGATGACGACGTCGCGCTTGAAGGTCTGGCGGTATTCGGTGGCGATCTTGGCGACGTGGACCACGGCCTCGGGGTCGTCGCCGTTGACGTGGAATACCGGCGCCTGCACCGCCTTGGCGACATCGGTCGGATAGGGCGAGGAGCGCGAATATTTCGGCGAGGTGGTGAAGCCGATCTGGTTGTTGACGATGACGTGGATGGTGCCGCCGGTGCGATAACCCTTGAGTTCGGACAGGCCGAAGCATTCCTGCAACAGGCCCTGGCCGGCGAAGGCGGCATCGCCGTGCAGCAACAGCGGCAGCACCTGGACGCGCTCGACATCGCCCAGCTGCGCCTGCTTCGAGCGCGCCTTGCCCAGCACCACCGGATCGACCGTCTCGAGATGCGAGGGATTGGCGGTCAGCGACAGGTGCACCCGGTTGCCGTCGAATTCGCGGTCCGAGGACGTGCCGAGATGGTATTTGACGTCGCCCGAGCCCTCGACCTCGTCGGGATTGGCCGAGCCGCCCTGGAATTCGGAAAAGATCGCCTGATAGGGCTTCGACATGACGTTGGCCAGCACGCTCAGCCGGCCGCGATGCGGCATGCCGATGATGATGTCGCGCAGGCCCAGCTGGCCGCCGCGCTTGATGATCGCTTCCAGCGCCGGGATCAGCGATTCGCCGCCTTCGAGGCCGAAGCGCTTGGTGCCGGTGAACTTGACCTGCAGGAAGCGCTCGAAGCCTTCGGCCTCGATCAGCTTCTTGAGGATGGCGCGCTTGCCCTCGGGGGTGAAGTGGGCGTCCTTCTTCTCGCCCTCGAAGTGCTGCTGAATCCAGGCGCGTTCGGCCGGATAGTTGATATGGGTGTATTCGACGCCGATATGGCCGCAGTAATTGCTGTGCAGCACTTCGAGGATGTGCCGCAGCGTGGCGCTTTCCAGCCCCAGCACCCCGGCCAGGAAGATCGGCCGGTCGAGATCCTTCTCGCCGAAGCCGAAGGTCGCCGGGTCGAGCTCGGGATGCGCCTCGCGGCGCTCCAGCCCGAGCGGATCCAGCTTTGCGATCATGTGCCCGCGGGCGCGAAAGGCGCGGATCAGCTGCAGCGCTCGGATCGAATCGTGCGCCTGCTGGCGCGCGGCCATCGGATCGACCGCGGGCGCCCCAGCCTTGGCCTTGGCCGGCTGCGGCCGCGGATCGTCGTCGGCCGGCGCGGGCAAGGGCCGTCCCCAGGGTGCCGCCTTGCCTGCGGCCTGGACCAGTCCCGGTTCGTCGGCCAGATCGGCGAAGAACGGTCGCCAACTCGGATCGACGCTGTCGGGGTCAAGCTTGTACTTGGCGTAAAGCTGCTGGATGAAGGCGGAGTTGCCGCCGGCCAGGAACTGGGTGGCGTCGAGGGCTCGGCTCATGGCGCGTCGACCTGGGTCCGCGCGTCGCTGTTCCGCCCCATCCTCAACCGCCCATGGCGCGCAGCATGGTGCGACCGAGATCGGCCGGCGAATCCGAGATGTGGATGCCGGCCGCCTTCATCGCCGCGATCTTGTCCTCGGCCCCGCCCTTGCCGCCCGAGATGATGGCGCCGGCATGGCCCATGCGGCGCCCGGGCGGGGCGGTGCGGCCGGCGATGAAGCCGACGGTCGGCTTCTTGCGCTTGTGCTTGCGCAGGAATTCTGCGGCGTCCTCCTCGGCCGAACCGCCGATCTCGCCGATCATGATGATGCCCTGGGTCTCGTCGTCGCCCAGGAACAGCTCCAGGCAATCGATGAAATTGGTGCCGTTGACCGGATCGCCGCCGATGCCGATGCAGGTGGTCTGGCCCAGGCCGGTGGCGGTGGTCTGGCCGACCGCCTCGTAGGTCAGCGTGCCTGAACGCGAGACGATGCCGATCTTGCCGCGCTTGTGGATGTGGCCGGGCATGATGCCGATCTTGCAGGCGCCGGGGGTGATGATGCCCGGGCAGTTGGGTCCGATCAGCCGCGACTGCGAGCCCGCCAGAGCGCGCTTGACCCGCACCATGTCCAGCACCGGAATGCCCTCGGTGATGCAGACGATCAGCGGCACGCCGGCGTCGATCGATTCGAGGATGGCGTCGGCCGCGCCCGGCGGCGGGACGTAGATCACCGAGGCGTCGACCCCGACCTTGGCCGCGGCCTCGGCCACGGTGTCGAACACCGGCAGGTTGAGATGGGTCTGGCCGCCCTTGCCGGGGGCGATGCCGCCGACCATGCGCGTGCCGTAGGCGATCGCCTGCTCGGAATGGAAGGTGCCCTGCTTGCCGGTGAAGCCCTGGCAGATGACCTTGGTGTTCTTGTCGACCAGGACCGCCATCAGCGCTGCTCCTTCGAGGCCTTGACCGCCTTGGCGGCGGCGTCCCCAAGATCGTTGGCCGAGATGATCGGCAGGCCGGACTCGGCCAGGATCTTCTTGCCGAGATCGACATTGGTGCCTTCCAGCCGGACCACCAGCGGCACGTGCAGCTTGACCTCGCGCGCCGCCGCCACCACGCCCTGGGCGATGACGTCGCAGCGCATGATGCCGCCGAAGATGTTGACCAGGATGCCCTTCACGTTCTTGTCGGACAGGATCAGCTTGAAGGCCTGGGTGACGCGCTCGGCGGTGGCGCCGCCGCCGACATCAAGGAAGTTGGCCGGCATGCCGCCATGCAGCTTGATGATGTCCATGGTCGCCATCGCCAGGCCGGCGCCGTTGACCAGGCAGCCGATGGTGCCGTCCAGCTTGACGTAGTTGAGATCGTGCTTGGCGGCCTCGCGCTCGGTCGGGTCCTCCTCGTCGGGGTCGCGCAACTCGACCACCTCAGGATGGCGGAACATCGCGTTGTCGTCGAAATTCATCTTGGCGTCCAACGCCACCAGCGCGCCTTCCTTGGTCACCACCAGCGGATTGATCTCGACCAGGCTGGCGTCCAACCCCAACGCCGCCTGATAGAGCGCCAGCATGAACTTGACGGCATTGCCGACCTGCTGGTCCTTGAGCCCGAGGCCGAAGGCCAGCTTGCGGGCGTGGAACGGCATCATGCCGCTGGCGGGGTCGATCGCCACTTTGAGGATCTTTTCGGGGCTATGCTTGGCGACTTCCTCGATGTCGACACCGCCCTCGGTCGAGGCCATCATGGTGATGCGCGAGGAGCCGCGATCGACCAGCAGGCCGAGATAAAGCTCGCGAGCGATGGCGCAGCCCTGCTCGACATAGAGCCTTCGCACCAGCCGGCCGGCGGCGCCGGTCTGGGGCGTGACCAGGGTCATGCCCAGCATGCGCTTGGCCAGTTCCGACACTTCGCCCTTGGTCTTGGCCAACTTGATGCCGCCGCCCTTGCCGCGACCACCGGCATGGACCTGGGCCTTGACCACCCAAGGCGGCCCCGGCAGCTGCGCGGCGGCGTTGGTGGCGTCCTCGACCGAGAATGCCACTCGTCCCTGCAGCATGGCGACGCCGTATTTCGCCAACAGGGCCTTGGCCTGGTATTCGTGTACGTTCATGTCGCCACCGGGGCTAATTAATTCGCATTTGCAAGGGTATAGCGGGCGCCCCGCCGGCGCAACCCAAGCCTTAGGCCAGACTCGGATCGACCTTGGCCATGGCCTCGTTGAGTCCCTTCACCGCGTTGACCGATTTGTCGAACATGGCGCGTTCGTCGGCGTTGAGCGAGATCTCGACCACCTTCTCGACCCCGCCGGCGCCGATCACCACCGGCACGCCGATGAACAGGTCCTTGACGCCGTATTGGCCGGTCAGCAAGGCAGCGCAAGGCAAGACTCGCTTCTTGTCGCGCAGATAGCTTTCGGCCATGGCGATGGCCGAACTGGCGGGGGCGTAGAACGCCGAGCCGGTCTTGAGCAGGCCGACGATCTCGGCGCCGCCGTCGCGGGTGCGCTGCACGATCTTGTCCAGCCGTTCCTGGGTCGTCCATCCCATCTTGATCAGGTCGGGCAACGGAATGCCGGCCACGGTCGAATAGCGCACCAGCGGAACCATGGTGTCGCCATGGCCGCCCAGCACGAAGGCGGTGACGTCCTCGACCGAGACCTTGAATTCCTCGGCCAGGAAATGGCGGAAACGTGCCGAATCCAGCACCCCCGCCATGCCGACCACGCGATTGGCCGGCAGTCCGGTGACTTTCTGCATCACGCCCACCATGACGTCGAGCGGGTTGGTGATGACGATGACGAAGGCGCCCGGGCAATGCTTCTTGATGCCTTCGCCCACGGTCTTGACGATCTTGGCGTTGATGCCCAGCAGGTCGTCGCGGCTCATGCCCGGTTTGCGCGGCACGCCGGCGGTGACGATCACCACGTCCGAACCGGCGATGCCGGCATAGTCCTGGGTACCGGAGAAACGGCCGTCGTAGCCCTCGACCGGACCGGCCTGGGCGATGTCGAGCGATTTGCCTTGCGGCAGGCCCTCGACAACGTCGAACATGGCGACGTCGCCGAGCTCCTTGAGCCCGGCCAGCAGCGCCAAGGTGCCGCCGATGTTGCCGCCGCCGATCAAGGCGATTTTGTTGCGAGCCATGGACCTGTCCTCGTTTGTCCGACGTGCGATGCGGACCGCAACAGGTAGCGGCTTTTGCCCGCCCGGGCAAGGGAGCCGGCCGTGAGCCGCACGCTGGTGATCCGACCGGGCGCCCTGGGCGATGCCGTCCTGACCTTGCCCTTGTTGCATCGGCTCCTGGCCGGCGGGGCAAGACCGACTATTCTCGGCAATCGCGCCAGTTGGGAGTTCCTGCGGCCGGAATGGCCGGTTTGGGACATCGACGGCAGGGGCTGGCTATGGCTGTTCGGAGGGGCGGGTCCGGCGCGACTGAAAACCAGCTTCGATGCCGCGGTGGTCTGCTTGCGCGATGCCGGGCAAGTGGAGCGGGCGCTGCGCGCGGCCGGGGTATCTCGGGTCACCACCCTGACGCCGCCGCCGCGCGAGGCGCGCGCGCCCCATCGCCATGCCGCCCTTGCCTTGGCCGGAGTCGAGCCCGAGGTTCCGCCTTTGGCCGAAGACCCTTTCCTCAACCTCGACCGCGCGCCGCGACCAACCGATCGTATCGTGCTGCACCCCGGTGCCGGCGGCCGGGCCAAGCGCTGGCCGGGCTTTCCTGCCTTGGCCGAGGGTCTCCGCTCGGCCGGCGCCTCGCCGCTGATCTTGCTCGGTCCGGCCGATGCCGACCTGGCTTCGGTCTATGCCGGATACGAAGTGCTGCGCGATCGCCCCTTGCGTGACCTGTTGTCGGTCATGGCCGGCGCCCGCGCCTTCGTCGGCAATGACAGCGGCCTGACCCATTTGGCGGCACGCTGCTGTCCGACCTTCGCCCTGTTCGGCCCGACCGACCCCGCGGTCTGGCGTCCCTTGGGAAAGACGGTGACGGTTTTGCCCTTCGCGGCCACGGCCGAGGATCTGGTCCGTGGACTGCGGTCGACGAAACAGTTGTAAGGCGAAGCGGACTGCGCTTTGATCGCAATCGAATATTGGGGGGGAGAGCCCATGATCCGTCTAGCCGCCGTGGCGCTGTTGGGCGCCGTCTTGGCCGCCGGCCCGGCCTTCGCGCAGAAGAAGGAATTCCGCTACGCCACTTCGGCGCCGCCCGGCACACCGTGGGAAAAGCAGATCAACGAATATCGCGCCAACGTGCAAAAACACTCCAACGGCCAGATCGACATCGTGCCCTACCTCAACTCGGTGCTGGGCAGCGAGACCGAGGTGATCGGCCAGGTGCAGCGCGGACGGGTCGACATGGGCGGTTTCTCGATCACCGCCGGGGCGACGGTGGTGCCGGAGTTGGCGTTGCTGGCCGCACCCTACATCTGGGACAGCGAAAAACAGCTCGACTGCGTGCTCGACAATCATCTGGCGCAGCCGTTTTTCGACATGTTCGCGAAGAAGGGCATGTACTTCGTCGGCTGGGCCGAGGCGGGGTGGGTGATCGTCGGCGGCAAGAAGCCGCTGATCACCCCGGACGACGTCAGGGGCTACAAGGTGCGGACCGCGCCCTCCAAAGCCTCGGCCGCGTTCTGGTCGGCGATGGGCGCAAACGGCGTGCCGCTCGCGGTGACCGAGATCAACTCGAGTCTGCAGACCGGCATGGTCGACGGCGTCGACGTGCCGATCACGACCTTCGTCGCCGGCGGCGTCGGCCGGCTGGCGCCGCACGCCGTTCTGACCAGGCACACCAATTTGGCCTCGGTGGTGGTGATCAACAAGCGTCTCTATGACGGCCTGTCGGCCGAGCAGAAGAAGGCGCTCGAGAACGCCAACACGCCGCCCGAACAGTTGCGCCGCGAAGTGCGCGGGATGGAGATGTTCCTGCTCGGCAAGCACAAGGAGGGCGGCGGACAGGTCCACGCCTTGACGCCCGATCAGCTGGGCGAATGGAAAAAGCGCGCCTCGGCGACCCATCCCGACCTGGTGCGCGAGATCGGCGGCGAGGCGCAGCAGATCTTCGAGCGCATCCAGCGCGGCAAGGCCGCCTGCCCGGTCAGTTGATTTGACCGCTCGGGCGGCACCGGGCGAGCGCGCCGCGGGTGCGTTGCTCGCCGGCTTGGCGCGATTCGAGTCGACCGTCGCCATCCTGGCCTACATCGTCGTCGCCGGCATCATTTTCGGCGACGTGCTGGCGCGCGAGCTGTTCGGAAAAAGCATTTGGGGCGCTCAGCGCTTGGCGGTCTACGCCACCATCGTCGCCGGCTATTGCGGCTTCGGCCTGGCGACCGCACAGGGCACGCATCTCCGGCCCCGGTTCGCCGATCACTGGATTCCGGCGCGGTGGGACGCGGTCATGAACCGGGTGGCCGATCTGGTGACCGCGGCGGCGCTGTCGAGCATGGCCTGTTTCGCCTTCGTCTTTTTCCACGAAAGCTATTCTCTCGACAGCAAGGCTCCCGTGCTCGATTGGCGGGTCTGGCCGGTGCAGGGCGTGATTCCCTTGGCCTTCGGATTGAGCGCATTGCGCCACGCGATCTTCGCGCTCTATCCCGCGCACCGGCCGGTGCCGGCGATCGCCCAGGAATAAGCGGACGCGATGGCCGCGCTCCTCCTGGTCGGGTTGGTGTTGGCGCTTCTGTTCCTGCGCCAGAGCCTGATCGTCATCCTGTTCGGCGTCGGCGCCTATGTCCATTTGGTATGGGGCCAGGGCCGGCTCGAATACATGATCGAGGACATGTGGAACGGCGCCGACAAGGAGGTGCTGCTGGCGATTCCGCTGTTCATCCTCGCCGGGTCGGTGATGACCCGCGGCGCCATCGCCCAGCGCCTGATCGCCATACTGGTCGCGCTGTCGCGGCCGGTGGCGGGCGGACTGGCGGTGGCGACGGTCCTGTCCTGCGCCAGCTTCGCCGCCATCTCCGGCTCCTCGCCGGTGACCATGCTGGCGGTGGGCTCGATCATGTATCCGGCGCTGCTCAAGCACGGCTACGGCCGCAAGTTCGCGCTCGGCGTGGTGTGCTCGGGCGGGACGCTGGGCATCATCATCCCGCCCTCGATCCCGATGATCATCTACGGCATCGTCACCGAGACCTCGGTCACCGACCTGTTCGTCGCCGGCATCGGTCCCGGCCTGCTGCTGACCGCCTTGCTGGCCTTCTATTCGTGGTGGGCCAATCGCGACAAGCCGGCCGAGCGTTTCGATCCGGCCGAGCTGCGCCGAGCCTTGCGCCAGGGCATCTGGGCGGCATTGATGCCGGCGATCCTCTTGGGCGGGGTCTATTCGGGCTATTTCACCGCCACCGAGTCCGCCGCGGTCGCATTGGTCTATGCCTTGCTGATCGAGGTGTTCGTGCACCGCGAACTCAGGCTGACCGATTTCGGCCACATCGCGATCGAGACCGTCAAGACGCTGGGCACGCTGTTCCCGGTGCTGGCGATCGCCTTCAGCCTCAACCTGCTCTTGGCCGCCGAGCGCGTGCCCAACCTGCTGATCGATTGGATGACGGCGCTGATCCAGAACCCCTGGGCCTTCCTGCTCGGCGTCAACCTGTTCCTCCTCATCCTCGGCTGCCTGATGGACGTGTCCTCGGCGCTCTTGATCACCGCGCCGCTCCTCCTGCCGCTGGCGCGGGCCTATGGTTTCGATCCGGTCCATTTCGGCATCGTCATGGTGGTCAATCTCGAGATCGGGTTCCTGACGCCGCCGGTCGGCATCAACCTGATCGTCGCCATGTCGGCCTTCAAGGAGAACTTCCTCCTGATCTGCCGCGCGGTGGTGCCCTTCATCCTGCTGATGCTGCTAGGCTTGGCGGCGGTCTCGGCCTTTCCCGCGATCGCGCTGTTCCTGGTGCGATAGACCTCCTTCAGTCGGGCAGGTGGGGCAGCGCCAGGTAGTCGGCCGACTGCATCTCGGCCAGCCGCGAGGCGGCGCGGCGGAACTCGAAGGCATGATCGCCCTCGGCGTAGAGCGCCTCGATCGCCGCCGCCGCCGACATCACCAGCTTGGCGCGGCGCTCGTAAAGCGCGTCGATCAGCAGCACCAGCCGCCGCGCCTCGTTGCGCATCTCGGCGGTCAGCACCGGCACTCCCTCCAGCACCAGCGCGCGATAGGCCTTGGCGATGGCGAGATAGTCGCCCGCCCCCAGCGCCCGCCGGCAGAGCCGGTCGAAATCGAAGCGGGCGACGCCGTTGGCGGCCTCGGGCACCTCGAGCTGGCGTCCCATCACCTCGAGCGCATGCGCCTCGATCCGCGCGCCGTCGGTCAGCTCGGCGAAGGTGGCGGCGATGCCCGAAGCCGCGGCATCGTCGAGCGGCGTGAACAGCGTCTGCATGCCGCGGCCGCGCCGCAGCCGATAATCCGAGCCGCCGTCGATCTCGACCACCTCCATGTTGCTCCGCAGCAGGTCGATGAAGGGCAGGAACAGCTCGCGATTGAGCCCGCCCTTGTAGAGCTCGTCGGGCCGGCGGTTGGAAGTCGACACCACCACCACGCCCTTTTCCCACATCTTGCGGAACAGCCGGCCGAGGATCATGGCATCGGTGATGTCGGTGACGTCGAGTTCGTCGAAGCAGAGTAGCCGCGCCTCGCCCACCAGCCGCAGCGCCAGCGGCTTGAGCGGATCGTCGGTCTCGCGCGCGTCCTGGGGGGCGTGGCGCCACTCGAACACCCGGCGATGGACTTCCTGCATGAAGGCGTGGAAATGGACCCGGCGCTTGTTGGCGATCGGCGCGCCGGCGAAGAACAGGTCCATCAGCACCGACTTGCCGCGGCCGACGCCGCCGTGGAAGTAGAGCCCCTTGGGCAGCGGCTGGTCCTTGACCAGGCCGAGCCGGCCGAGCAGCCCACTTGCGGCCGAGCCCGCGCCCAGCCGCCCGAGCTGCCGGTGCAGCTCGTCCAGCCGCTCGACCGCCGCCGCCTGCGCCGGATCGGGACGCAGCGCGCCGGCGTCGAGCCGGCGGCGGTATTCGGCCGCCGGACCCGATGCCTCGACCATGGCCGGCCTACCTGAGCGTCGGGATGACGAACTCGGCGCCCTTGCGGATGCCGGTCGGCCAACGCGCGGTCACGGTCTTGATCTTGGTGTAGAAGCGCACGCCCTCGGGCCCGTGCTGGTTGGTGTCGCCGAAGGCCGAGCTTTTCCAGCCGCCGAAGGTGTGGAAGGCCAGCGGCACCGGGATCGGCACGTTGACGCCGACCATGCCGACCTGGACCTTCTGCGCGAACTCGCGCGCGGCGTCGCCGTCGCGGGTGAAGATGGCGACGCCGTTGCCGAAGGGGTGTTCGGTCGGCAGCCGCGCCGCCTCCTCGAAGTCGCGCGCCCGCACCACCGACAGCACCGGGCCGAAGATCTCCTCCTGGTAGATGCGCATTTCGGGCCGCACCCGGTCGAACAGGCAGCCGCCCATGAAGAAGCCCTTTTCGTAGCCTTGCAGCTTGAGGCCGCGGCCGTCGACCGCCAGGCTGGCGCCTTCCTTGACGCCGAGATCGACATAGCCCTTGACCTTGGCCAGGTGCTCGGCGGTGACCAGCGGTCCCATCTCGGAATCGGCCGCGGTCGAGGGCCCGATCTTGAGCGCGCGCACCCGCGGCGCCAGCATCTCGACCAGCCGGTCGGCGGTCTTCTCGCCCACCGGCACCGCCACCGACACCGCCATGCAGCGCTCGCCGGCCGAGCCGTAGCCGGCGCCGATCAGGGCGTCGACCGCCTGTTCCATGTCGGCGTCGGGCATGACGATCATGTGGTTCTTGGCGCCGCCCATGGCCTGGACGCGCTTGCCGGCGGCGGCGCCGGCGGCATAGACGTATTTGGCGATCGGGGTCGAGCCGACGAAGCTGACCGCCTGCACCGCCGGATCGGCCAGGATGGCGTCGACCGCCGCCTTGTCGCCGTTGACGACGTTGAGGATGCCGGGCGGCGCGCCGGCCTCGACCATCAGTTCGCCCAGCCGCAAGGGGCAGGACGGGTCCTTCTCCGAGGGCTTGAGCAGGAAGGCGTTGCCGCAGGCGATGGCGACGGCGAACATCCACATCGGCACCATCGCCGGGAAGTTGAAGGGGGTGATGCCGGCGACCACGCCCAGCGGCTGGCGCATGGAATAGAGATCGATGCCGCTGGCGACGGTGTCGGAGAACTCGCCCTTGAGCAGATGCGGGATGCCGCAGGCGAACTCGACCACTTCCAGGCCGCGCATGATCGAGCCCTTGGCGTCGGGCACGGTCTTGCCGTGCTCGTTCGCGATCATCAGCGCGAGCGGGTCCATGTTGGCCTCGACCAGGGCCTTGAACTTGAACATGACGCGGGCGCGGTTCTGGGGCGAGGTCGCAGCCCAGCCGGGGAAGGCGCGGGCGCAATCGGCCACGGCCGCGCGCATTTCCTCGGCCGAGGCCAGGGCGACGCGCGCCGCGCGCTCGCCCGAGGTCGGGTTGAAGATGTCGCCGAAGCGGCCGGAGCGGCCGGCGACGGTCTTGCCGCCGATGTAGTGGTGCAGGTCCTTGGGGCTGGTCATGGCGATGGGGTTCCGATCGGATCAGGTCTGGTAAGGGTCGGGTCCGGTTCAGCTTTGGGCGAAGGCGTTTCGGTTCGCGCCAATCCGCGCCCGCGGACGATAATGCAAAGCGGCGGCGGATTGAAGCCGGGTGCGGGCGGGGTTGCGGGTGCCGGTGCGGGTGCGGGTACGAGTGCGGTCATGGACGCAGGCGTGGGCACGCGCAAAGCGGCGGAACGAGTCCAGCCAGGCGCGGAACGAGGCCAACCAGCGCCGGAACGGCGCGGAGTCGAGCCGCAAATGCGCGCAAATACGCGCAAATGGCCAATTTGTAACTGCCCATGTCTTTGAAAGTATTGAGCAATCGAGGTATGTCGGGTGCAAGAGTCGAAAATCGCCGTTAACTTCTGCCTCCGGCCCGAGCTTGAAGACGGGGCGGAGGGTAACACCATCATGCCCTGAGGGCGCGTTGACCGGCTACGGTCAAGGTGGATTGGGAAAAGGGGTCTTTGGGGCATGGGGGCGGCCTTGGTTGAGGTCCTCATATATATGGCCATAGAGTGAACATATTTGGGGTGTGAGGTGAATTTTTCAAGGGGGATGTCCTGGGCCGCCTTCCCCACCGCACAGGGTCCTGAACCCAAACTGCTCGACCTTGTAGACTTGGCCTAGTTGCGGTCACTCCCCACCGCTCGGGGTTTTGAATTGGCGGATCATCGGGGCCCGGCAAGCCCTCTACAGCGAACGCGTGTCGCCCAGTTCTCCCAGATATGCGACGCCGGCCCAGTATTCGGCTTGCGGCGGAGCGCTGTGCTTACCGAAACACTCCGCGCCCCGTCTGCTCGTTGAGTCGGCAACTTTCAGCCGATTGCCGTTCTTGCACATGCTATTCCTGTACAGGTCACAAACAGAGGTTACGAAGCAGATCCGTCTAGCGGTTGGACCTCAAGGAGATCGAAAAGCACTGTGTCTACGTAGCGCTTGATCCGTTGAACTTCGCCCCTGCTCTGCTGAATATGCGTAGCTAGAGATGCTCGGTCATAGACTGCCCGCATTACTTCACCGGAAAGTTCTTCGATAAGCTCCACCGCTTTTTCAGCTGACTTTCTTTGAGTTTTATTTCGATTCCTAGAGATCAAAATGTAGCGAACTTTTTGTTTCATTGTCGGCTGCACCCGCCCTTCGTCGGACACATATCCGTCTTGCGCCTTGACATCTTTATTGACCTGACCGAGTTTTTGAACCAAGCCGAGTGAGAGATTACTGCATCGCGACGACCGGTTCGAGTGACTGGATCAGACCGAACGTTGCCGGTGCCGGCGGCCGATATC
>Ga0194120_10008117_pt1 | contig 14030 bp, 15 predicted proteins | sample TA2MahCa65mmetaG_FD_148642 | JGI IMG/M metagenome (GOLD analysis project Ga0194120, IMG submission 148642) | Freshwater microbial communities from Lake Tanganyika, Tanzania - TA2015019 Mahale Deep Cast 65m | ecosystem: Environmental > Aquatic > Freshwater > Lake | place: Tanzania: Lake... | reverse complement strand
CCGGTCCATTGGCTGCTGGGGGCGGAGTTCCGGTTAATCGATCGCCTGCCGCAGCTCTCATTGCCGAAGCTGATCATTCACGGCGACAGAGACGACATCATCCCCATCGAATTGGGCCGGCAAGTCTTCGACGCGGCGAAGCCGCCAAAAGACTGGTATGTGATCCCAGGCGCCGACCATAACAATACCTACGAGGTGGGCGGCCCGGCCTACTTCCGTCGCCTCGGCGAGTTCATCAAGAACGCTCTTGTGGTGTAGCCTCGTCGAAGCGTTCATCCTGGCGCTTCAGTCCTCGATCAACTGCAGCATCATTTGGGTTATACGTAGGTTCGGTCGAAGTTGCGTATAACCCAGGAGCAGTTCACCGTTTCGCTTCCGGCGGGGGCCAGTTCATTTCCGTGTGTCGACCACCGACGTATGTCTTATCCAGTCAAGCGACTGGCCCAATAGCCGGGGCGTCGACGATGGTGCGCCACCGCCAAAACCAATATGCCTTCCGGCTCAACCGAATATATGAGTGAATACTGAAATGTCCGGAGGATGGACTTCCGAATTCCTGGTCGAACCTCTTGAGCCGACTGTGGGAATTGGAGGATGCGTTCTTCAGCTCGTTGAATCTCGGCAAAGAATCGCCTCCCCAGTCCTTGGGCCTGTAACTCGAGATAGCCGATTTCGTTCAGCAATTCTTCTTCCGCTACCTCGTGATACCGAAGCGGTCTCATCGCAGGAGCGTATTCACCTTGGCATGAACTGTGTCCGCTGAAACGGACTTGGCCTGGCCGGCACGATATTGATCCAATCGGCGTTGCGATTCCTCTGCCCATAGACGATCTGCTTCGGCCTCGCTCAACTCGTCCAAGCTCGCCAGAAGTTTCTCAGCGAGCACGGCTCGATCGCGGACATCCAGGCTCATTGCGCCTTTGATGACTTCAGTCAAGTTCGCCATGTTACCCTCCTTATCCAGCATATCGAGTTGCGATTCTTGCTCGATTCTCAGCGCTTGTCAACGCGCGTGGTGCTTACCGTTTCGCTTCCGGCGGAGGCCAGTTCATTTCCGTGTGCCGGCCGCAGTAGTAACACTGGAGGCAGTATCGAGCCTTGCGCCGGGGATTAGGCAGTGAGATAAACGTGATAGGCGTATCGTCGAAGGGGCATGTCGGTTGTTCGTGGAGCAGGTGAATCTCGGCCATCATCGTGATGGACGCCACGTCCCATGGGGGCTGATGTTGTTCCTTCCCGGTGATTGTCTCGCTGGTGTGACAGCGTTCGCAGGTCGCTTCGTAGGATTTGATACGCGCATTGTGAGGCGTGTGATCGGCGAGGTCCATTGCCCCACCGCAGCCTGGTTGTGGGCACGTCAGATGTTCATGCTGAAGGGCTTGGACAAAGCGGCGATGGCTCTCCCGTTCTTGCTCTGATCGCATCAGTCCCTCCTTTCTGAATCTCTCCTTCCGTTTTCTCCTCCTACGTTCCCTTCTGAGAGGATGGGTATGGTTTCATACTGCGCGCATTGACCGAGCGCCGCCAGTTTTTCCCCTCTCTCAAGAACGACATCCGGGTTGATTCCCCTGCACACCCTTTCCTTCGTGAGGCGAGAGTGCTGGCCTCACCTGTGCGCATGCATCGAGCACTTCTCTTCTTTCCTAGAGTGGCATCCAGGTTGGTTCCCCTGCGCACATTGAGCGAGCACAGCCCTTTATTGTGATTACGATAAATCCGAGTGCGCGCTCAGTGAGCAAGGAACTAACCTGGATGCCGCTCTCCCCCTATATCCCCCATCCCCCGCTGATCTGAATATTCGCCCCGTTCACGTACCGGGCATCATCGCTGAGCAGATACCGGACAGCAGCAACGGTATCGTCAACTGTGCCGATATAGCCGGCGGGAATGCGCTTGGTCATGGAGGCCAGTTCGCCCGGCGGCGCGCTGCCCGAATCAATAAAACCCGGTGAGATCGCATTCACCGTGACGCCGTAGGGGGCCAAGAGTTTGGCCAAGGTGCGTGTCAAGATGAGCACGCCGGCTTTGGCGATGTAGTGGGCCGTGACGTCCGGCTGGGAGATCATCTGGTCTGCGTTGGCCATGCTGAAACTGATGATGCGGCCGGCCTTGCGTGCTTTCATGCCTGGAGCCACGGCCTGTGCGAGATAAAAAATGGGATGCAGGTTGCCGTCGAACATCTCATTCCAACCCTCGACGGTTTCTTCAAGCAGATTAATACGATGATACGGGCCGGCGCCGTTGATGAGGGCATCGATCCGTCCCCACTTCTGTTCGACCTGCGCCACTACGGATTGTGCCGCCTCAGGGTTCGACACGTCGCACAGAATCGGCCACGCCTCTCCCCCCTGGTTCCTAATGGCCGTAGCGGTACTTTGTGCGTCGGCTTCACTGGTCCTGTAGCAAAATGCAATCTTCCACTGTTGAGCAGCAAGGTCGAGGGCGATACCCCGCCCGATGCCTTTGGCTCCGCCGGTAATCAGCGCGACTTGTTGGAGCATGGTGGGTCCTCTGTTGGATGTAGCGTCGTATTATGCTCTAGAACGGAGACGTTTGGCGAGAAGCTGGAGCGCTCCTGCCGTGCGGCTCGAAAACGACTGGTCGCGCTTTGGTTTCTTGGCATCGAGCACGCTGGCTTCGATGAGCTCGTCCAGATCACTGATGGTATCGACGTCGCGCCATGACTCAAGGAGGGCCGCCTTGAGTCCAAGCGCTCTGGCCTTCTCTTGTGTCAAGGCGAGCACCTGCTTGGTGGACCAGGGGATCCCTGTGAAGAGATCGGGAATCGGCCGGTTGAGACCGATTAGATAATAGCCGCCATCAAGGGCCGGCCCCAGAACCAGGTCATGCGATTCCAATGCGGTAAGGGCTTGCTGATATCGCTCAAGCGGCAGGGAGGGCGTATCGGTCCCGACAATCAGCCCACGTGTGTATCCCCGCGCGAACAGGGTTTCGAAAGCGTGATTCATCCTTGCCCCGAGATTGTCGCCGGCTTGATCGAGTAACTTCACGCCCTGCCGTTCTTCCATGATTCTGAAGAAGACGAGAGTGGAAGAGGGCGCACAGGCCAGATAGCGGTCGAGCGGGAGTTTGAATGTGGCCACGGCAGCTTTCGTCCGCTCCAACGTGTCGAGGACAAAGCTGCCGTGGAGTGTAGCTGCTTCGTCCGGTGTCAACGGGGGGCAGAGGCGTGTTTTGACCTGGCCGGGAATGGGCGCTTTGGCAAAGATGACGAGCGCAGCGCTGAGTGCTGAGTGCTGAGTGCTGAGTTTCGGAGTCAGCATGGTTCTACCTAATGGTCGCGTAGAAACGATGTAGTCGCTGAGGACTTACGCCGGTCCAATACAGGAAGCGCAGGGTCCACATCAAGAGAATGGTTCTGAGCGGGCCCTGGGTTTCCCATCGCCGAAATGACGTGGTGACGGTGTTCGTGAGTGCTGCGATCCGGCCGGCTTGTTTCAGCCGCCTGGTGAAGTCGATGTCTTCCATCAGCGGGATCTCCGCGAAGCCGCCCAACTGATCGAAGATCTGACGGCGGACGAAGAGGGCTTGGTCACCGGTGGCAATCCCCGTCAGGCGTGATCGGTAATTCATGAATGAACCGATGATCCGACTCCACAGAGACGAGCTGTCGAATCGCACATCGAACCGTCCTCCAACGACCGTGGGGTCGGCGAAGGTGGATCTAATGACTTGTCCGGTGTCTTCCGGTAACTGGGTGTCAGCATGCAGAAACAGGAGCACATCGCCACGGCTGGCTTTGGCTCCTTCGTTCATCTGGCGCGCACGCCCCTGTGGGGAGGTCATGAGCTGTGTGTTGGGTGTGTCCGCGCAAAAGGCCTGAGCCGTCGGGATCGTGAGGTCTGTGCTGCCTCCATCGACCACAATAATTTCGTGAAAGTCTAGGGATGCGGTATGAGTCAGAGTCTTTGCCAGGATACCGTGCTCGTTTAACGTTGGAATGATGACGGAAATCGTCATCACGGTGTCACGCGGCGGGTTTCTTGGGCTCGTTGAACATGAAATACATGACGATGATCACGGTGGCCCAGAAAATGACCTGCTTGTGCCAGAAGAGGATCTCACCGAACTGGAGAAACCCTAACGCAACCGCGATGGCTCCAATCGTAACCCCCCACCGGAGCAGTGGGTGCTCCATAACGGCATTGGCCCAAATGGCCAGCCCGCCGAAATACAACAGCATGGCCACGACGCCGCTCAATTCGAATCCGCCGCTGATTGACAGGAAGATCTGCAAGAAACCCAGAAACATGAAAGCTGTGCCGACCATCTTTCCCAGCACGCGCATATGGTGGTCGCTGCCGCTGTCTTCCCGGTCCGGTGGAGCCGGATGGTGCACCGGCGGGTGCGTCTGGTCTTGTGGAGTGGGAGCATCGGGCGACGTCATAATTTATGCCTTGAAGTGTTTGCTGAGCGTCAATGCTTGCTGTTGATAGGATGAGCCGAGGCCGACTCCGTATAAGTGGTCCGGTGCGTCTTGCATGCGGTCATAGACGACTTTGAAGAATGTCTGTCCGTCGTGAATCAAGAAGGGCACGTCGTGGGGTCTGACTTCCAGGACAACCTGAGTCCCCTTGATTTCCCCGCGCGCACCATAGCCGAACCCCGGATCGAAGAAACCGGCATAGTGAGTTCGCAGTTCCCCGCAGGCCGCTTCATAGGCGACCATTTCGGCGGCATAGCCCGCCGGCACACGGATCCGCTCTTTCGACGCGAGGATATAGAATTCTTCCGGCTCCAACAACAGGCTGTCGTTGCGATGCCGATACAGCGGCTCCCAAAAGTCCCCAGCGGCGTAATGGCCGACTTTGGACAGGTCGATCACGTGACTATTCTTCTTGGCACGGTACCCGATAATGCGGGAATCGGTCCTGTCGTCCCCCTTGAGATCGATACGGAGGAACAACCCGTGCTCGGCGCGAAAGTCTCGGCTGCCGAGGGTTTTTCTGGACGGATCATTGTGGTAGAGCAACGGCGTGCGCCGGTGCAGGGTTCGCAGCATCGTGTCCGTGACTGTGGCTTCGCCGCGGACGAATCGGATTTGGTTGAGCGATTGTCCGGTCCGCACCTTGATGGCGAAGGAACGGGGGACCACTTCCAGGAACAACGGACCATGGTAGCCGGCGCGGATTTCATCGAACCCGGCGTTGAGATCCGTCACGATTCTGGTAAAGACGTCCAACCGGCCCGTAGTGCTCTTTGGATTGGCCCGCGCGCGGATTGTCTTCGGCAGTTTCAACGTCTCTAGCAAGGGCACGAGATAGACGTGGCCCTTTTCCAAAATGGCCCCGTCGGTCAAGTCCATCTCGTACATCACGAGGTCGGATTGGTAAAAGTCGAGCACGTTGAGACGGGAGGAGATCGCCGAGAGCTCCGGTAAGAAGCTGCTGATCAACCGATAGGCTTTGCGTCCGAGCCGGAGATCGAGGCTGGCCGGCTGGATTTGGCGGTCTTCGACCGCCGGGGAGGCGGTAATGGCCCGACCGGTGATCAGCCGTTTGATGTCCTGATACGGGAGGATGCCGGCATGGGGCGATGTAGTCTTCACAGGTCGTCCGTGTCTCCGCCGCAACTATTGCCCCAGGCGGCATAACCGTCACGGTCTGGATAACTGTCGCCGCAGGCGACTAATTCTTCCGGTGCGTTGTCATGCGATGACCGGACGCCGACCATGGGGAGCTCACGCCTGTTGTCGGGTGTGGGCTGCGGATAATGAAAGGTCTTGTTCTCGTAGTTCCGGAGCACGGCGCCTTCTTCGTCCAGATGGACCAGGTAGTCGTCCGGCAGGAGGGGAATTTTGCCGCCGCCGCCCGGCGCATCGATCACGAAATGAGGCACCGCCATGCCGCTGGTGTGGCCTTGAAGCGCCTTGATAATGGTCAAGCCGGTTTCGACGGTGGTGCGGAAGTGATTCGTGCCTTTGGTCAAATCGGCTTGATAGAGATAGTAGGGCTTCACCCGCGCGAGCAACAGTTGGTGCACGAGCCGCTTCATGATGTCCGGGTCGTCGTTGACGCCTTTGAGCAGAACCGTCTGTGCACCCAGCGGAACGCCGGCATCGGCCAGCATCCCGCAGGCGGCTTTCACTTCCGGGGTGAGCTCATCGGGGTGGTTGAAGTGCAGGTTCATATAGATCGGGTGGTACTTCTTCACGATCTCGCAGAGTTTGGGAGTGATGCGCTGCGGCAACGTGCCTGGCACTCGCGAGCCGATACGGATCAACTCCAAATGTGGAATGGTCCGAAGGGCTTTAAACACCCGTTCGAGCAGATAGTCGGGCAGGAGCAAGGGATCGCCGCCGGAGAGAATCACATCACGCACTTCGGTGTGTTCGCGAAGGTAGGCGATGGCCCGGTCCAGCTCGCCTTTCTTGAGGAACCCCGGTTTGCCGACGAGCCGTTTTCTTGTACAAAACCGGCAGTAGATGGGGCATTGATTCGTCACCATGAGCAGCACTCGGTCCGGATACCGGTGGACCAAGTGCGGTACGGGACTCATGAGATCTTCTTCCAGCGGGTCGTCTTCCGCGTCGAGGTCGGCCAATTCGGCCATTTCAGGGACGACCTGCTTCCAGATCGCATCGCCCTTCTCTTTGATCGTGCTCAGCACCGTCGGGGTGATCCGCATGGGGTAGGGGCCGACAATGGCGCGAATTTCCTCTTCATCCATGCCAAACCGTTCGGCCAGATCCTTCGGCTTGACGATGCTCTTGGCGAGAATCTGCTTCCAATCTTCCATGCGATGACCCCTCAGTTGATGCGGCAGGAGGGATGGTTGTCGTCTTCGTTCGGTGTCTCGGGAGACGTGCGCGCTTGGGAGTGGAACTGAGTCGTCCCCTCAGCGCCGCCGGCACCGGCACGTGAATCCAGATAGGCCAGAATATCCTCAGTTTCGGTCAGGATGAGGTCACCGTCTTGCAAAACGGGCACATAATATTGCCCGGACACCGCATGAACTTGCTTGCGCATCGATCTGATATCAGGAACGATGACGCCGTCATAGGCAAGTCCCAACTCGTCCAGTTTACGACGGACGACGATACAGTCAGGACACCAATCGACATGAAAGAGCGTGATGGACATAACAATGATCGATGCGTAATGTTAAATGTTAAATTGTGAATGTTGAATGAGAAGTTTGGACATCCAGTGTCCGTCATCTGCAATTGACCATTCACCATTCATCACTGAACATTGTCCTTTGAGACGGCACACGGCACCAGGATCGCGTCCTTCATGCCGTGGATGATTTTTTTGTCCGCCGGACAGATGGTAGCCAGGATACCAGCCAACTCCACCTTTTCGCCAGTGACGAAATAGTACGGTGAAAGCCGTGCCCGACCGGCCATATGGGTCAGCCTGTTCGTCCCTTCGTCCAGGTAATCCATCTCGAACAGCCGGCCTTTGTGGAACTCTTGCAGCAGATAGGGTGTTTGCGGGAATGAGGCCAGCGCATTCCGGAGTGCAGTCACCCATTCAGCCTGGGGCAGGTCATGCCCAATCGAGACGCCTCGGCTGCCCCATGCCAGTTCGGAAAAGCCGGAGGGTTTGATCACGAAATGCCGTTCTTTTTGTGTGGCGGTCTCGAGACCGCTCCAGCCTGCAAGCGCGCGTTCCCCGACGTAGAGGCCGGGGATCGTGGCCGTCGGAGGAATCGGCGAGGGGTCGAGCAGCCAGGTCTTTGGCATGATCGTGGTCAGGTGCAGGAAGCCGTCTGGGCCGAGTTCCTTGCTCCAGAAGGAGGACAAGACGGGATGATGCAGCAAGGCAAAGGCCGATTTTTCTTCCAATGCCGGTTTGTATGGCGGTGTGACGGCCACCCGCTCTTTCTTTACAGCGTATTGAACCAATTCGGCCTTGGGAATATTCAGCAGGTCGAACAGTTCATAGAATCGGTAGATCAGGCCGATGGCCTGTTCGTTTTCATCCACAGTGAGACGAAGTCCGTCTTCCGTGAAACGGATGGCGCGGGGCTCGACGCACCAGGCCGGCAATCCCTGCTTGCGAAGTTGCGCAGCCAGCCAGGTCATTTCCGGCAGATAGTCCTTTGCTTCCTCGGACACCACGATGGCGATGCAACCGGCGTGCTGTCCCTGGGCCGATCGGAGCATGGCGCCAAAGCCACGCACCATGCCGTCCCGGCCCCCGACAAGGTCATAACTCGGCTGAGGGCTCGCCTCGCTGAGTCGAAGCGGGCTGAGGGTTGAGGGCTGAGAGGCAAGATCGGCGTAGAGTTGGCTCATCGCGGCGGTCAGGCCGATGCCGCCGGGCACCGAATCCAGTTCGGTAATCACCATTCCGTCTTGTGTCGGAATCACATCCGGCCGAATGACATGAGGCACCGAGTCGCGGAACCGTTTCATTCGGCTGTAGTTCACCAGCGCATCGGGCTTACCCTGATCCAACCAACTTGCGACCCAGGCAGGCTGGGCTCCCTTCACGCTTTCATGGTAAAGGCGGTTCAGTGCCCGGTAAAACGACAAAAGTTGCGGTCCCAGCTGGACGAAGAATGTGAGCTGCTCCTGAGAAAGTACCAGCGGGCTTGGGCTGATTCGCCAGGACGTCGCGGTGTGCGCGGCGGGGACAATGTCCTCAATGGCCCTGTGTCCAGCGGAGGCAAACAGGCCCGCTTCGGATAATCCTGCACGAACAGTCGTGCAGCGGTTGAGCGCCGGTTCGGTCTGAGGTGGCGGACAGAACGGTTCGGTCTGTGACAATGAGGCCATCCCTGCTTGGTTCGAGAAACCCGCAGATTTTCACGCAGTGTGCGCCGAATGCTAACACGCATGGTATGGCGCCACAAGGGGTATGGACTTCGCTTGGTTGCCTGTGGGGCAGGGTGCGGCAAGAATGAATGTGAGCCACGCTTGCTAGCATGTGGCCTGCGTCGTATGATGGGCTGATGGGCCTCCTTATAGTGGAGTCCGAACCATCCGTGGCTGCGCCAACATCACTGCCTCAATTGGTGCCAAACTCTGCCTGTTTCCGCTGCGATGTCTGTTGCCGTTTCCCGGAGGCCGACAGCTTTCTGCGGCCCTATTTTACGCGGCAGGAGATTGCGGCGGCGGTGACTCATGGGTTGTCGCCAGCATCCTTTCCTGACCGGTCGGGCTCGCAGATCGATCTCAAGCCTAATCCGTCGGGAGAAGGGTACATCTGTCCAGCCTTCGATACCACGACCAGCCACTGTGGAATTTATGAGGCGCGTCCATTGGACTGCCGGCTATACCCCTTGGCCTTGATGTGGAATGCGGCACACACAGAAGTGGTGCTGGGGTGGGATACGAAGTGTCCCTTTCTGACGGAGACCGTATCCGAGACGATTGCCGCGCATGCGAAACAGGTCGCCGATGAGCTGCTGGCTGATGACTCGCTCAAGCGGCTGGTTGCCAACCCTCGGTTGATTGGTCGATTTCAAGACGATGTCGTCATCGTGCAGTCTCTTCCTCAGCTCACGGCTTGTTTGGCGCAGGCGCTTCCTGATTCTCGACTGCGTCCTCTGATTCCGGAAGATGCGCCGCGCTTTGCCCAAGCGGTGGACCGGGCGCAGCTGCTCGCCGACGAGACACTGGCCGCCTATGCCTTCCCATACCATTTCATTTGGACTTCGGCGTTACCGTACTGGTGGATGGAGTCCCATGACACGTTCTTTCTGTTTGCCCGATCTCCGGACGGGTGGTTCATGCCCCTCATTCCGTTGGGAGCGAGGCCATTGGATGATGCTGTGCGGGAAGCATTCCGGTTGATGCAGGAATGGAACGGGCAGTCGCCGGTCAGCCGGATCGAAAATGTGATGGGGCCACAGAAACGGGTATTGGAACGAGGCGGCGGGGAGTTCCGGTCCAAGGAGAACGACTATCTCTATCATGCTGAGGCGTTGGCGCAGTTGGCTGGTGACCGCTATAAGTCCCAGCGGGCGCTGTGCAACCGAGTGGGGCGCGAGCGGACGATAACGGTCGAGCCTTATCGTGCGCATCACCGGAGCGGCTGCCTTGCCCTGTACGATCTGTGGTCGTCGCAGAAACGGGGCCAGGAGCGCCAAGGGATTGACTCACTGGGGCGCATGCTCCTTGAGGATGCCGAAGGTGCACATCGTCTTGCCTTGGTTGAGCCTGAGCGGATCGGCCTGTCAGGGACAGTGGCCCTCATGGAGAACCGGATCGTCGCGTATACGTTCGGCTATTGGTTGACGCCCCGTGTTTGGTGTGTCCTGCTGGAGATTGCGGATCGATCTGTTTCCGGATTGGCCCAGTGGCTGTTCCGCGATACCTGCCGCACCGCCGTGAATGCTGGCGCAACCATGATCAATGCGATGGATGATGCCGGACTTCCAGGCCTGCGTGACGCCAAGCGGGCCTACCACCCAACAACGCTGATCGAGAATTGGATCATGACGGGAATACAACCATGACCGTTCCTGAGACCACATCGTCACCGCCAGCTCCTCGTCGGTACGGGTGGCTGCCGTTCTTGCTCATCGTGACGACGGTGGTGGTTCTGGGCATCGGATTCTTTCTGTTCGACCTGGTCGGCCGCAGCATTGCCGCGGTCTTGTGGTTCCCCCTGTTGGCCTTGCTCGTCTGGTCGGCGATTCGTTTGCGCGTGGAGTATCGTCAAGCTCTTCAGGAAAGTGCCTGGGCTCGGGCGGCTGAGGCGGCCTTACTGCAGAGCCAGGAGCGCAACCGGGCGATCGTCGAGACGGCGCTTGATGGGGTCATTACCATCGATGCGTCCGGCATCGTGACCGACTGGAACAGTCAAGCTACGGTCCTCTTCGGATGGGCTCGCGAGGAAGTGATGGGCAAACTGCTGATCGAGACGATCGTGCCCGATCGTGATCGGGAGACGCATCTGCAGGAGATTCGGGAGTATCTCAGGACGGGAGCCGGCTCGGTTCGCAATCGCCGCATCGAGGTGGCCGCGCGGCACAAGGATGGCCGCGAGTTCCCGGTTGAGCTGTCGGTCTCGCCGGCTCGTATCGGCGAAGTGTATGTGTTCAGCGCCTTTATCCGTGACATCACCGATCGCCGTAGGACCGAGCGGCGCCTGGCTTCGCAATATGCCGTGACCCGGGTGCTGGCCGAAGCGGCGGTGCTTGACGACGCGGTGCCTAGGATCATTCAAGCCATCGGCGAAAGCTTGGAGTGGGAGTTGGGGGTGTTTTGGAAAGCCGACAGACAGGCGGGAGCGTTGCGATGCGTCGACGTGTGGCATGCTCCGGCTTGTGCCGCAGAGGAGTTTGTCCTGGCGACTCGGGAACAATCCTTCAAGCCGGGGGTGGGGTTGCCGGGACGGATTTGGGAAACGGGTCAGCCGGCGTGGATACCGGACGTGGCGTCGGCCGGAAATTTCCCCCGATCAGAACCGGCGGCGAAGGCGGGTCTGCATGGTGCATTCGCCTTTCCAATTCGAGTCAGCGGCGAGGTCGAGGGAGTGATCGAGTTTTTTAGCAGGTATGCCCAACACCAGGACGAAGAGCTGCTCAGTATGATGGCGGATGTCGGGCTGAAGCTTGGCCAATTTGGTGAACGCACCAGGGCTGAAGAGGCACTGCGCCGGACGGAGGCCCAACTGCGGCAAGCGCAGAAGATGGAAGCGGTTGGACGGCTTGCCGGGGGGGGTTGCGCACGACTTCAATAACCTCCTGACCGTGATTCGCGGCTACACTGAACTGATCATCCAGCGCCTCGCTCCCGGCGATCCGTCGTTGCCTGACATGCAAGAGGTGAAAAAAGCGGCGGATCGGGCAGCCGGTCTGACAGGGCAACTGTTGGCCTTCAGCCGGCGTCAATTCGTGGCTCCCAAAATCGTCGATCTGAATGCCATCGTTCTCAATATGGATGGGATGCTCAGGCGGCTCATCGGCGAAGATCTCATCGAACTCTATACGGATCTGGATCAACAGATATGGCCGATGAGGGCCGATGCAGGGCAGATCGAGCAGGTGATCATGAATCTGGCCGTCAATGCGCGTGATGCCATGCCGACGGGTGGGCGGCTGACGATTGAGACACGAAACGTCACCATTGGTGAAGAGGGCCGTCAGGGAACAGTGATCCTGGAAGCAGGGGCGTACATCAGGCTCGCGGTAAGAGATTCCGGACAGGGCATGAGCGAGGAGGTGCAAGGGCATTTGTTCGAGCCGTTTTTTACGACGAAAGAAACCGGCAAGGGCACTGGTCTCGGGCTTTCGACCGTCTATGGCATCGTCAAGCACAGCGGCGGTGTAATCGGCGTCGACAGTCAGCCGGGACAAGGGACAACGTTCAAGATTTTCTTTCCGAAAGCTGAACCTGTGGAACAGACAGTGGCCGACGGAGGGACAATCATCGATCAGGCCCGTGGCCGGGAAACCATTTTACTAGTTGAAGACGATCCGGCGGTTCGGGGCTTGGTCGATGAAGCGTTGCGCTTGAAGGGCTACGAAGTCCTGATCGCGCGTCATGGGATCGAAGCCTTGCTGGCTGGCGCCAAGCATCTGGGGCCGATTCATCTCTTGTTGACGGATGTCGTGATGCCGCAGATGAGTGGACCGGAAATCGCCGAGCAGTTGGCGATCGCGCGACCTGCCTTGAAGGTCATGTATATGTCCGGCTATCCCGACCACCCTATTTTTTCGAAGGGTGGAGTGAAGGCGGGCACGGTCTTTCTCCAGAAGCCCTTTACGATGGGTGCGCTGACGCAAAAAGTACGCGAAGTATTGGATGGCTCGGCGATGAGGCAGACGTGACGCGGCCTGTTTCCCCGCTCTGCTCGCTTGATCTTGGGCACCGTTGTGTTTATTGTGGCTGGCGGGCACTGGGGCGCCGAGTGCCCGAGCGAGATTCTTGAGTGGAAGGTGCGAAGAGGTTCCATGATGCATCCGGGACGTGAACGTGATATCGGGCAGTATCGAATCGAGCGGCAGCCGTTTTATGCCGAGGTGCGCGGAGAGGTGGGGCTATTTTCGATCGCCGCGCGCAACAAGATGCCTGTGATGCTCAAGGGGCCGACCGGCTGCGGGAAATCCAGGTTTGTGCAGCACATGGCCTACCAACTGGGACGCCCGCTGATCACCGTAGCATGTCATGAGGATCTCACGGCCTCCGACCTTGTCGGTCGTTATTTACTCAAAGGCCAGGAGACGGTGTGGATGGATGGACCCCTGACACTCGGCGTCAAGCATGGTGCGATCGTCTATCTTGACGAAGTGGTGGAGGCGCGAAAGGATACAACGGTCATCATTCATCCGCTCAGCGACGATCGCCGGGTCTTGCCGATCGAAAAAAAAGGCCAGATTCTGGAGGCCGCCGATGAGTTCATGCTTGTGATCTCCTACAATCCCGGCTACCAGAGCGTACTCAAGGACTTGAAGCAGAGCACCAAGCAGCGGTTCATGGCGATCGAGTTCGATTATCCTTCTCCGGATATCGAAACGACGGTGGTCGAACGCGAAGCGGGCATCAGCCACGCGATTGCAGGTGGTCTGGTGAAGCTCGGCGGCAAAGTGCGAAACCTCAAGAATCATGGACTGGACGAAGGGGTCAGCACCAGGCTGTTGATCTATGCCGGGACGTTGATCCGGCAAGGTGTCCCGGCGGAACGGGCCTGTGATGTGGCGATCGCCCGGCCCATCACCGACGACCCGGATATGCAGCGCAGTATTCTGGAACTGGCCAAAGCCATTTTCTGAGCCGCGTCATCCATCTCGCGTGTGAACTCTCGTCCGATCATCGTGTAGAAAGCGAGCACGGCGGTATCCGTGCGTCTTGCCGACTCTAAGCTTGTTTGGCCTGCAGCGCCGAAAGGAGCGATTGTCCATGAATAGTCTTAGGGAAGGTCTGATTTATTCCCCGTTGGTGATGTGCTATGAGAAATGCAGCACTGAACGGGAGGCGCATCCATGCACCAACAGACCTTTGCCGAAGTCCCCTTCGAGCAGTATCGCAAATCCACCCGCCGGGAACGGTTCCTCGATGAGATGCATCGCGTGGTGCCGTGGGCGGAATTGGTGATGGTGATCGAGCCGGT
>Ga0194120_10008116_pt1 | contig 14031 bp, 11 predicted proteins | sample TA2MahCa65mmetaG_FD_148642 | JGI IMG/M metagenome (GOLD analysis project Ga0194120, IMG submission 148642) | Freshwater microbial communities from Lake Tanganyika, Tanzania - TA2015019 Mahale Deep Cast 65m | ecosystem: Environmental > Aquatic > Freshwater > Lake | place: Tanzania: Lake... | reverse complement strand
GGGGGAGACGCCCCAATGATCTCAGCAGATCTCCATGCTGACAAGTTGCGTCGAGGGGCTGAAAGTCGCGGATCATGCGGTAAAGCGCGTTTCAGGCCGAGGTGCGTAAGTCTTGGCTCAAGAACTGCCTGCGCATGCGGCCGGATCGCATCATCGTGGGCGAAGTGCGCGGCAAGGAGGCCCTGGCGATGCTGCAGGCGATGAACACCGGCCATGAGGGGTCGCTGGCCACCCTGCACGCCAACTCGTGCCGGGAAGCCCTTGCCCGCCTCGAGACCATGGTCCTGATGGCGGGGATGGACCTGCCCGCCCGCGCCATCCGCGAGCAAATAGCCTCGTCGCTCGACGTGATCGTGCAGGTCGAACGCCTCACCGACGGCCGCCGCTGCATCGTCAGCGTGAGCGAGATAGTCGGGATGGAAGGCGATTGCGTGCAGATGCAGGAAGTCTTCCAGTTCAAGCGCACGGGCATCGACGAGGCTGGCGCCGTGCTCGGCGGCCACCAGCCCACCGGCATCTGGCCGAAGTGCGCCCGGAAGCTCGCGCTCAACGGCTGTGACGACGTCGCCCGGATGATCGGGCGGGAGGCAAAGCGATGACGCTGCTGCTCGCGGTCGGCCTGGCGGTCGGCGCCTACTTCATCCTGGAGGCACTCCTGCCGCGGGCCGCCGTGGCCGAACGCGTCGGCGAACTGGTCCATCCGACCGGCGACGCGCCGCCGCGACCGAGCGGCGCCCGGCTCCTGCGGACCGTGGGGGCCGAGCTAGACCCCTTCGTGCAGCGCCTCAGCTTCGCCGCGAGCCTCGACAAGAAACTGACTCAGGCCGGCCTGGCCTGGACGCCCGGCGAATTCGTGGCGATAGCCGGCGGCGCGGCGCTTGGCCTCGGCGCCCTGGCGTTCCTGCTGGTCGGGCACCCGCTTGCGGGCCTGGGCGTCGCGGCGGCGACAAGCCTCGTTCCGGGGCTGCTCCTGGGCCGCGCCGCAAGGCGCCGCATCCAGGCCGTCAAGGACCAGTTACCCGACGCGATTCTCTTGCTTGCCAACGCCCTGCGGGCCGGCAACAGCTTCCTGCAGGCATTGCAGATCCTGGCCCGCCAGGCGCCCGATCCGCTCGCGGCGGAGATCAAGCTGACGCTCCAGGAGATCAACTGGGGCATCCCGTTCGAGACGGCGCTCGTCAACTTCAAGAACCGCATCGAGACCACCGAGACCGAGATGGTCGTGGTCGCGTCGCTGGTGCAGCGCCAGACGGGCGGCAATCTCTCGGAGATCCTGATGAACGTCCACGACGCCATCCGCGATCGCATCCGGGTCGAGGGCGAGTTGCGCGCCATCACCGCCCAGGGGCGGTACTCGGGCGGCCTCCTGGTCGCGTTGCCGTTCGCCCTTGGCGCCATCCTGTTCGCCCTCAATCCCGGGTACATCGGCCTGCTGTTCAGCGATCCACGCGGCCAGAGCCTCCTGGCCGGCGCCGTGCTGCTCCAGCTCGTCGGCGGCCTGCTCATCCGCCGCATCGTCCGCGTGAGTTTTTGACCCCGGGCGCGACCCGGGAGCGACCCACACCTTGGGAGGAAGCCATGCCAGTCGTAGCCCAGTTCGTCGTCCTGTCGTGCCTGTGCGCCCTCGCGATCACCGTCGCGCTGTTCTGGTCGCCCCGTCGCGACGCCATCGCGGCCCGAGCCCTGGAGCTTGCGGACGATGGCGACCCCATGCCCAGGGAGGCGCTGCTGCAGCGCTCGTTCGTCGAGCGCGGCGTCGCGCCCGTCGTCAAGGCCTTTGCGGACGCCGCCCGGACGTTCACGCCGGCCAACCGCCGTGCCGCCATCCAGCGCGAGTTCACGCAGGCCGGCATCAGGCACCGGCACGCGGTCGAGTTCTTCCTGGCCGTCAAGGCGGCCGCCCTCGCGGCTGGCCTGCTCCTCGCCTGGCCGGCCGCCACGGGCTCGGGCGGGGTCGGTGTGCTCCTCGGCGCCGTCACGGCCGCGGGCGGCTTCGTCGGGCCCGATCTCTGGCTGCGCGGGAAAGCCGAGGCGCGCAAGGCGCAGCTCGTCCGCTCCCTGCCGCAGGCGCTGGACCTGATCACGTCCTGCGTCGAGGCCGGCCTGGGCTTCGACGCCGCGATCCAGCAGATCCTTCCCGCCCTCGGGCCGTCCGACGCGGAGCTCAAGAGCGAGCTGACTCGGTTCCTGGCCGACGTGAGCATGGGCCAGTCGCGCTTCGAGGCCCTGACCGACCTCGCCGAGCGCTGCGGCATCGACGAGATGAAGGGCCTGGTGGCGGCCATCCTGCAGAGCGACATGCTCGGGCAGGGCATCGGGACCTGCCTGCGGGCCCAGAGCCTGCACCTGCGCACGCGGCGCCGCCAGCGCGCCCAGGAGGAGTCCATGAAGGCCCCGGTCAAGATGCTGATTCCGCTGGTGACGTGCATCTTCCCGGCGCTGTTCGTCGTCATCCTCGGCCCGGCGGCCATCCGGATCGTCGACACCCTCAAGCTCGGCGGCGGATGACCCTGTCAAAGGGTTCACAGCCCACACCTGGCAACGAAAGGAGCAACGTATGACGTTTCGACCATGGAAGCACGTCCTGCCCGCAATCCTGATCGCTTCCGCCGCCGGCTGTTTCGCGGCTGGACCGGGCGGATTGCTGGATGGCCTCGATCTCATCCTCACGCCGCAATGGGTCGATCCCGCCACGCTCCCGGCGCAGGCGGCCGAAGCGGGCAACCCGGCTTCCGGGGCCGGCGGCGCCACGCTTGCCGTCGGCATGGGAACCCCGCCGACCTGGCGCACCGCGGCTAGCGGGGGCACGGCTTCCCCGAGTCCGGGGCCAGCGCGCTGGGGAACCCGCGTGCGCGGCATCCCCACGTGGACGTGCGATCTGATCGCCTTCAAGCCCGTGCGCATCGAGGTGCACCGGGTGTCCGACACCCCGGCCGCGACGTCAAGCGCCGGCGCGGTGGACGCCGGCACCGGCGCCCAGGATGCCGAGAGCAACGGCGGATCCGCCTCGGGTGGAAGCTGGGTGAGCGTGCCGCTCGCGAGCGACAGCGCCGCGGTGGACCTGGCGGCCTTGACCGCTGGGACGGGCGGGCTGGCCGCGCACGTCTTCGGGACGGCGCAATTGTCGCCCGGGCACTACAACCAGATCCGCTTCTGGGGCGCCGACAGGCGGTCGGGGCGCGAGAGCGCGGAAAACGCATTCCACGCGACCACGGACGCGGGCCGCAGCATCACGGGATGCTACAAGCTCCCGGGCCAGATCCTCATCGTCAACGGCGAGTTCGATATCCGCGCCGATCAGCAGACGGCGCTGTACTTCAACTTCGATCCGCATGAGGCGCTGAAGATCGCGGGCCGGCGCGTGATCCTCCGGCCGACGGCCGTGAGCTTCGAGGCCGTCTACACGCCGGCCGCGACCACTTCGTCCGGCACCTGATCGGGCGGCCTGCCGGGATAGCTCGTCCAGTAGCGCCAACGAGGCCGGGCCCCCGAACCCCTATCATCCGGTCGGTTCATGAAAGGGGTCCGGCCTTGCGCATGCGCGTGCTGGCAATCGGCGCGACGGCGGCGCTCTCTGGGTGCCAGAGCGGCGCCTTGCCGTGGACGGTTTCCGCCAGAGATGGGCTGGCGAGCGGCCCGGCGGCCGGCGAGAGCGGCGGCCGACCGATCGACTAGGCGGAGCGGCCGGCCGAGCGGCTGCTCGTGCGCGGGGCCGCAGGGAGCCTCGACGGGGTGCTGCGCGAGGTCGCCGGCCGGCATGTCGCCACCATTCCCGAACTGGGTGTCGCGGTGGTGGCCCTGCCGGCCGGCGCCGACGCGGCGGCGGCGGTGGCGGCGGCCCGGGCCGTGCCGGGCATCGCCCTCGCGGAGCGCGACGCGGTCGCCTACGCGGTGGCCACGCCCGTGGATCCCGGCTGGAGCAACCAGTGGGGCCTGCGCGCCGTTTCGGCCGAGCAGGCGTGGGATCTGGCGAAGGGCGCCGGGACTCGCGTCGCCGTCCTCGATACCGGCATCGACCAGAACCATGCGGATCTGGCCGCCAAGCTCTGCCAGACCTGCGGCGAGGCCGACCAGAAGGACTTCACCGCCTCGCGCACGGGCGTCGACGATCACTACGGCCACGGGACCCACGTCGCCGGCATAGCCGCGGCCATCACCGACAACGGCGTCGGCGTGGCGGGCGCCGGGTGGAGCGCCGACCTCCTCAACGGCAAGGTGCTCAACGATTCGGGCTGGGGCTACTACTCGTGGATCGCCGCCGGCATCGTGTGGGCCGCCGACCGCGGAGCGCACGTCATCAGCATGAGCCTGGGGGGCTACTCCGGCAGCGCCGTGCTGGGCGACGCGGTCGACTACGCATGGGGCAAGGGCAGCGTGCTGGTCGCCGCCGCGGGCAACGACAACACCGCCAGCCAGCTCTATCCCGCCGCGTACGGCAACTGCGTGGCGGTGAGCGCGATCGACCAGGCCGGCAACCGGGCGTCGTTCTCCAACTACGGCTCGTGGGTGGACGTCGCGGCTCCCGGCGTGAGCATCTACTCGACGCTGCCCAACCACAAGCACCGGCTCAGGACGCGTAACTACGGCTACCTCAGCGGGACGTCCATGGCCACGCCCTTCGTCGCCGGCGAGGCCGCGCTGGTCTGGCAGCGCCTGGGCCTGGCCGTGGCCAGCCCCAACAACTCCGCGGTGCGATCGCGCCTGGAGCGTTCGGCGGTCGCGGGCAACACCGGCAGCCGCTGCGGCCGCATCGACCTCTACAACGCCGTCTCGGGCGACACGTCGGAAACTTCCTGCCCGTAGCCGCGGAGGAATCTGCTGTCAGGCCCGTACAGGCGGGGACCCCCGACCGGGGGCTAGAACCGGATCATGCGGTTGCGATACGGTGTCCTTCCGGTGGTCCTCATGGTGGCGGCATGCGCGGCGGTCCCCGGCGGGCGCGGCATAGCGACCGGGCACGGGGCCGCCGGGGCCCTGGTGCCGCTCTACACCTACCCGACCGATCCGACCTGGGGGCGCGTCCTGGCGGCCAGGCAAGCCAATCCGCTGGTCCCGGTGCTGGCGATCGCCAACCCGGCAAGCGGCGCGGGCAACGCGCGCAACCCGGACTACGTCTCGGGTATCGACAGGCTCCAGCAGGGCGGCGTAGCGGTCCTGGGCTACGTGGACACCGCCTATGGCCGGCGCCGCCCGCGCCAGGCCAGGCTGGAGATCTACCGCTACTGGTCCTGGTACCGGGTCGCCGGGATCTTCTTCGACCAGATGGCCAACACCTCAGGCAAAGAGGGTTACTACGCCGACCTCTCCGCCTACGCGGCGAGCCTGGGCATGGCCACGACGGTGGGCAATCCGGGCACCCAGACGCGGGAGAGCTACCTCCGATCGGTGGACGTGCTGGTGCTGCACGACAGCGCCGCCCTGCCCGATACCGCGGCACTCTGCGGGGACTGGCATTCCCGCTACCCCCGGGAGCGCTTCGCGACGCTCTCGTACGGCGTGGCGTCGCTCGATGCCGCCGCGATCTCCCGCGTTTCGGGCTGCGCCGGCTTCGTCCACGTCACGAACGACTCGCTGCCCAACCCCTGGGACTCCCTTCCTCCGTACTTCGAGTCCCTGGTGGGCCTCCTGGCGAGTCTCTAAGCCGTTTTCGGCCTGATTCGAGTCGAGTGGGGCCGGCCTCCGTGCCGGCCGGCAGAGACGCCGGCCCCACCCGAAGTATCAGGTCTTCATCGAGTCGGACTAGGACAGCCTTACGGGGTCGCCGGCTCCAGCGGCAGCGTCAGCGGCATCCCGGCCGGGACGCGCACGCGGGCGATCGGCCGCCCGCCGTAGTACTCGGCGCCAAGGGTCTCGAGGCCCGTCACCGGGACGATCGCCGTTCGCTGGGTCGCCAGCGTGATCGATACGCCCGGCCGGATGCTGGCCGAGGCCGCCGCGGCGGCAAGGGCCGTGCGGGCGGCGAAGCGCCCCGCGAGGTCCGCCAGGCCGAGGCTCTCGACGGGCAGCCGCATGTGGCGGTCGTACTTGGCCAGCACGGCGTCGATGAGGTTGCCCAGCAGGCTCCCCGCGCCGTGATCGCGCAGGTTGGCCTGGTGGAACATCAGCGGGTTCCATTGCCCGCGCAGCAGGTAGCGCAGGAGCACGTCGCTCTCGAGATCGACGATCTCCGCCGCGGTCAAATCCCGGCCCCAGAAGGTGCGATACCGGTCGTTGTAGCGGGCCTCCCATTCCGCCGGCGTCGAGACGTCGAAGAACAGGCCGGTGGGATAGCGCGGGATCTCGAAGATGCCGGGCGCCATGGCGTTGGGTACGCCGATGTTGGGCCCGGGCGCGCCGCCGGGGGCCAGCGAGGCGTCCGAGACCAGGTACCGTATCCCGAAGTCGTAAGCCGCCGCCATCGCCCCGGGATTGCCCAGGCCCGAGACCTCGGGAGTCACCAGGCCGAGTGCGCCGTAGTTTGCGAGCCGCAGCGCCGCCGCCGCGGCGTGGTTGTCCCGCAACTCGCCCAGGGTCTCCCAGTACGTCGCGCCGTCCAGGTTGCGGTGCGTGAACGTGTGGTTGACCCAGGCGAACTCGGCCGAGAGGTCGAATGCGGCGGCGGCAAGCGAGTCGCCGGAGTAGATCCCGCCGCCGTTGAACGCCAGTTCCAGGCGGAAATTCCCGGTGGTCGGCCGCGCCCGGACCGTGGCTTGCCAGGCCGCGACGCCGCGCAGGTCGTCTCCCGTCAGGCGGAAGGGCTGCGACTCCGCCTGCCCCCAGAGGCGCGTGGGCAGGAAGAGGTCGTCGACCTGCGCCGCCAGCGAGATCCGCCGCTCGCCCAGGAAGAGCCCGCGAGTCGCCCAGCTCAGCGCGCCGTGCGCGAGCAGGAGGCTGTGCAGCGACCACGCGTTGCCGTCGCACGTCAGTGCCAGCGTCTCCCGGCCGTCCGGGTGGCTGCGGACGACCGCCAGGGCATTGCCGGCGGCGTCCACGAGCAATGGGGTCGTGGCGCCATCCAGGGGCCTGGCGAGGAATGCCCAGACTCCCTGGACGGGCAGCGCCGCGTCAGGGGCCAGGTACGGGAACACCGCGCTCCCGGCGGGAGTGAGCCGGGCGAGAACCGGTTGGAAGCGCGTGTCCACCGGTACGGGCTCGTTGAAACCGTGACTGGCGTCTGGATACGCATAGAGCACGAGCCGGCGGATCCCGAAGGCGGCTTCGTAGGCCTCCAGCGCCTGCCACTCGGCGGGCGACAACGCGCTCGCCCAGGCCGTGCCGTCCGACCTGGCCAGACGGCCGGTGGCGAGTATGCAGGCTTGATAGAACCCCCGGTCGCCGGCGCTCAGCCGGTCGGGAGTCAGGTCCCCGGGACGATCCGCGGCTATCCACAAGTCGTAGGGCGTGCCCTGGAAGTCGAGGAGTTGCCGGATGGCGCCCAGGACGGGTTCGGTGCCGTCGGCCGAGAGCACCAGGATCCAGGCGGCGATCGCCGGGCCGCCCCGGGGCTCGGGTGCGGGCGACGCCATCTCGTCGGGCCGAGCGGGAATGGGCGGAGCCGGCGGGAGCGTGCGCGCCGGGGTGGGCGGCGGATGGGTGTCGCGCGCCGGGGCGAGGGCCGCCAGCACCGCCGCCTCGGCGAGCGGCCGCGCCGGCGTGCCCGGCAGGCCGCAGCCGGCCGCGAACAGGGCGACGGCCGAAGCGCCGGCGAGCGCTGTCGCGAGAGTGGCCGCGCGCGGCGGGACGGACATGCCTCAGGCCCCGGCCACCTGGCGCCGGAACACGTGGTACTCCAGACGCCCCGTCTTCGCCTCGAGGACGGCGATCCCGAGCACGGCGACCAGGCCGTTGGCCACGAGGCCGCCCAGACCGTGAAGTCCCGGGCCGAAGCCGATCGACAGCCATGCGCCCGCCACCTGGGCGACCAGGAAGGCTCCGCCCAGGAGGAGGGCCGATTTCCGGAAGTCGAAGTAGATGAGCGCGATCAGCGCCACCAGGTGAATCAGTTGCAGCAGCATCGCCACCACGGAGTAGCGGAACGCGAACAGTCCCAGCCAGGAGATGCCGAGCCGGCTCATGATCTCGGCGGCGAACAGGGCGATGCCCAGCGCCAGCGGCGCCTGCAGGCGCAGGACGAAGCCGAGGCCGGCGTGGAAGCAGGCCAGCGCCCGCTCGCGCGCCGCGACGATTTCGGACAGCGGCGCGTGCCGGCCGATGGTGGCGAAGATTTCGCGGTAGCGATCCCCGAACTCGGTATCCATGTGCATCAGGAAGAGGCCGAGGGCCGGCACGATGGTGAGGGATGCCAGGAACACCGCGTTGTCGTAGTGCGGGCTCATGCGCAGCCATCCCAGCACGGCGACGCCCGTGTCCGGGTGGGCCCAGAAGACGAACTTGTCGGCCCAGAGGCCGATCCCGTAGCAAAGGCCGGCGAGGAAGAGGGGGAACAGGCGCGGCAAGTAGGCCCAGACGCGCCAGGCGAATGTGTACGAGTAGCCGAACTCCGCCACCATCCGGGAAAGGAGGCATGCGAAGCTCACGGCATAGCCGGCGGCGAGGCCCAGAAACTGCCCGGCCAGGCCCCCGGCCTGGAAGCCCGCGAGCGCGCCCGGGATGGACAGGCCGACTCCCAGGGCCAGCGCGAATGCCGTGAAGGCATGATCCTTGACCGCCCCCAGCCAGAACGCGGCCAGCCACACCCCGTGCAGGATCGCGTACAGGCCGAGCCACGCGGCCCGCACGGCACCCGGCAGCTCCAGGCCCGCGGTGGCGACGACCGCGAGCAGGACTTGCCCGCCGACTAGCGGCAGGAGCAGGGTGCAGAACGCCGGCACGAATGAATGCCGGTCCCCGGCGTAGAGCCGATCCCACAGGAAACGCACACCGAAGGTCTGGACCGCGCCCGCCGCGATCAGCGAGAAGGTGATCGCGTAGAGCACGAGGATGCGGAAGAGCAAGGCATCCCGCTCTTGGCCGGCCAGCCAGACCAGGATGGCGATGCCCAGGGCCGGCAGCAGCCAGGGCGCGCAGCCCAGCACCGTCGCGAGCGCGAAGGCGCCCAGCTGCGAACCGTAACTCTCGCGGCTCGCCAGTTGCCGGAACAGGTTGCCGGCGCTCATGGGAGCCTCCCGGGCCGGCAGGGACGCCGGCCCCACCGGCAATTCAGTGGTGCCGGCCTCCGTGCCGGCGTTCCTGGGAGGCTCCCGTGCCGGCAGGGACGCCGGCCCCACCGGCAATCCAGTGGCGCCGGCCACCGTGCCGGCGTTCCTGGGAGCCTCCCGGGCCGGCAGAGGCGCCGGCCCCACCGGCAATCCAGTGGCGCCGGCCTCCGTGCCGGCGTTCCATGCGCCGCGCCGGGTCGATGGCTCATGTCAGGGCTCCTTTCCCGCGTATACGCGCCGGTAGGCGGCCAGCAGGCGTTTCTCGTCGTAGAATCCGGCGGCGCGCGCGATCGCCGCGTCGCGCAGGGCCGCGTGCAGCAAGGGATCGCGCCAGAGGGCGACCAGGGCGGCGGCGGTCTCGGCCGGGCGCGCGGCCCGCGTGAGGATGCCGCTCGGCCCGATGTCGCGATCGCCCGGCGCCGAGCCGCCGAGCACCAGTTCGCGGCAGCCGCCGACATCCGAGCACACCACCGGCACGCCGGCCGCGAAGGCCTCCAGCACCACCAGGGGTTGCGCCTCGGTCAGGCTGGTGAGCACGAGGACGTCCATCTGCCCGAGGTACTCGCGGACGTCCGCCGGCCCGGTGAAGCGGGCGATGTCGCCGATTTCCAGCAACGCCACCAGGTCCTCGCATTCGCGAAGGTACAGGGGCACCTCGTCGGTCGGGCCCACGAGCACCGCTTCGAGCGCCGGGATTTCCTGGCGGGCCGTGGCGATCGCCCGCAGGAAGGTCTTGACGTCCTTGACGGGCACGACGCGCCCGACGAAGCCCACGCGGAAGGGGCGATCCGACCAGTCGTGGCGCCGGCGCAGCGGGGCGAAGCGGGCGACGTCCACGCCGTTCGGGATCGCCCGCAGCTTTGCGGGCGGAGCGCCCGCCCTGGCCTGGAGGCCGGTACCCACCTCGTTGAGTGCCAGGATCAGGTCGGCGTGGGCGTAGGCGTGGCTGGCGAGCAACTCGAAGTAGTCGGCCCACCACTCCTTGAAGAACTCGGCGCGCGGCACCCAGGGCGAAGTCTCGGCCGGTGGCACGTGGATCCAGTCGGCGCGGGCGAGTTCGACCTCGCGCTCCCGGGTGTAGCTGCCGTGCTCGGTGAGGATGAACCGGGCGCCGTGCCGGCGCGCGGCCAGGGCGCCGAGGAGGCCGGCGTACCCGGTCGAGGCCGCGTGATACACGGCGGCCGGCGGAAGATCCGCCGCGATGCAGCTCAGCAACGGCGGCAGCATGGCCCGGCAGGTCCAGAAGAAGTCGAGGAAGGACTGGCGCGGCGCCCTCTCCCGGTAGGCCTCGACCAGCACCGACCAGGCGTCATGCGACGCCAGCAGCTCCGCGCTCGCGCCGCCGGCGCGCTCCAGCGCGGCAAGCAGGTCGGCGAAGGGGGAGCCGCCTGCGCCGGGCCGCGCGCCGGCCGTGGCGAGCCGCCGGACCGACGAAAGCAGCAGGGGATCGGGCTCCCGGGCGGCCCGGGGGGCGGTGGCGGGAGCGTCCAGGATGTCGATGACGTGCAGGGCCCGCACGTTGCGCGGCAATGCGTAGCGATGCGCCCGCTCCTCCCGGCCGGCCACCAGGGTGACCACTTCGAACGAGAGATCCGGCATGCCGGAGGCAAGCTGCTGGATCCAGTGGCTGAGGCCGCCCGTGACGAAAGGGTAGGCGCCTTCCGAGACGAGGACGACGTCGGCGGGTCTCATGCGATTTTCCTCCCGGTGTCGGCCCAGTAGCCGGCGACTTCCGCCGCGGCCTCGGGCAGTGCGCCCGGTGGCAGGGCCAGCAGGCGGTGTCCCACCGCTGGCAGCGCATCCAGCCGGCGCAAGGCGAAGAGCGCCTCGCCCTGCAGGACGAGCGCCTCGGCCCAGTCCGGCCGCGAGGCGAGGCAGCGCTCGGCGTGCGCAAGCGCCTGCCGCGGGTCGCCCAGGGCGGCGAAGACGCGGGCCAGGGCCAGGCTGGACGCCACGTCTCCGGGGTCGCGCCGGGCCTCGGCCAGGTAGGCGTCGCGGGCGCGCTCCAGCAAGCGGGTGCGGCCCGCTCCTTCCACCAGCCCGGAAACCGCATACTCCCAGCAGGCATCGCCCAGCGTCCGCGCCGCTGCCTCGCCCGCCGTCGCGGGCCCGCCACCGGTCGCTTGCTGCAGGCGTTGCACGTACCGCTCTTCCAGCCGCACGAGCGTGAGTCCGGCCTGGAAGCGGACTTCGGGATCGGCGTCGCCCAGGGCCTCGGTGAGCACCGGGACGCAGTGCGGCGAGTCGCAGCGCGCCAGCGCCATGAAAACTCGCTGCCGCTCCTTGGGCGACCCGTTCTTCAGCGTCTCCAGGAGGGGCTGGATCGACAGCTCCTGGCGCAACCGGTCCTCGGTGGCGGCGATGGGCCACAGCGTGCGAGGTTCGGGCCGATTCCACGACAGTCGCTCCTGGCAACGGGCCAGCAACTCGCCGCGGCCGTCCGGCCGCGCGGTGACGGCGGAGAGGGCGACCGCCGCGAGCCCGCTTCCCGGCAGCACTCCCCCGAAGAAGAAGGCCAGGCCCGCCCATGCAATCCGGCTCCCGCGCGGCACCAGGGACGCGACGAAGAGCGCCCCCCCGGCCACCGCGAGCAGGTGCAACGCCAGCCAGGTGGCGGGCGGCAGCGAGCCGGCGAGCGCCAGCAGGCACCCCAGCAGGTCGAGCGCGCCGGCCATGCCGGCTCCGCTCGCCCGCATCAACCGCATGCGCATCCTCTTCTCCTTGCGAGCCGAATATCAGGCGGCCGCCGGCCGCGCGGCCGGTTCGATCGCGGCGAAGCACCGGCCGTGGGCTTCCGCCCGCGCCAGGGCCCGCGCCGCCCAGTCGGCGATGGTCTCGAAGAGCCGCAGGTTGGTAGGCGTGAGCTGCGAGAGGGGGATCTCCTCGATCGCGACGACCGCCGCGACCGTGCCCGCGCCGCCGCGGACCGGCAGCAGGGCCAGGGCGCCGGTGGCCTGCAGGACGCCCTCGGCGCGCGCCACCTGCGGCGATCCCGTTTCGAGGGCCGCCCGCCACAACCCCGCGGCCGCCACGTGGTCGGGCCGCCCCGGCCACGTGCCCAGCGCGTGGGCGAGCGACAGGGTGCCTCCGGGCCCGGCGCTGTACACCGCGGCGGCCTTCACGTCGAAGAGGCGCTCGAGCAGCCCGAGGGCCGCCGGGAGAACCGCGTCCCGATCCAGGGTATCCAGCGCCAGGGCGATCCGGTACAGGGCCGCGACGGTGCGGGTCTGGCCGACGACGCGGCGATCGAGTTCGAACTTCGCCCGCTCGATCACCCCGTAGTGCTGCTCGAGGGTCGCCAGCCGATCCGCGAGATCCGCTGCGTCGGCACGAGCGCGGTGCAGCTTTCTGTCCTGGGCGCCCCGCAGCTCGCCCAGCAATGCGCCGCCCAGGACCAGCGCCACGGCTTGCGCCAGCGCCTGGGGGTGGGTCACTAGGTCGGCCCGCCAGGCCGGGTCGGCTATCGCCGGGAAGACCGTGGCGAACCCCGCCGCGGCTCCCGCGAGCAAGCCAGGCCAGTAACCGTAGCGCGCGGCCAGGAGGATCACCGGCACCCACAGGAGGTCGAGGCCGGGGACGCGGACGCCCGCCCACGCCTGCAATGCCCAGGCCAGGCCGAAGAGAGCCGCGCCCTCGGCCAGGCACCCTGCGATTCGGGGGAGGCCGCCCGGGACCGGGCCGGCTCCGGCGTCCGGGGCCGGGCGGATCGCCAGGCCTGCCCGGTACGGGAGTGCGGAATCGCTGGTGCTCATGGCTGCCTCCTGGGCTAGAAACGGACTGCGAGGCCGAGATGGATGTGGTGGTAGCGATCGGCCGCGGTGGTCTCCACCGCGGCGCTGCCGACGCCGCCCCGGGCTTCCAGGGTCGCCGCATCCCCCGCCTGCCAGGACAAGCCGCCCGAAACTCCCACGCCGAGGGTGCCCCGGCGGGCGTCGGTCTGCACCTCGGGGCGGATGGCGACGTCCACCGCGCCGAACCTGGGCCGCCAGGCGACGCCCGCCGAGTGGATGCTGGTCTGCGGCTGGAGGCCGAGGGCGGCCGCCGGGCCCGAGATGGCGCGTTCGGTGAACGCGTAACCCAGATCCAGCGGCTGCGAGACGGGAAGGCGGTACTCGATGTCGACGCCGGCGGCGCGCTCGTCCCCGAACGGGACCCCGAGCGTCAGGCCGAAGAGTTCGGCGCGGGCGGCTACCGAGATCCTCCCGGGCGGCTGCCAGGTCGCCCGGACGGACCCGCCGTCGCGCCAGCCCCGGGCGGCGGCGACCGCTTCCGTGGAGTCCCAGCGCTCCCGCCCGATGCGGCCTTCCAGCCGCAGGGGGTGATCGCGCCTCGCCTGCCAGCGGCCGGCGAGGCTGCCCCGCAGGCCGCCGCCCAGTTCGTCGAAGCCCGCGAGCGCGTCTATGCGCCACCCGCGACCAGTCTGGCGAACGCCCGCGAGGATGTCCGGCGCGGAAATCTCCGGCGTGCCGCCCTGCCAGCGGCGCGTGGCGGTGAAGAGGAGCGCCGTGGCCGGTCCCAGCGGGAATCTGGTCGCCGTCTCGAAAGCTTGCCGCGAGAACGCCTCGGTGCCTTCCGAGGTCCCGGCGACCGCCACGGCGGGCCCGAACTCGCGCGTGAGCAGGCGCCAGATCGCTTCGATGCGATCCTGTCCGGCTGTGGCGCCGCCGGCGGCGTGCCGGCCGCGCCAGGGCCGGAGCAGCGCCACGGCTTCCTCGCCGTTGCCCAGGTCGGCGAGAGCGAGCGCCAGGTCGGCGCTCACGTGCCGGTCGGTTGGATCCAACGCATGCAGATCGCGCAGGTGCGTGGCCGCGGCCGTGAGGTCGCCCGTCCGCCGGGCGATCTCGGCAAGGACCAACCGGGCCCGCTTGTCGCTTGCCGCGCCTCCGCCCGCCTC
>Ga0194120_10008110_pt1 | contig 14041 bp, 14 predicted proteins | sample TA2MahCa65mmetaG_FD_148642 | JGI IMG/M metagenome (GOLD analysis project Ga0194120, IMG submission 148642) | Freshwater microbial communities from Lake Tanganyika, Tanzania - TA2015019 Mahale Deep Cast 65m | ecosystem: Environmental > Aquatic > Freshwater > Lake | place: Tanzania: Lake... | reverse complement strand
GCTACCTGAGCAACAAAATGAAGCAGGCACAAGCAGCAAAAAGCCTGCAAAACGACGCAGCACCCGCCGCCGTGGTTTCTTTTTTCGTTTTTTCGGTGCGCTGGCTACACTCCCGGCTGGTTTTCAGCCCAAGTTTTGGCTATTAAAGAACGGCTTCTTGCAGAGGACTCATACATACTGCCTTTTGCGTCCGTCATCGCTTTGAGATAAACTTGCTCCAACGTACGCGCTTCCTGTTGAAATGCCATGACAGGCGCTGACTGCGACAAAAGACGCTGCAAGATCTGCGGATTCACTTCCTGCGGCGCCTCCACTCTGACCTTCAAGCTGGTCGCTGTTCTCTCAAGCAGTTCTACTCCGTTAGGCAATTCCAGCCTGTCAGAATCCCATTTATCAGCAAATTTTATTTCGTACTCAGGCGCACCAAGTACATTCTGTTTCAACTCTTCCAACGAACCTTGCAAAAGAATCCGTCCGCGATAGATGATGGCAATCTTATCTGCCAAAGCTTCCACTTCCGTCAGGTTGTGTGAGCACAACACGATCGTTCGGCTGGATGATTTCAGCCACGCAATTTCATCCCGCACCAGCCGCGCGGATTCAGGGTCCATTGCAGAGGTGGGTTCATCCAACAGTAAAACGCCAGGGTCGTGCATCATGGCTCGGGCAAGCGCCAGTTTCTGGCGCATTCCCTTCGAATATTCGCCGATCCTGCGTTTTGCAGCTTCCGCCAGACCAAAATATTCCAGCAGATTATCCCTGCGCGATTTTCGTAACGATGGTGAAAGCCCGTATACTTGTCCAAAAAACTCCAGGTACTCCAATGCGTTCATCCGCATGTACAGCCCATGCTGCTCGGTCAACACCCCCACTGAAGCGCGGGCATCGTGTCCATTCTTCGTTACGTCATAACCAGCCACACGCGCCCACCCGCGCGACGGTTCGAGCAAAGCGGTCAACATGCGGACGGTGGTCGTCTTGCCCGCGCCGTTCTGCCCAAGCAAAGCAAGGATCTCTCCCTCCTGTACGGAAATGTTAACACCATCCACCGCCATAAAATCATGGAATTGCTTACTTAGAGTAACTTTTGCGCAATCAGAGACAGGAACGTGAAAAGCGGCAGAAAATTTATTCGCCATAACGACCTGCTTGGCGCTGAGAAAAAGAGAGACTTGCCAGCAAAAACGCTGGCTGGACTGAACATTAACAACATACCTCCAGAATAATGGATGACGGTGGCTGAAGTATTGGCTGCCACCTGGACCTGCTTTTTGACGCCCATCGTGTTGAGTGGGAGCGAGTTCTCACTTGGCAGGGCGTGTTGCTCGATCCATACGGTTGCCCAACGGATAAAGTTGGCGGCGAAAATGGTCATGGCTTCCTGTAAATAGATCGCGGGTTCGGAACGCACTTTCAGTCGATTGAGATAAAAAACCTGTTTAGTTTCCTTGATGCCCGCCTCAATGGTTTGGCGCGCATTGTACCGATTGAACCAAGCGCGTAAGTTGGTTGTGACAGGTGGGTCGCCAAAGTGAGCCAAAGCGCTGTGCTTTTCCCGAAAGGACGCCGGGACGGTGTGCGTCTTGCCCGTATAGAAACGTTCCAGAGCGACATCCAGTGGATAGGGACAGTGTTGAAGTTCCAACCCCGACCATGCCACCATCTCTGCATTGTCACCCACGCGCGTCCAAACCGTATCGGGAGAATTTTTTTGTCTTAGCATCTCGGTAATTTTGTGGTTGTGTAATTTGACATACACTTCATAGCCCATTTCAATCAGCAGAGCTATGTTGTCATATGTACCAAAACCAGCGTCAAGACGAAAACAGGCTTTCACAGGCTGTGGATTTTCAAGATTGTTCTGTTCAAATTGTTCGAGCCGCTGACGCAGGATTTTCTCATCTTCCAGATGAACTTTCATCTGGACCAGTGTCTTTTCCAACTTTTCGCGGGCAATTTCGATCGACTTCTCGCGGCGCAGGCAGCGACGTTCGAGAACCGCGATGCGTTTTGGCTTTGTTTCTTCTCGCAGTTGAGTGGATACTTCTTCTTTAGCCTGTTGTGCAGTTTCCAAGTTCACCTGCTGGGTTACCAATCGTTTTTCAGCAGGCGCTCGGCTTTTGACAAGCGCCTCGATCCGCTTTTGCAGGAGTTCAGTGCGCCGTTTGGGACACTGTCCGCTGCGTTTTTCCGCTGCCCGCACGAGCCCTTCGGCTTGTGTGCAAGAGACGGTATCGCCAGCATGGTGATCAACCGAGATCCACAACCGTCCATAGGTCGGGCTTTGCAGGCTGACCACGCCTGCCTGATAGCCCAGTCGAATTTCATCTGACATATGTCCGTATGCCGCGTTCGGATAGGTGCGGCTGGTGTTTGAGACGGGCAGTCCCGTTAGATCGCCATCATAATCCAACCCGCGCGCTTGGGCACGCAAGAGCGCCAATTCGTTTTCGATCATGGGTTGGCCGACTCGCTCCAAGACTTCCACAAGCGCATTGACTTCTGACCAAGTCAATTTCTTCAGCGTGCGGCTCACACCCGTATAGTCTGCCCACCCCGATTGACCCCACGCTTGTGCGACTGCCATATCTTTGTCCAGTGGGTGTGCCGCCAAACTGATATCTTGCAAATACTTTGCGCCTGACAAAATCGCCACAAGAAATTCAGTCACTTTCCCCTGCGGCGTATGCTCATATACCTTTTGGCTGAATTTGACGGCTTCGATCCCTGAGAGCAAACCGATTTCCTGAGCATATTGACCCCAGGGAATTAGTAGCGCGTGTTGTGTTTCTTGTGTTTGAGCCATGTCCATTCCTGCTTGCTGATATGGCTCAAGGGTACATCATCCTTATTCTATTGGTAATGTTCTGTTTTTCATCACTTTTCACGATTCCACTTATGATTGCACAACCGTTACGCTAAATATCGTATAAACAAGCATTCTCTTTGAAAACAGTGCCTATCAACTAATTATTTTTCAACATTCTCCATCACCCGCTCTTCGCGCTTCACCCACGTCAACTGCTCCACATCCCTGCGGGCTTGCGCACCTAAAGCCAATCTACGAGGCTCATCGGCAAGCAATTTCTCAACTTCCACCTTCCAATTCCCAATTACCGATTCCCAATTACCCGCTTCACAAAAAACTGCACTCCCCTCCCGCAACACCTCGCGTATCGAAGGCAAGTCCGCCGAAACGATTCCGCGCCCCGACGCCATATACTCGAACATCTTCATCGGGTTGATGACCTCGGCGATGTCCTGCCCGCTCGAAGCTTCAATCGAACGGGAATACGGCATTAGCAACACATCCGCCGCCGCCTGATATAACGGTATCGACTCATGCTTCACGAAGCCAGTCATCGTCACATTAGTCATGCCCGCTTCGGTCAGTTTGCCGCGCCAAAAATCCACCAACTCGGGCGTACCGCCAACCCACAAAAAATTCACGGCAGGCATTTGTTTGGCGAGTTCAAATAATAATTCAGCGCCTCTGCCTGGGTAAATATGACCTGTGAACCCAACGGTCAGCCCTTCTTTCAAATTCAATTGACGACGCGCCTCGACTGGACTCGGCAAACCCGCATATTTTTCCAACTCGACGCCGTTCGGCGCGAGCAGCACCGCTTCATCCTTAAACTGGAGTTTGGTCGAGCGCTCCAAAGCCTTTCTCAACGCTGACGTGGTGACCGTCATCACCTTGGGCGTGTTCTGCTTCCAGAATTGACGCATCCACCACACGCCGAGTTTGCCCGAATTATCCGCGTGCATTTCGAGCACCACGGGGTAACCCATCCACGCGCCCAGCGCCGCGGATTGTGGCAGCCAGGTGTAGATCAACTCAGCGCCAAACTTTTTCGCAGCCCGCTGGGCATGGACGATAAAGTCGAGGCGTTTGAGTCCGCTGATGGACGGGAGCAGTTCGAGGTCCGGTGTGAGGCGCAGACCGTAGTGTGAAAGCAGAGTCTCTTTTGAGACAGGGTCAGACTCTGCGGGGGCGAACATCTTCACGTCGTGATCCAATTGCATTAATGCTTGAGCGACTTTCATCGCTTGGATCGAGTTTGCAGTTAATGAAGGAATACGAGAATTAGTGATGAGTGCGATTTTCATTTTGTTTAATTTTCTGCAATCCGCGCAAAACCATCAAGCCAACGGATGCGATGTAATAGAACGAAAGCAAGCCGCCTGCGGCAACAACGGCGTACATTGGCACGAGCCAGAACGAGAGTGCGAGTTTAATGATGCCTGCCACAAGTGTGACATACACTGGGAACTCAGGCAAGCCAAGCGCCAGCAACAGCGGACGATTCCAAAAGAGGATGTAATTGAAGACCAAGCCGATGGTCAGCGCAACGAGGGCGGGATAGGCGTCGAGATAGTCCGCGCCCGAATAAATGCGGATGACCCACTGCCCAAAAAGAATCAAGCCCGCGCCGAGCAGGCTATTGTATGCTAACGAAAATGCAGTGACTTTTTTGAGAAAGCTCTTGAGTTTGCTCCATGCTTTTTCAACGGACAGACGATTGATCTCAGGGAACGTTGTAGCGATCAGCGGGTCGGCGGGGATGGCGAGAAAATGGACGATGGTATATGCCACGCGATAGTACCCGACAGCGGTTGTATCGAGGAAGAAGCCCACCCAGATCAGTTCACTCTCGCGGAAGAGTTTGATGATGGTTGCGCTGATGTTGGAACTGAACGCAAAGCGGAAAATCTCTTTTCTGGCAGTCAGCGCGGAGAAGGGTGTGCGCCACCATCCACGCCCAAGTTTGTTATGAAGTTGAATTTGGGCGGCAATGAATAAACCAAGTCCGACAATGGATTTACCGATGAGATAAGCGATCAGAACAGTAGTAATGCCACCATTGAAGAAAAACGCGCCCGCGATGATGAGCGTGGTGATAATGGCTTGAATTAAGTTGATCGTGCCCTGTAATTTGATGCGGTCTGTAATTTGCAGGATGCCCATGGAGGTTTCAGTGTTGAAATTTACCAGCAGGTTGATCGCAAAGAAAGTGAACATCCAAGCAATATCGGGGGTCTTGGCGAGATAGGTTTCCGCCAGATGCGCCGTGAAGATGACGATCAGAAAAGCGACCAGTGAGACGATCCCTTCAGTGAGTCCCGCACCTTTCAGCAAGGCAGAGGCTTTTTCCTTTTCGCCTTTGTTGAGATATTCCCCGCCGTAGCGCACCACCAACTCGCTCATGCGAAACGAGAAAATACTATTGACCGTTGAAGCGAACGCCATCACCACACCAATAAGACCGAATCCAGCAGGCCCGAGCAGGCGCGTCGCCATGATGCCTTGCAGGATGCTTAGTCCCAGTGCGATGGTGTTGTTGCTGAACAAGGATCCGCTGGAGCGCATCACTTTTGTAAAGAGGGGATCGTTCTTGAATTTCGAGAGAAGGGACATTGGAGCTATTGTACACAAGAAACAAAAACCGCAGAGAGGCGGAGAACACTGAGAAAAACTCTGCGAACTCCGCGCCTCTGCGGTGGTTGATGATCTGAAAAATTTACGGCGTCAGAACTTCCTTTGCCCATTCACGTTCGGCGTTATACCAGTTGATCAGATTGCCAAGTCCCTCACGCAAATTGACCTGCGGATTCCAGCCGAGCAGGTCGCGCGCCTTGCTGACATTCGCTTGATTCGTGAACATATCTGCCAGGTTGGGCGGACCATATTGCACGTTCGCTTTTTTCCCTGTCAGGTCTTCCACGATTCCCACCAGTTGGTTGATGCTGATGACCTCATGCCCGCCGAGGTTGATGATCTCATAGCCAAGCGGTTTCAACGCCGCGATCGTCCCGCGCACGATGTCATCCACGTAAGTGAATCCGCGCGATTGATTCCCATCGCCGTTGATACGCACAGGCTGACCTTCGATGATCCATTGCACAAAGCGGAACATGGCAAGGTCAGGGCGGCCCGCAGGTCCATACACCGTGAAATAGCGGATGACGGTCGCATCGATGTCATAGAGATGATGATACGAGTGGAGCAGCGCCTCTGCTCCCTTTTTGCTGGCTGCATACGGCTGCATCGGTTCACTGCTGGAAGCAGTTTCGGGCGTCGGGTAGGGCGGATTCTCGCCATAGATGCTGGATGTCGAAGCGAGGATGAATTTCTTGCATCCATACTGACGGCAAACTTCGAGCATGTTCAGTGTGCCAAGCACATTGGATTCAACAAAGACCCATGGATTCTCCACACTAAAACGCACCCCTGCCCGCGCCGCCAAATGGATCACACCATCGAGTTTGTCATCCTTGAACAGTTCGATACAAGACTTCTCTGAAATATCACGCCTGTGGAATTTGAACCCCTGCAACGCCTGAAGTTTCTTCAGACGGTATTCCTTCATACGCGGGTCATACGCATCGTTGACATTGTCAATGCCGACGACGGTATGTCCCTGCTCGAGCAGCATTGTCGAAGTCCGCGCACCGATGAAACCCGCCGCGCCTGTTACCAGATAATGTCCCATAACTGTCTCCTTTTCATGTCATTGCGAGGGCAACGCACTTCTGCCCGAAGCAATCTCCAACATCGCAGAAGATTGCTTCGCTATCGCTCGCAATGACGTCTATAATCGTTCCACCTTCTCGCTATTCTTCCCAAGCTTCCCTGTCGCATTGCGCGAGTCAAAGACGAATTTTGCCGCCTCTATAATGGACTTGTAATCATACTGGCTGTGATTCGTGACGATCACCACCGCATCCGCTGCTTTCACGGACTTCATCACATCCGTCACGCTATCCATTTGCCAGCCGTCCGTTTCATGGTGGATGTGCGGAATATATGGGTCGTGATATTCCACATCCGCACCTTTCTTTTGCAGCAGTCCGATCACGTCTAATGCAGGCGATTCGCGCACATCGTCAATATCAGGCTTGTACGCCACGCCAAGCACCAAGACCTTCGAGCCTTTCAATAACAAGCCGCGGTCATTCATGCCTTCCAACACGCGGCTGACGACATAGCGCGGCATATTGGTATTGATCTCGGAAGCCAGCTCGATAAAACGAGCATTGTAATTGAACGATTTCATCTTCCACGAAAGATACAGCGGGTCGATCGGAATGCAGTGACCACCCAAGCCCGGTCCCGGTGTGAACTTCATAAATCCAAACGGCTTGGTGGCAGCGGCATCGATCACCTCCCACACATCCACGCCGAGGCGCTCGCACATGATCGCCAGTTCATTGACCAGACCGATATTGATCATGCGGAAGGTATTCTCCAGCAGTTTCGACATCTCCGCCGCTTCCGCCGTCGAGACATGATGCACGATCTTGATCGCGCCTTCATACCAGACCGTTGCCACCTCGCCGCAGGCTTCGGTAATGCCGCCCACCACCTTGGGGGTGTTGATGGTCGTGAAATCCTCGCGTCCAGGGTCCACACGTTCAGGAGAAAAGGCAAGGAACCAATCCTCACCCACTGTCAGGTTATGCTCAACTCCCAGTTTCGGCAGGAGCAGCTCGCGCGTCGTACCCGGATACGTCGTAGATTCCAACACCACCACCATACCTTCGTGCATGTACTTCGCCAGTTCCTCCGTCGCCGAGATGATGAACGACATATCGGGGTCACCCGTCTGGCGCAGCGGTGTCGGCACACAAATGCTGACCGCATCCATATCCTTCAACACAGAGAAATCCGTTGTGGCGGTGAACCTGCCATCTTTGATGAGTTTCGCCACCGCCTCGGTTTTCACATCAGGGATATACGACTTCCCCTCAGCCAGCGCATCGATCTTACGTTGATCAGGGTCCACACCAGTGACATGGAACCCCGCCTCGCCAAACACCACCGCCAGCGGCAGCCCGACATAACCCAAGCCCAAAATAGCAACTTTGGCATTCTTATCTTTCAATTCCTTGATCAGGGTATCTTTTGTTGACATGGTTTCCTTTGTTTTTAATGTCATTGCGAGGGTGCATTTGCTCTTCGCCCGAAGCAATCTAATAGTTATGGGATTGCCTCGCCCTACGGGCTCGCAATGACAGGGTTAAAACATACTCAATTGTTGCGGCTTCTCCGGTTTCGGCGGAAGCGGCTTTCGTTCCACGATCTTTCTGCCAAGCGCCTTGCGCGCTTCGTTCAATTGATCTGGCAGGTTCGCAAAGTCCGCCAGAATGGACGGTTTCAACGCAGGCTGATGCAGCGCCGCCGCAGGGTGGAACATCGGAATAACGAACCGCTCCCCAACCTTGCGCATCTGTCCATGCACCTCGGTGATCTTCACCCCGGGCACGAACTTGCCCATCGAAACCCGTCCCAGCATCACAATGATACTCGGTTTGATCGCTTGAATCTGCGCTTCCAAGTAATCATCACAGGCCGCCAATTCCTCCGCCTGCGGATCACGGTTGCCCGGCGGGCGGCACTTGACCACATTGGCAATGAATACATCCGCGCGGGTGACGCCTGCCTGCTCCAGCAACTGATCTAAAAACTTACCCGATGCCCCCACGAACGGACGTCCCTGCTCGCCTTCATGAAAGCCCGGTCCCTCGCCAATGAACATGATCTCCGCATTTGCAGGGCCCTCCCCCGGCACTGCCTTGTTGCGCGACTCGTGCAAAGCACACTTTGTGCAAACCGAAACTTCCTTGGCAATGCGGGCAAGCGTCTCTTCAGCGGACATTTATCCTCCGGGCAGGCGGTCAAAATCGTTCAGCGTCATCAAAATCGCGTCTTCCGCATTATCCTTGTAATATTCCTTGCGCCGGCCGTCTTCTTCAAAACCAAACTCGCGATACATTTTCTGCGCAACTTCGTTACTGGCACGCACTTCCAAAAACGACCGCACCACACCTTCCGCTTGTGCGGCTCGTAAGGCGTGCAGTAATAATTTCTTTCCGATCCCCTGCCCGCGAAAATCAGGGTGGGTTGCGATCGTGGCAACATGCAATTCATCGATGATCAGCCAGCCGACCATCATCGCCACCACACGCTCATCCACTTCCGCGACCCAACTGCGGGATGTTTCATTATCCGTCAACTCAAACTGGAATGAACGCTCGGGCCAGGGCAGCGAAAAAGAGACCTGGTCAATTGCGACCACTGCCTTCAGATCATCCAATGTCATTTTGCGGATGACAAGATTCATTCAATCGGCGTCCCTGCCACATGCAAATAGATCGGGGCAAGCGCCGCCGCATCGTCCACATCATCCGCCTGCCAGCGCGCCCATGCCAACTCCGCCAGAAGAGACGGACGCCGCACACAAAACGCAGGCGAAGCCAGCGTGATTTTCTTCTTCTTTGAAATCTTCTTACGATCTTCGGAATTTAACTCGCCTGCGATGATCGTTGGATTCTCGATACCCTCGATCAACTCATCCACCGTCCCGCTTCTTACTTCACCTTCAGCCTGCCAGCCCGTCCCCGAGCTTTGATACACGCTGTAAGCGATGCGCTTGCGCCCTGCCTGCAACACCGCAATTAGCGGATGTTTCGACTCAGGCTGTGCCGCTGCGATGATATTCAACGTGGGAATTCCGATGAGCGGCAGATTGCGCGCCAGCGCAATGCCCTTCACCAATGACAACCCGACTCGCAAACTCGTGAATGAGCCTGGACCAATCGACACTGCCACAGCGCTGACCATGTCCATCGTCCCGCCGCAACGAGTCACAAGTCCAGAAAGAGCCGAGGCAAGTTCCGTCGTGTGGTGCTGACGAGTCGTCCACGTCATCTCTCCGAGCACTTGTTCCCCATCATACAGCGCCAGCCCAACCTGCGCCGTGGAGGTGTCCACTGCAATGAGCATTACTGCCCTCCAAACAAGGATTGGCGCACGCCATCCAATAATTCATCGTAGCGTTCACCGCGCGCATGAAATTTCATCTGGCGGTGTTCATCGGAAATGTGTTCGAGTTCGATCCACAAATGTTCGTTGGGAATGAGGCCATCCAGCCGCTCGGGCCACTCGATGATGAGTGCACCTTCTTCGAGCATCGCATCAAGGTCAAGCTCCTCTGCTTCAGGAACAGATTCGAGGCGGTAGGCATCAAGATGAAACAACAGGCTGCCATCTGCCCGGCGATATTGATTGACCAAAATAAACGTAGGGCTTGAAACCGAATCGAGCGAACCCCACCCCTGCGCAAGCCCTTGCGTGAACGTGGTTTTGCCCGCGCCAAGGTCGCCCTGCAAACAAAGAATATCCCCCGCCCGCAACGCCCCGCCAAGACGCATCCCAATGCGCCGCGTTTGCTCGGGGCTGCGGCTGAAAAATTCCAACATGTGTTCGTCTAAAATTGCCATCGGGGCAGAATTATACCCCCCACAAGAACAACATAATCCGCAGATTTGGCAGGGGAGTGTCCAATATCCAAGATATTCTATGTCATTGCGAGCCCGATAGGGCGAAGCAATCCCCAAATTTACGAGAAGATTGCTTCGTCGGGCTCCGCCCTCCTCGCAAAGACATGAAGTCTTGATTTCGATGTTAGACACTCCCTTTGGCAGATTATGCAGAAAATAAAAGTAAATCTGCTAAATCTGTGTCATCTGCGGATCATGATCTGTGGATCACTAGCTTTTCTCTTTTGACCCGCCCGGCAGCATACCTGTGATCTTTTTGCCGATCCGCCCGGGGATATGCTCAATATCCTTTGGCATGAATCTGTCGAAAAATTTCCCGCGCCAATTTTGCAGGATGGCTTCCATATACAGCTTCTCCAACGCCTTTACCTGCGCTTCGATGGAATATTTTTCGCTCAATTTCGCTGAATGTTTACCGAAGCGTTCCACTTTTTCTCGGTCTGCGAGTAGATCAGAAACTGTATCTGCAAACACGTTTACATCCAGTTTCACCATGTAGCCGTTCTGGTCATTCTCGATCATGCCCTCAAAGGCTTCATCTTCCACGGCAACCATCGGCAACCCTGAAGCAATTGCCTCGATCACCGAAATGGGGTGCACTTCGGTAGTCGAAGCGGATAGGAACAGCGTCGCATCGTGAAACACATCAGGCAGGTCGGCGCGGTTGACCATCCCCAAAAAGTGAATGCGCTCTTTCACCCTCGTCGCCGCCACTTTTTCTTCCAACCCGTTGCGCGCACTTCCATCCCCTGCAAAGACCAGCTGCGCATTCGGGTGCCGCTCTGAGATTTTGACGAACGCATCCACAATGAAATCGAGACGTTTCTCCGGGTCCATGCGCCCCACCGTCAGGAGGATCGGCGCCTCAGGGCCTACCCCCAGCCTGTTTCGCAGACTGCCGGGATTCTTTGCCCTTTGGAACATGCTCAAGTCAATGCCATTCGGAATGGTATGAATCGGCCGCGTAACTTTTTGTTCCAGCAACAGACGATGAAACTTGGGCGAAGGCACAACGATCTGATCGCCCATATTCGTGGATGTGGCGCTGAACCAACCCGCCGCTCGTTTCATCAAACTCGTCCCGCCGATGAATTTGACGTAGTGTGTGTAATCCGTAATGGAGGTGTGATAGGTATAGATCAACGGCAAATTCTTCGTGGACGCCGTGAAATATGCCAGCAACCCCACACTGAGCGGACTGTGCGCATGCAGTACGTCAAAATGCTTGCGGGTCAGCGACCATGTGCTGCGCGGCGTACCCAACACTGCCACATAAATAGGCGGATTGTTCAAATATTTCAAGGAAGGCAGGCGCATAATATTCGGCTGGTCATCTTTGTACCCGGGGAATTTTGGCGCAAAGATGGTCACCTGATGTCCGCGTTTCTTCAATCCCTCCGAGATCATTTGCAGGGACACGGACACGCCATTCACTTGCGGCGCGTAGGTATCAGTAAACAAACCGATACGCAGTGAACCAACGGGGATTTCCTGTTCCATGTGCTGTGATTCCATGAATTCTCCTTGAATAATTTCAACGGGGCGTTTTTGATGCAGAATGTACAAAAGGTTATACGCTTTCAGGGTCGGTTGGTTTTTCACGTCCCTGCTGCGTCAAGTTGACTTTCATCCGTTTTGCCAGCTCACGGCGCGTGAGCATGACCCGATGCTGACACCCCAGACATTCCAATCCAATATCCGCGCCGAGGCGCACAACTTTCCACTCGTATGATCCGCATGGATGCGGCTTGCGCAGCCGCAGGAGATCATTCATCTGCAAATCAGGAAGCATAAAAAGATTATACCGCTACGCTGAAACACACATGCGTTAAGCGTTTGTAAACAAATTTGACCGTACTGGAGTATTCATTGGGAAATAGTTCCCATCTATCATGAGAAGACTTTCCTTGAAGGAAATCCTATTCCGAACATAATAGAAAGCGTAGAAGCGAAACGGAGACAGGTATGAACAAGGATTTCACGGTCAAATTTTGGGGTGTGCGCGGAAGTTACCCAACGCCCGGTCCCAGCACCATTCAATATGGCGGCAATACGGCTTGCGTTGAGGTCAACGCAGGCGGGCGGGTCATCATCCTTGATGCGGGTACGGGCATCATTCCATTGGGGCATGAATTGGTGAAGACCAAACGCGCCAGTGAAATTCTGCTGCTGTTCAGTCACCTGCATCACGATCACACGCAGGGTTTTCCGTTCTTTGTGCCTGCTTACATCCCAGGCACAAAACTGCACATCTTTGGCCCGGGCGGCACTTCAGAAACGGTGAAACATGTGCTCGAACATAATCAATCGGCTAAAACATTTCCCGTCAGTTTGCGCGAAATGTCTTCGGTGAAGAACATTCAATCGGTGCGTGAGTCACAGGTGATCGTTTGGGGCGAGGATGGTGTCTGGGTCGGCGAATCAGGTTCAAGGTCCGGTGCAGAGGCGGTGGTCATCCGCATTCATAAATCGCACGCCCATCCCGGCGGCGTTTATCACTATCGCATCACATATCAAGGCAAGTCTGTTGTGTACGCCACCGACACAGAAGGCTATATCGGCATCGACCGCAGGCTGGTGAATTTTGCACGCGATGCAGATGTACTCATTCATGATGCACAATATTCGGAAGACCACTATCTCGGACGTCTTGCTGGATTTCCTTCCACGCAGGGATATGGACACTCGACGGCAGCGATGGCTTCGCAAGTAGCCGCCTCAGCCGAAACGGGACAGTTGATTCTGTTTCATCATGATCCCTCCTACGCTGACGATTGGGTGGCGGCGCAGGAAACGAGCGCGAAACTTATCTTCCCCGATTCACATGCGGCGCGTGAAGGAACAGAGATTTCTTTACTCCCATCTCCAGTTCTTGGAAGAGAGGCAACTGTAAGGGAAAGGGTAAAATATGTTACGCATGAATGAACTCAAGAAAGACGACACACGCAACCTGCTTTCGGACATCAAGCTGTTCAAGGGACTGACGCCCGCACAATTAGATTGGGTGGCGCAGCGCGCGCATCGGCGCGTGTTCCCTGCGGACAGGAATGTAATGCTCATCGAACAGCCCGGTGAAGCAGTGTATATGATCCTGCATGGGTCGGTGAAGGTGTACACCGAGCAGGGCGGACGCGACGCGATCCTGTCCATTTTAGGGAGCGGCGATCTGATTGGCGAGATGAGTTTGATCGACAGCGTGGGGCGCTCTGCCAGCGTGTTGACACTCGAAGATTCGCTCATGCTTTGGATGGACAAGACCACCTTCTATTACATGCTCGATAACTTCCCGCCGATCGCGCGGAATTTGGTGAAAATCCTTTCGGCACGGGTGCGGCTCTCCGACCAGATGATCCAGTCGCTTGCCACGCTCGATGTTAACGGACGGGTGGCACGTCAACTGCTGGCATTTGCGGAGCGATATGGTCATGAAGTGGATGGCGGATTGAAGATCCGCATTGCGTTGACGCAAAGTGACATTGCCGACCTTGTGGGTGCATCACGCAAGCGCGTCAACCAGACGATGGTGTTGTTCAAGGAACAGGGGTTCGCCAGCACCGATTCGGATGGACGAATTGTGATATTGGACAAGGCAGGGCTGGCAAAGTTCTGCGATTAGTCTCATAGTCGAATAGTCTCCCATAGTCAAACAGCCGTGGAGTTGCAATCTCTGCGGCTGTTTTTTTTGACCAACAGA
>Ga0194120_10008102_pt1 | contig 14056 bp, 8 predicted proteins | sample TA2MahCa65mmetaG_FD_148642 | JGI IMG/M metagenome (GOLD analysis project Ga0194120, IMG submission 148642) | Freshwater microbial communities from Lake Tanganyika, Tanzania - TA2015019 Mahale Deep Cast 65m | ecosystem: Environmental > Aquatic > Freshwater > Lake | place: Tanzania: Lake... | reverse complement strand
CCGGATGCGCTTCACGGCGCGCGTCTTCAAGACCGAGACCAGCGAGATCGTCTTCCCCGCGGCGGGCGGGCCGACGGGCGTGGTCAATGGCAAGGTGGACGACTTCATGGACCTCGTGGTGCAGTTGGCCGACAAGATCAACAAGGGCGCCAAGCTCCCGGACATTCCGGCGCGCGTTAGCGAGGCCCGCAAGGAAGCCGCGAAGAAGGTGCCCTACGAGGCGATCGCGCTCTACAGCAAGGGGCTCGCGGCCAAGGACGCGGGGAACAAGGCGGAAGCGGTGACGCTGTTCAACAAGGCGCTGTCGAAGTTCCCGGCCTTTGATAAGGCCGAGGCCGAGCTCAAGAAGCTGCAGTAGCGGTGTAGCGGGCGCGTTCGCGCCTCCGCACATTAGAACGCCGGCGCCCCCGACGGGCGCCGGCGTTCTGTGCCTAATCTCCTCGTGTCCATCACGCCCCTTCTCCTCGCCCCCGCCGGCCGCACCCCGCCGGTTCTCGCCGCGCTCATCGCGGAACTTCGCCTTGTCGAGCGCGCCGCCGCATCGCTCGGCGACCCTTGGCCCGCCGACGAACAACAGCCCGTCGTGGTGCTGCTCGACGCGGCCTTGGCGGCGACGGCGCCGGATCTGGAAGCGCTCTCCCAGCGCGCCGCCCTGCTCGGGATCGGCGCCGTCGGCACCCACGGACCCGCCGACGGTGTGCCTGACGGCGTGCTGTGCGGCTACCTGGCGGCGGATGCGAGCGAGCGCCAGGCGCGTCTGGCCCTGCGCGCGGCCCTGCGACACGCCGGAGCGCTCGTCGCCGCCCGCCGCGAGGCGGCTGAGGCGTCGCAACGCACCGCGGAGATCGCCGAGCTCACGCGCATCGGCGTCGCGCTCTCCACGGAACGGGACCTCCCCACCCTGCTGACGATGATTCTGGAGCAGGCTCGGCGGCTGTCGTCCGCGGATGCGGGGTCGCTGTATCTGGTGGAACGAGATGGGGGACCGAGACCAGGCGAGGGGGGGCGGGAGACGGAACGAGGGGCGGGAGAGGCGGTACTGCGGTTCAAGCTCTCGCAGAACTTCACCCTGCCCGACCTGCCGTTAAGCGAGTTCACGGTGCCGCTGAACGCGTCCTCCATCGCCGGTGCGGCGGCGGTGTCGCACGAGACGATCGTGTTCGACGACGCCTACGCGCTGGGCCCGGGCGACCGCTTCCAGTTCAACCGTTCGGTCGACGAGAAGTTCGGCTACCGCACCAAGAGCATGGTGACGATCCCGATGAAGACGCACCGCGACGAGATCGTGGGCGTGCTGCAGCTCATCAATCGCAAACGGGACGCGGCGGCGCGGCTTGCGACCCCCGCGGATGTGGAGCGCGAGGTGCTCCCCTTCGATGCCCACGCCGTGTCGCTGGTCAGCGCGCTCGCATCGCAAGCGGCGGTGGCCATCGAGAATGGCCGGCTGTACGAGGACATCGAGCGGCTCTTCGAGGGGTTCGTGATGGCGTCGGTGACGGCCATCGAGAGCCGCGACCCGACGACCTCGGGCCATTCCTCGCGCGTGGCCATCTACACCACCGGGCTGGCGACGGCGATCGACCGCGTGGACAGCGGCCCGTACGGGCGCCTGCGCTTCTCGCGCGAGGAGCTGCGTGAGCTGCGCTACGCCTCGCTGCTCCACGACTTCGGCAAGGTGGGCGTGCGCGAGCAGGTGCTCGTGAAGCAGAAGAAGCTGTACCCGTCGGACCTGGCGATCATCCGGCACCGGTTCCAGTTCCTGCTCCAGCGCGCCGACCTGCAGTACGAGCGCGAGCGCGCGCAGTACCTGTGGGAGCACGGGCGCACGAACTACGAGGAGGCGCTGGCCAGGCTGGAGCGCTCGCGCGGCGACGTGCGCGACGAGCTGCAGCGCTTCCTCGACGCGATCGTGCGGGCCAACGAGCCGACCATCCTCTCCGAGGGGACCTTCGAGGAGCTGGCCGAGATCAACGCGCGGCTGTACGTGGATTTCGACGGCACCGAGAAGCCGTTGCTCGGCGACGACGAGCTGCGCTACCTGATGATCAACCGCGGCAACCTGGACGCGCGCGAGCGCCGGGAGATCGAGAGCCACGTCACGCACACCTATCGGTTCCTCGACCAGATCCCCTGGACGCGCGAACTGAAGGGGATTCCGCTGATCGCCTGGGGCCACCACGAGAAGCTCGACGGCACCGGCTATCCGCGCGGTGTGCGCGCCGAGGACATCCCGGTGCAGACGCGGATGATGACGATCAGCGACATCTACGACGCGCTCACCGCCACCGACCGGCCCTACAAGCGCGCCGTGACCGCCGAGCGGGCGCTGGACATCCTGCACGACGAGGCCAAGCACGGGCACGTGGACACGGTGCTGCTGTCGGCGTTCATCGAGGCGAAGGTGTTCGAGGCGACGCACCCGGGGGAGGGGCGGAGGTCGTCGGCGGGGAGACGGATCACACCGGCCTGAGCGGCGGATGCTGGAGGCGGTAGAGGCAGACGGAGACGGTCGCGGAACGGGGAGGAGGTAGAGGCGGAGGGACGAGGACTGCGATTCGGAACGGGGGACGAGGGCCTCGTCGATGGCCCGCATCCTCGTCCCATCCCCCAGCCCTCGTCCCGTCGCCTCTACCTCCTCCCCGTTCCGCGTCCTTGCACCTGCCGCTCCTCCTCCCCGTTCCGCTAGCGTTTTCATCCTCGCCAGCGTATTCCCTCCGTACCCACTCCCACCCGAGGCTCTTCATGCCCCGCCAGTCCCGTCTGCTTCTCGTTCCCGCGCTGTTGCTCGCCTCGGTCGCCCTGGCCGGCGCCCAGCAGGGCGTGGACCAGGAGTACACCAAGAAGATCAAGGAGCACCTGCAGGACGCCCGCATCACCACGGAGTTCGTGGATCACCTCCCGGCGTCGAGCAAGGTCCCCACGCCGCTCAAGTTCCTTGGCCGCATTGTCGGGACGCCCGGCGAGCTGACCTATGCCAAGGACATTCACCGGTACCTTGAGGCGGTGGCCAAGGCCTCGGGCGGACGGGCGAAATTCTGGACCATCGGCAAGTCCGAGGAAGGGCGCGACATGGTGGTTTTCGCCGTCGCGGACGAGGGGACGATCAGCCGCCTCGACAGCTACAAGGGACAGCTCAAGGCCCTCACCGACCCGCGGAAGACGGCCGAGGCCGAGGCGCGGCGCCTGATCAAGAGCGCGAAGCCCATCTACTGGATCACGTCGGGGCTGCACTCGCCGGAGAACGGCGGCCCAGAGACGTTGATGGAACTCGCCTACCGCCTCGTGGTGGACAACAGCGAGCACTACCAGAACATCCGCAAGAACGTGATCACCTTCATCACGCCGGTGCTCGAGGTGGACGGGCGCGAGAAGCAGGTGGACACGTACTACTTCAACAAGAAGCGGCCGACCGGCGAGATGCGCCTGCCGCTGATGTACTGGGGCAAGTATGTGCAGCACGACAACAACCGCGATGGCATGGGGCAGATGCTCGCCCTCACGAAGAACGCCAACAAGTTCTTCCTGGACTGGACGCCGACGATCATGCACGACCTGCACGAGTCGGTGACCTACCTGTACGCCTCGACCGGGAGCGGCCCGTACAACGAGTCGCTCGACGCGATCACCGTGAACGAGTGGTGGAACCTCGCCATCAACGAGGTGCAGGAGATGACCAAGCGCGGCGTGCCCGGCGTGTGGACCTACGGGTTCTACGACGGCTGGACGCCGAACTACCTGTTCTACGTCGCCCACGCGCACAACGCGACGGGGCGGTTCTACGAGACCCAGAGCTACGGGCCTGACAACTATGTCGTGCGCCCGCCGGCGACGACGACGAGCCGCGAGTGGTTCCGCCCGAACCCGCCGCTGGCCAGCATCAACTGGGGGCCGCGCAACAACGTCAACATCCAGCAGTCCGCGCTGATCATCACGCTCGGCCATGTGGCCCGGAATCGCGAGCACTTCCTCGAGAACTACTGGCTCAAGAACCGGCGCGCCGTGGACAAGGGGAAGAACGGCCCGACGTTTGGCTGGGTGATCCCGGCCGCGCAGCACCGCAAGGCCGAGGCCGCGCAGGCCGTCAACGACCTGATGACGCAGGGGCTCGAGTTCCACCGCGCCACCGCGGCGTTCAAGGCCGGCAATGTCGAAGTGAAGGCGGGAGACTACATCGTGCGCGGCGACCAGCCGTATCGCACGCTCGCCGACATCTACTTCTCGGTGCAGGCGTTTGCGGCGACCAACCCGGCGCCGTACGACGACACGGGGTGGACGTTCCAGTACATGCGCAACCTCGCCCTCTTCCCGGTCACCGACAAGGCGCTGCTTTCGCAGGCGATGGCGCCGGTCACCGCGCCGGTGACGGCCGCGGGTGGCGTCGAGGGCGCGGGGAGCACGCTCATCGTTTCGGCGACGAGCGACAACAACCTGGTGACCTTCCGCTTCAAGAACGCCGGCGTCGCGATGGCGGCGGCGGAGGAGGACTTCGAGGCGGGCGGGAAGAAGTTCCTGGCGGGCTCGTTCATCATCGCCAACGCCGACCGCGCGAAGCTCGAGCCGCAGCTCAAGGCGCTGGGGCTGACCGCTGTCGCCGTGGCCGAGGCGCCGAAGGTGAAGACGCACGACCTCGACATCCCGCGCATCGGCTACGTGCACAGCTGGACGCGCACGCAGGACGAGGGATGGGTGCGGGGCGCCCTCGACACGTATGGCGTGCCGTACACGTACTTCGCCGACCAGAAGCTGCGCACCGAGGGCAGCCTGCGCGCCAAGTACGACGTGATCATCTTCCCGCACGTCGGCGGCACCGCGCAGTCCATGGTGACCGGCATGGCCAACACGGGCACGCAGCCCCTGCCCTACAAGAAGTCGAAGGACACGCCCCACCTCGGCACGCCCGACGAGAGTGATGACATCCGCGGCGGGATGGGCGTCGAAGGGCTGATGAACCTGTACAAGTTCGTGCAGGAAGGCGGCACGCTCATCACCGAGGGCGCCACGTCCACGATCTTCCCGTCGTACAACCTGACGAACGGCATCACGGTGGAGACGCCGACGGACCTGTTCGTGCGCGGATCGGTGATGCGCGGCATCATCGCCGACAAGAAGAGCCCGCTCACCTATGGGTTGGCCGGCAATCAGCTTCCTGTCTACTTCAGCACCGCACCGGTGCTCAACGCCGGCGGGTTCGGCGGCGGCTTCGGCGGCTTCGGCGGGCGTGGCGCGTCGCAGAGCCAGATGGTGACGCCGATGGCGCCGGCCAACCTGCCGCGGCTCTCGCCGTGGGATCCGTCGGGCGCAGCACCAGCGGCCGGCGCAGCGGGTGGCGCCGGACGTGGCGGCGCCGGGGCCGGCCCGGGTGGTGGTGGCGGCGGTGGTGGTGGTGGCGGCTTCGGCGCGCAGGCGCCGGCTGGCGATCGGCCGCGCGTCATCCTGTCGTTCCCGACGAACGCGGACGAGATGCTCCTCTCGGGCTCGTTGGTGAATGGCCAGGTACTCAGCGGGCGCGCGCAGCTGGTGGACGCGCCCGTCGGCAAGGGGCACGTCGTGATGTTCGCGATTCGTCCATTCTGGCGCTGGCAGACGCACGGGACATACCCGCTGGGCTTCAACGCCATTCTCAACTGGAACGACCTCAACGCCGGGAAGTAGCGAAAGGGCACGCTCGAGGCTCGCCGGCGCCGCTCGGGGCGGCTGCCGGCGCACGGGCAGGGCGACGCGCCACGCGGATTTCGCGTGGCGCGTTGCGTTGGCGCCCCGGTAGTGCGGTGCCGGGAGCCAGATGCTACATTGGGCGTTTCCCATCGCCACGGGTTCGACGGCCCTCCCGCATCCGCCGCACATGCGACTTTTCATCGCGACCCTTCTCGCCTGCCCCGCGCTGGTCCTCGCCCAGACGCAGCGGCCCATCATCAGCATCGCCCAGGCCCTCAGGACGCTCGACTCTGGCGATACCGTGCGGGTGGCCGGCCGCGCCACGGCCGGGACGGGCTAGCTCCAGGGCACGGTCTTCGACATCGCCCTCGAGGACTCCACCGGCGGCATTCGGGTCTTCTCGCGGGTGCTCGAGATGACGGTGACGGTCGGCGACAGCGTGATCGCTACCGGCGTCGTCAAGCGCTACCGCGGGATGCTGGAGATTGTCAGCAACGAGCTGCAGATCGTCGATGTGCCGCGCGTGAAGATCGCGCCCGTGACGATTGCCGTGGACCATGAGATCCTGCCGCAGTTCTCCGGCCGGCTGGTGCGCGTGCGGGGCCGCGTCGCCGGCTTCGGCACCAGCGAGGGCGGGCAGTTCCTGCGATTGCGCGACCTGAACCCAGAGGAGACGGGCACGCTCACGATCTGGGTACCGTCGAACCACGGGGAGCCGATCGACCTCTCCCGCGTGCAGTACGAGGACAGCGTGACCGTGGCCGGCGTCATCGCCTCGTATCGCGACAACGACGACGATCCGCTGATCTGGCAGATCGTCCCCCGCACCCGCGCAGATGTCAGCGTCCCGCAGCCGGTGCGACGGGGGATCCCGGTGTCGTGGCTCTACACCGCGCTGGCGCTCTCGCTCTTCGCGGCCGCGTGGCTCTACACGGGGCGCTACCGGGCGCACCAGCAGGTGCGCCGCCTGCAGGAGACCGAGGCGCGCTACCACCAGCTGCTGGCGCTCTCCCCGGACGCGATCCTCGTGCATACCGATGGCGAGATCCGTTTCGCCAACGTGGCCGCCGCGCGGCTGCTCGGGGTGGAGAACGAGCAGGCGCTGCGCGGGCGCGCGCTCGCCGATTTCGCGCCGCCGGAGCTCAGGGAGTCGCTTGCCACGCCCACGTCGGAGCCGGCGGAAGGCACGCCCGCACCTCGCGTGCGCGGCCAACTGCGCAGCCAGACAGGGCGTCTGGTGGATGTCGAGGTCACGGTCGGTCCCTGCGTCTACGTCGACCAGCCGGCCGTCATGCTGCTCGCGCGGGATATCGCCCAGCAGTTGCGCTACGAACGCGACTTGCAGGCGCTGGCGCTCGTGGACGAGCTGACCGGCCTCGCCAATCGGCGCGGGTTCGCCTTCTTCGCCGAGGCGGAACTCGCGCGCGCGCGCCGCGAACACCAGCCCTCGGTGGTCGTCGTCTTCGCGGACGTGGATGGGCTCAAGCAGATCAACGATGTGCACGGCCATGCCGCCGGCGACCAGGCCATCCGCTTGGTGGCGCAGGCCTTCAAGGGAGTGCTCCGCGAGTCCGACATTGTCGCTCGCTGGGGGGGCGACGAGTTCGTCGCCCTCATCGGTGAGGGCGGTCAGACGATGGCCGAGCAGCTCGGCGCCCGCTTGGCCGGCGCGATCTCCGCGCTCCGTCCAGCCGGCTTGCCGTTCGCGGTGAAGGCCAGCCTGGGCGTGAGCATCCTCGATCATGCCCTCCCGCTTGCCGAGGCGATGGAGCGCGCGGACGCGGAACTGCTCGCCCGCAAGGGAATGCGAAGCGATCGTCGGAACGGCGCGTAGCGCAGCGCGAGGGGACGTCCACCATGCGAAAAGCCGGAGAGGCCGACCACCCACGGGTGGCCGGCCTCTCCGCAATGCACCCTGAGGATGCAGCTCTCAAGCTGGGGGTCATTGCCGGCACCGAGCGTCTGCCCGATGCTGGGGCCCGGAACGACCGCGCATCCAGCCAACTGCGACTCCAAGAGTATACCCCGCTCCGGCCTGTAGGGCAATGGCGGGGCTGTCGCACTGGTATCCCCTACGGCAAGTACAGGGGTTGCCTCACGCGACTACCGCACGACGATCTCGTCCGCGAAGAGCCATGACGGCTGACCCGCCCCCGGATGCCCGATCGGGAGCGGCCCAGCGGTGCGCGCGCGTACACGCAGGTAGCGCGGCGTCGCGTCGCTTGGCAGCGCGGCGGCAAACGCTCGGGTGATCGCCCCCTCACGCATCACCGGCACCGTGTGCGCCACGCCGCCGAGGTCGCGCCAGGTCGCGCCGTCCACCGACCACGCGAACTCGACGCGCGCGGGAAGCACGATCCATGACCGCACGTTCTGCAGGAAGCGCACCGAAACGCTGTCGGCGCGGCGAGCGGCCCCCAAGTCGAGCACGGCTTCCACGTCGGGTCCCCACCACCCTTGCCAAAGCCCATCGCCGTGCGCGTCGCTGCCCAGCAGGCCATCGGCGAGCGTGGTCGCGCCGGTGCCAGGATAGCGGGAGTCCGCGGCCGGCGACACAGCGACGCGCGCGCCGACCCCGAGGTGTCGCGCGAAGCGCACCTGCCGCTCCTCCAGAATCGGAGAGGTTCCCCAGAACGGCTGCAGGCGAACCACGGACGGCGCCTCGAGCGGATCGCCATCGCGCACGATCGGCGACTCGGCGCGCGGCGGTCGGCCGTCGGTCGTCGCGCGCACTACCACGCCATCGGCGAGCCGCGCGACGCGCAGGACTGGACGCCGCGACGCGGAGTCCACTCGCGCCCCGAAGACGGCGAGCGGCGCGTCAGCGGGGCCGACCGCGTAGCCGCCGCGGCGCAGGTCCGGCAGATGGCGCGCGGCGAGCCGCCGCTCGAGGAAGACGAGGTCGCGCGGCGCGTCGCTCCACATGATGTCAGCGAAGGCGAGCAGGCGCGGCAGGGCCATGAGCTCGAGGTTCGCGCCCGACGTGATGTGCTCGCTCCAGAGCGTCACCTCGCCGCCGAGGACGCGCCGCGCCGCCGCTGCGTCCAGTCCCGCAGGAACGGGCGCGAAGCGATAGACGTCAGTGAGCGAGACCTGGTGTGCCGGCTGGTTGATGTAGGTGAACGCGTTCGGCGAGGCGACGACGTCATGGCCGCGTGCCACGGCGTTCCGTGTGAACGACGAATCGCGCCACGACTGCACCATGCCGCCCGTGATGTACGGTCCGTCGAGCACCTCGTCCCAGCCGATGACGCGTCGTCCGCGCTTGGCGACGTGCTGGGCGACGCGCCCGATGAACCAGCTCTGCAGGGCCTCCTCGTCGGCCAGCCCTTCGCGCCGCATCACGTCCTGGCACGGCGCGCACGCCTTCCAGCGGTCCTTGGGCACCTCGTCGCCGCCGATATGGATCACGGGCGACGGAAAGAGGACCATCACCTCGTCGAGCACGTTGAACAGGAACTCGAAGGTGCTCTCCTTGCCCGCGCAGTAGATGTCGGCGAAGACACCCCACGCATTCGGGACCTGGATCGTGTCCTTGGTGCAGCCGAGGTGCGGATACGACGCGAGCGCGGCGGAGGAATGCCCGGGCATCTCGATCTCGGGGACGACGGTGATGCCGCGCCGTCTGGCGTATTCCACGATGCGGCGCACGTCGCGCTGGGTATAGAAGCCGCCGTAGCGTTCGCCGTTGGCCTCGGTGCGCCACGCCCCGATTGTGGTGAGCCGCGGATATCGCTTGATCTCGATGCGCCACCCCTGGTCCTCGGTGAGGTGCCAGTGGAAGACGTTCATCTTGAAGCGCGAGAGCAGGTCAATGTGCCGCTCGAGGTCGCGGACCGGGAACCAGTGGCGGCCGACGTCCACCAGCGACCCACGCCATCCGAAGCGTGGCGCGTCGTCAATGTGCACGGCGGCGACGCGCCACGCCCCCGTCGAGTCGCGCTCGAGCAGCTGCAGCAGCGTCTGCGCTCCCCAGATGGCGCCGCGCACCCCCGCCCCGCGAATGGAGGCTCCCTCGGTACGCACGGTCAGCGCGTAGGCTTCGTCATCGCGCGACCAATACGCCGTGTCGAGACGGATGGCGGGCCCGCCGCTCCACGCGCCGCGCACCACGCGTGCCTCGAGGCCGGCGCGCGCGCGCAACTCGCTCGCCAGGAAGTCGCCGACCTCCGCGAGCCGCGGTGCGCCGGCGGGGACGACGATCGTGACCGGACTACGCAGCACCAGCGGCCTTGCCGCGGGCACCTCCGCCACGTGCGCCGCGCGTGGAACGAGCGAGGCGGCAGGAGTCTGGGCTGAGGCGAGGCTCGCCAAGAGGAGCAGGAGGAACGAGAGGCGGAACGGGGAGGAGACTGAGACTCGGCAAGGGGGAACGAGATGTGGAACGGGGAAGGAGAAGCTCCCGTGCTCGTTCCGTCCCTCCGTGCTCCTCGCCATAGTCTCAGCCTCCGCTCCGTTCCACCCCTCGTTCCCCATCCCTCGTCCCTCGCGGGAGCTTACTGCCTGTCGTACACTACTGCCACCATGATGAACCGCCGCGACTTCGTCCGTGCGAGCGCCGGAGCGGCGCTCGGCTCACTCGCCGCGCCGCGCGTGGCGACCGCGCTCCCTCCCGCGCTGCCCGCGCCGTGGGGCGCGACGGCCGAGCCCGACCGGATGGCCTGGTGGCGCGAGGCCCGGTTCGGGATGTTCGTGCACTTTGGCGTGTACTCCGTGCTCGCCGGCGAATGGAACGGTCGCACGGACTACGGCGAGTGGATCCGCAACAACGCGAAGATCCCGCTGGAGCAGTACGACACGTTCCTCGAGCGCTTCAACCCGACCGCGTTCGACGCTGACCGGATGGCGGCGCTCGCCGCGGCCGCGGGGATGAAGTACCTCGTCATCACCACCAAGCACCACGACGGCTTCGCGCTGTGGCCGACAAAGCAGGGCGATTTCAGCGTCGCGCGCACGCCCTATCGGCGCGATCTCATGCGCGCGGTGGCCGACGCCTGCCGCCGTCACGGCGTCGTGCCGTGCTGGTATCACTCCATCATGGACTGGCACCACCCCGACTACCTGCCGCGTCGCGACTGGGAGAAGGGCGCACGCACCGCGGAGGGGGCGAACTTCGACCGGTACGTGGCCTACCTGCACGCGCAGGTGGAGGAACTGCTCACCTGGTATGGCGACATCGGCGTGATGTGGTTCGACGGCGAATGGGAGGGCGAGACGTGGACCTACCCGCGCGGCGAGGCGCTGGCCGCGCACGTGCGGCGGCTCGCTCCGCGCACGCTCATCAACAGCCGCGTGGTGGGCCAGCCGGCGAACGGGCTCGAGGCCACGCTCACCCGCCCCAAGCTCGGTGACTTCGGGACACCCGAGCAGAAGATCCCCGACCGCGGCCTGTCGGGCGTGGACTGGGAGTCGTGCATCACGATGAACAAGAACTGGGGCTTCAACCGCGCCGACCAGGACTGGAAGTCGCTGCCGACGCTCGTGGGCCTGCTCACCGAGACGGCATCGAAGGGCGGGAATCTCCTGCTCAACATCGGCCCCAAGGGGGACGGCTCGATTCCCGAGGCCAGCGTGGAACGGCTCGAAGGGCTCGCCCGATGGATGCGCGTGCATGGCGAGGCCATCCACGGCACGCAGGCGTCGCCGTTCGATGGCCTGTCATTCCGCGTGACGCGCGGCGCGCGCCGACTCAACTGTTTCCTCCCCGCCTGGCCCGCCGAGCGCGAGTTGCTGCTCCCTGGGTTGCGCACGACGCCGACCGCCGTGCGGATGCTGGGAGCGTCGGCGAGGGAGCGCCTTGGGGCGCGTCTGGTGGACGGCGGCGTGGCAGTGACGCTCCCCGAGCGGGCGAGCGATCCCGTCTGTTCAGTGCTCGCCCTCGATTTCGCCGGCGACCCCGAGGTAGTGACCCGCTGAAGGCGGCGCGCCGGGTTAGCACCGCTGGCGGGTCCGGCGGGTGCGGGGTATTCTGCCAGTCACGAGAGAGCGCGTCACGCCTTCCCCGCCCCCTCACACCACAGCCCGCCATGACCCATCACTCCGTCCGCCTCGTCGCGCTCTGCGCAGGTCTCGTCGCCGTCTCGGCCTGCTACGCCGGCCGAGTGCGCAAGCCGGCGCAGGTCACCCCGGTCAACGTCGCCCTTGGCGACTCGCTGTTCAACACCGGCGCCTGCCAGCGGTGCCATGGCAAGGGGGGCGTCGGAGGACAGAACGCCCCGGCCCTTGATGGCAAGAAGTGGCTTCAGCTCAAGTCCGGGAGCTTCGACGAGATCGTGAAGGTCATCAGCGAAGGCGTCGCGAAGGAGGACATCAAGGACGCGTCGCATCGCTTCGCTATGCGCGCGCGTGGCGGCCCGATGAACCTCACCGACGCGCAGGTAGAGGCCGTCGCCGCGTACGTCTGGTCGCTGTCGCACAAGTAGCGCCCCGCGAGCACCTGGGACGGCTGGGGGCACCTGGGAACCTGGGAACCTGGGAACCTGGGGACCGGGGGGCCGGGGGACCGGGGGACCGGCGGGGCCGGGCGGCCCCGGGGCTGGGCGGCCCCGGCGGGCTGGGCGAGACGCCCCCTCCGGCTAAATCGTCAATTGGGGAGATGCTCGAGCCCCTTCGCCAGTTCATCCGCGAGCGACGATCGGTGGAGCTTTCGGCCGCCCCTGAGTCGCCCCACGACGAGATCCAACTCGCCGCCACGGCGCTGCTGCTCGATCTCGCGTTTGCGGACGGGGAGTTCACACTCCCCGAGCGAGGGCACATCGAATCGGCGCTGGGGCGACACTTCAACCTGGACGTACCGAGCGTTCACGACCTGCTGACGCTCGCCGACGCGCAACGCCGTCGGGCGGTGGATCACTTCCAGTTCACGCGGATGCTCTCCGAGCACCTCGACGTGGGCCAGCGTGTGGTGCTCGCGGAGGTGATGTACGGTGTGATCCTCGCGGACGGCAAGGTGCAGGATCCGGAGTCGATGATGCTCCGCAAGCTGGCGAACCTGCTCGACATCGAGCCCGGCTACCTCACGGAGGCCGGGAAGCGCGCGAACGAAGCGCGGGGGCGCGACTAGCGCCTGTCGCTGTGGCGCAACAGCCGGTCGAAGACCGGCACGGCGCTCAGCCGTACCCTCCCCCGCCCGGCGTCTCTATGCTCAGCACGTCGCCGGGCTGCAACTCCATCCGGCACTTCGCGGGCAGCGGCTTCCCGTTGAGCAGATTGCGCCCGGGCAGGCCGTCGGCGCCGCCCTGCGAGCCGCGCGGCGAGCGCACGCGCCGTTCGGTCAACAGCGTCACCGTGCAGCGCTCGAGCACGCGGTAGCGCCGCACCACACCGTCGCCCCCGGCGTATCGGCCCGATCCACCGGACCCCCTTCGCACCCCGTACTCCTCGATGCGAATCGGATACGCCTGCTCCAGCGCCTCGATGGGCGTGTTGCGCGTGTTGCTCATCCCCACGTGCACGGCGCTCGGGCCCGGACCGCGATGGCTCGCTCCCTGCCCACCGCCGAGCGTCTCGTAGAAGGTCCAGCCGTCCCCGCCGAAGGTGACGTTGTTCATCGTCCCCTGCCCCTGCGCCGGCGCGGGAACCCCCGCGGCGGCAAGCGCGGCGAACAGCAGGTCGGTGATCCGCTGCGACGTCTCGACGTTCCCGGCGGCCACCGCGCTCGGCCAGCGGGCGGCGATGAAGCAGTCGTCGGGGGTGATGATCTCGATGGGACGCGCGATGCCGTCGTTCGTCGGTACGTCGTCCTCGAGCAATGAGCGCAGCACAAAGAGCGCGGCGGCGCGCGTGACCGCCACCGGGCAGTTGATGTTGCCCCGTACGCGCGGGCTGGTGCCGTGGAAATCCAGCGACAGCCGTCCGTCGCGCACCCGCAGCATCACGCGCACGGGCACGAGCGCGTCAGTGACGCCGTCACCCTCGAGGAAGTCCTCCGCCTCGGCGTCGCGATCGCCGAGTTCGCGGAGACGAGCCACCGCGCGCCGTTCAGCGTAGTCGAGCAGGGCCGACGCGCCTGCATCGACGCGCTCAGTTCCCTCGCGGGCCCGCAAGGCGAGCCAGCCCGTCGCGCCCGCGCGGCAGGCGGAAAGCTGCGCGGCGAGATCGCCGCGCCGCTCACCGGGCGTGCGCACGTTGGCCAGTACCAGGGCAAGCAGTGACTCATCGAGGATTCCCTGCGCGACCAGTCGCACCGGCGGCAGAACGATCCCTTCCTGTACGAGCTCAGTGGCGCCGAACGGCATCGAGCCGGGACTCATGCCGCCCACATCCGCGTGATGCGCCCGCACCGCGGCGAAGCCCGCGATGCGGCCGCCGTCGGCGATCGCCTCGACCATCGTGAGGTCGGGAAGATGCGATCCGCCGTGGTACGGATCGTTGAGGAGCCAGACATCGCCGGCGGCCGGTC
>Ga0194120_10008100_pt1 | contig 14060 bp, 11 predicted proteins | sample TA2MahCa65mmetaG_FD_148642 | JGI IMG/M metagenome (GOLD analysis project Ga0194120, IMG submission 148642) | Freshwater microbial communities from Lake Tanganyika, Tanzania - TA2015019 Mahale Deep Cast 65m | ecosystem: Environmental > Aquatic > Freshwater > Lake | place: Tanzania: Lake... | reverse complement strand
GCGACTGCCGCTGCCGCTGCGTCTGTGGCTGAAGCCTGAAGCCTGTGGCTGTTTGCCTGTGGCTGAGAGGCCCACTCGGCGTGTCGAATTAACCGCCGGCGCAAACCTGTCACCCTGAAGGTGCAGGTTTGCGCCGGTTTCCCCGGGAAACCTGAGTTAATTCGATCGCCAAGGATTCAGGACCTTTTTTTGGCGGTGGATCATGGTGGCGTGGGGCCGGTAGTCACCGCCGCCGCGATCGGCTACGGTTCGCACATGGCCGCACCTGAACCGCCGCCGCACACCCGCTTCGCCCTGGTGGTCGGCGACGTCGCGCCCGAAGGAGCGCACTCCGCTGCCGGAGCGGTCGTTTTCCGCGGCGGACGGCTGCTGCATTGGGGCGCGGTCGCCGAGGTCGGCCACGGCCGGGCACTTGGGGTGTTTGATGGCGTGCTCTTCAACGCAGCGGATGTGCGGCAGCGGCTGACGGCGCGCGGGCTGGCCGTCGCCGGGCTCGACCATGCCCGCCTGGCCCTGGAGTGGTTGGCGGCGTTCGGTCCGGCGGCGATCGGCGACCTGCGCTGGCATGGCGCGCTGGCGCTGCTGCACAGGGCGCAAGGCGTGGTGCTGCTGGCCCGCGATCTGGTCGGCGTCGGTTGGCTGGGGCGGCTGGCGTGGCCAGGCGGTGCGGTGTGGACCAGCGACCCGCGGTGGCCGGCGGCCGAACAGGTGGCCGCTCCGCCGGGCTGGGTCGGCGTGTGGTCCACCGCCGGCCTGCAACAGCCCAAGGTCGCCTACGGGCCAGGCAACCAACTATTCCTGCGCGAGATTCCCGACGAGGCGCGCTCGGCGACAGCAGTGTCCGCGCTCGCCCGTGCCCAAGCCCTGCTGCACGACGCTGTGGCCGCCTGTGGCGAAGACGGCTTCGGCATCGACGCGCGTGCGGTCGCACCCATGGTGTGGCACGGCACATGCGGCCGCGGCGCCCTGTGGACGCCCGTCGGCACACGCAGGTGGCGTAGCCCCGGCGGCGCCGTGTGTTTGCGCGCGCGCGACCTGCGCGACGACGGCCCGCATGAACCGGTGGCCAGCGCCGACCCCGCCGACGCCGCACAGCGACTGTGGCGCTGGAACACCATGCCCGATGGCCCGTTGCGCGAGGCGCGCATCGCGGCGCTCGATGCCGGCGAGGCGCTGGTCGCCCCCCACCTCGACCCGGCGCTGCTGGCCTGGCTGGGCGCCCTGCCCCGTGAGGTGCGGCCGGCGTGGTTGGGGATCGGCGACCCTGCCGGCGAAACGGGCACCGACGGCAACGGCGGTTGACAGTTTGCGCCCGCTAGGTTCAAGTGCGCGCCCGCCCGCGCCCCGCCCGCCCGGGCCGTCGCCGTCCGAGGACCCCGCCATGACCCATCCCGCCGACTGGCCCAAAGCCGGCGCCATCGACCTCGACGTCCACGACCTGCCGCACGCCTCGAGTTCAACCGAATGGTGGTACCTGAACGGCCACCTGCGCACGGCGACGGGACGCGACCTGAGTTTTTTCGTGTCGTTCTTTCGCGTGGTCAAGGGCCGCGACGAGGCCACCGGCGACTTTGAGCACGCCCACTCGATCACCTTTGCGTTGTCGGACCCGGCAGGCCAGCGCTACTGGCACGAGTCGCGGGTGGACAAGGACGCTCCGCGCATGGGCCTGCAAAAGGTGGACCGCGGCGAGGGGGCGCGCGACCAGCGGCTGCGGCGGGCGATCCGCGAGGTACTGGTCAAGGGCAAGGTGCCGTACCCGGACCAGGTGTTCGGTGGCGAGGTCTTTGTCGATGCGCGCAAGCTCGACCTCGAATTCGACGGCCAGCGCCTGTCGAAGGACGACGCCGGCAGGTACCACCTGCACCTGCGCCAGAACCACGCGCACGTCGGCCTCGACGTCTGCTTCGCCCCCCAAAAGCCGGCGGTGCGCCACGGCCAGGACGGCGTGGTCAAGGGCGTATCGGGCGAGGACATGTTCTACTACTTCCTCCCGCGCTGCGAGGTGACCGGTTCGGTGCTGCTGCCGGGTGGCCCGGAACCGGTGACTGCGGGCCAGGGCTGGTACGACCACGAGTTCGGGTTGCACCAAGGCAAGACCACCGCCGAAGGCGAGCGCCAAAAAGGCCAGGAAATCGGCTGGAACTGGCTCGGACTGCAACTCCATGATGGGCGCGAGTTGTCCGCCTACCGCATGGTCGACGAACACACCGGTGAAAGCGTCGGCCAGTTGGCGGTGCTGGTCGCGCCCGACGGCAGCCGGCAGGCGTGGCACGACTTCACGCTCGACGGCGACGCGACCTGGACGAGCACGCGCACGTTTGCCGACTATCCGACCCGCTGGCGCATCGCGGTGCCCGACGCCGCCATCGACGTGGTGGCGACCGCCGCGTTCGACGACCAGGAGTTCATCACCGTCATCAGCAAGCCCGCGTTCTGGGAGGGCCGGGTGCACGCCCAGGGTAGGATTGGCGGCGAGCCGGTCGAAGGCCTGGGCTACCTCGAACACAGTGGACAGAACACGATTGCCGACCTCGACGGCTTCTTTTCGGCGGTCGGCCGCCAAGTACGCAAAAGCGTGGACAAGCTCGCGCCCCACGACCCCAGTTGGGAACAGGTGCGCGACCTGGTGGCCGCCCCCGACCGGCCGCAGTACATGCAGGGCGTCGATGTGCCGCAGTTCACCCGCACGATGATCAAGCCGGTGCGCGCCATCGTCGACCGCGGCGGAAAATCGTGGCGCAGCTACGCCGCGCTGGCCTGTTGCGACATCGTCGGCGGCGACTCGCGCCAGTACGTGCAATGGTTGGCGATGCCCGAGTTGATGCACGTCGGTTCGCTCATCGTCGACGACGTGCAGGACAAGTCGACCATCCGCCGCGGCGGACCGACCGCGCACCTGGTGTACGGCGAGGCGCTGGCCATCAATGCCGGCACGGCCTGCTATTTCATGGGTCAGAAGCTGCTGACCGGCCGGCAGATGTCGGCCGCCAACAAGTTGCGCCTCTACGACCTGTACTTCGAGAGCCTGCGCGCAGGTCACGCCGGTCAGGCGCTGGACCTCGACGGCGTCGATGCCGAGATGCCGCGGGCGGTCGAACACGGCGGCGGCACGTGGCTCGAGGACCGCGTACTCGCGGTGCATCGCCTCAAGACCGCGGTGCCTGCCGCGAGCCTGGCACGCATGGGCGCTGTGGTCGGCGGCGGCAGCGAGGCGCAAATCGAGGGCATCGGGCGCTTCTTTGAGTCGGTCGGCCTTGCCTTCCAAATCGTCGACGACGTGTTGAACCTGCGCGGCTTCAAAGGTGACCTCAAATCGCGCGGCGAGGACATCGCCCACGGCAAGGTGACGCTGCCGGTGGCCAAGGGCATGGCGCGGCTGGACCGCGGCGACCGGGCGTGGCTGTGGGATTGTGTGCGCCAGAAATCGGACGACCGGACGCAAATCGAGGCGGTCATCGCCAAACTGGAAGCCTGTGGGGCGATCGAGACGTGCGCGGTCGAGGCGCGGGTTTTGGTCGAAAGCGCTTGGCGGGCGCTCGATCCGCTGGTAGAGGACTCCCTACCCAAGGTGATGCTGCGCGCGTTTGGGTGGTATGTGTTGGAGCGACACTACTGAATCGAAGGCTCCGCGGCCGAATCCGCCACGCTGCCGCTCTGTTCGAGCCGTCGCGTCTCAGTACGCACACCTGACGCCAATCGTGCTCGTCACCGCTTTGGGGTCGTATTTCCAGCGCCTCCACGCCGGCTCCATCGCGTCGGAGTAGCCAAGGCCGCGCATGCACTTGTCGCCGGTCGGACTGGAAGCGGGCCCCTTGGGGTCGCTGCCGCTGGCCTCGGCCTTGCCGTAGTAGCTTGCGTCGTACCAGTCGGCGAGCCAGGTGAACACGTCGCCCTTCATCCCGTAGAGCGCGTACGGGCTTTTGCCCTTGGGCCGCGCGTCCACGGTGTCGGTCAACCCCGTGCCGCACCCTTTGCCCGCCAGCGAGGAGTTGTGGTTCGACTCGGTACAGGTGCCGGCCTGGCTGCCCCCACGGATAGGCTGGCGTTGAGGTGGAGCAATTGGTCTTCCACACCTCGCAGCCACCGCGCGCGGCGCGCTCCCACTCGTGTTCCGTTGGCAGGCGGCCGCCCCACCATTTGCAGTAGGCCTCGGCCTGCGCCCAGGTGATGCCGTTGACGGGGTGGCGGCCGCGGCCGGTCGCGTTGTAGTTGTAGGCGTTGCCGGCGTTGTTGACCTGGACCGGCGTCTGGCAGGCGCCCGCGGCGACGCATTGCGCCCAGGCATCGACGGTCGCCGGAAACTTGTCCAGGTCGCAGGCCGAGAGCGTGACGGTGTGCTTGGCCTCGTCGCTCGCACAGCCGCCGGTGGTGCAGCCGACCGCGGCCGTAGCGGCGGGCAGCGTCACCCTGCCGCCGTACACGCACTTTTGGTTGGGCGTGCAGACCTGCAACGCTCCGCAGACACTGAAGGTCTTGGTCGCGCCCTGCACGCACTGGCCGGTGGTGGGCGAGCAGCCGTCGAGGGTGCAAGGGTTGTTGTCGTTGCAGCCGGCGTAGAGGGCCGTCGCGCAGGCCCCGGCCAGGCTGCAGCTCGGCTGATTCCAGCCGGTGGCGCGCACGAACCACGCGTCGCTGCCCCCGCTGACGGCGGCATTGCCGGCATAGAGCAGATAGCCGCTGCTGTCGACGGCGACCGTGCGCAGGTTGCCCGAGGCCTTGGTCACTGTGGTGACCTGGACGCCACCCAGGCCGGGTCCCGCGAGCGCGATGAGGCCGTCCGGGTCGTTGGCACTTCCGCTATCGACCGTTCCCGCACCGCGCAAGGCGCCGTCCGGCATCTGCAGCCATTTGCTGAAACTGGAGTTGGCCGTTGGCACGCCGATGCTCACGGTTTGCAGGAGCTCGCCATCGGCGGCCATGCGGACCACCCACCCCTGCTGCACCCCTGAATTGTACTCGCCGGCGAAGATCCAACTGCCGTCGGGCTGCGGAAAGACCGTGTTCCAAACCGGCGCGTCGGTACCCGGCACGTAGGTCAGGGCACCCGTCGAGACCAGCGCCGTGTCGAGCTCCCACAGGCGGCCGCCCTGGCTGCCGGTTTCGGTCGAACTGCCGACCACGGCAATGCGGCCTTTGGACGTGAGCGCGATGTCGAAACACGCCTGCGTGCCGGGGTTGGCCAAGGTCGCCGACTTGCTGACCGTGCCGGCGGTGGTGAGGTTGGCCACCCAACAGTCCGAGGACGTGGTGGTGGTGGTGCCGACGACGTACCAGCCGGCGGCATGCTGGACGGCATCGGCGCCGACGACGCCCGTGCCGAGTTGCCACTGCGCCTTGACGACTCCGGCGGCGTCGAGCTGCACGCAAGGACCTTGGCGGATGCCCCGGACCCGGCGGTGCCGATGGCGAGCCAAGTGCCGTTGGGGCCGGTGGTCAGTCGCCGCAGGCTCTCGTTGCCGCCCGCTGCGCCGACCTTGGTGGGCGTCCCGCCGGTCCCGTAGGCGTCCATGACCACGACAAGGCCGTCGTCGTCGCCGTTAGGGTTGGTTCGGCCGACGGCGAGGTAGCCGCTCGGCGTGGCGATGACGTCGTAGATGTCGTCGATGGGCCCGAGGTGCTTGCTCACGTCGAAAAGCCGCAGCTTTTGGGCTGTGCAGGTCCCGCTTTGGCAGGTGCTGGCATCGCTGCACACTTGCTTGTCGTCGCAGGCGGTGTTGTTGGCGACGTTGGTCTTGGTGCACCCGCTGGCCGCCGCGCAACCGTCGGTGGTGCAGGTGTTGCCGTCGTCGCAGTTGACCGCGGTGCCCTTGCACAGGCCCTTGCTGTCGCATGCGTCGTTGGTGGTGCATGTGCTGTTGTCGGTGCACTGCTGACCGATGGACACCACGTTCTTGCAGCCGGTCTTGGGGTCGCAACTGTCCACGGTGCACTGGCTGCCGTCGTCGCACGACTGCAAGACGCCAGTGCATTTGCCCAGAGCGCACGTGTCCTTGTTGGTACACACGTTGCCGTCGTCGCAGGCCGCGGTGTTGTTGGTGAACACGCAGCCGGTGGCGGTGTTGCAATTGTCGCTTGTGCACGGATTGGCATCGGTGCACGCCACCGGGCTGCCGGCCTTGCACACGCCATCGGCGCAGATGTCGCCAGCGGTACACTTCGAGCCGTCTTCGCACGCGCTGCCGGTGAGCTTGGTGGTCGTGCAGCCGACCAGCGCGGCGCAACTGGCCGTGATACAAGGGCCGGCACCGCCGCAGAGGATGGGCGTGCCCTTGCACGCGCCGCCCGCACATAGGTCGCTTTGGGTGCATGCGCTGCCGTCGTTGCAGGCGATGCCGTTGTTGGCGTGCTGGCAGCCTTGCAAGGGGTTGCAACTGTCGTTGGTGCACGGGTTGTTGTCGTCGCACATGTAGGTGCCGACGCACGAGCCCTTGCCGTTGCACTTTTCGCCCGCGGTGCAGGCGTCACCGTCGTCGCAGGGCGCGGCGCTGGGCGCGGTGGTGCAACCCGTCGCGGCTGCGCAACCATCGAGCGTGCACGAGTTGCCGTCGTCGCACACGGGGGCCTTCGCCCCGGGCGCCGCGCCGCACGCGCCGACTTGGCAGGTCTGGGGGGCCGCGCACTTGTCCGCGCCACACGGCTCGCCGTCGGCGACCGGCTTGGGTGCGCATTTGCCCGAGGTGCAGGCCGCGGACCGGCATTGCGTGCCAAGGAGCAGCGCCGCACATTCGCCATCGGCAACGCACTGCACCGTCTGTAGGGCTTTGCACACCTTGAGGACGCACACCCCCGCGCCACACTCGCCAGCGGTTGCGCAACTGTGGGTGCAGGTGCCGGCGATGCACTGGTCCCCACCGCAGTCGTCGCCGACGCCGCACGAGCTCAAGAACGCGCGCCGGCCGCGGGATTCGCCGCCCAGGCACGCGCTGGCACCCAAGGCCAGGGCCAGGGCGACCCAGGCGCGCCCGCTCGATGTCCACCGTCCCGCCATGCCGAGCCCCGCCCCGTGAGGTCAGCCCGGGGCCGCCTACATCGGGCCGCGAGGATAACGCTTTGCGCCAGGCCGGGCCAGCGTGACGGCAACGGACGGGCGAGGATCCGAATCAGGGTTCCAGAAGATCCGGCCGATGATCACCCATTTGGCCGTGCGAACCGCCGCCTGCCGTGAGCGGGGCCGAACAACGGAGAGCGGCATCTGGGCGCGTCCCTGCGGGACCGGGCAGGGCGGCCGGACTAGGAGTGCGCTGGGGAAAAACGTACCGCGGTTTTCCGGTTTCGCCAAATTCCTGCGCGGTGCTCTTCCGCTGGCGGCTGGTGTGGTCCTTGGGCGCGGGTGGGTGCCCTTTGCGCCGGCCTGGGCTGGCGACCTGGGTGTGCCGTTGCGGTCTGGCCGAGAAGTACAGCGGATCGCGACGCCGTACGGCGAAGCAAGCGGACCAGGGAGGGCGGATTGGCTACTTGCCCGTTGGCGCCGCCTCAGTCGGCTTGCTGGCCACAGCCTTTGGCAGCGGCCAAACCGTCACCGGCGCGGCCTTTCCGCTCGGCAGTGGTGGGGCCACAGGTGCGCCTTGGACGGTGCCAAAGACCCACGTCTTGGGCTTGTTCTTGTCCAGCGCTGGCAGTTGTGGCGCCCCCTTGAGGCGCTCCTTGATCGGGACGTTCGACGTGTAATCGGCCTGCGTGGTCATCACCGGCACAACGGGCATCGCCGGCTGCGGCTTGCTGTTCTTGCAGGTATTGGCGTCGGCCGCAGGGGCCGCCTGAACGGGCGCGGGCGGTAGTGCCGTGTTCGACAGTTTGCCAGCGGCAAGCGCGGTCACCATCTGCGGGTGCTTGGCAGCGAGTGCCGAGAATGTGTTGAGAAATGCGGCGTTGCCCGGGTGGGTAGCGTTATTCGGCTTGGGCAGCCCCGCGGGCAACTCGGCGTTGGCGGTCGCAGAGAGGCTTGTAGCCACAAGCAAGCACGTGGCGGCAACGGATGTGCGAAAGTCGGGGTACATGGTCGCTCCAATGTGGGCAAGGGTGTGAGGCCGCGTTCAGTACGGGTACTTCCCGTTGCACCAGGGTGGCGTTGGCTTGGGGTTGAATGATCTGCATTCCGGCTCTGGATCGCGGCAGCAGTCGCTGACCTGCTGCCATACGAGCACCCCGTCAACGTACCGCTCATTGCACACGAGACCGTCCGTGATCTTGAGGCAGCACATCTTGCCGAGTTCTGCAGCCGTGCATGGACAACCTGCGGTCTGCGGCAGGGTGCAGTCAGGGTACGTCTTCGCGTCCTGAACTCGAGGCGCGTCGATGGACGCGTCAGTGGCGGCCGCGACATCTGGATCGGGATCCAGTGAGGTTTCTGCATCCGCTGCCGCGTCGAAACTGTCTGCGGTGGACACATTAGCGCGGCCCGTGGAGGCGTCCACGCTAGCGGCCGGCAGTGGCGCAGGGCTGCCGCAGCGGAGCGCAAGCACCAGTGCCATTCCCGCTAATGTCGCCGCGCTAGGCTTCGCGGGCTCGAAGTTCAGTTGCATGTGGACCTCCTTTCCGGCGTTGCTCAGTCCTTGACGTCGGGGTCGTCGTTTGGTGGCAAGTTGCCGCAAAAGTGCTGGCGGTAGTCGCCGATGCGCTTGCAGATGTAGTCCTCCATCACGCGAAAATCGGAATGGACAGTGATCTCAGAATCTGGCGCGCCGTCAGCGTGCGGGTAGAACATCAGGCCGGGCTCGCCAGGAATCGCTGACGCGAACAACCCAAATACGTTGTCAATCGCGCTGTCGCTGTAGAATGCTGCGGCCGTCCCGGGCTGAGAAATCGCCCATTGGTTCTGCACGTAGTCGACCACCTTCACGATGTCAAGTCTGTCCGACAGCCCGGCAGACCAGGTCGAAAGTCCCAGAACCAAGTCCAACCCGGCCACTTCGACCACGCCGTTTTAGACGCTTCCGGAACGCAGACATGGTCTGGCCACGGAGAAATTCAACGGACGCACGCAGGACCGCCTTGCCGGTTGGCGCGCCGCCCGTGGCGGGGTAGGCTGCTCATGCGCAGTGCGCGCGCGGGTCGGCCCATGCACCACATCACCATCGCAGGCCCCGGCGGCTACGACCGACTGCACCACCGCAGTGTCGCCGACCTGCGCGCCGGCCCCGGCCAGGTGCGCGTGGCGGTGCGCGCCATTGGCGTCAACTTCGCCGACTGCATGGTTCGGCAGGGCCTCTACGCTTCGGCAAAGGTCTATGTCGGCTGGCCGATCACCCCGGGTTTCGAGGTCGCCGGAACCATTGACGAACTCGGCGAGGGCGTGCAGGGTTGGGCGATGGGCGATCGCGTCGTGGCGCTGGTTCGGTTCGGCGGGTACGCAACGCAAGTCCTGTGCGCACCGCAGTACCTGATGCGCCCACCGCCCGGGTGGAGCGATGCCGAAGCCGCGGGCTTTCCGGCCGTGTTCCTGACGGCCTGGTACGGCCTGCACCACCTGGCCCATGCCCGGCGCGGCGAGGCGGTGCTCATCCACTCGGCAGCGGGCGGAGTCGGCCAAGCGCTGGTGCAGTTGGCGCTGGCGGCCGGCTGCCGGGTGTTCGGCGTGGTCGGGGGCGCGCACAAGCTCGCGGCCGTGCAAGGGTTCGGCTGCACAGCGGTCGTCGACAAGTTCGCGACAGCCTGGAAGCCCGCGGCGCGGGCTTTTGCCCCAGAGGGGTTTGCCGTGGCGCTGGATGCCAATGGCGTGGAGACCCTGGCGGACAGCTACGGTCTGCTCGGCCCCGGCGGCAGGCTTGTCGTGTACGGCTTCCACACCATGTTTCGGCGCGGCGGGTCGGGCCGGCGCAACTGGCCGCTGCTGGCGTGGAACTGGCTGCGCACACCGCGCTTCAACCCCTTGGCGCTGACCACCGACAACAAGAGCGTGCTCGCGTTCAACCTGTCGTTCCTTTTCGAGCAGACGGCCGTGCTGGCAGAGGCGCTCGGGTTCCTGCTGCCGCTGTGCGAGACCGGGCAGGTGCGGCCCCTGCCGGTGACGACGTTTGCGCTGGCCGAGGCAGCGCGGGCGCATCAGGCGTTGGAGAGCGGTGCGACCACCGGCAAGTTGGTGCTGGTGGCGTGACGGCCAAGACGGCGGCCGGGCGAGGGGTCGAGCGGTGGCGGCTGGCGGTGCCTCCGGTCTGCCCTGACCCTTTGCCTGTCCCTGAGCCTGTCGGGCGCCGCTGTGGGAGTGTTCTGCCAGCGCGGGTTCAGCGCCGGCTGAGCCTGAGCCCCGTGCGGGGCACGGTGCTGCGTGGAAATGTGCGCATTGCCGCATCGGGGACCTGCGTGCGGATGGCTCTGGTATCACGGTCATTGGGAGCGTACAGGGCTTTCAGGTTCAGCCGGCTGCGCCGGACAGGCGCAGGCGCAGGGTCGGCTTCTGCCAAGAATGCACGGTGTTGCGATGTGATGGGCGTCGAAGCGGAGCACGCCGCGGAGGCGAACATGCCCGGCACCGAATTGTGTTGGGTCCTCAGGCCTCCGGCCCGCGCCTACTTGCCGCGCAAACGGTCCAGCTCAGCCAGCAACCGCCGGACCTCGGCATCGGCGGCGAGGCGCGCCAGGTGTTCGGCGTTGGTCCTCGCTTCGGCATGCGCCGCCCGCTCGGTTTCCGCTTCCGCCAGCCGTGCTTCTACCGCTGCCCGCCGTGCTTCTGCTTCCGCCCGGTTTGCGCCGGCGCAGCGCCTCGCACGCCTGCGACGCGACCCGCATCGACTTCGCCCCCTGCACGGCCTAAGGGACTGGAAAACAATAAGTCGATCACTCCCACATCAGGACGGAGCCGCGAGTCGGACCTTTGGTCCGCGAGCTGGCGACCCACGGAGCAAGCAAGCGGGCCCGAGAAATGATTGAGTAAATCATTTCCTGGCCCTAAGATCGCCCCGCTGCGCGCCCCGCGGCGGCGACGATCCTGGAGGACCCGATGGCGACCGCCCCCCGTTGGCAGGCACGCAAATCGACGATGCGGCTGAGCCTGATTGCGATCCTGGTGCTGGCGCTGCCCCTGGCCTGCGGCAAATCCCCCGAACCGCCCGACGCGCGCCCCGCCGACGCGCCCACAGCGCCGACTGCGGCCCCCACAGCGGGCCCGGCCATCACTGCCACACCCAAGCCCAAGCAGCCGCGTGGCGCAGCGATGACGGTGCCAAGATGGATCTGGTGCGGTCGGCGCCGAGTTTCCGCGTGGGCGACACCGCGCACCTCTTGCCACGCACGGCCCTCGCCACGGGTTCGGCGCTGCTGACGCTGGAGCGCGAGGGCGTGATGCACGCCGAAGTGTCGCCGTGGCGCGGCGCTGGCAACGCCCTGACCGTGCAGTTGACCGGCGCCCATCTGCCCAACGTCGTCGCCGGCGTGGTGCTGGTGCGCGGCGCGGCCCCGGGACTGGACGAGCGCACACCGCGGATGCAGGTCGGCCTGGCCAACCTCGGCGTCGCCGCCGACCAACAGCGTTTACAGGTGCAGGTCGCGACCAACGCCGACAGCTACGAACCCGGCCAGGAAGTGACGGTGACGGTGCGCCTGCGCCATGGCGACACGCCGGTGCGCGGCGAGGTGGCGCTGTCGGTGGCCGACGAGGGCGTGCTTTTGCTGGCTGCCTACAAGACGCCCGATCCGCACGCGGCGCTCTACGCCCACCACGACCTCGCGGTGCGCACGGCGGCCAACTGGCAGCGGCTGGTCAAACCGAGCGACCCCACCCGCCACGAACCGGACGAAGGCGGCGACGCGGCGGCGCAAACACGCACGCGCAAACGCTTCCTGTCCTCGGCCCTGTGGCTGCCGGCGCTGGTCACCGGGGACGACGGGGTTGCGGTCGCCCGGTTCACGGCACCCGACAACCTGACGGCGTTTCGGGTGATGTCCATGGCCGGCGACAGCAACGCCCACCTGGGCTCGGCCGACCGCCGGTTCACGGTCAAGAAGGCCTTGCAGATACAGCCCGTGGCGCCGCGTTTCTTGAGCCCGGGCGATGCGGTGACCCTGGGCGCGCTGATCCACAACCACACGGGCGCCAGCGGCACGGCGACGGTGCGCCTCAGGGCCCCGGGGTTGCAGGTTGCGCTCGCCGAGCAACAGGTGCAGTTGCCGGCCGACGGCGCGGTGCGGGTGCCGTTCGAGGCCACGGCGACCGGCGACGGCGAGTTGACCCTGCGCTTCGAGGTCGCGTTGGGTGCCGCGCGCGACGCCGTCGAAACCACGCTGCCGGTGGTCGAGCGGTTGCGCATCGACCGCACGGTAGCCGGGCGCGGCCGGGTCGATGGCAGCGCCCAGGCGGCCCTGGCCTTCGACACCGCCGGGCTGGTGGACAAGGAAAGCCACCTGACGCTGGACATCGACCGCACCGGCCTGTCGGCGCTGCAACCGGCGCTGCGCGACCTCGTCCACTACCCCTACGGCTGCCTGGAACAGACGCTGTCGGCCTGGGGCCCGATGACCCAACTGCGGGCGCTGGCGACCGACGTGCCCTTGGGTGGGGTCGCCACCGCCAAGCTCGACGACTACCTCGCCGCTGGCGCGCTGAAGCTGTTGACCTTTCAAGATGCGTTCGGTCATTTCGGGTTGTGGCCGGGCAGCACGCCCAGGCCGGGGTACACCGTGGTCGCCATGCACGCCATCGCTGCGGCGGCCAAGGCGGGCGTGGTGGTCGACACGACCTTGGTGCGCAACGGCTGGCCGGCGCTGGAGGCCTGGGCGACCTCGGCGGAGGCCGCGAGCGGCGCGGATCTGGCCACACTGGCGCTGGCGGCGTGCACGCTGGCCGAAGCGGGAAAGCCAAGCGATGTCGCCCTCCAGCGGCTGGGCAGGGACCGCAAGCGGCTGTCGCTCTACAGCCAGACGTACTTGATGCGCGCGCTGCACGCCGCCAAGGCCTCGGCCAGCCAGATCCAAGCCGTACTCGACCCCCTGGTCGCGGCTGTGCAGACCACCGGCGAGCGCGCGTGGCTGCCCGAAGCGGACGAAGACCGCGACTGGTGGTGGCCCACGGCCGATCACGTGCGACCGACGGCCGCGCTGCTGACGGCCTTGCTCGCGGTGCGCCCCAACCATCCGCTGCTGCCCAAACTGGCGGAACACCTGGTCGCCAGTGCCCAGCGCGGCGGCAGTTGGTCCAACACCCACGACAACGGGCTGGCCGTGCAGGCGCTGGCGGCCTGGGCGCGGGCGCAGGCCTCTGGCGAGGCCCGCACCTGGGCGGCCGCGCACCGCAACTGGACCGTCGACGCCGACGCAGAGGGCCGCCCATGAACCACGTCGTTCTCTGGTCACTGGCTGCCGCGACCGCGCTGACCGCGCTGCCAGCCGCTGCCGCCGACCGCGTCATCTACGTGCAACCGCTCAGCCCCGCGCCTGGGCCCAAAGTGACCGACGCCGTCGAAAAGGGCCTGCGCGCGACCTTTCCGGTCCAGGTGCGCTGGCTGCCGGCGGTGCCGCTGCCCAAGGTGGCGTTCTTCGCGCCGCGGCGGCGCTGGCGGGCCGAAAAGCTGCTTGTGTACCTCGCGCCGCTCTTGCCCAAAGACGGTGCCAAGATCCTCGGCCTGACCAGTGCCGACATCTCGACCACCAACGGCGATGTGCCCGACTGGGGCATCCTGGGCCTGGGCAGCCTCGACGGCAAGGCGTGCGTGCTCTCGACCTACCGCAGCCGCCGCGGCGTGCCCGTGCGCGTGGCGCTGGAGCGCGTGGCAAAGGTCGCCGTCCACGAGGTCGGCCACACTTTCGGGCTGGAACACTGCCCGAACCCTGGGTGCCTGATGCAGGACGCTGGCGGCAAGGTCAAGACGGTCGATGAGGAGCACGCGCTGTGCCCGAAGTGCCGCGCGCAGTTGAAGGCCGCGGGGGTCGAGGTGCCGGGCGGGCGGCGGGTGCCTTGGCGGCATGTGGATTGACGGGGGCTACTACCTCAGGCACGAAGTTCGCGCCGGGTTCCGGCGCGCAACAGGGCTGAGGTACTTCCGGCCGCGGCTGCGGCCGGCCGCGGGGGTGAGCGCGCATGGGCGCGCGAGGGGGCTGCGAGCCCCCTTCACGCAACGAGCAGCTAG
>Ga0194120_10008099_pt1 | contig 14061 bp, 13 predicted proteins | sample TA2MahCa65mmetaG_FD_148642 | JGI IMG/M metagenome (GOLD analysis project Ga0194120, IMG submission 148642) | Freshwater microbial communities from Lake Tanganyika, Tanzania - TA2015019 Mahale Deep Cast 65m | ecosystem: Environmental > Aquatic > Freshwater > Lake | place: Tanzania: Lake... | reverse complement strand
GGCCACCCTCGGCGTTGGGCTATAGGCCACCGGCGCCGGTGGCCTATAGCCCAACCCCGGCATCACTCGATCAACAACCCGCTATGCAGTAAACTCCCATTTCGCTTGGTACAAAAAATCAGGCAGGCCAACTGGACCCCTGCAAGATCGATCCAGCGTTCGAGCGTGCGCGCGAGCCGGTCGATCGACATCGGCTTGGGCATGTAGTCGTCCATGCCGGCGTCCTGACAGCGCTCGGCCTCGCCATCGAGCACATTGGCTGTAAGCGCAATGATCGGCAGTCGCGAACGACCCTGGCTCTTCTCGTGCTCGCGAATGGCGCGGGCGACGGAATAGCCGTCGAGCCCCGGCATCTGGATATCGAGAAGCAGGGCGGCGTATTCGCCCTCGGCAGTCTTGGCCAGGGCCTCGCGGCCGTTTTGGGCGATCTCGGGGCTATAGCCCAGGCGCTCGAGCTGGAGCGCGGCGATGCGGGTATTCACCGGGCTATCGTCGACGACGAGCACGCGGAGCCCGCCGCCCCGTGCTTCCTTGGTCCAGTCCCTGGCCTCTTGCGGCCGCGATTCTGCTTGTTCGAGCTCCACCGTGAAACTGAAGGTCGAACCCTTGCCGGGCTCGCTCTCGGCCGCGATTGTGCCGCCCATCAGCTCGACCAATTCGCGGCAGATGGCGAGGCCCAGGCCCGAGCCACTGAAACGGCGCGTCGTCGTGGTGTCAGCCTGTTCGAAGGGCCGGAAGATCCGGCCGAGCATGTCGGGAGCGATGCCGATGCCGATGTCGGAGACCGTTACTCGCAAGATCAGCGACTCGGCCCGCGACTCGGCGACGGCGTGCAGCGTGACGGCGCCGATATCGGTGAACTTGACGGCATTCGAGATCAGATTGTTCGCGACCTGACGCAGGCGCAGCGCGTCGCCGACGGCGCGCAAGGGTACGGAAGGATCGATCACCGCTTTGAGAACCAGGCCTTTCTTGACCGCTGCCGCGGCGAAGGTCTCGACCGCGCCCTTCAGGACTTCGCCTGGCGAGAAGGGCGCATCGGCGAGCTTCAGCTTCGAAGCCTCGATGCGGGAAAGGTCGAGGATGTCGTTGATCAGCGAGAGCAGGCTATCGGCCGAATCCCGCGCGACGCGGACGAGTTCGGCCTGCTCCGGCGGCAGCTCCGGCGTGTCGAGAAGTTCGAGCGTGCCGACCACGCCGTTCATGGGCGTGCGGATTTCGTGGCTCATATTGGCCAGGAACTGGCTCTTGGCCTTGTTGGCGATCTCGGCTTCGACCAATGCCGAGCGCATCTTGTCGACCAAGGCGGCGTTCTCATAGCCGAGCGCGATCGTGCGGCGGTACATGGCGTTGGTGTCGTTGGCCCAAGCGGCTTCCGAGACGAAGAACAATCCAAGCACGAAAGCCATCGCCGGCGCCGGCGCATCGCCCATCAGCGCGACCGAGCCGATGAAGGGCAATGCCGCGGCTATGGCGAAGGCATAGAAAGCCGGCCGATAATAGGACCGGCCGATCACCGCGAGCGTCACCATGGTGATGACGACCATCATCGCGGCGAGGCGCGGCCAAAGGTCCTCATGGCGCACATAGACCGCGCCCATCACGCCCCAGCAGAGCCCGGCCCAGGCCGAGGCCGCCGCGTAGACATTGCCCCAGAAGGCGTAGCTTTCGTCGCGCGGCTCGGCACGGGCGTAGGCGGCGCGGATGAGGTCGAACGAGATCGCCGCCAAACCGTAGGCGACGATCAGTCCGATCGAGAACCAACGCGGCGCCAGATCCCAGAAGTACCAGACCGCGAGCAGCATGATGATCAGCGGCACGTAGCGCGTCACTTTGTGAATCGCGAGCATGCGCCGCACCAACTCGGCTTCGACCCGGGGATCGAGCTTGGCTTTGGGACGAAGAGCGGTATCGGTGTCGGACAAGGTCTGAATGATGCCGAGGAGGAAGCGCGGAACCATAGCACGGCCCCTTGAATTTCAGGCAACGGCCATCCACCTAGGATGAAGGAGGGCAATATGCGTTACCGCCTTGTCCTCGCTCTTGCCGGGCTGTTGAGCTTTGCGGCGCTGCCAGCAACGGTCGACTGCGCGCTCGAGATCTCCAAGGTCCGCCAAAAGCTCGAGGCTTTGCCGGGCTATGTCTCGACCAAGCTCAAGCAAGACGCGGCCAATCACTTGTCCTGGGCCGAGCGGGCGCTTCGGATCAAGAGCGAAGGCGATTGCCTCGATCATGTGAAACGAGCGCGGGAGATCGTCGACCAGCGTTGACTTTGGGCCGCGTCGCTTTCGCGCCGCAGGCGTTGGGGCTATAGTCCCGGCCCTTTCATGAGCACCATCTACGCCCTATCGAGCGGCCGCGGCCGCGCCGCCATCGCGGTCATTCGCGTCTCCGGACCCGAAGCGGGACCGGCGCTCAAAGCCTTGTCGGGCAAGGATCTGCCGATGCCCCGCCGGGCGACGCTTCGCAAACTCACCGATCCCCAATCGGCGACGGCCATCGACCGCGCGCTGGTGCTCTGGTTTCCCGGCCCTGGCAGCGAGACGGGCGAAGACTTGGCCGAGTTTCATATTCATGGCGGCGAAGCAACGCGCCTTGCTTTATTCGAAGCCTTGGGCCGCATGCCTGGCTTGCGACCGGCCGATCCTGGGGAGTTTGCCCGGCGCGCTTTTGTGCATGGCAAACTGGATCTCACCGCCGCGGAGGGCTTGGCCGATTTGGTCGAAGCCGTGACCGAGGCCCAGCGGCGCCAGGCCTTGCGTCAATTGGATGGCGAACTCGGGGCCCTTTACGAGACTTGGCGGGGCCAACTGCTCGGCCTTCAGGCCATGGTCGAAGGCGAGATCGATTTTTCTGAAGATGGCGTGCCGGAGGGCGTTTCGAAAGCGATTCGGCCGCAGATATTGGGGGTACAGGCGGAGATACTACAACATCTAGGGGATCACCGGCGGGGCGAGAGACTGCGCGAAGGCCTGAACGTGGTCATACTCGGCGCACCAAATGTCGGCAAATCCACGCTCCTCAACGCCCTCGCGCGCCGCGATGTCGCCATGGTCTCGGACATACCGGGCACCACGCGCGACGCGCTGGAAGTCGCCTTGGATCTCGGTGGCTATCCCGTAACGCTTGTCGATACCGCCGGCATTCGCGACGCCGCCGATAGCCTCGAGGCGGAAGGCGTCAGGCGCGCGCTGGCTCGGGCGGAAGCGGCGGACGTCAAGGTCGTTCTGGTCGACGCTTTGACCTGGCCCAAGATCCAGCCGGCGGCCGAAGCGCTTCTGGATGGGAATAGTCTGTTGGTAGTGAGTCGTTCCGATCTCGCGGCCAAGCCGATCGAAGGTCAAGGCCGGCGGGTCTGGCCGCTATCGGTCAAGACCGGCGCGGGGCTCGAAGACTTGCTGGCGGCCTTGACCGCAGCCGCCCGGGAACGCCTTGAAATGTCAGGGGAATTGATGCCGACACGGGCGCGCCATCGCCAAGCCCTGGAGGCGGCGGCCGCTTCCCTGGGCCGGGCGGCATCGTCTAAATCATTGGAATTATTGGCAGAAGACCTTAGGCTCGGGATCAGGTCACTGGGCCGGATTACCGGTCGGGTCGACGTCGAGGATATGCTGGACCGGCTTTTTGCCCAGTTTTGCATTGGCAAATAGGCTAAAATGTTTCACGTGAAACAACGGCTTTGACCCTGTGGAAAGACATGGCTAAGATATTGATATGACTCATCTAGATGTCATTGTTGTGGGCGGCGGGCATGCCGGCTGCGAGGCGGCGGCAGCGGCTGCGCGCCTAGGCGCTCGGACTATGCTCTTGACCCACCGGCTGGACACTATTGGTGAGATGTCTTGTAATCCGGCGATCGGCGGCCTGGGCAAAGGCCACTTGGTCCGCGAGATCGACGCACTCGACGGGCTTATGGGCAGGGTCGCCGATGCCGCCGGCATTCAATTCCGAATGCTCAATCGCAGCAAGGGACCGGCGGTCCGCGGGCCCCGGGCCCAGGCCGATCGCCAGCTCTATCGCCAAGCCATGCAGGCTGCGCTCGTTGCGCAGCCGAATCTAATAATTCAGGCCGGATCGGTCGATGGCTTGGTCATCGCCTCGAACCGCGTCTCTGGGGTCAAGCTGGGCAATGGCGCAGTCATCCTTGCGGGTGCTGTCGTCATAACGACCGGGACTTTTTTGCGTGGCCTTATGCATGTTGGCCAGGTTAGGACCGAAGGTGGTCGCATTGGCGAGGCCCCGGCTCTTGGCCTTTCCATATCCCTCCGGGCAATCGGCTTTGATCTCGGGCGCCTCAAGACCGGAACACCCCCAAGGCTCGATGGCAAGACCATCGACTGGGCCAGGCTTGAAGTCCAGAAGGGCGATGACCCGGCAGTGCCTTTCAGCTTCCTGACCGAGCGGATCACCACCCCCCAGACGGTCTGCCATATCACCTCGACCACCCCAGAAACGCACCGGATTATCCGGGAAAATATCCACCTGGCCCCGATATATTCGGGCCAGATCGAGGGGGTCGGGCCCCGCTACTGCCCCTCGATCGAGGACAAAGTGGTGCGCTTTGCCGAGCGCAAGCGACACCAGATTTTCCTTGAGCCAGAGGGGCTTAACGACAACACGGTATATCCTAACGGGATCTCGACTTCGCTCCCAGCCGAGATCCAAGACCGCCTGGTCCAGACTATACCGGGCCTTGAGCAGGTCCAGATTTTGCGCCCTGGCTATGCCGTCGAATACGACTATGTCGACCCCCGGGAGCTCCACCCCTGGCTCGAGACCAAGCGGGTCGCCGGGCTCTACCTCGCTGGTCAGATCAACGGCACGACGGGTTATGAGGAAGCGGCTGCGCAAGGACTGGTCGCCGGTCTCTCGGCCGCGCGCAAAGTCACCGGTAGAGATCCGATCTTGATCGATCGATCGCAGGCCTATGTCGGGGTCATGATTGATGACCTGGTGACCCGGGGTGTGACCGAGCCATATCGCATGTTCACTTCGCGAGCCGAGTATCGTTTACGCCTGCGAGCCGACAATGCCGATCAGAGATTGACGCCTCTCGGACTTGAGATCGGATGTGTCAGTTCGAACCGTCGCAAAAAATTTGAACACAAGAAAAATCAAATCATCGAAGCACAAGGTCGATTCCGCGATTTGAAAATTTCGCCTTCTGAAATTTCGAAGCGCGGCATTCCAGTGAATTTGGACGGCAGCTATCGATCAGCGTTTGATCTGCTGCCGCTCCCTGGCGCGGGCAAGGACCGCGTTTTTGAAATTTGGCCTGAGCTGAGAAATTTCGATTCGGACGTTCTGGAGCAGATTGAAATCGATGCGCTGTATTCGGGATATTTGGCCAGGCAAGACCAAGACATCAGCGCCTTCCGCAAGGACGAGTCTCTGAGCCTTCCAACCGATCTCGATTATGGCAAGGTTGGCGGATTGTCGGCTGAGGTCAGCGGCAAGCTGGCTCAGATCCGCCCGGTGACCCTGGGCCAAGCGAGCCGGATTTCCGGCATGACCCCGGCGGCGCTGACCGCCCTCTTGGGCTATGTCCGCAAGGACCGGCGGCAGTCGGCGTGAGCCCGGACGAGTTCGCGGCCAAGGCCAATGTTTCACGTGAAACACTAGGCCGATTCGAGGCTTACGCCGACCTCCTAAAGCGTTGGCAAAAAAAGATAAACTTGATCTCTGACTCGACTCAAGAAGCACTCTGGCAGCGCCATTTTCTTGATTCGACTCAGCTTTTTGCGCTAGCGCCTCCGGGCGCCAAGGCATGGCTTGACCTCGGCTCAGGGGCAGGGTTCCCAGGGCTAGTACTCTCCATCTTGGGGGTCCCTGAAATGCACCTGGTGGAAAGCGATAGCCGCAAAGCCGCTTTCCTGGCCGAGGCTGCAAGGGTCACCGGGGCCAAACCGACGATCCACAATCAGAGACTCGAAGCCCTAGATCCTTGGCCCGTTGACGTCATCACCGCGCGCGCTTTCGCGCCTTTGCCCCGGCTTCTTGATCTAGCTAAAGCGTTTATTACCCATCAAACCACCCTCCTGTTGCTAAAGGGACAAGATGTTGAGGCTGAATTGACAGAAGCCTCAAAATCCTGGAAAATGAACATCGAGCGCTTTGCTTCGCAATCCGATCCGCGAGGCGTGGTTTTGCGCTTGAGGGGGTTAGACCATGGATCAGCCGGCCAACCAGACCCAAAATGAAGGCGCATCGACTGCACCGACCAAGTCGCCGCGACCCATTGCGGTAGCGAATCAAAAAGGCGGCGTCGGCAAGACGACCACGGCCATCAATCTCGCCACTGCCTTGGCCGCTTGCCAGCGCCGGACCCTGATTATCGATTTCGATCCTCAAGGCAATGCCTCGACCGGTCTCGGCTTCGACCGCAACCGGCGCCAAGCGGTCGCGGGCACATATGAAGTGCTTTGCGGCACGGCAAGCATCGCCCAGGCGACCCATGCGACCGCCATTCCTGGTCTCGACATCATCTGCGCGACCGAGGATCTCGCCGGAGCCGAGCTCGAGCTCGCCGACATGCCCAGGCGCGAACGCCGTCTGCGCGATGCCTTGATCGGTCTCGACAGCTACGACTACGTGCTGATCGATTGCCCGCCGGCGCTCGGCCTGCTCACCCTCAACGCCATGGTCGCGGCGCAGTCGGTGCTGATCCCGCTGCAATGCGAGTTCTTCGCTCTCGAAGGCCTCTCTCAACTTCTGCGCACCATCGAGCGCGTCCGGCGCAATCTCAACCCGACACTCGAGCTACAAGGCGTCGTGCTGACCATGTTCGACATGCGCAACAACCTCTCCGGCCAGGTCGCGTCCGACGTGCGCGCGCATCTGGGCGAGAAGGTCTACAACACAGTCGTGCCCAGGAACGTCCGCATCTCGGAGGCGCCCTCCCACGGCAAGCCGGCGCTGATCTACGACTTCCGTTGCCCGGGCAGCCAGGCCTATATCAAGCTCGCGAGCGAAATTCTGCGCCGCGAACTCCTGCCGCCCGCGCCGCCGACCGACACCAAGGTCGCGGCTTGAGCATGGCGGCGTCCGGCGGCGACGAAGGCCGGCCGAGCAAGGGCCTCGGTCGCGGGCTCTCGGCGCTTCTAGGCGACATGCCGAGCGAGACCGCGGCCGCGGCCGATCGCGCGCGCGCGCTCCGCGAACTGCCGGTCGAAGCGCTCCGCCCCGGCAAATTCCAGCCGCGCCGGCATTTCGATGCCGAGGCGATCGAACAGCTCGCCCAGTCGATCCGCGAGAAAGGCATCATCGAACCCTTGATCGTCCGGCGCATGCCCGACGATCCCAATGCCTACGAAATCGTCGCGGGCGAGCGGCGCTGGCGCGCGGCGCAACGCGCGCAGCTTCACCAAGTCCCGGCGGTGGTCAAGGAACTGACCGACGCGGCGGCGCTCGAAATCGCGCTGATCGAAAACGTCCAGCGCCAGGATCTCGGCCCGCTCGAAGAATGCGACGGCTATCAACGCCTGATCGACGATTTCGATTACACCCAGGAACAGGTCGCCCAGATCGTCGGCAAGAGCCGAAGCCACATCGCCAACATGCTGCGCCTCACGCTGTTGCCCGAGGCGGTGAAAAAACTGATCGATTCGGGCGATCTCACCGCGGGGCATGCGCGGGCGATCATGACGCTGCACAATCCCGTGCCGGCCGCCGACATCATCGTGCGCAAGCGTCTCAATGTCCGCCAGGCCGAGAAACTCGCCAAGCGGCTCGCCGAAGGCGCCTTCAAGGACGGCAAGACCAAAGGCAAGAAAACCAAGACCAAGAGCGCGGCCGAGGCGCCCAAGGACCCTGACACGCTCGCGCTCGAACGCGACCTGACCGCCGCGCTCGGCCTCGACGTCTCGATCGTCCAGGGCGCCGAACCGATTACCGGCGAGCTTCGCATCGTCTACAAGACGCTCGACCAGCTCGACGATCTTTGCCGCCGCCTCGCCATGACGGTCGGCCCGGGGCGCTGAGCGCTTGACCAAACTGCGGCATTGCCGCATAGTGTGATCTTGCAACTCGTCCGAACCAAGATCTACACGCGGGAGGTACGCCGCCTCCTGGATGAGACCGATGTCATGGAAATCGAAAATCGGATCGCGGAAAATCCGACCTAGAGCCGCAAGACAAGGCGGCGATCAAGACTTTCCTTGGAACTCTGAGAGGGTCTCATGCCTAAGGCAAAAGTCAGGAAGAAACTCTCCCCGCTCGGCCGCAAAATCATTGCTGGCCTGAAAGAAATGCGGGGCCACATGCAGGGAAGGGTCGTTCTCAAATCGCGCAAAGTTCCCGGTCGCGTCGATGTCCGAGCCATCCGGAACGACATCGGTCTATCGCGTCCCAACTTCGCCAATCGCTTCGGTCTTGATGCCCGCGCAGTGCAGGATTGGGAGCAAGGTCGACGCCGTCCCGACCGCGCCGCCAGGGTCCTGCTGACCATCATTTCGACCGAGCCCGAAGCGATCGACCGCGCGCTCGACGCGGCCGGTTCAAAGCGCTGATCGCCGAGTTCAAGCAACTCGCCAAGTTCCTCTGAACCGGCCGTGGAACCTTTCGCCGAGCTTCTGCGCCAAGGTGCAACCAATGCCTGGTTCTTCGTGCCGACCGCGATCCTGCTTGGCGCGCTTCATGGCCTCGAGCCGGGGCATTCGAAATCCCTGATGGTCTCCTTCGTCGTCGCCGTCCGGGGCACGGTGCCGCAAGCCGCCCTCCTCGGCGTCTCGGCCGCGCTGTCGCATTCCCTCATCGTCTGGGCGCTCGCGATCGGCGCCATCGCCCTCGGCGACGAACTGATCGCGGACAATACCGAGCCCTATTTCATGATGCTCCCGGGCGCGATCGTGCTCGCCATGGCGGCGTGGATGCTGAGGCGGCAAATCAAGGCGCCGATACCAGCCTCGGACGATCATCGCCATGGCGGCCACGGCCATGGCGAACACGGTCACGATCACGAAGCCGATATCGCCCGACGCTTCGCCGGCCGCCAGGTCGGCAACGGCGAAATCGCGCTTTTCGGTCTCTCGGGCGGGCTGTTGCCTTGCCCGGCAGCCATCGCGGTCGTGATCATCTGCTTGCAGATCCGCGAATACGCCCTCGGCCTCGGCATGGTTGGCGCTTTCTCGCTCGGCCTTGCGGCAACCCTGGTCTCGGTCGGCGTGCTGGCGGCCTGGAGCGCACGCCATGTCGCGCGCCGCGCGCCTTGGATGGAAGACGTCGCACGCAAACTGCCCTATCTTTCCGTCTTCTTTGTCGCCGCGCTTGGACTTTCCGCCCTCCTGCAAGGACTAACCGGACTGCCCTGACATGCCGCGTCTTGCCGTCGCGCGTCTTTGGTACGAAGCGAATTCCTTTTCGCCCGAGATCGCCGATCTCGCCGCCTTTCGTCGGCGCGAGTGGGCGATGGGCGAAGCGGCGCTTGCGGCCCATGTCGGCGGCACGACCGAAATCTCCGCCGTTGCCGATCTCGTGGCGCGCGGGCAATGGCAAGTCACCATGCTGCGCGCGGCCTCGGCCGGCCCAGGCGGGCCGATGGACGAGGACCTTTTCGCGCAGGTGCTCGACGACATTCTTACTGGTCTCGCGGGCGGCACTTGGGATGCGGTCTATCTTTCGCTCCACGGCGCGCTTCTGACGACGGCGCGACCGCGCGCCGATCTCGATCTGGTCAAGGCGGTACGGAGCATGATCGGCCGGACGCTGCTCGGCGCGTCTTTCGATCTTCATGCCAATCTCGCGCCCGAGATGGTTCGCCATCTCGACTTCGCGTCGGCCTATCGGACCTATCCCCATGTCGACATGCGCGAGACGACGCAACGTGTGCTCGGGCGGCTTGCGCGGCGTCTCAAGGGCGAGAAGGCGCTTCATGGCGCCGTCGCCAAGGTCGGCGCGATCTTGCCCAGTCACAATATGCGAAGCGATTCCGGCCCGATGGCGGACATCCAGCGTCGTGCCCGCGAAGTCGAGCGCGATCGCCGGCTTGCCGATTCGAGCGTCTTCGGCGGCTTTGCATTCGGCGACAGCCCCGATGCCGGCGCCTCTGTCATGACCTGGGCCGAAGATGCCGCCGACGCCGAGGCGGGCGCGCAAGAACTCGCCCAAGCCATGCGCGATCTTGCGCCGCGCTTCGCCGTCGACTTGCCGGCGCCTTCGCGCGCCCTCGCCCTCGCCCTCGGCGCGCCGCCGGGTCTGGTCGCCGTCACCGAGCCGTCGGACAATCCCATGTCGGGCGGCCTCGGCGACACGACAGGTCTCTTTCGCGCTCTCCTCGCCGCGCGACCCACGGTACCAACGGTCTTCGCCTTTTTCGCCGACGCCGCGATGGTCGAGCGCGCCAAGGCGGCCGGCATCGGGGCTGCGCTCGATGTCGGGCTCGGCGGGCGCATCGCGCCGGAGTTCGGGGACAGCGTGCATGCGCGCGCGACCGTGCTGCGCCTCACTGATGGGCGTTTCGTCAATCAGGGCCCGATGGAAAAGGGCGTCGCCATCGACCTCGGCGGCTCGGCGGTGCTTGATGTCGCCGGTATTCGCGTGATCGTCACGGCGAGTTGCTACGCCGCCGACGACCCGGCCTTCTATCGCCTTCATGGCATCGATTTCGCCGCGACGCGGCTCCTCGCGGTCAAGGCCAAGAACCATTTCCGCGCCGGCATGGGGCCCCATTGCCGGACCATCATCGATTGCGAAACGCCCGGACCGGCGACCTCGGATCTCGCCTCCTTGCCGTTTCGGCGCATTCCCGAAGCCTTGCGTCCCCTGCCGAAGGGCCATTAAGGTCGCCTCCTTCGACGGAGGGGAAAATGACGCGGCTCAAGGACAAGATCACCATCATCACCGGCACGACGTCGGGCATCGGCAAGCGCACGGCCGAGATGTTCCACGCCGAAGGCGCGGTGGTGATCATGGGCGCGCGGCGCGAAAAGGAAGGCCGCGCGCTCGAAGCCCGGCTTGGTGCGCGCGCGCATTTCCTGCCGACCGATGTCACCAAGGAAGCCGACGTCAAGGCGCTGGTCGATTTTGCCGTCGCGAAGTACGGAAGACTCGATGCGATGTTCAACAATGCCGGCGGCCCGGCGCCGGTCGGCGGCATCGAAGGCATTCCGATCGAGGGCGTCGACCGCGCCATGGCGACGCTGTTCAATTCCGTCCTCCTCGGCATGAAGCATGCGGCGCCGGTAATGATCAAGCAGCGCTCGGGTTCGATCATTTCGAACGGCTCGGTCGCGGGCCTGCGCGCCGGCCTCTCGTCCTCGATGGTCTACAGCGCCGCCAAGGCCGCGGTCATTCACTTCACCAAATGCGTCGCCATGCAGCTCGGCACGCACAATGTCCGGGTCAACACCGTCTCGCCCGGCGGCGTCGCCACCGGCATTTTCGGCAAGGCGCTCGGCCTCGAGGTCGAAGCGGCCGAGCGCACGGCCGAGATCGTCAAGCAAGGCCTCGCCCAGATGCAGCCGATCCCGCGCGCGGGCGCGGTCGAGGACATCGCCAATGCGGCGATTTTCCTGGCGAGCGACGAAAGCAGCTTCATCAACGGTCACGATCTCGTGGTCGATGGCGGCGTCACAGGCGGCCGGCCTTGGGCGCAACTCACCGCGGCGCTCGACGGCATGCGCGGCGCCTTCGGCATCAAGAAGTAGCACCCGGTCGCCTCGCCCTTCGTGACGCGGCCTATGGCCGCTCCTCAGGACGAGGCATGATTTGCCCTCGCCTCATGCTGAGGGCGAGCGCATGCGAGCGTCTCGAAGCACGAGGCGTTGACCTACGCGCCGAAAAAGCGCGGCAGCCAAAGCGTGATCTCGGGCACGTAAGTGACCAGCATCAGCACGACGATCATGGCCACGTAAAAGGGCCAGATCGTCTTGGCGACCGCTTCCATGGTCACCTTGCCGACGGCGCAGCCGACGAACAGCGTCGCGCCGACCGGCGGCGTCACCAGACCGATGCCGAGATTGACCAGCATGATGATGCCGAAATGCACCGGATCGACGCCGAGCTTCATCACCACCGGCAGAAGGATCGGCGTGCAGATCAGGATCAGCGGCGCCATGTCCATCAGACAGCCGAGCACCAGCAGCATGATGTTGATCATGAGCAAAATGACGACGCGGTTGTCCGATAGCGTCAGGAAGAAATCGGTGACCTGCGCCGGCAGACGCATCAGCGCCATCAGGTAGCCGAAACCCGAGGCGAAGGCGATCAGGATCATCACCATGCCCACCGTCTTGACCGTGCGGTGGACTAGATGGGGCAGCTCGCGCCATTTGTAGTCGCGATAGACCAGCATGGTGACCAGGAAGGCATAGACGCAGGCGACGGCCGCCGATTCGGTCGCGGTGAAGACGCCCGACAAGATGCCGCCCAGGATGATCACCATGGTGCCGAGGCCCCAGAGGGCGTCGATAGCGATCCTGACCGCCTTGCCGAGCGGCACGAGCTCGCCTTTTGGGTAGTTGTTGCGATGGGCCATGCCGAGGCAAAGCACGATCAGCGCGAGGCCGAGCAGCATGCCCGGGAAGACGCCGCCCAGGAACAACCAGGCGATCGAGATCGAGCCGCCGCCGGCGAGCGAATAGATCACCGCATTGTGGCTCGGCGGGATCAAGATCGCCTGAACCGAGCCGGTGATGGTGACGTTGACGGCGAAGAGCCGAGGATAGCCGGCCTTGACCATCTGCGGGATCATCACCGTGCCGATCGAGGAGGTGTCGGCGACGGATGAGCCCGAGATCGCGCCGAACATGGTCGAGGCCAGGATGTTGACGAGCGCGAGGCCGCCCCGGATGAAGCCGACCAGGACATTGGCGAAGGCGACCAGGCGCCGCGCGATGCCGCCTTCGGCCATGATCGCGCCGGCCAAGACGAAGAAGGGAATGGCGAGAAGCGAAAACTTCGAGACGCCGTCCGAGATCTTGAGCATCACCGCTTCGTAGGGGATGTCGATCCAGACCGCGCCGACGAGGGCCGCCGCGCCCATGGCATAGGCGACGGGCACGCCGATGGCGATGAAAAAGAACATGCTGCCGAGGAGAACGAGCGCGTCCATGGCCGGCCCCTCAGTCCGCGCTCGCGGGTTCGCGGTAAATGAAGGAGCCTGGCGGCGGTTTGCCGATCCAGACGCGCTCGATGACGAACAGCATGGTGATCACGCCGCCGAGCGGGATCGGCAAATAGGTCAGGCCGACCGAGAGAAAGGGAAATTCCGCGATCACCTGATACCAAGTGATCTGGCAGAGCTGGACGCCCCAGACGATCATGAAGAGAGCGAGCGCGGCCATGAAGCCGTCGGCGGCGAGCAGGACCTTCTTTCGCGTCGCCTCGGGCAAAAGATCGGTGCCGAGGGCGACGCTGATATGCACGCCTGCGCGGTAGCATGACGCGGCGGCGAGGAAGGTGAACAGCACCATCAAGAGCACCGAGAGCGGCTCGGGCCAAGGGAGCGCCGAATTCATCACGTAGCGCATGAAGACGCCGATCGGGATGACGATGGTCATGATGGTGAGCGCGACGCCCGAGACGACGACGCAGAGAAGATAGATGGCGTCCATCGCCCGCACATAGTCGCGCTTCATGATCCGGGTGACCTTCCTAAAGAAGAAGGCCGGCCGCTCCCTCGGGAGTCGCGCCGGCCTTCCACGAACGAACTAACCGCTTCTCACTGCACCGCGTTGATGCGCTTCACGAGATCGGCGTATTTCGCGCCGTATTTGTCCCAGACCGGCTTGACCGCGTCCTGGAACGGCTTCTTGTTGGCGAAGGTGATGATTTCGATGCCGGAAGCCTTCATCTTGGCGACCGACTCCTCCTCCATCTTGTACCAAAGCGCGCGCTGTTCGAGCTGGGCCTCGCGCGAGACCTTCTTGATCAGCGCCTGATCCTCCTTGGAAAGACCCTCCCAGCTCCGCCGCGAAAACACGAAGATCTCGGGGATAATCAGATGCTCGGTCATCGAGAAGTATTTGGCGACCTGGAAGTGGTTGCCGGTGACGTAGGTCGGCGGATTGTTTTCGGCGCCGTCGACCACGCCCGTCTGCATGGCGTTGTAAAGCTGGTCGAAGC
>Ga0194120_10008094_pt1 | contig 14068 bp, 9 predicted proteins | sample TA2MahCa65mmetaG_FD_148642 | JGI IMG/M metagenome (GOLD analysis project Ga0194120, IMG submission 148642) | Freshwater microbial communities from Lake Tanganyika, Tanzania - TA2015019 Mahale Deep Cast 65m | ecosystem: Environmental > Aquatic > Freshwater > Lake | place: Tanzania: Lake... | reverse complement strand
TATCATCAGGAGAGAAAGCGATCGGAAGGTTGACCGTGAGTTCGATCGGTGAATCGAATCCGAAGCCGCCGCCCAGATTGCCCTCCCGGTCGAAGGCGACAACCCGGCTTCTTCCATCATTCAGATAAACCGTTCCAAAGATGTATCGGCCGCTCCAGGTCAGGTTCTGCAAGCCAAACTCGGATTCGCCGCCAAGATTGGGCTGGTCGAAAGATTCTTCGTCAAGATAGGCGCCTTCCCGGTTATAGACATTGATCACAAACCGGTTCTGGCTGCGCTGGCTGACATAGAAAAGAGAGTCAATATAGACAATGCCACTCGCCACACTATCCCCCGCAGCGCCGGTTACCGGAAACTGATGCATAAGGCCGAGAGCCGGCAGTGAGCCATCTGGATAAACGACCCGGGCATCGGAGATCTCAAGCGGTCCATTGCCGCTGTTGTGAACTGTTATGTCTGCGTCGGTGAGCGAGCCATCGGGCCGAAGCGAGCGTTCGATGCGGTCAGTCGCCTGAATGGCCGGCTGCCCCATTCGAACCAGCGGGACGTTTGTGATCTCTCCCGAGACGACCTGAAAGGAGAGGAACGAGCGGGCAAAGCCGTCGCGGCGATAAGACACGTTTTCGTAGTCGCCGGGGCGAAGGTCATTCAGGCTGTAGTTGCCGTTGGCATCGGTTATGGTCTCAATACCGCGAGGGTGAAAGACGATTACGTCGGGAACGCCTTGCTGGATGTTTGAGGCGAGGACTACCCGGCCGCGGACGTCGCCGCGCGGCATTCGGACTCCGGTGGTGAACTTTAGGGCGAAATTCTCAGTGATGGGTGCCGCACCTGGGGCGTACCGGTTCCAACGTGCGTATTGAATGCCGTCGCGGTTGTCGGGGCTGCGAATGCCGACGACGGCAAAGCGGCTGCGCGTGTCGGGCCCAGCCATACTCTGAAACCGGCGGTATTGATAGATGATTTCGGAGTCGCCAGTAGGTGTCGGATAGAGTTCAGAGTTGTGAAGGAGGATCTGAAAGTCAACCTGCGCGGTGATCAACTGGTCGCCGGCACCCTGATAGAGTTGAACATCGCTCCATTCGATGACGAAGAGTCCTTCATTGGCGAATTCGTAGGCGAATACTCCGAAGCGCCCAAAGTCGTCGAAGTCGATGGCGATATTCTGCCAGAGCGGGCAGAGTTGGGCGAATGGCGCGGCGCCGCCGGGGATTTCGGAAGCGTTATGGGAAGTGAAGTCGATCGAAGCGGGATCAAACGAGGCCCAGCCGTTAGTCGATACAACGAGTTGATCGAATTCCTCTCCGTAATAGCGCACCGGGAAGGGGAGGTCGATCAGTGTCGAGGCGCCGGCTTGACCGCGCAAATCGGTAATGTCAAGGCGCTGGCCGCGGGCCTCGAAAGGCTCGACGTCGGCGTTGATCTCACGCCAGCGAAAGAGGGGCCGCTCGGGCCAACGTTCATCGCCGCTGTCGAAACAGAGATAGCCATAAGCATCCGGCCCGACGGGATCGCGTTCGGCGGGTTCTCCGATGCTGATTTCAATCGGCAGGGCGATTCGAAAGCCGTCGCCACTCTCGATGCGAAGTTCCAGGCGCGCAGTCGAGCCGGGAACGAAGTAGGAATCGATTGCAATAGCATAAGGTGCATCCGGACGGCCGGCACGATCGGGATCAAGCGAGGCGATGTTGCGCGCGCCGACTAAGACCCGGACGTCGGGCGACAGGCTGACAAGTTGGGTAGCAAGCGCTCCAGTCGCCCGATTGCCGCGATTGACAATGGTCGGCAGGATTGTTCCATTTTGCCCGGGAGCGATGTTGTCAAGTGCGAGTTCGCCCTCAAGAACCGGGCGAGGTCCGGCAGTCGTGAACTCGAAGGCGGCTTCCTGACGGATATTCTCGCCGATCAATAAGTCGATCTGGACGCGAATGCGGGTGCCGCCGGGGCATTCGGCGGAGAGCGTAAGGTCAACTTCATCGGCCAATCCACCGCTCTCGCCGGAATTGATGTCGTCAATCCGGGCGCGATCCCGGGAGAACGAGAGGAAGGGGCTGTCGGACGAGAACTCGGCGACGATGTTGCTCGCGTCATCACGACCATTGTTGACCAGTGTCAGGGTAAAGTCAACGCTCTCGCCATTGACGACGATGCCATCGCCCTCCCCATCGACTGCATACTCAACCATCTCCAGGCTGACCGGCGATGCCTCAACCTGCCAATTAGTTACGTAAGTCTTGTAGTTATGCTTGTTTAATGATATGGCGAGATTATCTTCGACCAAGCCGTCAGGAATGGTGAAGCGGACTGCCCCATCGCCATCAGTCATGGCTACAAGTTGGATGGCATCAGGTTGGCTGATGACAACGACGGCGCCAGAGACGGGTTGGTTTGTCGTAGAATTGCGGACGACGAAACTGACCGAACGAGCCCCGGGTTGCAGGTTTTCCGGCAGCGAGGTGGCAAACTGCCCGGGCGCTGCGCTATAGATGCTGATAGTGGGATCGCCCAAAAGGCGGATCAACCGGGTGGCGTAGTCGAATGCAACTACCGTGTCATAGCCGGTCTGTTCAGCCCAGGCGCGCTCCGATGCCTGCTCCAGGAGAGCCGAGAGATAGAACTCAGCCGGGGTCCACATATTCGAGTCTATGGCCTTGACCGTTCCCTTAAGGAAAGGCTTGATGTGGTGGTTGTCCCAGTTGTAGGTGTTAAGTCCCAGCGCTCCGACCGGCCCGCGCGGGTCATTCTGCTCCACCCGTGCGAAGAAGGGATAGAGTATCGGAGGGCCATAATGGTTCATCAGAGCGACGAGAAAGGGATTGCTAAGGTGGTTACCATCCATATCCCGGGTGTCGGCAACGTCGTTATAATCTTCCTCGTTGACCGCACCCCAGAGATAGCCGTTATCAAGAACGAGCGACGCGCCGCCCTCTTCCGTTAGCATAGTGCGGAATGAATTGAAGGCTTCGCCGTCACGTCCGCCAAGAATAGTGGTGAACTCCCGGTAACCGTTACGAGCGAGGACATTGCGCATCCAGAAGATGAATTCGCGGTCGTCGGCAAGCGGCTGTTGACCCGGGTCATCGTGATCGGAAATGACTGCTGCGCGATACTGCCACGGTCCCCGCGGTGCGACCGGATCGACCTCATAGCGCAAGGAACGGTCGATACCGCCGATTAAACTTGCCGCGGTGGGGAACATTAATCGAGATATGATGATCTCTGGGAATAGGTCTCCCTCGCCATCAAAGGTGCCAAATTCAAGATCGCGATTCAAGTTGACTTCGTCCTCTTCGATCTGCCCTATCCGGCCATTATAGCGCTCCTCGAAAAAGGACGGGAAGAAGAGCCTTTCATCACGATCGATGGCCGCGATCAGTTGGTCGCTGCCGACAATGATCAAGTAGTCGAGTCCCTCCTGCTCGTAGCGTGGGATGACGAACTGGTCTTTGATCTCCTGTGGAGTCAAGTCACCGGCATCGATGGCGACGGTTTCGACCTCGTAGCCGAGCCGCCGCTTGCGGTTGGCAAAGTCCCGGGTGATGCGGTTGCGCGCCAGTTGGTCGTCAAGTGCTGATGGATAGAGTATCAACATCCGGCCGAGGGAGGTGGCAACATCGTCGCGGCGGGCGGTCCACTCAGAACGGGGATTTATTACGAACGACGCGAGGACACGACCAAAGAGCGGTCCGGGATCTCGGGCCGGCTTTATCGACTCGAAGACCCCGGGCTGGGAGGTGAACTCCAGAGACACCTCGATCCGGCTGGCAATATATCCTTCACCGTAAGGGTCAATTCCAACCGGCGCTACGCCGATGGGAACAAGCCTTACGCCTCGCATTAATCGGGGCTCGCCAACCTTTACCAGAGGCTGCTCCGCATGCATTAGGTCGGTTTCCAGGCCGTCAGCGTTTCGACCATTTACTGACACCACAGTTGCCCGAACACTCCCTCGTGAGGGAATCGCCACCCAACGTTGAAAGCGTGACGCTATGATGAGGTCGGAGAGCGCATTGCTATCATACGGAAGCGGCGTCTGTGGCAGGTCGAACGTGAGATGTAGCGACGTTGAGCCGTGCTCGATCACCGACACGGAGCCCGTTCCAATCGGAAGGTCCAGAGTGGTGGCAGGTCGCGATGACCCTGCGCCAAAGACTCGAGAGGTCAACGCGATGCAGAAGAGAGCAACCGCAAAGTCGGAAGGGCGACGATGTGAGCGGCGCGAGTTGCTGAACACGAGTGTTAACTCCTTCAAGGGCGATGAGTCTGTTTAATGGACGATCAAGCGGCGGGGCTGTCGATCCCGCCGAGCCGGTATTCATTCAGTTTATTGCGCAAAGTGCGAATCGAAATGCCGAGTTGGTCGGCAGTCCTCTGGCGTTGACCCTGGAAATGCTCAAGAGTCGCGAGAATGTGGCGCTTCTCAATCTCGGCAAGGGTAAGCAACCCGTCGGAGTCAGAAGCGAAAGAGACGGGCATTGATACCGATACGGAGGTTCCTGCAAACTCTATAGGCGGTTCATCCATCAGGAAGAAGTCGCCAAGTTCGATTTGATTGCCCCGACAGAGCACCACGGCGCGCTCGATGGAGTTTTCGAGTTCCCGAACGTTGCCGGGCCAAGGCGCGTGGAGAAGATAGTTCATTGCCGGCTGGCTGATCCGTTCGACGGGGCGTTCGTGCATCCGGGCATAACGCCTCAGAAAGTGATACGCCAGGACCGGAATGTCCTCCGGACGCTCGGTCAAAGTCGGCAGTTTGATCGGTATCACATTGAGACGATAAAAAAGGTCCTCACGGAAGCGGCGCTGCTGGACGGCTTTCTCTAGATCGACATTGGTCGTCGCGACGACCCGGACATCGACCTTGACCGGATGGGGTGAGCCGATGCGTTCAAATTCGCGTTCCTGAAGTGCCCGGAGCATTTTCGGCTGTAAGCCGAGCGGAAGTTCACCGATCTCATCAAGGAGCAGGGTTCCACCGTCAGCGGTTTCGAAGCGTCCTTTGGTGGTCTTAAGCGCGCCGGTAAAAGCACCTTTTTCGTGGCCGAAGAGTTCCGACTCGATGAGTCCTTCGGGCAAAGCGCCACAGTTAACCTTGACGAACGGACCGTTAGCACGAGCGCTGAGAAAGTGAATCGCACGGGCGACGAGTTCCTTGCCGGTGCCTGAAGCACCGGTAACCAGAATGGTTGTCTGGGTTCGGGCTACAGTGTTAATGATATCGAAGATCCGCTGCATCTTCGGCCCGGGACCGACCAGCCGGTCGAGGATTTGACGCTCTCCGAGGGCGGTGCGCAGTTGCTGGTTTTCGATCAGCAGGCGACGATGACGCAGTGCTCTGCGGACAACGTAATCGACCTGATCGATATCAAGCACCGGCTTGGCCAGGTAATCGAAGGCGCCAAAGCGCATCGCCTCGACCGCCTTTTCGATGGTCCCAAAGGCAGTCAACAGGATCACCGGGACCGAAGGTTGGTAGCCGATACAATACTTGAGGAGTTCCATCCCGTCCATCCGCGGCATCTTGACGTCGCTGATGACGGCGTCGAAGGTGCGGGTTTCCAGTAACTCCTTGGCTTCGAGGCCGTCCTCGGCCGTTATGACATCGACTCCTCGCGGCTCAAGAGCGGTTACAAAGAAAGCCCGCACCGGCTCCTGGTCATCGACCACGAGGAGGCGAGCGCCGGAGAAAATCGGATCGACCGAATTGGAAAGAGATGATTCCATCAATGTTATTGAAGATAAGTCAAACTCACTGCCAAGTCAACCGGCATCTTCTGATGTTGCCAAAGTGCTGGAGTCAGACTATATTTTGGGGTTGAGTCAGAAGACGTCCCAAGACCTCCAATAGATGGGTAGCCGGACGTATCATATTACCTTTGCTGCAACCAGAACAATAGGATTCGTTTGTCCACTGGAAACTCCTACGAAGCAGTCGTCGTCGGCAGCGGCCCGGGCGGGTATGTCGCAGCGATCCGGTCGGCGCAATTAGGCCTTAAGACCGCGGTCATCGAACGAGACAAAGTGGGAGGCATCTGCCTCAACTGGGGCTGTATTCCGACCAAGGCGCTGCTCGAGTCGGCTCGCCTGCTCGACGAGATGCGCCACGCCTCCGAGTTTGGCCTGATCTGCGACAACCCACGGATAGATTGGCCGGGGGTGATCAAGAAGTCGCGCGACGCAGCTACGAAGATGTCGAAGGGCGTCGAGTATCTCCTCAAGAAGAACAAGATCGACGTTCACAAGGGCACGGCGTCATTTGCGGATCCGCATCATCTGAAGGTGTCCGGCAATGGCGGAACGACGACGCTTGAAGCGAAGCACGTCATATTGGCGACGGGGGCGCGGCCACGGCCACTGCCGGGATACGAGTTCGATGGCCAGACGACCATTGGCTATCACGAGGCGATGGTGCTGCCGGAACTGCCAAAGCGGATCCTGGTGATCGGGGCGGGTGCCATTGGGGTCGAATTCGCCTGGTTCTATTCGGTGATGGGTGCCGAGGTTATGATTGTGGAGTTGATGGATCAGATACTCCCCATCGAGGACGCTGAGGTGGCGGCGGTCGTTGAGCGATCATTCGTCAAGCGGGGCATCGCGGTGCGGACGTCGAGCAAGGCTAAGGGCGTAAAGAAGGGGAAGTCGGGCCGGACCTACACCATTGAGACGCCGAAAGGGAGCGAAGAGTTCAGAGCCGATGCATGCCTCGTCGCGGTAGGGGTGATGGCGAACACCGAACAATTGAGCATCGACAAAACCGGGCTCGAACTGCACAAGGGGTTCTTCAAAGTCGATGCCTTTATGCGGACTAATGTGCCGGGCATCTATGCCATCGGCGACTGCGCCGGAGCACCGCTCTTGGCTCATGCTGCTTCACACGAAGGCATCTGCGCCGCCGAGACCATTGCCGGGCATCCCAACCCCGGCATCAGTCACGATAATGTTCCGGGTTGCACCTACTGCCACCCCCAAGTCGGGTCGGTGGGGCTGACCGAAAAGAAGGCGCGCGAAGCGGGGCACAATGTGTCGGTCGGGAAGTATCTCTTCCGGGCAAACGGGCGGGCGGTTGCCGGTGGAGAGACTGACGGGTTCGTCAAATTCGTGGTCGATAAGAAGTATGGCGAGGTGTTAGGGGTGCACATCGTCGGCCCCGGCGCGCCGGAACTGATCGGTGAAGTGGTGTTGGGGCGGCAGTTCGAACTGACCGCCGAGTCCTTCGCAAGGACGATCCATGCCCACCCGACGCTAAGTGAGGCAGTGATGGAAGCGGCGGGGGACGCGCTGGGGGTAGCGATACATATTTAGCCATATGGAAGCGAAGGAGGGGAGCATGCACTCAGGACCAGGCCCGGAATTTGGCCAAGGAGGAGATTTCAATACAGGTATCAGCCAGATTCGTCTTTATTCCGATCTCGCCTGGCTTTGGCCCATTATGAGCCCCCCGGAAGACTATGAAGAGGAGGCTGCAAATATCCACCGCCTTATTCAAGCGCACGCTGGTCGTAAGGTCGAGACGCTTCTGGAACTAGGTTGCGGTGGGGGACATAACGCCAGTCATTTGAAGAGGCATTATCGTGTAACCGGAGTCGATCTGAGTCCGGGAATGTTAGAAAACTCCCGTCGGCTTAATCCAGAGATAGAGCATCTGGAAGGCGACATGCGAACCGTTCGATTGGAACGACGTTTTGACGCTGTTCTTATTCATGACGCAATCAACTACATGACTACCGAAGCCGAATTGACAGCGGCCTTCAAGACAGCTTGGGAGCACCTTGAACCAGGCGGCGTCTTCGTAACGCAGATTGAGCAACTTCCCGGTGGGCTGATAAATTATGGTGATAACGGTAAGCAACATAGACACGACAATACTCGCTTGGTGTTCTATGAAGATAACTACGATCCAGATCCAACTGATACAACTTATGAATGCACTTTGGTCTATCTAATCCGCGATGGTGAGGATTATCGAATCGAGTCTGACCTTCATATACTTGGTATCTTCCCGCTGACAACCTGGATGAGCCTTTTGCAGGAGATTGGCTTTAAGGTCTATCGAACAGAATACTCTGGGATGCCTATGGTGCCCAAGATGCCCATACTGGCTTGCGTTAGACCTCTTGCATGATCGCTTGGAGAGTTGGCTGTCCATACGTGCTCTTTGTGGCCACCTGAGTGACCTTCGTGTTTCAAAAAGAGCCATCCGACTACCGCCGCGTATGGGGCTTGCAACTGAAGGCTCATGCCGAAGTCCTTGGCGGGGAGCCGGATACGGTGATCTTCACTGAGCATAAGCCGGTCGTTACCATCGGCAAAGCAGGCGGGGAAGACCATTTGCTGGTCAGCCCCGAGCGGCTGCGAGAGTTAGGCATCGACCTGGTGCACACTGACCGCGGCGGGGACGTCACCTATCACGGACCCGGGCAGTTGGTGATCTACCCGATCTTCGACCTGCGGCGGCACTACCTCGATGTCCACCGATTCCTGCGCGACCTGGAGGAAGTTGCCATCCGGGTCCTGAGGGAATACGGCATCGAAGGCTTCCGGGTGCCGGGCAGAACCGGCGTCTGGACCGCGAAGGGCAAGATCGCCGCCATCGGCGTCCACGTGAAGAAGTGGGTGACGTATCACGGGATGGCGTTCAACGTTACTGATGAAGTGCTACGAGGCTTTCAGCAGATCGTTCCCTGCGGGATTGCGGACGGGGGAGTATGCAGTTTGGAGGGATGGGGGGTGAAGGAAATCATATCCATAATAGCAACAAAATTTGCAACAAACATCGAATTGCATTTTGACCACAATCAAGACTGATACATCAAGCCGTTTGGCACTGTTCAACAACGTTCAGTTTATTTACGAATTGAACCTTGCTGAACTAGAACTTTTCTCATTTGGCTTGCCTTTTCACAAGTCGAGCGATATGAGGGAATTCCGTTTACTTAATTCGCGCGAATCCATATTAGACATTCTCAAGCAGCGAACGGCTTACTTTGAGATTGTCGATGAAGATGAATCAGATTATGCAATCATATCTCGCAAGAATCGAACCCGTTCAGTTAATCAATATCTGACGCATTGGATCTATCCCTATAAAGGGAAATTCCACCCTCAAATGATACGCGCACTATTGAATATTATCGGATTGCGCCCTGGCGATACACTATTTGAGCCCTTTTGCGGAAGCGGAACGGCAGTTCTTGAAGCGCTTCTTTTAGGCATAAATTCAGTTGCCATAGATGTTTCTCCGCTATGCGTGCTGCAGACACGCGTAAAGTCGGAGTCCTACAAGGTAATCGAACGTATTGTCAAGTATAAGGAACGCCTGATAATCGAATCGCGAAATGATTTATTTTCAAATAGTCACAAATATGTAGATTTGATCGAGAAAAGCGTCGAATTGAAGGATGTTGCTGAGTTCTTCCTCTTGAGCCGAATGCTCTCTATTAGCGACCATACCCGCAGAGGAAGAGACTACCAGATTGCCCTTGCTAAGAATATCCAGTCAATGATCATGTCGGTTCAGGATTTGGCAGAACTTAAGGCTGAACTTGGACTTATATTCGGATCCACCGATACTCATATCGGCGATGCAAGATCGACTGGCTACCCCGACAATTCCTTCGATGGCATTATTACTTCACCTCCCTACTCGATAGCCCTTGATTATGTGGCTAATGATGCCCACGCTATTAGCGCGCTCGGCTATGATACCGAGATCGTTCGAGATGCCTATATCGGAGTTCGAGGCAATGGAAGTAACCGTGTGGAAATGTATAATTCAGATATGAGTGAGGTGTTTTCGGAGATGCGCCGAGTTCTCAAGCCCGGGAAGCGAGCAGTGATCATAATCGGTAATGCCACATTTCAAGGTCGGGAAATTGATTCGGTTGGTTTTACGATTGCCGGAATGCAGAACGTCGGCTTTATGCTTGAGCATAACATCAATAAGATCATATTTGGTCTCTATAATGTTATGAAGCAGGAGAATATACTTATATTCAATAAGCCTATTTAACCCTAAGAAAGGGAATATTTATGATGGTCAGAGTTCCTAACGGCAAGCTCTCTTGGGATATCAGTGCAATCGCCGATGCGCTTAAGATCTCAATTTCTGATGTTAGAGAGTATTTTACAGATGGAAGGCGAGTCTCATTTATTCTTGAACGTAGACTTGCCGTTGAGAAAATGAATGGGAAGCTGGCAACCTCTGAAGGCGCTGCATATGATCTCGTAGATGCTTCAGGAAAGAAATGGGAGGTTAGGTGCATTTCAAAAGCAGGTATCTACTTCTGTCCCAGCTACATGGTTGGCAAGGGACGACACTTTGAAGTGAAAGGCTTTCTTGATAAACTGGACGATATTGAAGGTTACATCATTGCCTATATAGAGTCGTTTCCAGATGTTCCATTCTGGATCGTTTCATCTGAAGAGGTGCGGGGATGGTGGGATGAAGGGAAATTGGGTACCACTACAAAAGTGACCTCGAAAAAGATGCTATCCTTATTGAAGTAGCAAACTATTGATCCGCACTAAAGTTCGAAATTATCAACATACCAGATGAAGATTGTTATGGCGACATTGGTCCTTTTTTAGGAGGAGGAGAATCTTGAATAAAACACTACTATTTTCAACATCAATCGAACAGTAAATACTACTATGGCAACTGCCACCAAAACCAAACCCGCACCCGCGGCGGCCAGCAGGATCAAGCCCGAGAGCAACGGCGGAACCGACTGGCGCGCAGAGGTGCTCGAACAGGAAAAAAAGCGCGTCCCGTCGCTGGTCCTGCAGCAGCAGCATCTCGAGAAGATGGACTCGTTGCTGCCGGAACTCGACATCCCGGTGCGCGAATACGGCGACCTGAAGAGAGACGGATACGTCGAACTCTATCGCCTGCTCTTTCTGATCCGCGAGGTAGAGGCACGCCTGACGCGCCTCTACCGTCAGGGTAAGATCGTCGGCGGCGTCTATCTTTCTAAAGGCACCGAAGCGATCGCCATCGGCTCTGGCTTCAGTTTGAAGCGCGGAACCGACTGGCTCTTCCCGATGCACCGCGACCTCGGAGCGCATCTGGCGTTCGGCCAACGCCCCTTCAAACTCTACGCCCAATACATGGGCCGCGCCGAAGGCCCCACCAAGGGCCGGGACGGCAACACCCATATGTCGGACCGGCATCTGCAGATCATCGGCATGATCAGCCACCTCGGGTCGATGATCCCGGTCGCCGTCGGTGCCGCTATCGGCTCACGGCTGCAAGGCAAGAATGCTGTCGCACTCACTTACATCGGAGACGGCGGGGCCTCCATCGGCGATTTCCACGAAGGCCTCAACTACGCCGCAGTCGCCAATGCGCCGTTTGTTCTGATCGTTGAGAACAACCAATATGCCTACTCGACGCCGATTATCGCGCAATACGGTGCGGCGCGTATCATCGATCGCGCTCCGGGCTACGGTATTCCCGGCGAGATAGTCGATGGGAATAACGTCTTTGCGGTCTATGAGACCTGCAAAGCGGCCGTCGATCGCGCTCGCAACGGCGGCGGGCCGACCCTGATCGAAGCCGTTACGATGCGGATGCGCGGACACTCCGAGCATGACGACCACTTCTACGTCCCGAAGGAACTGCTCGCGAAATGGGCCGAGCGCGACCCGTTACCCCGGGCCCAGAGGTTCCTTGAAGAGACCGGCTACTTGAAGGAAAAGGCCCGACTCGAACTGGAGGCGAAGACAGTCGAATACATCGAAGCCGAGATCGCACTCGCCGAGCAATCTCCCGTCCCTTCGACCGATGACCTTGAGGAATCGGCGTTCTACAGCACTCACAAGAAATGGAGGACGGACTAACGATGGCCGTCATGACCTACATCGAAGGAATCAGCGCGGGCTTGCGCGAGGAAATGCGCCGCGATCCGCGAGTCTATATTATGGGCGAGGATGTCGGAATTTACGGCGGAGCGTTTAAGGTAACCAAGGGCTTCCTGGACGAATTCGGACCTGACCGGGTCTATGACACCCCGCTCGCCGAGTCAGCCATTATGGGCGTCGGCATCGGCTGCGCGTTGACCGGACTTCGGCCGGTGATCGAGTTCCAGTTTGCCGACTTTATCACCTCGGCCTTCAATCAGGTGGTGAACAACCTCGGCACGATGTACTACCGGTCGAACATGCCCTGCCCTGTAACGATCCGCTGCCCATCGGGCGCGAACGTCCATGGCGGGCCGTTTCACTCGCAAAACCCGGAGACCTGGTTCGTGCATACGCCGGGTCTCAAGGTTGTCGCGCCTTCGACGCCTTACGACGCCAAGGGGCTGATCGTCGCCGCCATACAAGACGACGACCCGGTGCTCTATTTCGAACACAAGTTCCTCTATCGGCGCATCAAGGAAGACGTCCCCGAGGAGTCGTTCATTGTGCCGATCGGGAAAGCCGATCTGAAGCGCGAGGGCAGCGATCTCTCGGTCGTATGCTACGGCGCTGCGGTGCATCTGGCGCTCGAAGCGGCCGATAAACTCCAGCAGGAGGGCATTTCGGTCGAAGTGCTCGATATGCGGAGCCTCTATCCTTACGACAAGGAAGCCATTGCCAGGACAGTGAAAAAGACCGGTCGGGTCCTGATCGCACACGAGGACTTTCTGACGGCGGGATGCGGCGCGGAGTTTGCAGCGTTCATCGGGCAGGAGTGCTTCGAGATGCTCGATGCGCCGGTGATACGGGCGGCGTCGATGGATGTGCCGTTCCCTTTTTCGTCGGTGCTGGAAGAGCACATGGTGCTGACAACCGCCAAGGTCGAATCCGCACTCCGCAAATTGGCGCAATTCTAAGTCGCTTAGTCGTTGAGTCGCTTAGTCGTTGAGTGCGGACTATCGCAATCTCTACGACATCATTCCCATACCCTCAACGACTCAACGACTCTATATACTCAACGACTTCTGGAGCAAGCATGTCCGACGAGATCATCCGGCCTGAAGCGTCGATCGACGACATCTTCCGCATTGCCATCAAGCGGGAGTCGCAAGCGCACTATTTCTACACCGAAGCCGCCAAGTGGGTGCATTCGTCCGAAGCGCGGGAACTGCTGCTTCGGCTGGCTCGCGACGAGGTCGAGCACGAAACCGCTCTGATGCGCGAATGGAACAACATCAAAGCCGACCGCGATGTAGGCCGCGCCATGGGCGGAGATATGTGAAAGGCGAAAGGCGCAAGGCGATAGGCCAATGGCGAAAGGCTGTGCCGGTGCTGTCGGGTGTCTCACCTGGCACAACGGGGATGCCTCGTTTGCACTTCGTTCCGGCTTCAAGCCGTATCCCGGTTCTTTTCATACCGACGACTGGAACAGGGCAAGCCGAAGGCGAAGCCAATGTCGGTATTCATCGTCATTCTGAACGTAGTGAAGATCTGTCTGGCGCCAAATGGCAACAAAACAATTTAGGATTACCTTTCTCCACAATGGACTACGTTTACGCAAACATCACACTGAGCAACCCCCGCTTGCCGGACCTGAGGTCATCGAAGAGCAAGCGGGAGTCGATACGGCGACATTAGTCAATACACAAACTTTCAAATCCTAACTTTACGAGAGATAACTTGAAAGCAACTAAGAAGAAAACAACTGCTTTGTCAACTCAACGAGATACTACCGGCAAACTAAGCATTTTGCCGGGTGTTCTCTCTACAAAGCAAATAATTGAGTTGTCAAAGTCTGGTCATATTTTGGGGATTCCAGATAGTTATGTCCAAAAATATGACAATGAGTCAGCACTAGATCTTCACTTAGGTAACGTGATATACTCTATGAAAGGAAGTTACAAAGGGACCAATGAAGCTCCATATCTTCCTATTTTGCAGAAATTCGGCAATATTGAATCCTTAAATACAACAGGCATAAAACTTGAAACTGGGAAGACTTATGTAATTCCGCTTATGGAGTCAATCAAGCTGGCTAAATCAACCGCACTCTATGGAATTGCAACTGGCAAAAGTTCCATAGGTAGATTGGATGTGCTTTGTAGACTCATCAGCGATTACTCTAATTCGTACGACCAATTACCTGATGTTGAGGCTCATAAAAGATTTG
>Ga0194120_10008093_pt1 | contig 14069 bp, 16 predicted proteins | sample TA2MahCa65mmetaG_FD_148642 | JGI IMG/M metagenome (GOLD analysis project Ga0194120, IMG submission 148642) | Freshwater microbial communities from Lake Tanganyika, Tanzania - TA2015019 Mahale Deep Cast 65m | ecosystem: Environmental > Aquatic > Freshwater > Lake | place: Tanzania: Lake... | reverse complement strand
AGGCGTGGTCAAGTTCGGAGCAGGACCGTCCGGGGTCGGAGTCGAACTGCGCAGTGCGTCCATGATGTCCGTGGCCGAGATCTGGACGGTGGCTCGTGGTTTGATCGGCGAGGAACCACACACCACACAGTCGTCGATGCGTTGAAACGTCACCCAGATGGACCTGTATCCGTACTGTGCGGGTGTGTCGCGCATCAACTCGTCGAGGATGTCGACGTTCGGGTCGACGCCGAGGATCGCATACTGTCGCTTGCCCATTCCGGCGACGAACGAGGCGAGGGACGACTCCTGGTCCTTCACGAGGCGAGAGAGCGTGATCCTCACCCCGGCTGCAGTGATCGCTTGGATGTCGACTCCGAGTGCGACCTCGGCCACGAGTTGTCCGGTGCCGTAATCGGTCACACGGTCACCCTCGGAGGTCACTTCACTGCGGAAGCGGGTCGCACAGTCGAAGCACGGAAGCGGAGGTTCGACGAAGCAGACCTCGCCCGAACGCGCACCCTTGTAGATGCCCACGTACACCGCCGGCCGCTGGTGGTGGTAGGAGAAGTGGTTGATGAGCAACTGTGCTCGTCGGTCGTCGACTGCACAGACGACGAAGTCGGCCTCGGTGAAGAGTCGCGACAGCGTGGCCTGGTCGATGTCGTGGAGGTTCGCCGGCACGCTCTCGATCTTCAGTGAGGGGGAGAACGACAGCAGGCGTCGGGCGAGTGCGTCGATCTTCAGACGTCCGACGTCGTCGGCCGTGTAGTTCGTGCGTGACAGGTTCGCATACTCGACGGTGTCGGGATCGACGAGAGTGACCGCTCCGACCCCGGAGCGAACGAGCTGTTCGGCGACGTACGACCCGACGGAACCCGCGCCGTTGACGAGCACCCGGCAGTTCTTGAGTTGTGTCGACAAGAGGCCCTTTGACCTGGCGAACAGGCCTTCTTCGATCCGTTCCACCCTGGCGCTGTAATCGCTCCCCACGAAGATCGGCTCGAGCCCCAGAGTGGCAGCGGTGCCGTCGTCGGTCGTCAACGGAATGCCGTTGGTGCCGTATGCGAGCGACACCGGGAGAGAGTCTGGTGCAAGTGCGGTCTCGGAGAGTGACCTGAGTAGACGCACGTCCGGGTCGGCAACGGCCGACCATCGGAGGTTTAATTGCGACGACACTGCCGTCGAAGTCCTGTGGAGGATGGCGCGCGGCGGGTTCTCCGGGTAACTACCGTCGGCCGTCAACATCAGCTCGAGATCGTCTGTCAGCGCGATGACCGACGAGACCGTCGCGACCGTTCCGTTGTCTCCGTCTAAGAACTCCGGTGTCGGGAGGCCGAGACGTATGGCGATGTCACGACAGTCGCGTCCGAAATGGATGATGTCGGGCATCGTCCTCTCGATCCGCACGTTCCGTCGCCCGTCTCTGAGCGCTACGTAGAACGTGACCCAGCCGCCGCCCGGGAGAGGCATCTTGTTGTCTCGTTCGGGTCCGGGCTTGAACGTGACGATCGGTGCGAGATATCGCGACAGTTCCGGGTTCACGTCAAGCCCGACCCAGAACGAGTTCGCATCGGGGCCGGACGGTACGTCGAAGTTTCCGGGGTGTGAGTGCAGCACGCCCTTAAACTGGAGTCGACTCTCATCTTCGGCTTCGTTCACCCTCCGATTCAGCGTGCGCGACGGTACGTACGAGACCGAGGTCGTCTCTGCGTCGACGTCGAACAGGAACGACGTGATCACACCCGACGTGTAGTCACCGAGGATTGCGCCCCCGGTTTCGACCGGGTGTCGTCCGACGGTGTCGGAGACCTGGTCGAGGAACGTGTCGAAAATGGTGAACCCCGCGTCGTGCAGTGGTCTGGTCTCGTTGCGCCTCGACATGGCGAGTCAGTGGGGAAGGCTGAACGGGAACTTCCCGGTCATCTCGAACACCGACCACCCGTTGGCCCAGAGCACCGACTTCGTGAAGGCGTAGTCGATCGACGGAGCGCCCTGAGACGACGGGTCGAGGCACAGCCGGCCATCGCCGAACAGGTGGTGTTCGTGGATGTTGTAGAACTTGCCCTCCACTTCGGGGAAGACGCACTTCACCTGGTAACGACTCCCGTCGAAATATAGAAACAACGAGTACTGCTTGCCGAACTCACATGTGATGTCGTACGACCATCCGATGATGTTGTTCACGCTCAACTCACGTGTGTTCGACGGCATCGACGTGCGGACGAACTCCCGATCGGCGGCGAGTCGTGGGTATGCCATGGCGGTCAGGCGAAGATTGTCGGGGGCAGTTTGGTGCCCGTCCGAGTGCCGCGGTTCGTACCTTGGCTCGCGCCCGAGTTGCCGATCTCGATCTGACCCTCGGGGGTGATGAACACCGACTCGTTGTCGGGGGTGGTCGACCCGCGGCGCTGGTTCTGGAGAACCTTCTCACGCAGCTGGTTCAGATCGAGTTGATTTGCCATATTTCCCCCCGGAAGCTCGGCATTGTTGGCGAAAGGCTAGCCGTGTTTGGATAAATCTGTGACAGAGTTTACGGAGGAAAGGGGGTGATCGCAGGTGGAGGTGTTTCTCGTTCTGGGGGCTGGGCTTCTCTGTGCGTCGATGGCGAGAAAGCGGGGCCGACGACCCGTCGTCTGGTTCTTCCTCGGTGTTTTCTTCAATATCGCCGCCGTGATCATCCTGTTTTTCTTGAAGCCGCGCTCCGGTTCACCCCTCGACGTCCAGCCCTACGACCCGCCGCCATCACCGACGTTCTCGCAGTCGACGACCACGGCACACCGAGGAGGTGGTGGCCAGGCACAGAGGGGTTCCCAACTTGGACACGTCGATTTGAATGCGCTGCGCGCAGCCGTGACGAGCGGACACGGACAGCAAGTGAACGGGGGACAAGGTCGGGACGGTTCACTGGACCCGATACTCGAGCCGGGGAGCCGATCCGAGTTCCTGCGCCTCGTCGAGCAAGTGGCCCCGACCCTCGATTTCGCTCCGTTGCCTGCGGCGACCCAGCAGAGGCTCCGTGACAGCTGGCTGGAGATGGGCAGGATGTTCGTGCGAAGTGGTGAGGCGGGTGGAGTGACCGACTCCTGCGAGTTCTATCAGTTCGACGGCGATCGAGAGGAGTTGCCGGTGTTGTTCTACCCCCTCGCTCTCGATGATCCGGATCACACGATCGTGGTCCAGTTCGCCTGCTCGGTGAAGCGGTTTCTCCGCGCATCGGACGAACTCATGGAATGGATCGAGAACCGAGCCGACGGGGAGTTCCCCGATGTAACCTGGTCGTACGACGAGGACTCGCAGAATTTCTTCCTTTTTGTTGCGGGACTCGTCAATCCCTCGCAGACACCGGTCGACGAAGAGACGCTCGGCGAGTGGTGTCGCATCGTCCGTGAGGACGCGCTCGCCGTCAAACGGGATCTACCGACCAAATTCGGCGGGATCTGGGTGTGATTCGGGTGCGACGCGGCCGATCGTGCGGCCGTGCCGGGTGGAGGCCCGAGTTGTGGGAGTGCGTATGGTCGGCACTATGGTGAAGTTGCCACCCCCGAAGATACTGTCGCCCTCCCCAGTCGCCTCGCCCGCTGCACAAAGGCCCGGGGGACCGGGTCGCAGCACTGCTGGTCCATTGGTTGCGCGCGATCAACCCGCAGAGCTCGATGTGGAAGGCCTTGTATGGAAATCGGTCGTTGGCCGAGTCTTTGAATGCTCGTTACAAGGCACGACTGCTACCAGGGCAACGGGCCCGAAGTTACGGTCAGACCCGCCAATGGATCGACTTCATTGTCACGGCCATGATGTGGAACACCAAGGCGACCATCCTCCATAGTCGCCGAACTGGCCGATCACCATCGGCTCTCGCATCGGCGGCCTGACGAGCAAACCTCTCGAAAAATGCGACGACGGAACATGGAAGAGTCATGTCCACACACCGTGGATGGATTTATCCAAGATTGTGTCCTCAATTCAAGCCCCTTCGGGGTCGGTGCCCAGCGGAAACTCCACCGCTAGTCTGAATTCCGTTACACGGCAGGGTCGCGGCGAGTTTCGCTCCGGGTTCGGCTCCGCCCCCGCGCCTTTAGGAGGCGGAGCGAAAGTCCCCAGCCCTTGGTGGGGCAGTGTCAAGGGTTTCCGCCAGTTACGCGTTTTGGCGTTTTCAGTTACGGGCAATAACAGGTCGGGTATTTATCCGAATTCCGCGTCACAACCCCGAAGTAATCTCGGCTCATGCGCGAGACCACGGCAGAAATCTGGATTGGGCCAGACCAGTCGTCTGACTGGATGGGTACCCAAGGTGGGGTCAATGCCACTCATCTACTCCTCCTCAGGGAGAACAGTCGACCGGCTTGGATGCTGCTACCCGGAAACCTCTACGACGCGAAACCACCGACAATCGGCCCCGCGAAGGTCTGGGTGCCGACTCCCAAGACACCCATTCAGGATGCACTCTTGCTCTTCGCAGTCATGGGCGCCAAAGTGCCCGAAGTTCGCGCGGTTCTGAATGAGTTCGAAAAGTCCCGAAGCAAGTCCCGCTTGGATCTAGCTGAAAAGTTTCAGCGTGGAGTGCCGAAGCAGATTCATGATACTTGTCGCAGACACCTGAACGGTTGGCATGTGGTTGTCAGTGTTGGCGACTACTCACTGGCTGCGAGGGATCTTGCGTCGATAGTCGAATACGGAGGTCTAACCTCGGAAATTCGCGTCACCACAACGCCGGATAGTCGTGGGCGCTAACAGCGGACGCATCGTTGTTTCAGTTCATGATCGTTCGAATTTTAGTCGTCAATGGCTGGACCGAGCAAAAGACGCATACGCGAATAGAGATGTGTTTAGCGCGTTTTTCTCTGGCTATATCGCTCTTGTAGGTAGCGCTACTCAGATGATGGCTGATAGCAGCAAGAGTGGTCGAATCCAAAGGAACTACGACGACGACGCTTGGGAGGGAAGATCCATCGAAGAGTCATTCAAGATGAGATCTCGCCAAATTGCTGAATTTGTTGACTCGGACTTGGGGAAAAAAATCACCGGCCAGTTGCGACTCCGGGAAATCCCAGGTGAAGCCAATTCTCGAATCATAAGCACCTCGGGAGATCAGCAGTTCTCGAAAACCGTGGATCTGTTGAACGACTTATGGTCACCCGTACGGATGACGCCATGGAACGATGCATCGTCGGAGGAACATGCCAAAGCATGTGCTCACTTATTGAGGCGAGTACGCAATCGGCTTTTTCACGGAGAAAAGCTCAATGATCCCAACGGATCAGATGCAGAACTCCTGGAACGCCTTAATCCGCTTCTCTTTGGAATCGTTGAGATTGTCCTAGCTCATTAACTCGCATGGGTATTTTTGCCTGAAGAAACACAAGACAAATGGTCCGGAGGTGAGCACGGTATGGCGCTAGAACCAATAGAAATGATCCGGACTCTTGACGACTACGGTCTGACAGGAGTTCCGACCGATACCGAGTATCCGACGGGTACGGAGGGTTGGGATAGCTACCCGATCCCATGGGATGACGTGCTCGTGGATGATCGACGTGATCGCGATTATCGGACTTCGGTCAATGTTGACGACGCGGGGTCGTTGGGTGAGTGGGGTCCCGCCGGGCAAGAGATCTTGGAAACGTCTCGTCGAAATTCACATGTCCCGCCGCCCACCGACGTTGACGCCCTTGCTTGGTATCTCCCGTTCCACTACTTCGGGCTTGATTGGGGAATCTATGTGAAGGAGCAGGCCGTATTCGAAGTTGCTGCGCTCATTTACGATCAGATGAGGAAACCACCTCTTACTGCGAAATTGGTTGAAGATCTCGTTCGAATGTCAATGACAGTTCTCTACCTGCATGAAGCGTTCCACCACAAGGTTGAATCCTTCGCGACTCGACTTGAAATGGCGACCCTTACTCCGATTTATCGGTCATATAAGGACCGAGTGGTGAAAGTTGTCCGCAATTCCGACGCGCATCTTGAAGAGGCCATTGCGTGTGCAGAGATGCTCGCCCGACTAGATGAGCCGTCCTACAAGAAGGGAGTTGAGGCTCGCACTCGAAAAGGAACGAAGGCATTCCTAAAGAGATGGATCCCAACCCTCAACCCGGGTTACCGCCTCGGTCTTGATCACCTCAGCGATGAATCCAAGTGGAATCTGCAAAGCCAAGTGTCAGAGTCAACCGAGCACCCGTCCCGCTCGCGCACAGACTGGGCGCTGGCAGACAACATGCTTCGAGGCTTCTATGACAAGGACGCAATCGCACACGTGATCGTTCCACTCGGATCAAAACCCATCATCCCTTGGCTTGATTCCGCAGATCCCCTCGTAAGCATCTCCACCGACAGATTGGTACGGCATCTTCGACGCGAATTCGGTTATGTGGAGATCTCTGGCAGGGGAAAGGGTGGTCATCGGTGGTTCGAATGCCCATCGGGAGGACGTCCACCTTTTCCACTTCCATCTAATCGAGAGAGTCTGTCGCCAGGTGTTCTCCGAACAGTCGCATCAGCTCTTGGGTATGAGTCGATTCGGGAACTCGCCCAGAACTGCTAACGGTGTACGAAAAGAGTGGCAATTCGACTCCCTTTCAGGGAGGCTCACAACAGAGTAAGACGGCAAATCAAATTCGCGACGGCAAAAAGTTCGCTTAGCTCGGAATCTTGAGTGAGTCCGGGTCATCTAGTAGCCAGTGATCATCACGCCAGATAGTGGAAGGGTGAGACGATTGCTCGCATAAATGGTGTCAAAAAAAGTGCAGACCTTCTCAAAGTCCTTTGAACCTCTGTAGTCAAGTCGGACTGCAATCACGAGGAAGTCAACTTCTTGCATTACGCATGCTTGAAAGAGATCTTTCAAGAACTGGTAGTTGGTGACGCCGCGTCCCGCCTCAACTTCAACGACTACTCGCTCTCCGGGATGGAAAGCGTCTGCGTCGAAAGACTTCTCAACCTTGCCGTTTCGCCCATAAAGCACGGGAACTTTTATCTTTGATTTGGCTGTCTTCCCGTTTTCGACCAGGAATCCGAGCGCTTCAAGACCTGGACGAACTACTTCGAGAACCTCGTCGCTTGTTTGACCAACGTTTTCGTGACTGGCAATCTGATCAAGGCTGGCATCAAAAACGTGGACTACGGCTTTGAGGAATGCTGAGCATGCAGAGTGCTTTGGGAAGTACTGCCATGACGCAATAGATGCCGACATTCAATGAAAAGTAACACTGCTCAATTAGGGCGACGTTCCCATTCCTGCACGAACCTTGCTTTGGCACTTCATGAGTTGCGTTCTATGTGTCCAAAAATCCACGCGGGCTGCTGTGGAAGGAAGAGGTCATGAATCTGTTTGGCATCAAGTAACGGAACCGGAGGGAACCCTTCAATGTCCACTGATTGACCTCTTGACTGGGGAAGGAAAGTTGCTTTGAGCAACCCAGCGCCAATATGAGGCAGAAAAAAGGAGCAATATGTTGACAATATTGGCGCCATATGTAGACTCACCTAGAGGAGGTTCCCGTGGAAAGTCGAGACAAACGCAAGAAGTTCGTGGCCCTCGCAGAGGCCCGAACTGCAAAGGCCATGCAATCCATACGCATAATTGGCAACCTTGCAAATAAGTCAAACTATGAATTCACAGATCTTGATATCCAGCGCATCACAAAGGCGCTTGAACAAGAGATAAAGGATTTGAAGACCCGATTTCAATCGTCCGGGACAAGGTCTCGTCCGAATTTCAAGCTCTAGGGGGAAGTGTGAGCGCAAAACTCAATCTCAGTAGCGACCAATGGTTCTGGCTTCGGTACCAAAATTCAACTCCGTCTGCCTCAGGAGATATGGCCCGAAATTTCAAGAACGAGGGAAGACGAGATATTGATCCAGGCGTATTTCAAATGAGCCCAATTCCCAACCCCGCTCGCTTTCTTGCCCGTGAATCAATCCAAAACACCATTGACGCCAGTCGAGATAAGAGATTCACGGGGGTGCATGGTGAGGGACCAGTTGAAGTTGTCTTCCGATTTAAGGAGCTTTCAGGTCAAGAGAAAAGGGATTTCGTAGAGGCAGCGCGAATAGATGAGCTTGCCTCTAGACGTGCACTGTTGCCCGAGGGATCAGCAGCTAAAGAATCACGGAATTGCCTGGACTTTCTAGCCAATAACACCCCGTTGAGAGTTCTCTACGTTGATGAGCATGGTGCTTCTGGGATGTATGGCCCATGGGATGACGACTTTGGAAGCTCAAAAATGTCAGTTGCCATGCTCAGTCAGAACATCAGCGAGAAGCCAGCTTCAGCAGGTGGTGCATTCGGACATGGGAAGTCAGTTAATGCGATGGCATCCAAGATACGCGTGAATATTGCATACACATGTTTTGCTGCAGACGAACGCGAGGAGAACACCACCCGGCGCCTTCTTGGAGTTACGTATTGGCCTACTCATTCGGATAGTGGACCGAAGTACACAGGCTTTGGACTCTTTGGAGAACTTCAACAGACGGGAAACAGTCCAATCTGCATTCCATGGGAAAACACAAAAGCCGATCAACTCGCTGAAAGGCTCGGGTTTGAGTTGCGGGATTCAAGCAACCGCGATCAGTGTGGGACCTCAATGCTGATTGTCGATCCAGATATTGAAGTGGACGATCTTCGTCGAGCAGTTGAGCGGTATTGGTGGCCTGCGATAAGCGACCGTGTGCTTCGGGTGAGGATTGTTGCTCCTGACGGATCGGTCCACCCGATTCGACCGCGACTTGATCCGATACTGCGTGGATTCGAAGATGCATATCAGGCGATACGGACCCCCTCTGGGCAGGATGACTCGGCGGTTCGAGTTCGTCCGGCATCAAATGTCGAAATATTGGGTACCAAGTCCGGCGATATTGCCATGGTCCCAGCGACCTCACTTGGAGACGACCTGGACCAGGGCGAGCAGAGTTCATTGGTTGCGTACATCCGCGGGCTTGGAATGGTCGTGAAGTATCGGAAGCTTGGAATCGGACCGGCCTTCATCCACGGAGTGTTTGTGTCGAATCCGGAGCCCGAAATAGAGATTCTTCTGAACAAGAGTGAACCAAAAACTCACTACGACTGGCTCTCGGAACCTGATGAACCCAATGCTGAGACTAGAGAGAAGATCCGTCTTCTAGTTCAGAACATCAACAACTCAGTTCTGAGGGAAGTAAAGGAGTATTCAAGGTCAATCACGCCTGAGGAAGATGATCGACCTATCAGGTTCAAAGATCTTGACAAGGAACTAAGGGATTTGATCTTTGATTCAGGCGGCGGTCCGCCCCCGTCCGGAGATCGTGATTTTGCGATTCGCCGTAGTCGTCCCAAGAAGAGAGCAATTGGAGACCACCTCATCCAGGTTTCAGGAAAGGTGGTTTTGCAGCGAAGTTCGGAAAGGTCGGGACCATGCAAGTTCACTCTGCACTACTACTTGCCAGATGAAATCTCTAGAGGCAAACCGGTAGAACTGGCAATCTCTGTTCCCAGTGGGTTCGTGCGTTCAGAAACAGACCCAAACACCTATGTTGGCGAGTGTAGTGACAAGCCCTTCGAGGTCAATTGGACCACTCCTGCATACGACAGAACATGGGTTGGCGAACTTGATGTAGAGGCGGTCATTCATGTCCCGTGAGCTTTCATTAGTAGTACGCCCCTACGACGATGCCTATGAAGATCTCTGGGATGCACTTGCCTCTACCGTGATCAAGACGAGAGTGAATACTTTCGCAATTGGAGAACATCGACTCTCAAATGAACATCTCGCATCGCTTTCTGAAGTGCAGTCATTTGTAGAAGTTGATTTGGATCTCTCTGAAATTAAGACACTAATTGAACCACTTGATCTGACTTTGGAAGACCTCAGGCTCAGCGTTCGAACATACTCAAAGTTCATGAACTTGTCGGATGTGGTGTTCTCCGAACTGATGGAGAAGCTCGGCGAAATGCCGCTATCTATTCAATTTGACGGAGAGACTCGACCAGATCTGAGTCCTCTCTTCGCACATCACACCGGTTTTCAGGCCCAGGTTGCAATAACTCTCGACGTTGAGCGAGATCTTCCTGAGAACTCACTAGCTCCTAGACATCGACACACGATCCTTTCGGAGGCACGCTTCTCTTTTGTTTCTACAAATACAGAAGGCAGCGGACTTGAGATAAGACGGCTCAATGAGGAGACGCGAGTCACCGAACGGGTGCCAAAGAATGCTTCTGTCTACATCAAGCGAATGGAAAGTCCCGTTACCACCAATCGGTTGAATGACGTCCTCGTCACGTACGTTGATGGTCTCTTGCTTGATCGGATTATGGCTCGAAGGGGTAGTAGCGCATCAAAGCTCCACGTTGCGCAGATTGGAGTTGCAATTCTGAGTGATGTTGTTCTGCGATCGTCGGTTGAGCTCAATCGGCAAATCGTGGAGGTTGGTACGCCACCCAATTATGAAGATCTAAAGCGCACCGTGTCCGGGAAGTTGATTAACATGCTGCTGAGAAAGGGTCAAGCGCCTGGTCACCACGACACCGCCGAGCAACTTCTCGAGGAACTGATTGACCGTCCAGAGAGATCACTGGCACGAGTTCAAGCGGTGTACTCCTATCAACCGCGGGCTCTCGAGAGTCTTGAACTTGAGGAGAATCAAAATTGAGGTACCGATCATTTTCTCAAAATGACTCAGAAAAGTTGCGGGATGCGTTGATTGCTAACGAGGCGATTGACATTGATCAACTTGGAGTAGAACTAGGTGACGGCGAGCTCTTGGATCTTGAGCCACTTCGTCGATTGAATTTGAAGGCCGTCGCCAGATGTGAGTCTGGAGTCTTGCCTGAAATTGTTGAACTTGAGTGTTCCGGTGAGCTCTATCTCAGTCTTCGTGATGTACCAGTGGAAATTAGAGACGACGCAGGGTTCTGGCGTTGGGTGTCGGCGTCTTCCCTCCTTCAGTTCCTCATTGTCAGGGACACACCCTCTGGAAAGCCCCTCGGGAAGGAAGCGATCGGAGCAGGAACCAATATCGCGGATATCCTCACGTGTCGCATGTTTCTGAGAGCCCAAGTTGCACGACAAGTCCTTCCAAATGGAGATTTGGACTTCTCTGTTCTCACTGACTTGGGTCCGAGGCACCATGACTTCTGGCAAAGCCATGTTGTCCGCGTGTCAACAGGATCGGAGCGCAATCTCGCTCAAGCGCTCATTGATAGTCATCGCGCGGATCATATTCCCACTTCAGACTTGCGAAAATTTGTTCGGGATCGGATAAACCGCCCCAAGGCCACGGTTGCTACCTACTTAATGTCTGATGATGAGGCCATTGACTATGTGACGAGACAACGGGAGATCTTCTCAGCCGAAGACCAAGATGATGACCTTGACTAGCAACAGCAAACTTGGACCTGTTGGGGCTTTCTCACACGAAATATTCAGGGAAGAACCGGGCCAGTTAGTTCGCAGGATTTCCATCGGTGATCGAATATTTGAGACGACACTGGTGTCCAGGCTCAATGATGTCGCGGCGGACGATGAATGGTGGCTGCAAGTCATCCGTGGCGAAATTCCGGTAGTTCGGCGAGCAGACACCGACATTCGACGACTGCGACTTGCGGATCTATTCTGCGGATCGGGTGGCTTCACCAATGGAATTCGAATGGCTGCGAACGCGTTCGGACTCAAGATTGATGTCAAATTCGCAGTCGATACCGATGTAGCTGCACTCGGTATCTACCGAAAGAATCACAGACCGATCAAGACTGTCGGTCGATCTGTCAAGGACATTCTTGATTCTCAGGTCGTCATCAAGGACGGAATGGCGCGTTTCTATTATGACCCAGTCCTGGTTCATGAAGAACTTGAAGATTTTGTTGGTGACGTTGACCTGGTCGTTGCTGGTCCTCCGTGTCAGGGTCACTCCAACCTGAACAATCACACTCGCCGTGATGACGTTAGGAACGCCCTCTATCCGACTGCGGCGGAAATTGCTGTGGCAGTTGGCGCGAAGGGAATCTTGATTGAGAACGTTCCAGCAGTTCTTCATGACAAATACGAATCGGTCCGAATTACGCGCGAATTACTCGGTGAGTTGAAGTGGTCAATAGACGATGCCGTTGTTGCAGCGACCTCAATCGGGTGGCCACAGACAAGAAAGAGACACTTCTTAAGCGCATCATCTAGCCAACCTTTAATCCCTCTCAGGGAGATTGTTGATGCCCTAGGGTCGGAACCGCGGTCGCTGAACTGGCTTCTAAGTGACGTTCTTGATGTTGATTCTCCGTCCTTTATGGATCAAGTCGGGAAAATGAGCGATGAGAACATTGAACGAATAAATTTCCTCTTTGACAACAACCTGTACACGCTGCCTGATCACATTCGTCCAAAATCTCACCAAGACGGCCACACGTATCCATCTTCATACGGTCGGATGCGATGGGACAAGCCTTCAGGAACCATCACCACGGGTTTCATGACGCCTGGTCGAGGTCGGTTTGTCCATCCTCTAAGGAGGCGTCCAATAACTCCGCGAGAGGCGGCGAGAATTCAAGGCTTTCCGGATTCATTCAAGTTCGTATTGGATGATCAACCGCCATCGAGGTCGTTGTTGGCGAAGTGGATAGGTGACGCGGTCCCAGGGCCGCTTGGCTACGCCGCTGCAATGTCGATTATTCCTACGTTGATCTGAAACGAATTGATGCGGACATTTGACTCCAACCTTGAGCGAATAGTCGCTAGCGAGTTTGATCGAGTTGGTCTAGAAACCGGATCATGTCCAGAGGTTCTTCCCGGGCGCCCCGATTTCGTGATTCGAGGAGGGAATATCGCGGTCTTCGTCCACGGTTGCTATTGGCACCGCCACTACAAATGTCGCTTGTTGAATCAATCTGGCGGTGCCCTAACTTCTCGTTCCGCAAAGTTTCCCCGGTCGATTATGCGCGATGATCTTGTTAGGAAAGAGCTACGTCAAGCGGGATGGTCGGTTGCGGTTCTGTGGGAGTGCTCACTTCGCGAAGATCTCACTTCCGTGGTTCATGACTTGAAGAATCAAATTGAGTCTTGCAGCAGCGGAAAGCCGTCCGTCCCTTGGCTCTTTGTCGCCTAGTTAAGGCGGCCAGTTCGCTTGGCCCAGTCCCTAATTTCGGGCCAGCTCCAGATCAGTGCAGTTTTGAGAGTCGCAATCGGCTCTGGGAAGTCGCGATGTCGCCGACGCCACTCGTGGATGACCTGAGGGCGGCCTACGCCGAGACGCTGGGCGATCTCGTGCGCTCCGATTAGATCGTCTACGTCAACCTTGCGCCCCACGACCCAATCCTAGGAAAACCGTGTCCGCGGGTTGTGTATGCCCGTACTCAGGCCTACTATGTGTGTACGAACATACACACATAGTAGGTTGAAATGGCAGGAAAGCTTGAAGGACTGGTGGTTCCGGTGCTGGAGCCACTCGGGTACAGGCACGGTTGGGCGGGGGAGGTGAACCGCCGCATCGCTGAGGTCGCCCAGAGCGCGCCAGCAGGGCTGGAGATGTCGTGGAACGACGTGGACAGGGTGCTCACCTGCACTGGGTGGTGGGAAGCAACCCGGACGGCCGACCCCATTCCCCCCCAACATCGTCGACCTGCACCGCGGATTGATCGTGGACATCGCCACGGCGTACCTGGAGGAAAACGCTGTATGGGGTGCGCCCACGCCGATCGAATTCGTGCGGGAGTACCTCTCCAATGACGTGAACTTCGACCCGCTCACAGCCACCTGGCTGTTCCTGCAGGACGAACTGGCACGCACCGAACTAGCCAACGGGCTGGCAGCCCGCATCTCCTTGATGGTGGCCTCACGGCCCCAGATCATGGACACCTCGCAGGTGTCCCTCGGGCCGGTGGTGGAGAGTTTGTCCGTCGGCGGAGTGATCCTTCGCGGACAATACGTGGATGCCATCTACGGCGACAGCCGACTGGTTTCTAGATCTTGTGAGGGAGGGCCACGTCTGTGAGATTCGTACACGCCCGTTTTGATCCGGTCTGCCCGAACTAACCTGTGGAGGCGTTGGGTTCAGTTGACGGAGCGGGTTCGGCTCCGCCCCCGCGCCTTTAGGAGGCGGAGCGAAAGTCCCCAGCCCTTGGTGGG
>Ga0194120_10008092_pt1 | contig 14069 bp, 11 predicted proteins | sample TA2MahCa65mmetaG_FD_148642 | JGI IMG/M metagenome (GOLD analysis project Ga0194120, IMG submission 148642) | Freshwater microbial communities from Lake Tanganyika, Tanzania - TA2015019 Mahale Deep Cast 65m | ecosystem: Environmental > Aquatic > Freshwater > Lake | place: Tanzania: Lake... | reverse complement strand
CCAGGGCGGCCAGGTCGGCCGCGCCGCGACCGCCCGCAGCGGCAGCGGCGAAACCATCGAGCACCTGCCCGCCCACGTCGGCCTCGCCCTCCACGAAGCTGTCGAGGCCGATGGCGATGGAGAGCAGGGCCCGCACCGCCTCGTCGCCGGTGATCGCCTGGGGTACCACCGCCGCGCCGGCGCCCTCCAGTCGCGACTCGACCAGCGCCTGCAAGAGCGCGCCGGTCCACGCGGCGTCGTCGGCGTCGATCACCCAGAGCGAGCGGGCGCAGGTGTGTACCTCCACCAGCCCCCGCGCCCCCTGGGCCACCAGCCCGCCCCACTCCGCGTTGGACAGGGGCGCGGCCGCCACCGCGCGCAGCGAGGTGGGCGCCTCCCGCCAGGTGAGGCCCACGAGGCCCACGCTGCGCTGGGCCTTCATGCCGTCACCCGGTGGGCCGCCGCGAGTCCCGATCGTGCCGCGTCGTCCATCGCCCCCCCGCCGCACCAGGCCCCCGCGAGCGCAAAGCGTGGTGGCAAGGACGATAGTTTCTGTAGGCGCGCGGCGTGCCCGATCCCCGGGATGGCCACCGCGCGCGGGCGCCTCACGAGGTGGAGCGCGTCGATGGTGATGCGGCGGCCCGTCAGCGCCCAGTGCTCGGCGGCGATGCGATCGCGCACCGCAGCGTCGGAGAGCTCGACGGCGGCCGGGTCGCGGGTGCCCCCGAGCAAGGTGGCGCCCGCGAGGAGGCCAGCGGGCGCGCGGCCGGGGAAGATGGACGAGGTGAACAGGGTGCCGAGCACGGCGGCGCCTTCGCGTGGGCCGGCGAGGTATCCGAAACCGCGCGGGAAGGCCGCGTCGGGGCTGAGCCAGTGCGCGCCGAGGATGGGCGAGTAGGCAAACTCGGGGGCGGCAAGCCAGGGGCAGAGTCCCCGGAGCGTCCAGCCGGGCACCGCGACCACCAGCGCCTCGGCCTCGAGCGCACCCTCGCTCGTGGTAGCCACCCAGCGATCACCTTGCCGCTCGACGTTCTGCACCGTTGTCGCGACGTGGTGCAGCTGCGCCGCCGCGCCGATGGCGCCGAGCCCGTCGCGGAGGGTGAAGGTGCCCCTCCCCGCCGAGGGCGCTCGCATCGCCGCCCACAGCGATCTCGCGCTGAACAGGGAGGGGAAACAGCTCTCCATCTCCAGCGCCTCTGGTCCCGTGGCCCAGATGCCAGTCACCAGCCCGCCCACCACCTCGTCGGCCACCGAGGTCCCGAGCCGCGCCGCGAACCAGTCGCGCACCGAGGGGCCACTCTCCGGGCGGCGGAAGAGCCCGAGGAGGAGCCCCGGCAACTCGGCGAGCCGGAAGGGAAAGCGCCGTAGGCGGCCGCCGCGCCGCAAGTAGCGGGCTCCGCCCGCGAGGGGCACCACGGCCTCCGAGAGGCCGAGGAGCCCGAGCAGCTCGAACACCGCGCGCGAGCGCCCGAGGAAGGTGGTGGGACCGGCCTCGATCCGCCAGCCCGGCAGGGGCTCGAGCGTCTGGGCCAGGCCGCCGAGCGGCCCCGGGTCGACCACCCTCACGGTGTGCCCCAGTGCGAGCAGGCGAGCGGCAGCGGCGATGCCGGCGATGCCCCCGCCCACCACGATGGTATCCATGGGCTAGGCCGTCTCTGAGTACCGTCGCGTGGCGACGTCTGCCTCGAGGTAGCGGTCGAACACCGCGCAGACGTTGCGGATGAAGAAACGACCGGCGGGGGTGACGCTCACCCTGGTACCGTCGATGGTCACCAGCCCATCGTCCACGAAGCGGCCGAGGCGCGCCTTCTCGTCGTCGTAGTCCCCGTTGCCCAGGTCGACGGTGAAGTTGCAGAAGAGCGACATGATGACCCGGCGCCGCTCCACGTCGTCGGCGCTGAGCAACACGCCGCGTTCTACCGCAAGCTTCCCCTCCCCAAGGAGCTGGGCGTAGCGTTCCCGGTCCTTGGTGTTCTGCGCGTAGGCGCCGTCGAAACCGCCGATGGCGCTCACCCCGAGGCCGAGCAGGTCGAGCCCGGCGTGGGTGGTGTAGCCCTCGAAGTTTCGCTGCAAGCTGCCGTTTTCCAGCGCGCTCACCAGCTCGTCGCCGGGGAGCGCGAAGTGGTCCATCCCCACCTCGACGTAGCCCGCGCCGCCGAGCTTCTCGCGGGCGAGCGCCCACATGTGGGTGCGCCCGTCGCTGTCGGGCCGGGCGAAGCGCTCGATCAGCTTCTGCTGTGGCTTGAGCCAGGGCACGTGCGCGTACTGGAACAGGGCGATGCGCGTGGGACGCAGGCCGGCCACCGCGTCGAGCGTGGCCTCGAAGCTTGCCTCGGTCTGCGACGGCAGACCGTAGACCAGGTCGACACCCACTTGCGACAGGCCCGCGCCGCGGAGCACGCTGAATGCTTGCTCGACCAGCGGGAAGGGCTGGGGACGGTTCACCGCCGCGAGCACCTGCTCGTCGACGTCTTGCACGCCGAGGTTCACCCGGGTGAAGCCAATCTTCGGCAGGGCGTCGAGCTCCTCGGGGCTCACCGTGCGGGGATCCACCTCGATCGACAGCTCGGCGCCCCGGGCGCGGGGCCAGATCGCGTCGAGCCCGTCGACCAGTCGCGACAGGTACTCGCTCCGAAGGAAGGTGGGCGTCCCGCCGCCGAGGGCGAGCTGGCCGAGCTCGCGACCGGGTTGCTGGTAGGCCCGCCAGAGCGCCGCCTCGCGGAGCACCGCGTCGACGTACTCGGCGCCGAGATCGCGGTTTTTCCGGATCTCCACGTGGCAGCCGCAATAGTGGCAGAGCCGCTGGCAGAAGGGCACGTGCACGTAGACGGCCACCGGCCCCTGGCCCTGCGACAAGGGCTCGCGCAGCTCCGCCTCGGTGATGGCGCGGAATTGCGGCGCGGTGGGGTAGGACGTGTAGCGGGGTGCGCGCGTGCGGTAACGATCGACCAGCGCGGGCGCCGGGACCGCACTCACGGCAGGGCCCGCACCGCGTTGACGAAGCGGGCAACCGACTCGGGCGGCGTGGCCGGCACCACGCCGTGGCCGAGGTTGTAGACGTGGTCGCGCGCGCCGCCGGTGGCCTCGAACACCCCGCGCACCGCGCCCTCGATGTCGCCGCCGAGCATCACCTCGCTGGCGACGTTTCCCTGGGTCACCCAGCCCGGCAGCTCGCGACGCACCGCCGACAGGTCGGCGCCCGCGTCGACGGAGACGCCCGTGAATCGGGCCTTGCCCACCCGTCGCGACAGCTGGTCGGCTCCGCGCAGGAACAAGATTGTGTCGTGCTCGGCGAGGCGATCGGCGATGCGCTCGAGCCCGGGCGTCACCAGCCGGGCGTACGTGTCGGCGTCGAGGCGGCCGGCCCAGGTGTCGAACACCTGGACGGCGTCGGCCCCGGCGCGGAGCTGGGCGAGCAGGTGGTGGGCCACCAGGTCGGCGAGACGGTCGAGCATCGCTCGCGCCCGCAGCTCGTCGGCGCGGATCGATTGCCGCGCCAGGGGAAACTCCCCGCCTTCGCCATCGACCATGTAGCAGTAGAGGGTCCAGGGCGCGCCGGCGAAGCCGAGGAGCGCATGGCCCGGGGCGGCGCCGCGGAGCTGGGCCACCGCCTCGTACACGTAGTCGAGTGAGCCGAGCGGCCGCTCGAGCTGGCGCTGCTCCCGCAGCGGGTTGGCCAGCCGGGGACCGTCGCCAGGGGTGAAGCTCAGTCCCATCCCCAGGGCATCGGGGATCACGAGGATGTCGGAGAACACGATGGTGGCGTCGAGATCGAAGCGGCGCAGGGGCTGCAGGGCCGCCTCGGTGCACAACGCCGGGTTGTGGACCAGCTCCATGAAGCTGTGTCGCGACCGCAGTTCGCGGTACTCCGGCAGGAAGCGGCCCGCCTGCCGCATGAGCCAGACGGGGTGCCCCTCGACGGCGGGGTCGCGATGCAGGGTACCGAGGAAACGCTGGCGGCCAGTCACCCGGAGGGTCTAGCCGCCCACGGGGTGGGAGTCGGTCAACGGGTGGTCACCAGGGAGGCCGTAGGCATTAGACTGTAGGCATTAGGCCTGATGTTTCTGCGGCGACGCGGCAGTGGCCGGGCAGGGCATGGCGGCAACGCTGGTGGCGTGGCGCGCGCGGAGCGCGCGAATCAGGCCGGCCAGGACTCGGCCGGTCTCGGCGGCGTGAGCAGCGAGCGCGGCGTGGGCGATCGGATCGAGGTAGCCGAGGCGTGCCGCCAGCGACAGTTGGTACTCGACCTCGCGGGCCGACGCGAAGGCCACGTCGAGAAAACGCAAGTAGTCGCCGTGGGTCGATCGCGCGCAGCCCTCCACGATGTTGGAAGGGACCGAGACGGCGCCCCGGCGCAACTGCGCCGTGAGGCCAAACTGCTCGTCCCGAGGGAAACTGCGCGTGTGGCGGTAAACCGCGAGCGCGAGCGAATCCGCCAACTCGAACGCCCGTAGCCTAGTGTGATCCCGCATGGCAGCACGAGTAAGCACCGGAGCAAACAAGCCCACCCCGGGCGGCGCCTACAGCCTAGACCCTACAGCCTCGAGCCTCTCACGGGCAATTCACCTTGGTGCGAGCCGCACACTCCGCCGCGCACCTCGCGCGGCGCAGTTCCAGGTCGGTGTAGTTCTGGGCCACGAGGTGCTTGTCGACCGCCGCGCACATGTCCTTGCGCCCCTGGTCCCAGGCCCGGTAGCCCGTCAGCTCGAACTTGATCACCTCGCCCGTCCAGCACTCGGCGCTCTCCAGCGCCACGTAGCAGTACTTCAGGTCGGCGAGCGTGGCGTCGGGGAAGCAGTTCACGTGCGCATCGGCGGCGCGCGCATTGCAGGAAGCCGTCTCGGCGGGGTCGGCCAGCGGCGATTGTAGCTTCCAGTAGCTGGTGTACGCGCGAAGCGCGGCCTCCAGCGCGACACGGGTGGCTTTCTCGGCTGACTTTTCCGAGGAGCCGCCCGACGTGATGTCGAAGGTCTCGCGCACGTTGCACCCATCGGCGGTGCCCGACCACGCGGCCACGCACCGGTTCGGCTCGCCTGCGGTCGCGACACTGAGCAGCATGATCATCATTTTCTCCTCCTATCTCCGTCCCAGGCGACGGCGAATCACCCACGACGCCGTCGCAAACGCCCCCGCGAGCAGCGGCCACAGCGGCGCCGCCCACAAGGCTGTCTCCTCGCGGTCGCGCACCACCCGCGACGCGGCCGGGTCGCGCAGGGGCTCGGCGAAGCTGCCGGGCTCCACGTGCCGCCCCCCGGTGGCCTCCGCGAGCGCGCGCAAGAGCTGGCCATCCGGGTCGATCCGGTCGAGTTCCGGGTCTCTCGTCACCACCGCGTACACGCTCTCCGCTTGCCCGAGGTCCTTTCCATCGGCCAGCTGGGCGCTCACCTTGACCCGGTGGGCGCCACGCTCGGCCGTCGGCACCTCGAAGCTGGCCAGCCCGTCGGCGCCCGTCGGCCCGGAGAGCGGCACTTGTCCCTCGGGGCCATCCACCGCGCCCGCCACGATGGCGCCGGCCACCGGCGCGAAGCCCGCGTCGCGAACGCGCACCGTCACGCGCAGTTGCTCCCCGGGCTCCACGTTCTCGCGGGCCACGTCGATGGTCACCGCCTGGTCGTCGGGGTCGCCCACGAGCCAGCGCATCGCGTTCTTCCAGAAGCGCAGGTAGGCCTGGTTGCCGCCGCCCTTCCCCGCCTCGCCGAAGGCCCAGCGCCAGGAGCTGTCGACGGCGAGGGAGAGCGTCCGTCCCTTGCCCACCTGCCGCACCGCGAGCACCGGCGTGTCGCGATCAGGATGCTCGAGGAGGACGGCGGCCCCCGGCACGGCCCCGTCGTTGAGGTTGAGCCCGTCCATCTCGCCGAGACCGGACCAGAGCGCCGCGTTCTCCGCCGAGTCGGCGGAGAGACGGGTGACCGGGTGACGCGCCCCCGCCTCGGTGAGCGCGGGGCGGAAGCGCGCGGCGTCGGAGGCCTCGCCCTCGAGGCCAAGCTTCACGGGGAGAACTCCCGCCACCGGCGTGCCGCCGTAGGCGCCGAGATCGAAGCTGCGATCACCCCCGAGCATCGCAAGCGCGCCGCCCCGCTCCACGTAGTCGCCGAGGTTGGCCAGGAGCGTGGGCGCGTCGTGCTCGAAATAGGGCTGGTAGTCGAAGTTCTGGAGGATCACCAGGTCGAAAGTGGCAAGATCGTCGGCGAAGAGCCGCCGGTAGGGAAACTCGATGAGCGACAGCTCGCTGCCGCGGTAGCCCGAGCCGAAGTCCTCCAGGGTGCGGAGGATGAAGAAGCTGACGAGGTCGACGCCCGGGTCTTCCTTGAGGAACAGGCGCAGGAACTTCTGGTCCATCGAGGGCGATCCGCACACCTGCAACACGCGCACCCGATCGCGCACCACGCGGATCGCGCGCGACATCGCGTTGTTCGTCGGCACCGCGTCGCCCTCGGGCACCGCCACGGTGGCCTCGTAGATGTAGCGACCAGGGCTCTCGGGCGTGAGGGTGAAGGTGGCGCTGCCCTTGCCGTCGGCGCCGAGGCGCACCGACTTGGCCCCCGCCGGCTGGCCGTTGCGGGTGAGGCTCACCGCCACGTTCTCCACGGCGAGGCCGGTGGCGGCCACGTCGACGGCGAGGGTGAAGGGGGCGCGCAGGAAAGCAAAGGAGCCGGCGCGCAGGTCGGTGACGGCGAGGTCGGGCACTTCTCGGTCGCGACCCACCTGGTAGATGGTGAGCGGCCCCGGCAGGGCGGGCAAGAGCGAGGCATCGATCTTCCCGTCGCGCACCAGCCCGCCGCGATCGATGCCGTCGGTGACGAGCACCACCCCGGCGAGGCGCTCGCCCGCGTAGCGACGCGCGAGCGCCTGGAGCACGGCGGGGAAGTTGGTGGCGCCAAGTTCGGCGCCGGGAGGCTGGCCGCTGCGGAGGTCGCCGCCGAAGTGGTAGACATCGGCCGTCCCCAGTCGCGAGGCGAGGGCCGTGGCCACCGCGAGTCGCGTTCCCCCCTCGGGCTCGGCCACCCCCATCGAGCGCGAGGCATCGACGAGCACCGCGAGGCGCCCCTCCTCTGCCCGCTCTCCCTCAGTGATCAGTACCGGTCGCGACACCATCCACACCAGCAACGCCAGCGCCGCCGCGAGCAGCACCCACTCCGGCGCGCGGCGGCGCGCGACGGGTGCCGGCCGGAGCGCCAGGCCGAGCGTCGTTACGCTCGCGAGCACGGCAAGTCCGATGGCCCAGCTCTCGCCGGTGAAGACGAGGTTTCCCCCCCACTCGCCGCCGAGGAGCCAGGTCACTCGATGCGCCCCTGGTCCATCAGCGCGCGCACGTGGGCCTGGTCGTGCTTGTAGTTGCTGGTGAGCGCGTACATCACCACGTTGACCGCCAGCTTGATCGCCTCGCGGCGTTGCAGTTCCCCGCCGGGGTTGCAGGCGAAGCGGTCGAGGCCGTCCTCGCGCCGGTCGAGTGCGCCCGAGAGGTCGTCGCCCGAGTAGATGACCGGGTGCATCGAGCCGAGCTGGATGCCCTCGAGCACCCCGCGCGTGGCGAGCCGACCTACCGGTTCCTTCAGCAGGAAGAAGGAGCGGTACACCGAGTGGTCGGAGCTCAGCACCGCGAGCGGGCGGGTGGGGAAGAGGCTCGCGAGCAGGGCGCGGACCGACTGGTCGAAGGGGCCCTGGGCCTCGCCGCTGGCGTCGTCGACGAGCAGGAAGCCGCCGTAGCTGAGGTAGCGGACGAGCTGCGCGCGGGCGCGCTCGGAGAGCGCGGGGAACGCGCCGTCGCCGACGAGCACGGCGAAGGGGTGGGCGAACAACTCCGGGTCGTCGGGTGCCACCGCCACGCTGCGCGGGTTGCACTCCACGGAGGTGGTCTGGATGAGCTCGAACAAGAGCCGCGTCCAGGCGTTGGGCCTGCTGATCGTGCCTCGTTCGAGCTGGATCTCGGCGACGTCGAGCTGGGAAACCTCGCCGAAGGCCAGCGCCCGGCGGGCGGCGAGGAGGGCGGCGAGGGCGAGCAGGCTGCGCCGGGTCATGCGGCTTCCCCCGCCGGCTGGCGCGCGGCCAGCCCCTGCGCGGCGACGAGCGCGGTGGCGGCGAACAAGCAGGCGGCGAGGTCGAGCGCCAGCTTACGACGCGCCCGGTCGGGATCGATGCGCGCCGTCACCTCGGCGAGGGGCTCGTCGGGGCGCACGTCTGACTCGGCCAGCGGCGTGTTGACCGCCACGTCGGCGAGCCGGGGCTCACCATCGCGACCCACCGCGTAGGCGCCGGGGACGGTGGGCAGGAAGCGCACCACCCCGGCGGCGCGAGTCACCTCCACGCGGCCGCCGCCGGGCCCGGTCACTTCCACCTCGGCGCCAACTGGCACGCCCACCTCCACCGGCTCGCCGACGGTGCCACTCACCCGCGCGCCGCTGCTGCCGAGCTCGGCGCCGAGCCAGGACACGAGGCGCTGCCAGGTGGGCGCGTAGATGGCCTGCAAGGGGAAGTTCGTCCAGCCGAGGTCGGCGCTGCTCGTCCACAGGTACACGCGCCCGCGGCCGATGCGACGCTCCGCCAGTGCGGGCACGCCGGTGTCGTAGCGCAAGAGCGTTCGAACGTCGCTCGACTCGGCGTAGGGCTCCAGGGAATACACGCGGCGGCTGCGCACCCGCGCGAAGCCCTCGCGGCCCGCGCCCACGAAGGGCTCGAACAACTCGAGGTCGGCGCCGGGCAGGGCCAGCGGCACGCCCTCGCCGGCGTCGAGTGCCACGAGGTCGCGAACGCGTCCGAGCCGGGAGGGCAAGAGGCCGCCCAGCACGGGGTTCCACACCTCCGCGCTCACGTTGTCGCCCACGGCGAGGACGAGCGCGCCACCCCCGCGGACGAAGTCGACGAGGACCGGCGCGATCGGGGAAGGATCCCCGACGTTGGCGAGCACCGCCACCTGCCACTTGCCTTCCGCCAGTCGCGACACGCCCCCGGGTGCCACCACGTCGATGCCGGCGCCGCTCCCGGCGAAGGGGGCGAGCGCTCGCTCGAGGAAGTACACCTCCGACTTCGTCGGCGTGCTGCCGGGGTCGCCGTCGACCACCAGCACCCGCGACTTGCCCACGCGCGGCAGGTGAAAGTAGCGGGTGTCGTCGAGCGGCAGGGCCTCGTCGGCGAGTGACACCGAGGCCACGCCGCCCTCGGCCTGCCGGGGGACGGTGACCGACACCGACACCTCGGCGGGGCCCTCCTCCGTGGCGCCCGGGGCCTCGACGAACACCGTCATCTGCGCGCCGTCGGGGAGGCGCACCGTGGCGGGCACCTCGCCCGCGGGCCCGAAGTTGCGCACCGTCACCGACACCGTGCCCCCCTCCAGGCCATCGCCATAGCGCGCCTCGGTGACGACGAGGTTGGCGGGCTGGGCAGGCGCGAAGGTGCGGGGCAGCAGCGCCGTCCCGGCCGCCACGAGCCGCTCGATGCCATGGGTCGCCGTCGCCAGCCGCCCGGGACCGCTCGCGTCACCGATCACCACCACTTCCCCGGGCTGGCCCTCGAGCAGGACCCGGGCCAGCGCGAGGGCGCCGTCGAGGTCGGTGCCGCCCGAGCCCTGGCGCGTGGCCTCCAGGAGCGTGGCCACCAGCGCGTGATCGGTGGTGAAGCCCGCCAGCGTTTCCGCCGGGGCTCCCGCGGTGATCGCCGCGAGTTGCACGCCCTCGCCGAGTCCGCGCGCCACCGACACCGCCTCGCGCTGGGCGCGGGCGAAGGCGGGCTCGCCCTCCACCCGCTGGTCCATCGAGAGCGAGGTGTCGAGCACGATGACCACGCGACCGCTGCCGCCGATCGCCGTGCGCGTCTCCGGCAGGCGCAGCTCGGGACGAGCCGCCGCCAGCACCAGGCCCAGGAGCCCCAGCACCCGGAGGAGAAGGATGAGCCGATCGTGCAGGCGGCGCCGGCGCTCGAGGCGGATGCGAAGGCGCTCGAGGAGCAGCATCGCGCCGTAGGGCACCCGCTCGGTGGGTGTACGGCGCACGAGGTGGGCGAGCACCGGGCCCAGGAGCACGAGGCCGGCCGCGAGCGCGACCGGGGCGAGCAGGGAGAGGCTCATCCGAATCGTCCCTCGCGACCGCGGAGGAACTCGCCGATGACCGGCACCAGGTCGGCGCGCGCCTCCACGAGCTGGTGCACGCCGCGCCGCGCCCGCACCCCATCGCGCACCTCGGCCACGAAGCGCGCCGCCTCCTCGCGCACCGACTCCCGCATCGCGGCGGGGTCGAGGGTCTCGTCGGCACCCCCTTCCGGGGAGTACAGCTTCAGCGGCTGCGCAAAGTCCAGCTCGAACTCGCGGCGGTCGAAGAGGTGGATCGCGCGCAGGTCGACCCGGCGGCGGGCGAGGGCGTCGAGCGCGCCGACCCAGTGCGCGGTGGGCTCCATGAAGTCGCCGACGAGGACGAGCAGGCTGCGGTCGTGCGCGCGGGTTCCCACGGCGGCCAGCGTGGCGGCGAGGTCGGCGCGGCCGGCGGGGCGCAAGGCCGCGAGGGCGGCGAAGATGCGGGCGAGCTGGGCCCGGCCCCGCCGCGGGCGCAGGACGGCGCCGCCGCTCCCGGCGGCCACGTGCAAGCCGATGGGCTCGTTCTCGAGGAACAACAGGTAGGCGATGGTCGCGACAATAGCGACGCTCGATTCCCACTTGTCGGGGGTGCTGCCGAGGTCGGCCGAGGCGTCCAGCACCAGCGTGGCCCGCATCTCGGTCTCGGCGCGGTACCGCCGAACCACGAGCCGGTCGCGACGACCGAGCACGCGCCAGTCGAGGTCGCGGAGGCTGTCCCCCGGGGTGTAGGGCTTGTAGTCGGCGAACTCCACCGCCTGCCCCACCCGCACGCTGCGGCGGAGACCCACGCCGAGGCCCGCCACCACCTGGCGCGCCCGCAGGTGCAGGCTCGCTACGCGCGCGACGACGTCTTCCCGCCATGGCACCGGCGCAGACAAGGCGATCAGGGCGCCGGGACAGCGGCGAGGATGCGGCGCACGATCTCCGAGGCGCGCAGGCCCTCCGCCTCGGCGGCAAAGCTCGGGACGATGCGATGCTGGAGCACGCTGGTGGCCACCGCGCGCACGTCGTCGATGTTCGCGTTGCGGCGCCCGTGCAGCGCGGCGCGTACTCGCGCGCCGAGCAGCAGGTACTGGCTCGCCCGTGGCCCCGCGCCCCACTGCACGTAGCGCTTGACCACCTCGCCCGCGTCGGGCCCGGGGCGGGTGGCCCGCGCCAGGCGCACGGCGAAGCGCGGCACGTCGTCGTGGTCGAGGTGGCCGCGCACGAGGTCTTGCAGGGCCACCAGCGTGTCGCGGTCGATCACCGGCTCGGGCGCGGGCCCCAGCTCCCCGGTCGTCCGCTCGACGATCTCGATCTCCTCGGCCTCGGAGGGGTAGTCGACCTCGATGCTGAACATGAAGCGGTCGAGTTGCGCCTCGGGCAGCGGGTACGTCCCCTCCTGCTCGATGGGGTTCTGCGTGGCGAAGACCTGGAAGGGCCGCTCCAGCCGGTAGGTCTGCCGTCCCACCGTCACCTGACGCTCCTGCATGGCCTGGAGCAAGGCCGCCTGCGTGCGCGGCGGGGTGCGGTTGATCTCGTCGGCGAGCAGCAGGTTGGTGAAGATGGGCCCGGGCACGAAGCGCAGGGCGCGGTGACCGGTGCTGCGGTCCTCGTCGAGCACCTCCGAGCCGGTGACGTCGGCGGGCATGAGGTCGGGCGTGAACTGGATGCGACCGGAGTCGAGGCCGAGCGCCTGCGCCGTGGACTGCACGAGCAAGGTCTTGGCGAGGCCGGGAACGCCGATGAACAGGCAGTGCCCGCCCGCGAAGAGCGCGATGAGCATGCGTTCCACCACGTCGCGCTGCCCCACGATGCGGCGGCCGATCTGGGCCTCGACGTCGGCGCGGACGCGGGCGAGGCGGTCGTAGAGGGCGAGGTCGTCGTTCGGCGGCATGGATGGTCCGGGGGGCAGGGAGCTATCGCGACGTGGGAGGAGGCTCGGCGCTCTGGAGGATGCGGCGGTAACGAGCGTGGCGCTCGGCGAGCGCCGCCTGGCCGGTGGCGGCGTAGAGATCGGCGAGCGCGCCCTGCGTGCTGGGGTCGAAGGGATCGACATCGACGGCGGCGCGGAACTGGACGAGGGCGCCGGGCACGTCGCCGCGGGCGAGGAGCAGGCGACCGAGCCCGCGGCGGGTGACGGCGTACTCGGGGTAGTCGGCGATCGACGCCCGGAGACCAGCGAGGGCCTCGTCGCGACGGCCGAGAGCCACGAGTGCGTCGGCGGTGCGGGCGGCGAGGGTGGGCGAGGGCCCGTCGGCGCCCGACGCCGCCTTGCCGAACTCGACCAGCGCCGCGTCGGGGCGGCCCGCGTCGAGCAGCATGTCGCCGAGCCGGGCGTACTTGGCGAGGTCCTTGCGCTTGCCGAGCAAGGGGTCGGCGGCGAGCTCGTCGTCCGCGCCGTCGAGCACGGTGGGGGCCGTGGCCAGCTCCTTCTGCACGAGGCTCATGCGGCCGAGCTCCTCGCGCCAGCCGCGCATGAAGGCGGCGACGTCGCCGCCGGTACACACGTCGGCCACGGCCTGGAGGGCGTCGCGGTCTTCGCGCACGAGGTCGAGCACCCGCGACACGGCGTCGTTACCCGCGATCTTGCGCAGGTAGACCACCATCGTCGACACCTGCGCGAAGGCCAGCGAGGCCTCCTCGGCGCTGTCGAGGAAGGCCATCGACGGGTGCATGCGCTCCAGGGGCACGAGGCTATCGCTGGCGAGGGCCTTGGCGAGCAGTGACTGGGCCACCGGCGCCAGTGGCGGCGGCTCGTCGAACTGCCAGAGGGACTCGTGGCTGCGCGCGATGCCCTCCTGGAGCCACACGGGCACCTTGTCGCGACTTCGCCAGGCAACGACGTAGTGGATGTACTCGTGGGCGATGGTGTCTTTCCATGCGTAGCCGTGCCCCAGCGCGCGCGGCGACGACACGAGCAGGCGGGTCCACTTCGACAGCGCGATCACCCCGGTGTTGCGCACGGCGGCGCCAGGGAGCGAGGAGGCGTCGATGAAGCGCTGGGCGGTGGGGTACAGCTCCATGCGCACGCCGCCGGGCGGCGCGCCGCCAAGGATCGGCGCGATGCGATCGTGCGCGGCCTGGAGCGTCTCGAGGGCCTCGTCAACCAGCACGTCGTCCATGCCGGCGCGGTAGCGCAACGTCACGTCGCCTCGCGACACGGTCGCGAAGTCGGCGGTGGCGTCGGCGCTCAGCCGGTAGAGCTTCGACCGCCGCGCGAAGTCGTCGGGCGCCTCGGCCGGCTCGCTGCCCTCGTAGAGATCTCGCGCCTGGGCAAACTCGCCAAGGGAGAAGGCAAGCTCGGCGCGTGCCACGCGGTCGCCCGGGTCGTCGCCGAGGCCGGCCGCCTGTTGCTGGGCGCAGGCGAGGTCGCTCACCTCCAGGCAGGCGAGTACCTCGGCGGCATCGCCGGCAAAGCCGAGGGTGGCGAGGATCGCGAGCATCACTGGCGCACCAGCTCCTCGTAGTAGCGCCGGTGCGCCGCCCGGTAGGCCTCGGGCACCTCGCCCTGCATGCCCTCGAGCAGCGCCTTGCGGTAGGCCTCCGGGGTCTCGAACTCCTCGGGCGCGGGAATGGCAATCTGCCGCGCGCCCTGCCCGTTGGCGCCTGCCTGGCGGCCGCCCGCGCCGGCCTCGCCGCCCTGGCCCCCGGCGCGCTCGCCCGGCTCCTCGCCCTGCCCGCCCTGGCCGGCCTGCGCCATCTCCTGCATGTCTTGCTCGGCCTGTTGCAAGGCCTCCGAGGCGCGCCGAAAGGCGTCTTCCGCCGCCTGCTGGGCGCCCTCCGTGCCCATCGCGTCGCCTTCTTCCATGCGCTCGGTGGCCCGGCCGGCCTGCGACGCGCCCTCGCCCGCCGCCTCGCTTACCGCGCCACCGCCGGTGGGCATCTGCTGGCCTAGCTCCTCGGCCTGCCGGGCCGCCTGCCCGGCGCGGTCGGCGATGTCGCGTTGTCGCGACGACAGCTCGCGCAGCGCCCGGCTGAGCTCCGGCGATGCCGCCGACTGCGCCTCGCCGAGTCTCTCGAGCTCGCTGGTGGCCTGCTGCGCGGC
>Ga0194120_10008090_pt1 | contig 14071 bp, 18 predicted proteins | sample TA2MahCa65mmetaG_FD_148642 | JGI IMG/M metagenome (GOLD analysis project Ga0194120, IMG submission 148642) | Freshwater microbial communities from Lake Tanganyika, Tanzania - TA2015019 Mahale Deep Cast 65m | ecosystem: Environmental > Aquatic > Freshwater > Lake | place: Tanzania: Lake... | reverse complement strand
CTCAAGGACGCAACCGTACGCCGCTACTACTACGAGACCCACGACCAGCTACGAACCCATCTCCGCGACTTCATACACGCCTACAACTTCGCCAAGCGCCTGAAGGCCCTTCGCGGACTCACGCCCTACGAGTTCGTCTGCAGAAGCTGGACAAAGGAACCGGCACGATTCAAGCTCGAGCCAGCCCATCAATTCCCGGGACTGAACATCTAGCGCACCGCTTTTCGATACCGCGAGGATGGCCCGGCATATCGAAGACGCTTTCGAAATGATGGCGCGGAAGGCGCTGGCGGGCGAAGCCCCGGCGAGCTTCGACGTTCCGGCGCGGCCTTAGGTTCCGAGAATGTCGCTTGCGGCCCTGTGCATGGCGGCGTCGCCCGCCGCGATCACCTTGCCGTCGCTCGAAAGATCGAGCGCGCGGCCTGCGAAATCCGTGATCGTGCCGCCCGCGCCTTCGATCACCGGCACGAGCGCGACGTAATCGTAGGGCTTGAGACCGATTTCGACCACCAGATCCACCAGACCGGAAGCGAGCAGGCCGTAAGGGTAGCAGTCGCAGGAATACTGCGCGAAATAGACGCTCTTGCGAAGTTGCCGAAAGCGTTCTTCGAAACGCCCGGTGAAAAATTCCGGCGCATTGGCGTGAAAAGCGACGCGGGCAAGCTCCTTGCAGGGCCTCGTCCTGATTGCCTGGCCATTGAAGGTCGAGGCCTCGCCACGCGCGCCGAACCAGCGCTCCCGCGCGATCGGCTGATCGATGATGCCGAGCGCCGGGCGCCCCCGATGCAAGAGGCCAATCAGGATGCCGAAAGTCGGCCGACCGGTGAGGAAGGGCTTGGTGCCGTCGATCGGATCGATCACCCAGACCCACTCGGCGTCGAGGCGTTCATGGCCGAACTCCTCGCCGAAGATGCCGTGCGCGGGCACGGTCTTGGCGATTTCGTTTCGGATCATTTCCTCGATCGATCGATCGGCGATGCTAACCGGCGAGCTGTCGGCCTTGATGTCGAAAGCGACGGGCGTGCGGAAATAGCGTCGCGCGATTGCGCCCGCCTGATCGGCGAGGCGTTGAGCGAAGTCGACGAATTCGCGCGGGAGGGTGGCGTTCACTTGCCCGGGATCGGGAGCGGCTTGTCGGATTGGGCGTTGAGATAAGCGAGGAGATCGGCGCGCTCGGACGCCTTCTTGATGCCGGCAAAGGCCATCTTGGTGTTGGCGGCGAATGCCTTCGGATTTTCGATGAAGGCATCGAGGGTCTCGAAGGACCAATTGCCGCCTTTGCCGACCAGGCTGGTCGAATAGGCAAAGCCCGAGGCGCGGCCGACCTTGTCGCCCACCACGCCATGGAGATTCGGGCCGACCTTGTTCGCGCCGCCCTTGTCGACGCCGTGGCAGGACGAGCACTTCTTGAAGGCCTTCTCGCCGTCGGCGGCCTTGGCGGCGGCGAGGCGTTCCGGAAGAGGCTTGGCCGGTTCGGCGGCGGCAGCGGCCGCGCCAGGCTTGGCTTCTTCCTCGACCTGAGCGATCACCACGGCGTTTTGGGCCAATTTCTTGGGATGGACGAGCAAATTGCCGATTTCATTGATCGCGGCGATCGCCAGCATCGTGCCCAAAACGGCTCCGGCGATTTTGTTCAGTTCGAACGCGTCCATCTTGAGCTCCAAGTAATTGCGGCGCCAAAATAGCGGCTTCCGCCGCCCCTAGGCAACCCGTATATAGCGGCGCGGGCCGGCATGATTGACCGGCCCCCCGAACGAGGCCTTATGACCGGACGCCGCCGCCCCGTCAATCCGATCGTCGTCATTCCTGCGCGCCTGGCTTCGACCCGCCTGCCGGGCAAGCCGCTCGCGGATATTCACGGCCTGCCGATGATCGTTCATGTCTGGAAACGAGGGATCGAGACGGGTCTTGGACCCGTGATCGTCGCCGCGGCCGAGCCGGAGATTGCGCGAGCGGTCGAGGCTGCCGGCGGACGCGCCATCCTGACTGACCCCAACCATCCGTCGGGTTCCGATCGCATCTTCGAGGCCCTCGGCAAGGCGGACCCCGAAGGCAAGCACGATGCCGTGGTCAATCTCCAGGGCGATCTGCCGACCATCGATCCCAAGATCGTCCGGCGTTGCCTGGAAATCTTGAACGACCCGGCGGTCGACATCGGCACATTGGTCGCCGAGATCTCGGATCCCCGCGAAATCGGCGATCCGAACGTGGTCAAGGCGGTGTTGGCGCTCGACCCCAAGACGCGCGCCGGACGGGCGCTCTATTTTTCCCGGGCATCGGTTCCGACCGGCGTCGGCCCCTATTTCCATCACATCGGCCTCTACGCCTATCGCGCCGAGGCGCTTTGCCGCTTCGTCGGCTTGCCGCCCGGAGAGCTCGAACGACGCGAGCGTCTTGAGCAGCTGCGCGCGCTCGAGAACGGCATGCGCATCGACGCCGCTTGCGTTGACACGGTTCCGTTCGGCGTCGATACTCCGGCCGACCTCGACAAGGCGCGCGCCATGCTCGCGCCCAAATCCGAACAGCCATGAGCAATCCAGAAAACACCATCGCCTTTCAGGGCGCACCCGGCGCCTATTCGCATCTCGCCTGTCGCGAGACCTTCCCGGCCATGGCGCCATTGCCTTGCGTCAGCTTCGACGACGCCTTCGCGGCAGTGACAGAGAAGCGAGCGAAATACGCCATGATCCCGATCGAAAACTCGATCGCCGGTCGTGTCGCCGACAACCATCATCTGCTGCCTGAATCGGGCCTGCACATCGTCGCCGAGCATTTTCAGCGCGTGAACCATCACCTGCTGGCGCCGCATGGCGCGACGATCGAGACCGTCAAGGTGGTGCGCAGTCACGTCCAGGCGCTGTCCCAAGTCCGAAAATTCCTGAAGAAGCACGGCCTCAAACCCGAGATCGTCGCCGACACAGCCGGCGCCGCGCGTGACGTCGCCATGGCCAACGACGTTTCCGTCGCCGCCGTTGCCTCGCGCCTAGCGGCGGAGACATATGACCTTTCGATCCTCAAATCCGATATCGAGGATTCGGCCCATAACACGACGCGCTTTTTGGTGATGTCGCGCGAGCCCACGAGGCCCGGCCCGGGCACCCCCTGCATCACGACTTTTGTCTTCACGGTAAGGAGCGTCCCGGCGGCGCTCTATAAGGCGCTTGGCGGCTTCGCGACCAACGGCGTCAACATGACCAAGCTCGAAAGCTATCTCGACGGCGAGCGCTTCGAAGCCGCCCAGTTCTATGCCGATGTCGAAGGTCATCCGGACCAGCCGGCGCTCCAGCGCGCGCTTGAGGAGCTTCGCTTTTTCTCGACCTCGCTCAAGATCCTGGGCGTCTATCCGGCGAACCCCTATCGGCTCAAGCACTAAGCCGCGAGACGGCCTAGTCCCAGTTCAGCCAAGTCAGGACAGCCAACAAAGCGAATAGAGCTGCTGCGCTCAGCCGGATTGCCTTGAGCGGCAGCTTTCCCGCGAGCCGATCGCCGATCCAGACCACCGGAGCGTTTGCGATCATCATGCCGAGCGTCGTGCCGACCACGACTGCCCAAGTCGCGCTATGGCGGGCGGCCAGGATCGAAGTCGCGATCTGGGTCTTGTCGCCGATTTCGACCAGGAAGAAGGCCACAAGCGTCGTGATGAAGGGGCCGAAACTGTCGCCGTTCTTCGACCCATCATCGTCCAAACGATCGGGGATCAGGGTCCAAAGCGCCATGGCCGCGAAGGACAAGGCGACCAAATGCCCGAGCCAATCGACGCCGACCCATTCGGCAATCAATGCGCCGAGCCAGGCTGCGGCTGTGTGATTGGCGAGGGTCGCGAACAAGATGCCAGCGACGATCGGCCAAGGCTTGCGGAACCTTGCGGCCAGGACGAGTGCCAGGAGTTGGGTCTTGTCGCCGATTTCGGCAAGCGCGACGACAAACGTCGACGTCGTGAGAGCCTCGAACAAACCGCCGACACCCCTTGGCTAATGCTTTTGCGATGCGCCTTGCGCCCGCTTCTTGCGCCGCGCGATGGTGACGTTAATGCTCTCGACCATGACAGAGAACAGCATGGCGAAGTAGAGATAGGCCTTCGGGATGTCATAGCCCATGCCGTCGGCGACCAGCGCCGTGCCGATCAGCATGACGAAGGCAAGCGCGAGCACCTTGACGGTCGGATGGGCGTGGATAAAGCGGACGATCGGTCCCGACGCCGCGAGCATGATCAAGACCGAGATGATCACGGCCGTGACCATGATCCAGATCTCGCGCACCATGCCGACGGCGGTGATCACCGAGTCGAGCGAAAATATCAGATCGAGCATCAAGATCTGGCCGAGCGCGCCGGCGAAGCTGCCGGCTTTCGGTGCGCTCTCCTGCCGACCCGCCTCCTCGACGCTGTCATGGATTTCGCGCACGGCCTTGACCAGCAGGAACAGGCCGCCGCCGAGCATCAAGAGGTCGCGGCCCGAAAAGACGAATTTTCCAAAGCTGAAGACCGGCTCGGTGAGGCTGGCGATCCAGCCGACAAACAGAAGCAACATCAGACGCATGATCAAAGCGAGCGACAGCCCGACGAGGCGAGCCTTGTCGCGCTGATGCGCCGGCAGTCGATCCGCGACGATGGCGATGACGATGATGTTGTCGATGCCGAGAACGATCTCGAGCGCCGTCAGGGTCAAGAGGCTGAGGACGATTTCCAGTTCCATGACGATGCTTTAGCCGATGCCGAGAGCCTGGGCGCGACCTTCGATCCAGCCCTTGGCGAGTTGATGGGCGATGGCGAGTGGCGGCGGCATACGCAAGCCGTCGCCGCCTTCGACCGCGCGCCGCAACATGACCTTCACTTCGTCGCGATGAAACCAGCGCGCGTCTTCGAGCTCGTCCGTGTCGATGGCGATGCTCTCCGATTTGGCTTCGGCGTAGCAGCCGATCATCAGCGACGACGGAAAGGGCCAAGGTTGGCTGGCGAAATAGGCGACGCGGCCGGTGCGCACGCCGGATTCCTCGAGGATCTCGCGCGCGACCGCCTCCTCGATGCTCTCGCCCTGCTCGACGAAACCAGCGAGCGCCGAAAAGGAGTTCGGGATGAACCGGCTTTGGCGTCCGAGCAGGCAATGATCGCCGCGAATGGCCAACATGATGACGACCGGATCGGTGCGCGGGAAATGCTGCGCCTTGCAAGCGGCGCAAAGCCTGTTCCAGCCCGAGGCCTCGACCTTGGTCGGTTGGCCGCAATTCGCGCAAAAGCGGTGGCGCGCATGCCAATCGATCATCGAGCGCGCTTGTGCCAGCATTGCGGCTTCTTCGAGGCCGATCGACGGAGCGATCGAGCGCAAATCGATCAGCTTGACGCCCTCCTCTTCCGGCTTGGCGTCGGCGGGCATGGCGAGGGCGAAATAAGGTGTCTCGCCACGCAGGCCCAGAAAGACCAGCGGCGCGTCGAAATCGGGCTTGGACGTCGCCCGTCCGAGCGGGACCCAAGCGATTGCAGCGTTCGGCTTCAGCCGGATCGGCGGCTTGAGATCGTAAAGTCTCAGCGCCTGCGCATCGAGCCGGGCGACCAAGGCCGCCATTTTCGCAGCGTCGTTTCGAAGCTGCGCTGCCCGGTCGAGAGGATTTCCGGAAAAGACGATCAACGGGTCCATGGACGCGCGAGACTGGCACAGGGTCGCCGAACGGGCTAGATGTTTCTGATGAAACCTCTGTCGCATTTCGAACGCGAAGCGCGCGCCGCCATCGTCGGCGTCCTGTGCGATATCGACGATACCTTGACGACCGACGGTCGCTTGCCGGCGATCGCCTATCGCGCCCTCGAGGATTTGAAATCGGCAGGACTTCGGGTCGTACCCGTCACCGGGCGCCCAGCCGGCTGGTGCGACTTGATCGCCCGCTTCTGGCCGGTCGATGGCGTCGTCGGCGAGAACGGCGCGTTCTACTATCGCTATGACCACGGCGCGAAGCGCATGACCCGACGTTTCGCCCAGAGCGAGGCGGAGCGCGCCATCGGCCGCGCGAAGCTTGCGGCGCTCGGCGCGAAGATCCTGGCGGAGGTTCCTGGTTCGGCGATTGCGGCGGATCAGGCCTTTCGCGACGCCGATCTGGCGATCGATTTTTGCGAGGACGTCAAACCGCTTTCGCCCCAAGCGGTGCGCCGTATCCGAGAAATCTTCGAAGCCGGCGGCGCGACCGCCAAAGTCAGTTCGATCCACGTCAACGCCTGGTTTGGGACATACGACAAGTTGACGATGACCAAATTGTTCTTGTCCGAGGCCCTGTCAACGAACGTGGAAACCGAAAGGCAACGCTGGGTGTTTGTCGGCGATTCGCCGAATGACGCTCCGATGTTCGGCTACTTCCCCCATGCGGTGGGGGTCGCGAATGTTCGCCGAGCGCTTGAGCCCCTGGCGGCAGAACCCGCCTATGTCACTGATTCGGAAGGCGGAGCCGGCTTTGCGGAGCTCGCCGCCGCGCTCCTGGCGGCACGCCCTAGGCCTTGAAAATCAGAGGCTTCGCCTACATATTAGCGCGATGGCGGCGGTGAGACCGCCGCAGAAGGAGAGGAGATCACCATGGCATTCGGCACCGACCGTGTTCTGACCGGGACGAGCGTCCGCTATCAGGCGCAGGACGTCATCGACCAAGGACTGCGGAGCTATATGCTCAACGTCTACAATCTGATGGGCGCGGCGCTGGCGCTCTCAGGGATTGCGGCCATCACGGTCGCGCAATACGAACCTCTCAAGCAGCTGATTTTCGGCACGCCGCTCGTCTGGGTGGCGATGCTCGCACCCATCGGCCTCGTCTTGGTGCTGAGCTTCGGCATCGAGAAGCTGTCCTATGGCGCCGCGCAGATGGTCTTCTGGGTTTTCGCCGTGCTGATGGGCGTCTCGCTCGCCAGCCTGCTGATCACCTTCACCGGCGCATCGATCGCCAGGGCCTTCTTCGCAACCGCCGCGACTTTCGGCGCGATGAGCCTTTATGGCTACACGACCAAGCGCGATCTGACGGGCATGGGGTCGTTCCTGATGATGGGCCTTTTCGGCATCATCATCGCGAGCCTGTTGAACATTTTCATCGGCTCGAGCGCGCTGCAATTCGCAGTCACGGTGCTCTCGGTCCTGATCTTCACCGGCCTCACGGCCTATGACACGCAGAAGATCAAGGAGATGTATCTCGACAGCGACGCCGGCGATGTCATGTCGAAGAAGGCGTTGATGGGCGCGCTCACGCTCTATCTCGACTTCATCAACATCTTCGTCGCCCTCGTCCAGTTGTTCGGCGAAAAGCGCGAATAGTCGGCCGCGTTTCGGCCCAGCGAACGCCCGGAGAGCGATCTCCGGGCGTTTTCTTTTGCGCGGGCGCGGCTTAGTCTCGATCCATGCTTAGCGATGCCCTCGGCAATCCCGTTTCGACCGACAATCCCGAGACGCTCCGCGCCATCGACATCTTCGTGGCCGAGTTCCTGGGCTATCGCAAGGATCTCCCCGTCATTCTCAAGGGTGCCTCGGCCGATGCCGGTTGCTGCCTCGCCAATGCCATGGCGGCGCAGTTGATGCTCTTTCTCGAAAGTGCCGAAGGCCCAAGACTGGCCCTGCCTTATCTGGAAAACGCGCGGCAGTCGGCTGGCGGCGCCAGCGCCCGCGAACGCGCATTTCTGGCGATGATCGAGGCCGCGCACCGCGACGACCCGGCTCAAGCCGTCGAGATCGCCCGCGACATGGCAGGGCGATGGCCGCACGACCTCAACGCCAACAAGCTCGGCCAGTACCACGCCTTCAATCGCGGCGATCTCGCCGGCATGCTGGACCTCGTCGAGCGCGTCCTTCCGGCCAATCGCGAAAACCACTATGTCCATGGCATGCGGGCTTTCGGTCTCGAGCAGACCAACCGCCTGAATGAGGCCGAAACTGCGGGGCGGCATGCGGTCCAGCTCGATCGGCGCGATCCCTGGGCGCATCATGCCGTCGCCCATGTCATGCTGACCCAAGGCCGGACCGATGAAGGCCTAGCCTGGATGGAAGGCCATGCCGACACTTGGGTCGACTGCAATTCCTTCATGCTCACCCACAATTGGTGGCATGTGGCGCTTTTCAAGATCGATCGCGACGACCAGGCGGACGCGCTCGCACTCTACGACCGCTGGGTTTGGGGCCAGGACAAGACCTACAGCCAGGACCAGGTGAATGCGATTTCGCTGCTCTGGCGTCTGGAACTTTACGGCGCCGATGTCGGCGCGCGTTGGCAAGATGTCGCCGATCATGTCGCGGGTCGGACCGGCGAACATGTCCTGCCTTTCCTCGACCTCCATTACGTCTATGCGCTTGCCCGTGCCGGTCGCGAGGCCAAGGTCGAAGCCATGCGCCGGAGCCTCGCCGCCCACGCCGCGACGGCCAGAGATGCGACGTGGCGAAAGGTCGCCGAGCCGGCGCTCCGCGGCGTGATCGCGCATGCGCGCGGGCGGTATTCCGAAGCGGCGGCGACGCTCGCCCCGATCCAACCCCTGCTCCAATCGGTCGGCGGCAGTCATGCCCAGCGCGATATCTTCACGCAGACTTGGATCGACGCGACGCTTCGAGCGGGGTCGGGTTCGGCCATTCGGCCGCTCTTGGAAGAACGGCGAAAGGCCCGACCCGGCATTGCCGCACATCGACGAGACCTTGAGAGGGCGAAAGCATCATGAGCCAAGGCGATATTCCGGCCGGGTTCGTCCCGCTTTCGCGCAGCGGCCAACATGAGAGCTTCGAGCATGTCGTCGGCCCTATCTATCGCCTGCCGAGCGAAGCCAAGGACCATGTGCGCTTCGGCTTTCGCGTCGAGCCTCGTCACACCAATCCTTACGGCGTGCTCCATGGCGGCATGCTCACGACGGTCGTCGATACCATGATGGGCTATTTGGTCTTCCATGCACTCGAGGGCGGCGCCTGCGCGACCATCAATCTCAACTGCGATTTTGTTTCCGCTGCCAAAGCCGGGGACTGGATCGAAGGCGCGGCGCGAATGACGCGCATGGGCCGTCAGGTCGCTTTCGTGCGCGCCGAAATAGGCTGCAACGGCAAGACCGTACTGACGGCCAACGGCTCCTGGGCGATCATCGGCGCGAAATAGCGCCGCGCGCTCAGCCCCAGGGCCCGCGCCGCCGCGAAGGCTTAGCGGCGGGTGGCACAGATGCGCTCGCCTGGAAAGACTGCGCGCCGTAAGTCCGGGCCATCTCCTGGAGCCGCGCGACCCTGTCCTCGGTCGAAGGATGGGTCGAAAACAGGCTGCTCATTCCACCACCCGAAAGCGGGTTTTCGATGTACATGTGCGATGTCGCCGGATTGGCTTCGGCCGCGCGGTTCGGGATCGCTTGGGCATAGGCGTGGATGCGCTCGAGCGCCGAGGCGAGCCAGAGCGGATTGCCGCAGATCGCCGCGCCGATGGCATCGGCTTCGTATTCGCGGCTCCGGCTGATCGCCATCTGGACGAGCGAGGCGGCGAGCGGCGCGAGGATCATGACCAGGATGCCGCCGATCATGCCGAGACCGCCGCTCGAACGGTCTTCTTCGTCGCTCCGCCCATGACCGGCGAACATGGCCATATTGGCGAGCATGCCGAGCGCGCCGGCAATGGTCGCCGTGATGGTCATGATCAAGGTGTCGCGGTTGCGCACATGGGCAAGCTCATGCGCGATCACGCCGGCAAGCTCCTCGCTCGACAGGCGATCCATCAGCCCGGTCGTCACCGCGACCGCGGCATGCTCGGGATCGCGACCGGTCGCGAAGGCGTTGGGTTGATCTTCGTGAATGACGTAGAGCCTGGGCATCGGCAGGCCGGCGCGGCCGGCGAGCTGACGCGTCAGATCGTAGAGCCCTGGCGCTCTGCTCGGGTCGACTTCCTGGGCGTTGCTCATCGACAAGACCATCTTGTCGGAGTTCCAATAGGCGAAGAGGTTCATGGCGCCGGCGACGACCAGGGCGATGACCATGCCGCCCTCGCCGCCGATCATGTAGCCGATGGCCAGGAACAGTCCGGTCAAGGCGGCCAAGAGCACGGCCGTGCGCATGTAATTCATCGAACACCACCTCGATATTCCGAAGCGCGACAAGGCTTCGGCTTTGTCCTATCAATGTAATGTATGGAACCTTGAGCGAGCTTCAAGCCTCCGATGACCGACACAAAGCCGAACCTCGTCTCCGGGCCGGACGATGAAAAAACCAAGCCCAAAGCGCCTGAAAGACCGGCCCATGTGCTCGAACAGCCGCCGGGCGAAATCGGCGGCACGAAGGGCCCCGAGCCGACCCTCTATGGCGATTGGTACCACAAGGGAATTGTGAGCGATTTCTGATATTTCCGAGCTCTCGGCGGGGCTTTCCGATTCGCGTCCAGAGCTTGTGGTTCGTTCTCTTTTGGTTCGCTTCTTGACTCTTTTTTGTTCACGATCAAAAACCGCCGGAACACAGGGCGTACGCCGGAAATTTGATCTATTCGAAATCGTCAAAACGGCTTCTGCGCTAAACTCACTTCAGTCTAAGTCGAGGCATAAGTCGCGCCATGGCCGAAACTCTGGTCGAGCAAGCCGCTCCCGCGCGCCCAAGCGCGGGCCGCGTCCGGCTGCGCACATTGGTGCTGGTGCGCTGGATCGCGATCGTCGGCCAAACCGGCGCGCTCGCCATCGTCCATTGGGGCCTCGGCTATGACCTGCCGGTCGAGGCGACGCTCGCCATCGTCGGCGCCTCGGTCGTCCTCAATCTGGTCGAAAGCCATCCGGCGCGCGCATCCGTCCGCCTGAGCGACCGCGAAGCCGCGGTCGCCCTCGGCTTTGACATCTTGCAGTTGGCGCTCTTGCTCTATTTCACCGGCGGGCTGAAAAACCCCTTCGCTTTCCTCTTTCTTGTCCCGGTGACGATCTCGGCTTCGATCTTGTCGCTGCGCTCGACCATCGTCCTCAACCTGCTGGCGTTTGCCTGCGTGAGCCTGCTCGCGCTGTTCCATCGGCCGTTGCCTTGGTCCGGCGACTTCGACCTGCCTCAGCTCTACATCTTCGGCATCTGGGTGGCGATCGCCTCGGGCATGTCCTTCGTCTCGGCCTATGCCTGGCGCGTCGCGGCCGAATCGCGGGCGATGTCCGATGCACTGGCCGCGACCCATGCCGCGCTCGATCGGGAACTCCGCCTAGCCGCGCTCGGCCGGCTCGCCGCGGCGGCGGCCCATGAACTCGGCACGCCGCTCGGCACCATAGCGGTGATCGCCAAGGAGCTGGGTCGGGAGTTGCCGCCCTCGAGCCCGCTCAAGGAAGATGTCGAACTCCTGCAAAGCCAGACCGCGCGTTGCCGGCAGATTCTCAACGATCTGGCCAAGCGGCCGGGGGGCGACGATCCCTTCATGCGCATCGCCCTGCCGGCGATCGTCGATCAGGCAGCCGGACCGCATCGCCGAGACGGCGTGGTCGTAGACATCAAGGCCGAGGCCGCCGGCGATGCGCCGCCGCCGACCTGCGCGCATGCGCCCGAGATCGTCCACGGCCTCGGCAATCTGATCCAGAACGCCGTCGACTTCGCCAGAAGCCAGGTGACGTTGAGGAGCCGCTGGGACGACCATACAGCCACCGTCCTGGTCGAAGATGACGGGCCCGGCATTCCTTACGATGTGCTGTCGCGTATCGGCGAGCCTTACATCTCGACGCGCCCGGATTCCGGCGGCATGGGTCTCGGCGTTTTCATCTCGAAGACGCTTCTCGAGCGCACGGGCGCGCGCGTCGAATTCGCCAATCAATTGGGTGGCGGCGCGAAAGTTGCCGTGACTTGGATGCGCGCGGCGCTCGAGGCGCGCGCTACAGAGGCTATGGAGGCTGTTTCATGACGTCGTCGAACGGAACCGAAGACAAATCCCTGCTGATCGTCGACGACGACGAGCCGTTTCGCACGCGACTCGCGCGCGCCATGGAAAAGCGCAACTACCTGGTCGTGACCGCGGGCTCGGTCAATGAGGGGCTCGAAGTCGCGCGCAAGAGCCCGCCGGCCTTCGCCGTGGTCGATCTGAGGCTCGCCGACGGCTCCGGGCTCGACGTCGTCTCCGCACTCAGAAAAGCGCGCACCGATCTGCGCATCGTCATGCTCACCGGCTACGGCAACATCGCGACGGCGGTTGCCGCCGTGAAGGCGGGGGTGATCGACTATCTCGCCAAGCCGGCCGATGCCGACGATGTCGATGCCGCGCTTGCCAACCGGGACCGCGCCATCCCGCCGCCGCCCGAAAAGCCGATGTCGGCCGATCGGGTGCGCTGGGAGCACATTCAGCGCGTCTTCGAACAATGCGATCGCAATGTCTCGGAGACGGCGAGGCGCCTCAACATGCATCGGCGGACGCTTCAGCGCATCCTCGCCAAACGCTCGCCCCAGTGAATTTTGCAGCCGCATCGCGGCCGTTTGACGCGTTGCGGGGCAGCGCGAAATCGTTATAGTGACGCAGCTTTTTCAAGCCCCGGAAGCATGAGGGACCAATGGATATCACGCAGCAGAAGCAGACTTACGAAGCCTTCAAGGCCATGAGCCTGTGGGGCACGATCATCGTCGTGATCATCGTCGCGCTTATGGGCATTTTCCTCACCTGATCGACGATCGCATCATTCGGCGACAAGGCTCATGACATGAAGATCGCGGTGCTCAAAGAGCGGCGCGCCTCCGAGCGCCGTGTCGCGGCGACGCCCGAGACGGTCAAGAAGTTCAAGGGCCTCGGCGCGTCAGTCGCGGTCGAGGCGGGCGCGGGCGCGGGCGCTTCGATCCCGGACGAGGCCTACAAGGCGGTCGGCGCGGAGATCGCCGCCGATGCCCGCGCGGCTTTGGCCGATGCCGACGTCATCTTGAAGGTTGCTCGGCCGGTCAGCGGCGCGGAGGGCCCGGACGAGCTCGCCGGTGCGAAGCGCGGAGCCTGGCTGCTGGCTATACTCGATCCTCATCGCAACCGCGATCAGATCAAGGTCTTGGCCGATGCCGGCTTGGTTGCCGCGGCAATGGAGGTGATGCCCCGGATCACCCGCGCCCAATCGATGGACGTGCTTTCATCGCAGGCAAATCTCGCCGGCTATAAGGCCGTGCTCGATGGGGCGAGCGAATTCGGCCGCGCCTTTCCCATGCTCATGACCGCCGCCGGCACCATCGCGCCCGCGCGGGTCTTGATCATGGGCGCGGGCGTCGCCGGGCTGCAGGCGATCGCAACCGCGAGACGCCTCGGCGCCGTCGTCTCGGCGACCGATGTCCGTCCCGCGACCAAGGAGCAAGTCGAGAGCCTCGGTGCGACCTTTGTCGCGGTGATTGACGAGGAGTTCCAACAGGCCCAGACCGCTGCCGGCTATGCCAAGGAAATGAGCGAGGGCTATCGCCAGAAACAAGCGGCGCTGATCGCCGAGACCATCAAGAAGCAGGACATCGTCATCACCACCGCGCTGATCCCCGGGCGTCCGGCGCCCAGACTGATCAGCGAGGACATGGTGCGATCGATGAAGCCGGGTTCGGTCATCGTCGATCTGGCGGTCGAAGCGGGCGGCAATTGCGCCCTCGCCAAGGCCGGCGAGATCGTCGAGGTCGGCGGGGTCAAGATCGTCGGTCACGTCAACGTGCCCTCGCGCATCGCCGTCGACACCTCCAACCTCTATGCCAAGAATCTGTTCAATTTCCTCTCGCCGCTGATCGACAAGGAGACCAAGGCGCTCAAGATCGATTGGAACGACGAGATCGTGAAGGGCGTGGTGCTGACGCGCGACGGGCAAATCGTGCATCCGGCCTTCGTCCAGGGAGCCTGAGCATGGACGCCGTCGGCATCGACCCCTTCATCTTTCGCCTCTCGATCTTCGTGCTGGCGATTTTCGTCGGCTACTACGTGGTCTGGAGCGTGACGCCCGCCCTCCATACGCCGCTCATGTCGGTGACCAATGCGATCTCCTCGGTGATCGTCGTGGGCGCGCTGATCGCGGCGGGGCCATCCGATCTGTCGATTTCCAAGGTCCTCGGTTTCGTCGCGGTCGTGCTCGCCGCGGTCAACATTTTCGGCGGCTTTCTGGTGACCCAGCGCATGCTCGCCATGTTCCAGAAAAAGAAGAAGTAGGACG
>Ga0194120_10008089_pt1 | contig 14073 bp, 10 predicted proteins | sample TA2MahCa65mmetaG_FD_148642 | JGI IMG/M metagenome (GOLD analysis project Ga0194120, IMG submission 148642) | Freshwater microbial communities from Lake Tanganyika, Tanzania - TA2015019 Mahale Deep Cast 65m | ecosystem: Environmental > Aquatic > Freshwater > Lake | place: Tanzania: Lake... | reverse complement strand
GAACAGTAATATTACATTTGCCCATAATATAAACATTATCGTCTTTCATAACGATACTATATTTGTCTTTTGTTATTTTTTCTACTCTATCACCATCAGGATACCATTCAGTAAAACTGCCATTTCGATGTGCAATATGAATTCGTTCTTTTCCTGGTGTATCATCATATTCTATTATATGCCCAGATTCAGTTTCCATTACATTGTTATATGGATAAACAGTATCATATTTTGTTTCTGGCTCATTCCATGTTGTTGTAACAGTTGGAATATCACTTACCTTATTGTCTTTTCTTTCTTGAATAAATGTTTTTGTAATTGTATCAGAATCATTTCGTGCTAACCGTGATGTTGTTGGTTCGTCTAAATTCAATGGATAATTACTTGCTTGTGTCTTTTCAGTAATTACAATACCTGTGCCATCAGTATTGTATTTTTTCGTTTCTGGACTTCTTGGTGATGCTTTAAGTTCATCAGAAGTTCTTGGATCACTATATGCTTCTTGAATATTTGCGGCTTTAAGTGCAACACTTGGAAAAGAACCAAGTACCACAGGTTGTTGAGTCATTTCACCATCCATAAAAAATCCAAATACCATATCGCCCTCTTTTGGACAATAAGGATTTGTATTGTTTATTGGAAATGCAACTTGAGCCCACGGCAATATATCGGTCGGCAATTCCATTTTATTGTCAGCATTCCAACCAACACAACGAACTTTTAATCGTCCGAGTTTTAATGGATCTTGTCTGTTTTCAACAAATCCAATCCACCATATAAATCCACCAGCACCAGCAAAATCTTTAGCGTTTTCCATATTAGTAGCCAATTAATGCTTCTGTTTGTTCTGGATTGCTTACAGGAATAAATTCATTGTTCGTTGAGGTTGTTCCACATTCAATTATTGTTTCATGTTTGTCAATTCCAAGAATATGCCTCGAAGCAATAATGATATACTTACCGCTTAAACTGGGGTCATTATTATCATCGCCTTTTGCTTTTTTACCAAAATTGGGCGCGTCAAGATTGATATTAAAACCCGAAGTCAATTGAAAGTTACCTGGCATTGCCAATTTAATTCTTTTACTCATCAAAAGATTGATAATTGCCTTTCTTTGAAATAACCAATTTTCAATATTATCAATTTTAGAGATAGATGTGGGATCTTTATCTTTAATATATTTACTCAATTGTTTTGCAGTATCCATAAAAGACATGGATTTTTTTGCTGCATATGCTTCTGTTGCAGCAATACCAGCTCGGTTTATAATTACAGATTGATTTGGATTTTCATTTGCATGTTTCATGGTCTTAAATACATCAGCAAATCCAATTCTCTTTTTAGCAGTAGTTCTGGTTATTGGGTCAAATCCAATAAATTGTCCTGCATTAACACCAGATCTTGTTTTTTCAATCATATCTGTTTGTTCCACAACTTCTAATGCTCTTGCTGAAGTCATTTCTGTTAGTGCATTTGATTCTGATGTATTTTTAAGTTCAAATTTTATATTTAATATATCTTCTTGTACCAATAATTTTGAAAGAGATACAAAATTATATCCAATATTATTTTGAAAAAACATATAATTGGGTGCTTGATTTTGATCTACAGCTCGTTTTGTACACCACTCGATAGCATCGAATGGTTTTAAATTTGGAAAAACAAAACTGCGAATACCTGTAGTTGGTTCAAAAATACCACGAGTTTGATTATCTGGAACTTTCAAATAGTTTACTAAAATTTTTTCAACAGCTTTTGAATATGTTCCCTCAAACGATTGTGTAATTCTTTGTTGGTCAGAAAAAATTAATTCATCAGAAACAAAATTTAAAACAAATAATTCACTACTCAAATTTTGCGCTTTTCTGTCAGATTGTTTATAAACTCGAAAAGATTTATGAAAACTTGCAATATCAGATCCGCCAGACTTTGTAATATCAAACAATATACTTTCAGAACCATCAAATAATAGTTTACCAGAAAGACCAATAGAATCACGAATAAGAATATTTCCACTCATTACAGGCGTAAAAAGAGAATCAAAAATATTGATTTCTTCATAAATATTAGCAATATCAATTGGGCCTGCTTTGGTTACAAGTACCAATTCATTAATTATAAACTGCATGGAATTTTTAGCTGAAAAACTCATGCTTTGATTACCACTCTAAATTCTTTTTCAATTGCAGGAACAAATTCTGGCTTTACAAGTATAATACTTCTCTTTTTTTCGTTCAAATTATTTTCATAGTCATAATATGTTTCTTTTTCTTTTGTAATAGCTCGCGTAATTATTGAACCATCTTGCAATGTGTGAGTTGTACTTGACGGGGCAACATTTGCCCATGTGTTTGCATCAACCTCAAGTTTTTCAGTAATTGAAATATTATCAGCATTTGTTCTTGTTACCACCTTATAATATGCATGAACATTATTCACATTCATTGCCCATGAAAGACCTGTAACACCTGTGCTAGCAGTATTCGCATAATTATTTGCAGAATATTTTTGATCAATATATTTAATTAAAGTGGAATACTGTAATGGCCAATCATATTGCGGGTCAAAAATATCATTGAACATCAATACAATCCAATGTCTTTCAGGATTGTCATAAAATTTAGTTGCTATAATTTCTGGTGTATCACTTTCTTGAATATCATATTTGTAAAATGCAGCAGAATTTTCTTTGAGAGTAGATTCAAAACTAAATCGTGAAATGATATTTGTTACTGTATCAAGACTGCTAGTTCGATTGTTGGCAGTATATACTGTTTTTGGAAAGTAATAAAAATATTTGGCCATTATTTCCTCGGATTAGATCTAGTATCCACGAAAGATCCGGCCGGCTTCACAGAATCTACTGCATCTCTAAAATCTTCTTTTGTAAGATATGATGTTTCTTTGAACTGTAGTGCCATTTGAATCGCTGTTGGCATGCCTGTGCGACCTAGTGCTGGAGCGGGTTCACCAGGCACTTCATATGCCGAAAATCCATTTGGTGCATAATTTATTTGAATATTCTCTAAAACACATGTTGCAATACCTGGAATATTTGGGTTTTCTGCACCAGCATAATAAAATCGAATATCAAATTCAGATGGAGGAATCAAGAAGCCAGCTGCACTTTTTAATTTTTCTGGAGCTTGATGAAAACGAAATCGCTCTAAAATTCTTTGAACTTCAAGTGCCTCTTTTTCATCTCTTGGATAAAATACAAAATCGAATTGAAAAGATCGAAACTGTGGAGATGAATAAATCATCTCTAGCATTGGATTTTTTACTGAACCCATTGCCTTAGCCATAATCACTCTACCAGTTTTCTCGGAATTTATGGCTTTTGCTAACGCTTTCCCACCCTCTTCCGCAGCATATCGAGCTCCACTTGCTATCGCAGCCCCTGCTGCCTTCAAAACTCCAACTCCAATGTTCTTCCCACTCTGAAACTGGTCAATCATACTTGAGCCAGCCGCTAAAACCTGACCACCTATTTCGTCACCAATACTCATTTGCTCATAGCTTTGCTGATAACTATATTGAAGTGTGTCGGGCATATAAAGAGCAATTGCATCTTTTGTTAGCACAGTGTTTTTTAGTCCAGCTAAACTACCACCAACAACTCTTTTAATTGAATTATCCACCGTTTCCTGTGAACGAGAAGAATTGCCGTCAAATACAATATTTGATTGACCAAAAACATTATTAACGCTACTACTAGTTGAAGAACTCATAGCGCTTGAAATACCACCAGGAAGTTTAGATATAGCGGAATTAAGTTGTTCTGTTATTTTACCTCCAAAACTTGCAGGTATATCTGAAATCAGTGGGCGCTCTGGGTTAGTAATACCAACGGATATGAATCCACTTCTACCACCGGTGATCGCCTTTGTGTCATTCCATAACGCACCTTTTGAGCCAGGCAAGGCTCTCGATTCGAACCGTGATTCATTTGTACTTACTCCCGCAAAGCGTGTTATCTGTTCACGAATATAAAATACAACATAGTGTCCCTTATCATAATTACCAAGATCCATAGGATAACGAAGTGTGGTTCTTTCATATTGACTTTCAGTTAATGGAGCCAAAGGCCCCTTTCCTCTCAATTTATCAAATGTGATTGTTTCAAGACCAAAAATTGCCATATTTGTCCTATAAGTTAGATAGATAATATTTATGTCGTATAAAGGATGGTTTCAACCAAAAAATCCAAGTAAATACAAAGGTAATGCAACCAACATTATCTACCGCTCCAATTGGGAATTAAGAGTAATGAAGTGGTTAGATGACAATCCAGCAGTCATATGGTGGGCATCTGAAGAATTTCCAATACGATATGTCTCGCCAGTTGATAACAGAGTCCACAGATACTTTCCAGATTTCATTGTCAGGACCAAGAAAAAAGACGGTTCAGAGCAAACCTCAATACTGGAGATAAAGCCATACAAACAGACGGTAATGCCATCGCAAAAACGCAAGACTAAGAGACACCTGGTAGAGATTGCAACCTATGCCATCAATCAGGCGAAGTGGGAAGCTGCTGATTTGTTCTGCAAGGAGCATGGATGGCATTTTCAACTACTTACCGAAAAGGAATTGGGACTTTGAGATAAATAATCAAATGGCTACACTATTTGATAAAATCAAATCATCTTTGGCGAAAGAAGGTCTTACGCCACGGACAGACGCCGCTCGAGAATGGCTGAGAAATAAAATAAAAACCTTGCGACGACCTTCTCCTACTTTAATGATGAGAGATAGACAGCGGCTTCGTGAAAGGTCGTTTATTGGTCGTATGTATTTCTATTTTTATGATCCAAAGAATAAAGATAAGCTATCATACTATGACAAATTTCCATTAGTAATTCCAATAGAACGCTATCCCGACGGTTTCTTAGGATTGAACTTGCACTATATTCATCCAAAATATAGAATCACACTTTTAGATAAATTGGCTAATTTGACAACAAATGACAGGTTTGATGAAAAAACAAAATTGCGTATTAGTTATGAATATTTATCTGCTGCGTCACAAATATTTGAAGCAACACCATGCATTAAAAGATATCTGTTTAAGCACATTGAATCTCGATTTTTAGAAATTACAGCAGACGAATGGGATATTGCAGCTTTATTACCGGCAGAAAATTTTATTGGTGAAACCACATCTCAAATATTCTTAAATTCAAGGAAAAAATTCTAATGTCATTCTCACCAAACACATTTCTTTCTAATATCAATGCCCACAATGGCTTAGCAAAACCTTCTCGATTTGAAGTCATTTTGCCCATACCTCCCTATATTAATCAATTTGTGGGAAATTCAGTTATTGACAAAATTTTGGATAGTGGTACAATCACTGATATTACAACCGCAGTTAATCTTTCATTTGGTCAAGCTTCATTTGGTCGTAACACTCACGGAGATAGCCAATCTAATAGTGCTTCTGGAGCCATGTCTCGTTATTTAGCACTTCAATGTGAATCAGCAGAATTACCAGGCAAAACATTTCAAACAGCCGACGTAAAAATTTATGGCCCCATTTTTAAAGTGCCATATCAAACACAATATGCAGATATGACACTTACATTTTTATGTACCAACGAATTCATGGAAAGAAAATTGTTTGACCGTTGGATGGATGCAATTATGCCTGCGGATACAAATAATTTAAGATATCCAAGGGGTACTAAATCTCGTTACATGACAAACATTACAATCGTTCAATACGATGATCATGTCAAACAAATATTTGCAGTAGAATTAATTGATGCTTTTCCCATTGGACTTGCACCACAATCATTGAGTTGGGGTGAAGATTCTTTTCACCGTTTAGCAATATCATTTGCCTATCAAAAATATGAACCAATTTATGGTGCAACTTACAATCTTTCTGCACTGGAAATAATGTCGCGTCAAGGAGTTAAAGCAGTTCCAGGACAATCTCCACAAGAAATCGTAACTAATATTAAAACTGGTCCCAGTTTGAGTGAGTAAAATATGATTTACTATCAAGTCGTTCATTATAAAATTTAACTAAGCGAGGATATTATGTCTTTACCTAAAATTGATGTACCTGTATATGAAATAAAACTGATTTCAACTGGAAAAATAGTTAAAATTCGCCCATTCTTGGTGAAAGAACAAAAATTGTTTTTAATGGCCAGTGAGTCAGAGGATCCAAAAGAAACAATTCGTGTTATTCGTCAAGTATTGAAAAATTGTGTTATCGATGAATTAGATGTTGATAATCTACCTACTTTTGATCTTGAATGGTTATTTTTACATCTTCGTGCTCGTTCAGTAGAAGAAATTGTCAATTTAAAATATAATTGTAATAATATGGTCAAAAATGAACAAGGCGAAGAAAAAAAATGCAATGGAACAGTTGATTTCAAATTAAACTTATTGGAAATACAGCCGTATCATAATGAGAAACATACAAATAAATTCATGGTTTCTCAAAAATTGGGCGTATGCTTAAAATATCCAACTTTTGAATTGATTGAGAAATATGAAGGATTGGATGAAAATGCGATTTTATTAGAAATTCTTGTTGATTGTATAGATTATATTTATGATAATGAAACCATATATTATGCTAAAGATTCTACCCGAGATGAAATTCGTGAATTTGTAGATAGTCTCCAACAAAAAGATTTGGAAAAAATTAAAATCTTTTTTGAAACTGTGCCTGAAATTAAAAAAGACCTCGACTTTAAATGTTCAAAATGTGGTTACAATGAACTAATTACGCTAAAGGGTCTACAAAATTTTTTCGTCTAATTATTCGTTATGATACACTAGGCAACTATTATCAGACAAACTTTGCGTTAATGCAGCATCACAAATATAGTTTGACTGAGCTTGAAAACATGTTGCCTTGGGAGAGAAGCATTTATGTGAATCTCTTGGTAGATTATTTAAAAAAAGAAAAAGAACGATTGGAATTGGAAAAACAAACAAGAAAAAGACGCTAAATGGCAAATAAAGATAAAGAACTTGAAGCAGCGCCAGCGAACATTGCGACCGCGATTGAAGATATGTTGGAACTTGACAAAACATATTTGGCATCAATCCAAAAATTAGCAACCATTAGCGATAAAGCATTGGATGACGCATATGGTTATGGTCGTAGCACACCTGGTAATAGTTTTGGTTGGCAGGCGAATCTTATGTCGGCTGCTTTTGCTAAGGAAATGATTGACGCAGGTATTACAGATATTGAAAAAATCTCTGATGCTATTCATAGGGGTTGGAATGTTACAGCAGAAAAGTTTGTTCAAAATCCGAATCAATTTAGTGATACTGCAAAACTACGTCAAGAAGGAAAATTAGAAGCAAAATTAAAACAACGAGCAAAGTTGATGAAAATAGACTATGCTCAGTTAGACAAAGATGAAAAGGAAAAGGATCGTGTGGTTGCCCGAGCACTGTTGAATAGTATTACAGATCCAACAGATCCAAAATCACTAACTGAAGAAGTAACAAAAACATCATCCGCTGAAGCAGTAGCAAAAACACCATCCGCTGAAGCAGTAGCAAAAACACCATCCGCTGAAGAAGTAGCAAAAACACCATCAGCTGTAGCAGTAACAGAAATGCCATCAGCTGAAGCAGTAACAAAAACACCATCCGCTGAAGAAGTAGCAAAAACACCATCAGCTGTAGCAGTAACAGAAATGCCATCAGCTGAAGCAGTAACAAAAACACCATCCGCTGAAGAAGTAACAGAAAAATCAGAAAAAGCAAGCAGCGTATCACCAACTATAGAAAAAACTTCTTCCGTTAAAATTCGTAAAGGTAAAATAAAAGATAACAATAAAGAAAAATTTCTTAAACGCCACCAGAACTTAATTGATGATACCAAAAAACAGTTTTTTGGTATTAATACCAAAAAACAAGTTAGAGATGAAATAAAAATAGTTACAGATACAACAGACAAAACATTAGCGCCTATAGCGGAGATAGACAAATCAGGTCAACAAAAATTTAGAGATCCAAACACAGGAAGATATACAACAGAACCATCTGCTCCTTCAGATTCAGTTAAGAAAGAAGTCAAAGCTTCTGAAGATAAAAATAAATCTGCCGGTGACGCCAAGCAAGCGAATCTCGATCCAACACTTCAATGGCGAGAACACACTCTCGCTCCCACAGATAAAGTTTCCATTCTTGTTCCTTTAGCTAAAGAATTGGGATATAAAAATGTCGAAGAAATGCGTAATGCTCTTAGTAAAGAACAAGCTGGTCGTGGTGGAAGAAGAAGTTTGGGTTTTGGCGTTGTTGGTGGTCCTAAGGGAGTAGGAACTGGTTTCTTAGGTGGTCGTGAAATAGGTGGTGGATTTGAGGTTGGTATAAAAAAACGTCTTGCAGAAGGCGTTTCAATAAAAGAATCCGTTGCTGGTGGATTCCAAGATTGGAAAAAAACTTTTTCCAAAGAAAATATTAAACGCAGACTATTAGAAAAAGCCTTTGGTGGCACAAGTTTTATTGACACTTTTGCTCGTGGACAATTAAAGAAAAAATTTGGAGTATCAGAAGATACAGACTTCGACGATGAAAAAGAAAAAGATTCCGGTAAAAATATATCTCCAACAGCTGATACTGCTGATGCTGATAATATTGCTGGTGCTGATAATATTGCTGAAACAAATCGTTATCTTGAAATAATTGCCAAAAATTCGTTATCATTTCATTTGATGTCGAGAGACCTGAATGTTTTAAGACAAAATATTGTTACATTAACAAAAATTGACTCAGAAAAATTTAATAAAGGTAAATCGAAAAAAAAGCAAATTCACGCTCGTGATCCTGCAATGGGTCATGGTGCAGATGCTTGGTTTCTTAGAGAAGATGAGCGTGAAGAAAAACTTGAAGCGCAAAGAAGAAAATCAGCAGCTCCAGCAGCTTTAACAACTGCACCAACTCCTGCTGGTGGTGGACAAGAAAAAGAGGGAGAAGATGATGGAGGTGGTTTACTTAGTGGAATCCTTGGATTATTAGCTAGTTCTCTTATGTCCGGCCTTGCAGCAATGTTTAATCCTATGGCCATTTTGGGGGTTCTTTCAAAAGTATTTGTAATTGGAGCAATATTCATGTCTCTGTTTGAAGGTATTACAGCCGCTTGGGACAAATGGAAAGAAACTGGTAGTATATCAGAAGCAATTATTGAAGGATTAACTGCAATTATTGATTTTCTTACTTTTGGTCTTTTTGGAAAAGATTCAATAAAGAAATTATTTTCAGGTATTGGAGATTTTCTTGCACCTATAACTGATACAATAAAAAACGTCTTTAGTTCCATAAAAAATTGGATTGTTAATAATGTTGGTATTCCGAAAATAAGTTTGGGTAAATGGTTTGGCAAAGAAAGATCAATAGGTCCTTGGTATCCATTCAAATCAGATCCAAAAAGTGGGGAAGATGAAAAAAGCGAAGTAGGCGCGAAAAGCGAAGTAGGCGCGACAAGTGCAGCAGGAACACCAGGAGCAGGACCAGGAGCACAAGTCGGTTATGAAGATGATGAAGAAGCTGCTCGCGCAGGACCTCCCGGTAGAAATGCACCAGAAGAAACATTATCTCAAGAACAACTTGAATATAATAAGTTCAGGGCACAATTTGATTTTTTGGACGCATTACGACGGGGTGATAGCAGAGGCACTTTTGTTGATCGGGATCCCGAACAAGTACGCAATGAAGAAAAAATGCGTACCATGTTGGGACAAATGGAAGCCGACATGTTTGAAAAGGGTATTAATGCCAGACAAGTTTACGATGATATGTTCCGCGATAAAAGAAGTCCAGGAGAAATTGCCAGAGCAAAAGAAGAGCAAATGGCAAATTTGCAGAATCTTCGTGACGACGAGGAAGACGCTGCTCCTGCTGCTCCTCCTCCTGCTGCTGCTCCTGCTGCTCCTCCTGCTGCCGGTGAAGTAGCTACTCTTTATAACCAATTGCAACAGAAGACGAGGGGTGCAACACCTGCTACTGATGCAAAACCAGCTACTGGTGCAACACCTGCTACTGGTGCAAGAAAACAGGCTGAAGAAGAAGCGCTTAAACAAGCAGAAGCCTTAATAGCAAAAGATTCAACATTAGTAGATATGCCTCATAGGCTAGCGAATGAAATTAACATTGGTAAATTTGGTTCTGCAAACGGTGGACCAATAGCTCAGCAAAGTCTTGATATGATAAGACACAGAGCAGCTGATATAGCAATTAAAAATGCAAAAAGTAAAGCTACATCACCCACACCATCTGCTACTGATGCACCACCCCCTGCTGATGTACCACCTGCACCACCTCCTGCTGATGCACCACCTGCACCACCCCCTGCTAATGCAAGAAAACAGGCTGAAGAAGAAGCGCTTAAACAAGCAGAAGCCTTAATAGCAAAAGATTCAACATTAGTAGATATGCCTCATAGGCTAGCGAGTCAAATTAACATTGGTAAATTTGGTTCTGCAAACGGTGGACCAATAGCTCAGCAAAGTCTTGATATGATAAGACACAGAGCAGCTGATATAGCAATTAAAAATGCAAAAAGTAAAAAAGCTACTCCAACAGCTACATCACCCACACCATCTGCTGCAGCAGCAACTCCATCAGCTGATGGAGGCGGAGGAGGTGGTGGAGGCGGAGGAGGTGGTGGAGGCGGAGGAGGTGGAGGACCTTCAACTCCAGATATTACACCTAGTCCTGGTCCCATCAGTGGTGCAAGTTTAAATGAAAATTCACAACAAGTTGCGGAACAACAAAGAGCTGAATCTTCCGCTGATACGGGTTCAACAGTTAATGCACCAACAACAAACAACAGCCAATCTGCAACTGGAAAAGTTCCATCTAAATTACCTGACGCTTTTGATAATACACTAGCCTTAGCAATGATGGCACATTAGCTATATCATGAATACAAAAATTCTTACTAAAGATACGTCAAAATGGTAGCACCACTAATCGCAGCAGTGCCAGCATTGCTCGGCGGAGCCTCAGCAGGAGCAGCAGGAGCAGCGGCAGCAGGAGCAGCTGGAGCAGCAGCACCAGCAGCGCTCGGCGGAGTGAGCAAAGTAATAGCAGGCTCAGCTGCAGCGCCAGCGAACATTGCGACCGCAACAGGAGCGCGAGCAGCAACAGGAGCGCGAGCAGCAACAGGAGCAGTACCAACTGCAGCACCAACTGCAGCAACCAGAGCAGCACCATCGACGCCTATAGCGGAGATAGACAAATCAGGTCAAACAAAATTTAGAGATCCAAACACAGGAAGATATACAACAAAACCATCTACTCCAACTAAAGAAGAGCCAGCAGCAGAAACAAAAGAGCCATCAGCTACAGAAATGGCAAAAACTGTGACAAGAAAGCCATCAGCCGAAAAAATGGCAGGAAAATCAGAAGCGGCTGGCGGCGTATCACCAATTACTACAGAAAAAACTCCTTCTCTTCCCAATATTAAAGGAACAACATCTTCTGATTTTGCAAAAATAATCGCAAAAAACTTTTTGTCTGTGCCTTCTATGGCACAAGATATTAATCTTATAAGGCAAAATATTGTAAAAATAGTTAAAATGCGTGGTGGTGAAAGTACAAACGTAGCTGATGAAAGTTGGATGAGAGCAGGTCAGGTAGAAAAACAACTTGGTGAAGAAGTAACAAAGGAAAAATCCCCACAATTAGAAACAAAAAAGAAGGGTGGGAAAGATAAAGAAAAAAAATCTTTGTTCGATACGTTGAGAGGAACAAAAATTGGTAAAAAAGTAGAAGAAAAAATAAAAGGTAAGGCAACAGATGTTATCTCAAAAGCTGCGGGAAAAGTGCCTGGTATTGGTGGTATTGGTGGAGGTGCACTTGGAAAAATAGGAGGTTTAGCTAAAGGAGCAAAAGGTTGCATAGAATGTTTATCTTTTTTGAAAGACATCCTCTTTAAAAAAATTAAAAAACTTGTTTTAAATATGTTTAAAAAATTGTTTTCTCCAAAAAATATTTTGAAAGTGGTGGGTAAATTAGCAATACCATTACTCATTGCTGTATGCGTGTGGGAAGGCCTTACGAGTGCATTTGATGCATGGGTAGAAACTGGTTCTATTTGGGAAGCATTTAAAGCTGGTATTGGTGGTATTGTAGAACTATTGACATTTGGTTTAATTGATAAAAAGATGGTTAGCGACTTTTATGACTGGTTGCTTGAAATATACAAAATTCCAATTAAAGCTATAGGTGATTTTTTTGGTTCAATAGGTAAATGGTTTTCAGAAAAATTTGAATTTGTTACAAATTTATTTAGTCCCAAAAAAACTCTACCAATAGCTAAAGACGAAGCCCAAAAATCTGGTGAAGAAATAGATAAAGAGTTGAAAGGCCGGTCAGATTCTTTAGATGAAAGAGAAAAGGCTTTGAGTGAGAAAGAGCAAGCAAAGAATGAGCAAGCAGCGAAAGATGATAAAAATAAAAAATCTTCCGGCAGCGCTGCTCCTGTGGCTCCAAAACCTCCTGTGGCTTCTGGAGAAACTCGAGCAGGAGCAGTAACTGGACGAACCTATGCTTTGCCAGGAAAACGCGGACAACCAGGAGTTCCTGTAGGAGGCGGACAACCAGGAGTTCCTGTAGGAGGTCCTGCTGGCGCTCCAACACAAGTTCCTGCTCGCGCTAAAGAAGAAGTGACTGAAGACCTAGGAGGAGGTCGTACAAAAACAACCAAACCAGACGGTAGTTATAACATAACTGGACCCGATGGTACTTATACATTTGACAAAACAGGTAAACAAACATCCTATAAAACACCAACTGTCAGTGGAGTCTCAGAAACCACAATGGCATCTGGTGAAAGAATTAGAGAGTATGGTAAAGGCCCATCGACTATAAAAGAAACCACCAGCGCTTCTGGAAGAACAATAAAGACAGAAGCCACACATGAGATTGGCGAAAAAAAGGTTACCAAAACTGACACAAAATCCGTTCCATTTTGGAAAAAACCTACTGATGCTCCAGCTAAAATGCAAAGATGGGAGGACCGAGACAAAAGTAATGAAAAACCAACTACTCCGACAGCCGTACCTAGTGCTGGTACAGCGCCAGGTCCAATTGCTAGTGCCAGTGCTTTAACTACTCCGGCGGCCGCACCGAGTGCTGGTGCAGTTTCACTTTCATCAGTTGCCACAATAGCACAAGGTGTTGATTTATCAGGAGAAAATCCAGAATTACTCAAGCGTGTTTCAACTATGGCGGCTGCATTTTTAGAACAAACTGGAAAAAAATTATTGATTACATCTGCTTTTAGATCTAACGAAAAACAAAAAGAATTATATGATGCTTGGATAGCTGGAACATTTAAAGCTCCAATTGTTTCTAAACCTTATCCACCATTAGGAACAGGCAAAAAAAGTTCTCACATGGCTGGTCTTGCAATTGATATTAACTCAAAAGGTCCAAACGGTATTAATGTATTAGCAGGACCTAGAGATGCATCAACTGGTTGGTTAGAAAAATTTGGATTAGTGCGAAATGTTCCTGGTGAAGATTGGCATATTTCAGCTCCTGGATTACCACCAACACCAGATAATCCAGCAAATCCTGGTCAACCAATACCTGTTCCAGGAAAAGATGGTAAACCAATTGATGTTGCTGATGGCAAACCAGAAGCAATTTCATCAACACCAAGTACACAAGGTTCAGCAATTTCATCAGCATCTTCTACTGTAGCCTCTGACCAAAGAAAAGAATCAAAACCAACAACACCTGTTGTGATTAATGCACCAACGACAAATAATGATAATCAGGTAATCAGAAAAACTGAAATTGCTTATGCTGGAAATCCAAATCAAGCACCCACACCATCTACGGCACAAAGATTAGCGAACAGAGCAACAGTATAGATAAAAAAAACCCGGCGCAAGGCCGGGCTGAAACGAACAAATTAATTAATTAATCTTGTTTTGCAAGAGATTTAAAATAATCCAAATCCGCATCATCTTCAGACATTACTTTATCAATCTTTGACACATCTTCATCTTTAACGGATGAAAACACTGAATCAGTTGCTTTGGTTCTTGACACTGGTGCAGTTCCATCAAATCCCA
>Ga0194120_10008088_pt1 | contig 14075 bp, 10 predicted proteins | sample TA2MahCa65mmetaG_FD_148642 | JGI IMG/M metagenome (GOLD analysis project Ga0194120, IMG submission 148642) | Freshwater microbial communities from Lake Tanganyika, Tanzania - TA2015019 Mahale Deep Cast 65m | ecosystem: Environmental > Aquatic > Freshwater > Lake | place: Tanzania: Lake... | reverse complement strand
GCGGCGCTCTCGCTGCTGCGGAGTTCGTAATCGCCTGGAAAGCCGCAGACGTCCTGATACAGATCATCTGGAGGCTTCCCGAGGCCCTAGCCCCCCGCCTAGTCCAGATGGACTTCCGGGGCGAGCACGACGAGTTGCGGCAACTGTATGCCAAGGGGATGCGAAGGCTCGAGCTAGCCTCCTTGGGAGCTGCATTGGCCTACGGCCTCCTGGGTCACAGCGTCGTGTCCCTCTGGGTGGGGGCAGACCGGGCTCCTAGCACACCCTGGATCTACTGGCTCGCCGGAGCTGCCGTCTTCTGGCTAGGCAGCGCAAGACTCCCCGCCGTCTTTGCCTTCTCGACCGTCAGACTGCGGCCACTGGTTACCGTGGGCGCCGCCGAAGTCGTCGCAAAGCTCCTCGCGACGTGGCTCCTTTTTCCCTATCTAGGTTATGCGGCCCCTCTCGCGGCGCTCTCAATTGTCCATCTGGGCGGCGTAGCCTGGGCGTATCGAGCCCTGGGTCGCCAATCTAGCGCACGGAACCGATAGCGGCGGCCGGACTCCCTGCAGCCCGCCTCCAGTGCTTGGGTTTGATAAAGTCGAGGACCGGGACCTCCCGAAACCCGACCTGGCCCTTCCAGTCGCCGCCGAGGTTGACCTCGTAATCCTCCAGGTAAGGCCCTGCAAAACGAGACCTCCGATGATAGAGCGCTTGGTAGACCGTCGGAATCCGGGAGATGTTGTAGCCGAGGACGCGCGCCGCGACTGCGTCGACGTAAGCGGGATTCTCACCGCCGATCAGTACACCTGCCGGCCTCGGATCAGGCGTCAGCGGTCCTTCGCCCTGCCCCCCAACAATTCCGTCCACGACGGTGATGACCCGGCGAGGCGAGCGCTCGCTGAAGTAGAGGATGTGGTTGAGGTCCAGGGTGGTCCGCCAGATCGTCTCGTTCTGGCTCCAGCTTCCGGCACTCGTGCTGTCGGCAGTCAGCAATGCCGAAAAGCGCCACAGAAACTCCAGTGCGATGTGGGTGCCAACTCGCCTCGCCTTCGGAAGGCCAGAATAACTCTCCCAGAACTCGTCATAGAGACGATCATAGAGGCTCCGTACGGGACTGCTGCGGTCGTAGCAATCGCCGCCTTCTTCATGGCTGCCGAGGATGTGATGTGGCAAGTACTCTTTGTGACCATTGATACCAACCAAGTTCTTCATCGCACCCGTGAGTCCCGCCTTGATGTGCGTTTTCAATTTGGGGACATTGATAAGTACATCGGGCCAAAAAACTCGACTCGCGATCAGGTACTCATGCTTCCCAGGCGCATGGTGATCCGCCATTCGACTCGGTTTGTACTGCGTTACGCGGAATCGGTTCGAGAATTCGGCAATATCTTCAAGAAAGCTTCCGCAGCCCAGATCCACGAGTCGGTAGTCATTCGCCCTGAAATCCTCGTAGCCTGTCCGCTGGCCCTGAGCCACGCCTGACGACCACTTTCGCCCATCGTCGCCATTCCTGGACATCACGGTCAGCCGCCAATCCTCAGCCTCAAATGACACTCCAGGATGTCGAGCCGCAAGGCGTTGCAAAATGTCGCTTACCCTGGCTTCCTTCAGAAGGTTGCCAAAGTTGCAGCCTTGGAGCGGCGCGTCTGCCAAGACCACCTCGCCCTTCCCCCTCATGGCCCTGGCTGACCAGTCCGCAAGGTAGAAAAGGACCGAGCTGTGCGTAATCAGCGAGTCGAGCGAGTGTCCGCGCGAGTTATAGTTCAGGACCCAGTTCGGCTTGAGAAGCACCCTTCCGCCAGGTGGAACGACTCCTCCCAGCGGGTCTGCGGGATCAGCGCCCCACAGGCTGAAGAGCTCCTTCAAGCCCCTCTCTACCCCATTATCCTCCTCGTCGTACGGGAACTCCGGATACCGGGCCTCAGTGCGAACTAGATAGGTCGCCGCGTTCACCTGGCAGCCCCCAGTTCGGGCGCGTGATGAGCGCCGACCAAAGATCGCGTAAACAGGAGCTTGCCCTGCGGTGTACGCGGGACCACGCTGACGGCCCTCCACTCAATAGCGCACTCCTGCCCCATGACTAGCCGAACTTTCTCCTCAATGTCCGCCAAATCTTTGGGATCGGGATCTTGCCGGGGAACGTAGAAGATCTCGACGCAATCGAAAGCCGTCTGAAGCACCTGGAACTCCGCGACCCAATCGCGGAAGTAGAAGAGATGCGTGAAGTACTCACCATGAACCAGCGTGCCGTCCGCACACGTGAAATGGTCCGTGACGCGGCCGGTCACGCGCGCCAACGTCGGCCACGGGTTTCCGCAGGAGCATGCCTCTCCCGCAATTGCAGTATCCCCGATCTCGTACCGGATAAGGGGCATCGAAACATTATGCAACGTCGTCACTAACACCCTGCCCTCCTGGCCAGGCGCCACGGGGTTGCCCTCCATGTCGACCACCTCGACCAACGTGTTGAACCCAAACACGTGAAGTTGACCGTTGGCGCATTCGCCGGCGATCGCACCTACTTCCCGCGATCCATAGTAGTCATGCACCTTGCACCCGAACACGCTCTCGATGCACTCCCGCATGAAGGGTCGAAGTGTCTCGGCTGCCGAATACACAAACCTCGGCTTATGAACTGTCAGCCCATGTTTGAGGACATAGCATGCGACCTCGTAGATCGAGCCCGCGTACGCCTTGATAAACACCGGCCTCTTCCTGTTAATCAGCTCGACATACCTTCCCATGGTGCTCTCTGACATCCTAAAAGAGTTGAGATAAGTGGTTTGCCGCAACCAATTCAACATGCTCGCCTTGAAGCCCATCGAACCTTCAAAGATGTCACGTTCGGAACCCCACAGCACGACCTTTCGCGTGCTGGCGAAGTCCACACCGAGCATGGCTCGGAAGAAGTAACTCTCCGAAGCCCGTGCCCAATCCAAGTACTCGTCGTCCTGGACAATGCGCAAAGGGGCTCCTGTGGACCCCCCAGAAGCGTTATCAAAGGCTCTTCTCGCAGGATAGTCATCCGAGCGAAGATCCATGAAGCGATCCCTAACAATTGACTTCGTTAGTACGGGGATTTCACCGAATTCAGCACACCAATCGATGCCCGTTCCCAGAATTGCCGTATAGTACGGCACCATGAGGCGCGCATGCGAGAGCAGCTCCTTGAGAAAGTAGCGTTCGTCACCGGGAACGCATGAAACCGCTCTTCTGTAATACGATTCATGTCGAGTTAATCCGAGCAAACTGGTCAAACCATAGAATACTCGCGCTCTTAATCCGATCATCGCGTCCTCTAGCCCGAGTACAGCCGGTCGATGTCACCAACCAGCCGGGAGACGTGGAAATTGGAGAGCGCGAACTCGCGAGCATTGCGACGCATTTCCTGGAGTTCGTCGCCGAAGACAAGGACTTCCTGCAAGCAATCCGCCAACGCGATCGGATCGCCTGGCTGAACCAGGCGACCGGTTACTCCGTCCCTGATCAGATTCGGCACACCCCCTACTGAAGTCGCCACGACTGCGCAGCCCGAGGACATGGCCTCGATGACGCTCACGGGCAGGCCTTCGTTGTTGGAGCACAACACCGCCACGTCCAAGTCGGCGTAAATGAGGTCGAGATCCTGCCTGAATCCCAAGAAAAGCACATCCCCTGCTAGAGCGAGCGACCGTGCCTGTGCCTCGAGGTCGGTACGCAACTCGCCGTCCCCCACGATAACGAATCGTACTTGCGCACCGGAGTCCCGTATCAGCCTCGCAGCTCTTAAGAACAGGTCTATCGCCTTGATTGGGACCAACCGCGCTACGATGCCCACGAGTTTGGTCTCCGCTGATACGCCAATCTCGGCACGCAACCGTCCCCGCAACCGCTCGCAGTCGGCAAACCGGTCGAGATCCAGCCCCAAGGGAATGCACTTGACCTTGCTTGGCGGGGCGATGCGGTATCGGATTAGGTCGTCACGCGTGCGCTCGCTGACCGCAATGATCTGGTCCGTGAACGAGGCCAGGAACCGCTCCACAAGAATGAACAAGCGGCTCTTGAGCGGGCTGAAGTAACCGTGGAAAACGTGGCCGTGGAAGGTGTGGAAGATCTGCCTGCGCCGTCCCCAAAGGGCGACGATCGCTGCAATGCGCCCCAGAGTACCGGCCTTGGCGGTATGAGTGTGAATGATCTCGGGTTTCTCACGACGCATTGTGGCGATGAGCTTGAAAAGCGCGACCAAATCGTCCACCCAGAAGATCTCGCGGCCAAGCTCCGGGATAGTTTCGAGCGAGACGCCCTTCTCCTCGGCGAGGTAGCGCATGCTGCCTTCGGTCGGGCCTTCGGAACCGGTCACCAGCACCGAGTCGTACCGATCGGGCGAGAGCAGCGCGGTCAGAAGCACTGTATGGATGGAAGGCCCGCCGACGTTCAGGCGAGTGACTATGCGGACGACTTTCTTGCGCTCTTGGGGGAGCGCTGCGACTTCCGTAGGGCTCTTGGGCCGGTCCTCCAGAGCGCGATTCACCGACTGGCTCCGTTCTGCACTAGACCCTTGTCCGAAGGATCCTGACCGGTGGCGTACCAGCGCAACGTTTCGTCGAGGCCGAGTTCGACCGAATGCGTGGGCAAAAAACCGAGGAGGCGCTTGGCCTTGCCAATGTCCGCCTGGGAATGCCGCACGTCCCCATGACGGAAGTCGGCATACACGGGTTCGAGGTCTCGTAGTCCCTCAGACTGGGCCGCAAGGCGATCTCGGATCATCCTGTAGAGCTCATTGAGGGTCGTACGCTCTCCAAACGCCACGTTATACACCTCGTTGATTGCATCCGGGTCCAACGTGAGTGCCGCCAGGATGTTAGCCTGGATGGCATTATCGACGTAGCAGAAATCTCGGCTGGTCTCGCCGTCGCCGTTTATCTCGCATATTTGCCCCGCCAAGAGGTTACTGATCCACCTGGGGATCACGGCGGCATAGGGACCTTCTGGATCCTGCCGGGGGCCGAAGACGTTGAAGTACCGGAGGCCAACATACTCGAGGCCATATAGTCGGGAAAACAAGCTGGCATAGAGCTCGTTGACGTACTTCGACAGGGCATACGGCGAGAGTGGCTCCCCGATTAGTTCTTCAACCTTGGGCAACGCAGAATGATCGCCATAGGTCGAACTGGAAGCCGCGAAAACGAAACGCTTTACTCCCGAATCCCGGGAAGCCAGCAGCATTGTCATGAATCCGTCAACATTGGCTCGATGCGTTCTCAACGGATCTTCGAGGGAGCGTGGCACGGATCCCAGAGCAGCCTGATGCAGGACGTAGTCCACGCCTTCGCAGGCCGCGGCGCAATCACCGAGCCTCGTGATGTCACCCTCAAGGAAGCGAAACCGCCCCCAGGACTCCTGCGAGACGGATCTCTTGACGTCGTCGAGATTATGGGCAAACCCAGTAGCAAAATTATCGATGCCGACGACCTGCTGCCCCAAGCCCAGGAGGGCCTCGACGAGGTTGGAACCGATGAAGCCGGCCGCGCCCGTGACCAGCCAGCGACGTGGCTCCGTCCGCAGCTTGGCTTTCAGGGCATCATAGCGCTCAACCATCACAAGCTCCAATACCTGACATGAGAAGGCACGACCGCCGGCTCGAGGATCGACTTGACATCAATGACCACTCCGCCATTCTTCAGGCATCCAAAGAGGGCTTCAGGCCCCTGCTTGCGGTACGCGTGGTGGCCGACGGCGATCACCAGGCCATCGAGATCCCGGATCTCGGACCAGTCGGCCAGGCGCACGCCGTACTCGTGGACCGCCTCATCCGGATTGGCGATTGGATCGTGCACCACGGGATCGACCCCGAACTGCCGCAATTCGGCGATAATGTCGGGGACACGACTGTTGCGCAGGTCGGGGACGTCCTCCTTGAAGGTCAGCCCGAGTATTCCGACCTGCGCCCCCTTCACCGGCACGTCGGCGTTGATCAATAGCTTGATCAGCCGCTGGGCGACGTGGGCGCCCATGGCGTCGTTTATTCGCCGTCCGGCAAGGATCACTTGCGGGTGGTAACCGAGCTCTTCCGCCTTGGTCGTTAAGTAGTAGGGGTCGACGCCGATGCAATGCCCCCCGACCAGACCGGGAGAGAATTTGAGGAAGTTCCACTTTGTGGCTGCGGCAGCCAACACATCCGACGTTCGGATCCCCAGCCGCTCGAAGATCAGCGCCAATTCGTTCATCAGCGCGATGTTCAGATCTCTCTGGGTGTTCTCGATGACCTTGGCGGCTTCGGCCACCTTGATCGACGGGGCTCGGTGCACGCCGGCCCTTACGACCGCACCGTATGCGTCTGCCACGCGCTCCAGGGTTGCGGCATCCTCGCCCGACACGACCTTCACGATGCGCTCAAGGGTATGCTCCCTGTCACCCGGATTGATTCGCTCGGGGGAATAGCCCAGCTTGAAGTCCGCCCCGCGCTTTAGGCCAGACACTCGCTCCAGTACGGGCCCGCAGACATCCTCCGTCACGCTCGGATAGACGGTCGACTCGAAGACGACGACCGCCCCGGGCCTGAGGACCCGTCCCACGGTCTCCGATGCCTTGAGCAACGGGGTGAGATCCGGCCGATTGTTCCGGTCAATCGGGGTCGGCACGGCCACGATGAAGAACGTGGCATCAACCAGGTCGCCCGGCCCAGACGTCAGGTGCAGTTGTGCCCTCAAAAGCTCCTCTGGCGGGACCTCACCGGTGCGGTCGTGCCCCGCCATCAGCTCGCTGATTCTGGTCGGGTTTATGTCGAATCCTATGGTGCCAGGGAACTCCCGGGCGAATCCGAGGGCGACGGGGAGGCCGACGTAGCCTAGGCCTACAACTGCGAATCGTTCTTTGCTCACCAGAAAACCGACCAAGAGTGCCTATTCAACGGCACGAGAGTTAGTACTTCCCCGCCATTTTACCGCCAATTCTCGCTTCCGTGCAGACACCGCCCGTGAAATGGGCCTTACGACTCAATTCGTGGCGCCAGAAGACAGCACCCGCGCCCCCGCGGGGGAGGGGCCGTCTAAAGGTGAAGCGCTGCTGGCCGAGTTGTTGAAGCCGGCCGGCAGAGAGCGTTTCTGGGCGAATCGACTCAAATAGCTGCCCAGCAAGCCAAGCGCCACGGTGAATACGGCTACCGCCCCGATCGACACCGCGCTGTTGTCGAGCTTCCACACCCCCAAGGCGGTGCCGCCCGCAACCGCGCTCAGTGCCCAGAGAACGAGGACGGCCTGCTTCTCGGACAGCCCGGCGTAGACGAGCCGGTGCGAGCTATGGTCCTTCCCGCCATGGGAAATGGAGCGACCCTCCACCTTGCGCCTGACTGTCACCAACGTGGTGTCGAAGATCGGCACCGCCATAATCAGAATCGGCACGGCGAGCCCCTGAATCATACCGTGTCCGGCGAGCTTCCAGGCGCCTATGAGCGCCAAGCCGGCAAGCATGTATCCGAGTACCATACTTCCGCAGTCGCCCATGAAAATTTTCGCACTGTGCTTTGGTTGGAAGTTGAACACGAGGAAGCCGGCGCTGGCGCCCGCTGCAATCGCCGCGACCGCACCCATTGCAGGCACGCCAGCAAGGGACAGAAAGAGCGAAAGGATCGTTCCAACGACCAGTGAGGTGCCCGCCGTGAGGCCGTCCATGTTGTCCAGCAAGTTGAAGCCATTTGTCAGACCAAGCATCCACAGGATCGCAACGGGCAGCGTCAGCAGGAAGAGTTCGCTGTGTCCAGGTGCGAACTGCAGGCCCAGTCCGACGAGAAAGACGATGCAAGCAACGACCTGGCCGGTCAGCTTCACGATAGCATTGACCGCCCGGATATCGTCCCGGAGGCCTATGGCAAAGGTCAACACGCCGCCGAGCAGCAGGCCGGCGAATTCGTAGGATACGCGTCCCGCCAGGGACGGTATCACGACTGCCGCTGCGACCAGAAGAGCGACGAAGATCCCTACACCGCCATAAAGCGCGGTGGGCCGTTGGTGCCATCGATCCGGCCGCGGCAGGGCCACCCAGCCGAACCGGTTGCCGGCTACTACCAGAACGCTCGTCAGAAGTAGACTGACCGCAAAGGCTATCACCGCGCCCAAGAGCGCTTGGGGCATCCGGGGTACCTAGCCTCTCAGACTGGAAACCAGGGACTCGGGTACGCTCCCGTTGTGCCCGTTGCCGTTGGAGTGGCCGAGTGCTCCCGCGAGCCGCGCTAGATCGGACTCCTTGCCCTCGAAGTATGCGATAACCCGCCGCAGGATGCCCTCGAGGTTGAGTGTCGGGCGGTAGCCCGTGTACCGCGAAAGCTTCTCGATGCTGGGGGTCCGGAACTCCATGTCCTCGAAGTCTTGTCCGTAGACAGACTCATACGGCACGAAGCGGATTTCCGACTTCGAGCCGGTCATGGCCTTGACCGTCTCGGCGAGCTCTAGAATCGAGATCTCGGCGCCGTTGCCGATGTTGAAGAGCTCGCCGACCGCCTCCGGGCAATCCATAAGGTGAGTGGCTGCCCATACCGCGTCGCCGACGTAGGTGAATGACCGGGACTGCGTGCCGTCGCCGTAAACGGTGATGGGCTCACTGCCAAGGGCCCACTTCACGAACCTCGGAATCACCATCCCGTATGCGCCCGTCTGGCGGGGGCCCACGGTGTTGAAGAAGCGTGCCACCACGACGTCCAGGCCGTGCTCGCGGTGGTAAGCGAAAGCCAGAAACTCGTCGATGGCCTTGGATGTGGCGTAGCTCCACCTACCGACGGTCGTAGGACCGTAAATCCGCTCGAAATTCTCGCACAGCGGCCGATTCTCGTGATGCCGGCCGTAAACCTCTGAAGTCGAGGCGATGAATACCTTTTTGTTGAACCGGTGGCAAAGCTGAAGTACGATTTCCGTGCCCTTGATGTTGGTCTCGAGGGTACGAACGGGGCTCTCGACCACGAGTTTGACGCCTACGACCGCCGCCATGTGATAGACCTGATCCACGCGGTTGACCAGTTCGTTCAAGATCGCCTCGTTCAAGACCGAGTCGACTACCAGGTGAAACCTAGGGTTGCCCCTAAGATGAACCACATTGTCGAGGCTGCCGGTCGAGAGATCGTCGATGACGTACACCTCGTCGCCCCGTTCGATCAAGGCGTCGGCCAGGTGCGATCCGATGAACCCGGCACCGCCAGTGATCAGGACTTTCATTGGCTCTCCTTCGACTAATTCCGCGGATTTTCCAGGATGTAAGCAGGATGGCTGGTTTGGTAACGTGGGCACAGAGCGAATAAAAGCGCTAGCGGCGCTCGGACCCTGTGACGAACCTTCGAGATAGAACTGTTCTACACCTACTCCGGGAGCCCGTAAATGCTCGGTTGGGGCAAGCGCAGCATCTCCCATCTTAACACGAGATGGTCCCCTCCTCAAGGAAAGGCGAACCGTCGTCTCTTGCGTACACTATGCGCAAAAAGACCGCGCGGCGCACTCGCAGCTGAACGAGTGCGCCGTGCGAAGCTTGAGAACTACTTCGTCGCCCCACCGGTCGTGGTGGTCGTCGTAGCCGCCGGCGGGCAGCCGGTCAGGGCCGTAGCAGCCATCATCGCGGCGAAGACCATGAAGATAACCTTCTTCATCTGGTAGGTTCCTTTCTCCAAACTTGGGCCAGGCAAAGCTCCCCATATGCTTACCCATCAGCTGCAAGAAATCAAGGCCAGGTTGCCGGGGAGCGCATGCGGCGGCCATTTGCGCCTCTCCGGCAGCGCTAGAGCGTTCAAGATGACGCGGTTGCATGCGGGATTTACCGATCCTGAGAAACGACCATTCACCCGATCCAGTTCCATAGGATTTTCTAATGGCGCCCATAGTGGCCGCTCCAATTTGTCGAATTGTAACCAATTGCAGAGATTTAATCGTTACGATTCACAAGAAAGTACCCGCTTAACTCCACCCTAAAACCGAGCGGGTATTAATGTCTTGGCGGTAAGGAAGTCCGAGGTCGGTGGGCCGCACGAAAGGCCAGAAGGGCTTTTAAGCCCGGGCAACTTGCGAAGTGATCGGCGGCGCCTGAGCGTCTCGGCAGTCTGGGAAGGGCCCCTGCGGGTTTCGCGGGGGCCCTTCGGAGTGTTGGCGCCAGGACGTGGTTTCAGCCCCAGCAAAGACCGAAGATTTCCTGAAGACGCCGCCTCGAACCAAACTTTAGCCCAATCCAGTTACATTTCAAAACGTCACCATGGCAGTGCTTAACATTGCGTTGGTATAACGCCATTGGCGGTAAGGAAAGCCCGAGGTCGGTAGAGCCGCATCAGAGGCCACAAGGGCCTTCGTGCCCGGGCGGAATTAGCGAATACGCGACAGGCTCCGGTATCTCGGCAGTGTTTGGGGGCGCTCCTGCGATGGTAGGGGGCCCCTTCCCTCTTTTGGGGGCGGCCTCGGGGGCCGCCAGGGCCTCAGGCCACCTCGATGGTGTCGACCATGGTGACCGGCTGCGGCGGCTCCTCGCCGCGGGCCCGCAAATCCTTGAGGTAGCGGCGCACCGCCTGCTTGAAGCCTTTGACGGCGTCCTCGACCGAGTTGCCGGTCGAAAAGCAACAATCGATGTCCGGGGAATGAACGCAGAAAGAGTCAGGAGCAGCCTGCTCGATGATGATCACGTACTTCATTCGCCCCACTCCTGGATTCCAGCGATCGCGAGGATCTGCCTGAGAATTTTCCGTGCCAGCTTCGTCGAGAGACTCCCTCTCAGGTAGATGTATACCCCTGGCCTCGCCGGGTGCTCGAGAATTCGGAGCACGCCGATCCGGGCTTTCTGCCGCCAGCCGAGCTCGGCGAGCCTTCGAATGATGTCGTAGACCTTTGGCATCGCGATCGACCCTAGCGCCAGGTAAGCCGCCGGCTCCACTGGCGGGCGCGTGAAGATCGGGCTGAATCTGTAATGATCGCGTAGCCGGCGTCGTCTAACCCTTGGCGGCCGCGCAGTGTCGCGTGTCACTGTTGACCGTTGCTTGTTATGTCAGGGTCGAGCCGTGGGCCCACTCCGCATCCTCGAAATCGAGATCGACAACTTCAAGACGTTCCGGCACGAGGTGATTCCCTTCCTGCCGGGCTTCACGGCCATTTCAGGCCCCAACGGCTCCGGCAAGAGCAATATCCTCGACGCCCTGCTCTGGTGCCTGGGCCTGTCGTCCAACCGCACGCTGCGCGCCGAGAAGGGGACCGACCTCATCAACAACGGCTCGAGCCGCCGCGAAGCCCGGGTCACGGTCCGCCTGGGCGCCGACGGCTCCGACGAGCGCATCGAGGTCTCGCGGCGCATCAAGGAATCTCAGCCGCAAGCCGGCGGCCCGCCCGCCGCCAACAGCACCTACTACCTCAACGGCCGGGTCGCCTCGCTGACCGACATCCACGACCTCTTGTCGCTGCACCACATCAGCCCCAGCGGCTACAACGTCGTGATGCAGGGCGACGTCACCTCGATCATCCGCATGACGACCTCGGAGCGACGCAAGATCATCGACGAGGTGGCGGGCGTCGCCGAGTTCGATCACCGCATCGAGCAGGCCCGCAAAGAGCTCCAGACGGTCCTCGAGCAGGAGGAGCGCACGGGGTTGCTCCTGGGCGAACTGGAGACTCGCCTCGGCGACCTGCGCCACGAGCGTGACCAGGCCCTCAAGTACCTCGCCCTCAAGGAAGATCTCAAGCGGGCCGAATTGGGCGCCCGCCTCGCGGCGCGCTGGGACCTACTCGACGGCATCAAGGGCCTGCAAAAGGTCATGGAGGCCAGCGCCGGGTCCCGGGCGGAGCTCGAGCAGGCCAGGACCAGGGCCGATGGCGATCTCGCCGAGGCGCTGGCGCTCGAAGCCGAACTGGCCGAGAAGCTGCGCGTCGAGGGCGGCGAGCGCCTGGAGGAGCTCGAGGCCAAGGTGCGGGCCGCCTGGGAAGCGGCCGAGACCTCGAAGCTCCAGCGGCAGGCCGCGCTGGATCGGGCGGCCGAGCTCACCGACCAGGCGGCCAAGGACGCCGCCAGCCTGGACCGGCACAAGGAATCGATCGCCGAGCTTGCGGCCAAGGAAACCGAGTTCGCCCGCGTGCGAGACGGGCACGAAGCGGCGGCCCGGCGCCACGAGGCCGAGCGCGAGACGCTCCAGGCCCAGGTGGACGAACTCCTTGCCGCCCAGCAGGACCTCAAGGCACGCATCACCGAGATCCGCGAGCGGCGCGACGCCCTCTACCAGCAGATTCACGAGATGCAGGTCGCCCGCATGAAGATCGAGGCCATGCAGGCGACGGTGGATAACCGCCTGGCCAAGCGCAAGGAGGAGCGACAGGCCCACCTCGCCCAGTTGCGCCAGGCCGAAGCCGAGGCGCGGCGCCTCGAGGACGTCGCCGAGCGCGCCCGCCTGGCCACCGAGGCCGCCCGCGAGGACGAAGAGCGCTCACGCCTCAACGTCGACAACCTCACCAAGGCCCTCGCCCAGGTCGAGGCGCAACTCGTGGCCGCCAAGCAGGAGTTCGCCGTCGCGAGCCAGCAGCTCAGCGCCCAGGAAGCCTCGATGGGCCAGGCCGTCGACACGGTCCTCGCCGCGGGGATTCCCGGCGTGATCGGCACCTTGCTGCAACTTGGCGAGGCCGAGCCGGAGTTCGCCAGGGCCCTCCAGGAGGCGGCCGGCGGACGGCTGCGAAACATCGTGGTCGAGGACGATGGCGTCGCCGCCAAGGTCAGCAAGCTCCTCCACGCCAAGGCGGTAGGCCGCGCCACCTGCCTCCCTCTCAACAAGCTGCAGCCCGCCCGCAAGCTGGCCCCGGTGCGAGCCGCCGGGTGCCTGGGCTACGCCATCGAGAAGGTGCAGTTCGACAGGCGCTTCGAGGCGGCATTCTTCCATGCCTTCGGCGACACGCTCATTTTCGCGTCCCTGGATGCGGCCCGACCGCACATCGGCCAGTACCGCATGGTCACGCTGGAAGGCGATCTGCTGGACAAGGGCGGGGCGATGACCGTGGGCCGCAGCCGCAACGAGCCCGCGCACTTCCTCGCCAACCTGCGGGCGGCCTTCGAGGACCGCAAGGCGGGCGTGCAGGCCGCCGGCCAGCGCGCGGCGCAGCACCAGCAGGCCCTCGACAGCATGAAGCAGGCGGCGCTCTCGGCGGCCGACCGCCGTCGCGAGGCCGAGCAGGCGGCCCACGCGGCCGACCTCGACCGCCAGGCCGCGTTGCACGCCGCCAGGGAAGCGGCCGCGCGCCTCGCCGAGGACGACGCCGCCCTGGCCGCCGACCAGGCCGAGGTCGCCTCCCTGGGCGATCAGGTCGAGCAGGCCATCGATGCCGCGCTGCCGGCCGAAGAAGAGTACAACGAGCTGGAGTTCCGCCTTGGCGAGTTGCAGGACGAAGCCGGCGACGAGCGCCTGGCCCAACTCCAGGACCAGGCGCAGCAAGCCGCCTGGGCCGCCGGAGACGCCCACGCCGCCGCCCGCGCGGCCCAGACCGAGCTCGCGGCCGCCCTGCGCAGCCGGCAGGAAGCCGAGAAGGCCCTCGAAGAGTCCCGGGGAGCACGCGAGCGCAAGCTCCGGGAGGCCGCCGAGGCGACCGCGGAGGCCACCGAGCTTGAAGGCGCCCACACCCGCCTGGCCACCGAGCGGCAGGCGCTCGAGGCCGAGCGCAACAAGGCCAAGGCCGGGCTGGAGGCGCTCTCAAACGCCCGCGACGCAGCGCGCGAGCGCCGGCACGCCTGCGAGCGCGCCGTAGAATCGCGCCAGCAGGACCTCGACCGGCTCGCCGACGGCTTGCGCCACACAAGCGAAAAACTCGCAGAACAAACCGGCAAGCTAGAGGAGATGGAAACCGGGCTCTGGGAGGATGGGATCGAGCCACCGGAGGGAAGGCCCGAGATGACCACGGCCCAGGCAGAAGCGGCCCGCCTCGAGGCCACGGCCCGCCTCGAAGAGCTGGGCATGGTCAACCAGCTCGCGGTCGAGCAATTCGAGCGCGAAGATGCCCGCGCGTCGGAACTCCGCGCGAAGCAAGGAGCCCTCACGGTCGAGCGCGAGGGCATCGAGGTGCGCATCGCCGACATCAGCGGCCAGAAGAAGGCCGTCTTCATGGAGGCCTTCGAGCAGATCTCCGGCT